>Ga0272449_1000117_pt1 | contig 104022 bp, 88 predicted proteins | sample YNPCB0241_FD_198679 | JGI IMG/M metagenome (GOLD analysis project Ga0272449, IMG submission 198679) | Hot spring sediment microbial communities from Yellowstone National Park, WY, United States - YNP-CB-024-1 | ecosystem: Environmental > Aquatic > Thermal springs > Hot (42-90C) > Sediment...
GACCTATGGAAGAAATTAAATGGGAAAGAGATGTTGCGGAACATTGGTTCTGGAGACTACAAATATTTGATACAGAAAAAGAAAAATCTGAAGATATAGCATTTAAAAATATAATAAGTTCTGTAGCTGAAAAGGCATATTTAGATGGATATATTCCAAAACCCATAGATGGTGACTTTCCAGTCTTAGGAAAGCCTTTTAGAAATCTTTCTTTAAATGAATTCTTAAGAATTTCTTATATAATAATTGAAAGATATAAAACATTAAATTGGCTATGTGAATATTCAGAGGGGTGGGAAGGTGAAAAATAAAATCTTGCTTATTATAAGCATTTTTCTAATTTTTTCAATAACTTTTGCTATATCTGAAAAGGAATTAGAAAAAGCAAGAATAGAAATGGTAGAACTTATAAAATCAAGGGGAATAAAAGATGAAAAAGTTTTAAAAGCAATGTTAAAAGTTCCTCGTCATTTATTTGTTGATAAAAGCCTATGGGAATCCGCATATGGTGACCATCCTTTACCTATAGGATATGGACAAACTATTTCTCAACCTTATATTGTAGCCTTAATGACTTCAGCATTAAAGTTAAAAGGAGATGAAAAAGTATTGGAGATAGGAACTGGTTCTGGATATCAAGCTGCAATCTTAGCTGAGATAACAAAAAAAGTTTATACTGTGGAAATAATAAAAGATTTAGCTGAGAAAGCAAAAGAAAGATTAAGAACCTTAGGATATACTTATGTAAAAGTAAAATGGGATGATGGGTATAATGGATGGGAAGAATATGCCCCATACGATGCAATTATCGTTACATGTGCACCTGACCATGTTCCTCCTCCTCTTATACAGCAGTTAAAAGATGGAGGAAGAATGGTTATTCCTGTAGGTCCACCAGGAATGTATCAAACTTTATGGTTAATTGAAAAAATAGAAGGAAAATTAAAGTTTACAGATTTAGGGGGTGTCCTTTTTGTCCCCTTAGTAAGAAGATAAAAGCTGAGATTATATATAATATTCCAGCAAGAATCATAATAAAAGGAAAACCAAAAGAAAGTGAGATAAGAGTTGAGGAAAAAGAACTTATAACTGATGAAAAACCATTAATTGCATAAACCCATGGAATTATATCCTCTGAATATTTTTTAACTATTTCAAGAGCTGAAGGAAAAGGAATTCCCATAAGAAATCCCAAAATACCAGTAAATAAAATACTAATAAGAATCCTTATGGGAAAAGCAAGAGAAAGTGTATTTTCTATAATTATGGATAAAAGAAATGGCATAAAAACAATTATAATACCCAAAATAAGAAGTGGAATGGGAAAAAATCTCATTAATTTCTTGGATAGGATACTACCAAAACCTGAAAATAAAAGAAGAGAGAAAAGAATAATAGAGAAAGAATAGATAGGTTGATCAAGGAAAAGTATAAATTTTTGCATAAGAGAAATTTCAATGAAAAGATATGATATGCCTATAAAAGTAAAATATAAATAAAATTTAAATATATTTTTATTTCTTGGAAAAGACTTTCTTTTAATAATCAAAGGTAGAATAATTAAAACAAAGGAAAGAATAATTACCAAAAAAAGAATAAGAAGAATAAAAATAAAGCCTGCCCCTCCAAAAGGTTGCCAAGTTTTTCCCCAATTTTTTATAACATCAGGAATTTGAGAATACTTAAAAAAATGAAAGAAAAAAGGTTTATTATCTGTTGTTTCTTCTATATTGAAATAGTAATTCTTAACAAATTTTTCTTTATCTTTCAAAAAATCTAATATGCTTTTAAAATATATATCTTCTGGTAAAATATTAAATTTATTTATCTCTTTTTCATTTATACAAGAATAATACACTATATCAAAGCTTTTCTCCTCAAGGAACTTTTTAATTATATTTATCTCTTTAATAGTAAAAGGAAACTTTTTTATAATAAATGTCATAGTATTTAAACTCCTATAAAGCAAAATATGTTTTTCTATATCTTTTATCCCTAAATCCTTTAATGCATAATATATAGTTATAAATAAACGAAGTTCTTCAGTAGGAGGTCTTTGAAGCCATCTTGTAAAACATAATATTCCTTGAGGAGAAAGAAGCAAAAAGGATGATTTAATAGATTCCTTGGTATAAAGATAATTCTCATTGAGAGAATAAGAGCCAGCTGTTACTACATGAAATGATTCTTTTAAAGAAAATATTATAATATCAAAATTATCTCTAAAACTCTTTAAAAATACTCTCGGATTTTCTAAAAGAATATTTACATTAGGAAAATTCTTTTTTAAAATTTCAACAACAAAAGGATTATCGCTCACACCTACTATTTCCTTTGCATTATTCTCCAATGAAAGCACAATATCTAAGCCACCTTGAGGTTCTATAACAAGAACCTTTGGAGAATTGAAAAGCAGGAAAGCCCCTGCTTGTGGAAGATATCTTGTAAATCCATTACTTTTTACTATACCAGAAAGATTTTCACCATCTATAGTAAAACCTAATCCATATGGAATTTTCCCACTATATTTATAACTTAAACCTGGAGCATATCTTATAGTGGGAGAAATTATAAGATCAAATCTTGAATAAATATTTCTTTTTGTTTCCAATATTTTAGTCTGGGGGTATTTTTTAATAAGTTCTAAGTCCTTATAAGGCGAAAATCTTAATGGTATTTCCCAATGAGTTATAAGAATAAGAAGAATTAAAATTAAAGGGATAAATTTATAATTTTTAGATACAAAAATATATCCTATAAAAGAAATAACAATTAATAATATTAAACTTGAAAATTCATTAAAATTTGGAAGAGAAAGATTAAGTATTAAAATTCCCAAGCTACCCCCTAAAAATGTTAAACCATAGATAAATGATGAAATCTTAGAAAATATTGAAAGAGCAGTAATAATCGTAAGTCCAACAAAGAAAAATGGTATTAATAAAGATAAAAAGTTAATTATCCAGAAAAAGAAATGTTCTATTTTCCAGGGTAAAAGAAAAGGATCAAAAGGAAAAGAATTATTAATAATATAAGAAAAATATATGGAAAATGGAAAAAGAAAAGAAGAATAATTTAGTAATTTCATCCCCTTTTCTCTATCAAATTTTATTATTGAAAGAAAAGTCCCACTGGCACCATTTCCAAGCAATGCAAGACCAATAACTAAAAAAGCCCAATGGTACCCTTGAGATAGAGAAAAAAATCTTGTAAGAAAAAGAGAAAGATAAATTTGTGCAGATGATATAAGTATTATTCCTAAATAAAAAAATATATTTCCCATAGTTATCACTCTTTTAGAAAATTAACAGTCTCTCCAGCTCTTTTTTGGAGGGGGTGGGGGAGGTGGAGTGAGCTGGAGAGACTGTCTATTAAGATATTATACTATTATCTCTATTTATTTCAACAGTAGTATTAATTTATTTGTATTCTTAAATATTTATATAATCCTAAATTTAGGAAAAAGAGCCAAAAGATCCATAAATTATCAAAAGAATAGGCTTCAACGTTGAAATTAACAAGAAAATAACAAACCATATAATCTCCAATAAACTTAAAAACAAAACCTATTAACATTAAAACCCATGGAATTAAATATTCTCCACCATAATAAATAAGACTTTTTAAAAGAATTATAAATATTATTAAGGAATCTAAGAATAGAGAAGTTGAAATTATTATTTTTTTCAATATAGAAAATTCATATTTATTAACTAAGGGGATAAATATATATTTAAGGGAAAGAAATATAAGAATTAAAAGGATGGCTGTGGAAAAGAATAAAAAATACCTCTTTATAAATTTGCCTGTACGAAGAAAAATCCATAGATAAGAGATTAAAAATAAAATTCCTGAAGGAAGATAAGTAAAAGCATTATAAAAAATTTTCCCTATTAAAAAAATAAGAGCAAGACCAAAGATTTTAAAAATTTTTTTCTCATCTATATTTTCTCTTGATATAAAATAAATAATTATTAATGAAATAAATATGAGGATTATTTTTAGAATCGTAAATATTTCAAAAATCATATTAAATTTAGTTGTTTTTCTATAAAATTAACAATTACCTCTCCTAATGAATTCCCAACTAATCTTTTAATCTCTCTTTGGAAATCATCTATATGATATAAATATGAAGATTTAGAAGATCCAAGTGTAAAATATTTTTCAAATATTTTAAGCCCTTTAACTCCACACATCCTTTTTACATATTCTGACATTATAAAATAGACCTCTGAGGGTACTATCTCAACAAGATTAAGCTTTAAATTTTTAATCTCTTTATCCTTTCTTAAAGAGAAAATGGATAATTTTGTTTTAGGATTAGAAAGTAAAGGTATTAATGAGTCAGGAACATGATTTATAAATTCATTCATTGGAAAAGATTCTTTAACATCACCCCTATCAACTATTATACCTTTTCCATCATTACAAAATACATATTCCCTTCTATCTGCAAAAAAGGATAATATTCCAGTAAATTTATTTTCAAATAAAAGATCAAAAAGCTTAGAAATATCAATAATTTCATAATCAAGATTCCTATAGCTAATCTCTCCATAATATAAAGATAATATACTATTTAAAATTTCTTCATTATATATGTTAAATATATTAATATAAAATTCTTTATTTGTTGTTTGAAAAAAAGGTAAGGCATCTTGATTTAAAATAAGAGTATCACTACCTATATATGAACTTGCGATACATGAATTATCTGAGTAAAGAAGAGTAAAATGATAATCTTTACCTTTAATCTCTAAAAGTTCAAATCCTTTAATCCCTTTTGGATAGCTTAAATATTTTGCTAAATTAAAAATTGATAGATTTATATTCTTTACTTTAACATCAAGAATTTTATCATAAGGAATTTCTTTAATTAAAAACTCCTTTTCCATTTTTAATCTTCTATAATAGGAATTCTTTTTATCTCAGGATCAGTAAAAATATCATACTCATCAGTATTTCTTGTTGAAAATTCTGAAATAACCGCCCCTTCTTCTCCTGCCTGAAACCAATGAAGAGTATTAGGATATAAAGTATATTGATCACCAGGATTTAATTCTATCTCATGCCAGACAGTAAAATATTCTTTCTTATCCTCAGGAATTTTTGCTTTAGGATTCATAGTTTTCTCACCAGGAACATACAAATATACTTTTCCCCACCTACATCTAAATGTTTCTTCTTTGCCAGGATCATTCCCTACTGGTGGGTGTTTATGTTCTGGACATATCTGCCAAGGAAAAAGAACCAATTCTTTAGCACAAACCCTGTCAGTACTGACATAAACTAATAATTCTAAACCAATTTCTTCAAGTCTTCCCAAACCAAAATCTGCAACTTCAATTCTCCTCTTCTCATCTTCTGTCAAAACAATATGAGCCTTCTCAAAATATTTAAGAGCTTTCTCCCTTGCAAGTTCATATTCTTTTTTCTTCATATCCAACACCTCTTTTTTATAATATATCATAAAATATTTTAAAACTAAATCAGATACTTTCTTTTATCTTTTTTCTACTACTCAATATCTATTCTAAAACTATTCTCCCATAACCCATGAATATTACAATAGGAAAGAGCGAGAATTGACCCACCTTTATTAATTTTTAATGACAAAGATATAGATGGTTCTGTATAAACAGATCCTGTATTAGGACCACTTACCGCTTCTCCATGAGAAGAAAATTCAAAACTTCCAATTTCATATATATAAAGGTCATCATCTGGTTTAAAGAAAACTTTTATCCACCTTATATGATGCTCTGTAGTATTAGGGTGTGGTATCTCTTTACCTACTGTAACTTTAATATCAAAAATTTCATTTGCTTTTACTTTTTCAGGAGCAGATATCACAGGAACATGCTTTTCTTTTTTAAAGTCTTCAGTTTTAATTACCTCAGTAAATTTCATTTTTTAATCACCCCTTCAATTAGAAATTTTAAATTTTATTTATTATAATAAGATTATATTGATTATATTTCAATAGATATTTTTAATTTTATTTGCCTTGGAGTTAACTCTAACATTTATAATAAATTAAGGTATTAATTATTGAAAGGAGGAATAGGCATGAAATATAGAAAATTTGGAAAATTGGACTTAGAAGTATCTATTTTAGGTTTTGGTGCAATGAGACTTCCCATAATAGGTAATAATGAAGCAAATATAGATGAACCAAAAGCTATTGAGATGATAAGATATGCTATAGACCATGGGGTAAATTATGTGGATACCGCTTATGGTTATCATAGTGGAAATAGTGAAATAGTGGTTGGAAAAGCCCTAAAGGATGGTTATAGAGAAAGAACTTATCTTGCAACTAAACTTCCTGTTTGGCTTGTCCATTCTAAAGATGATTTTGATAGGCTACTTAATGAACAGCTAAACAAATTAGATACTAATTATATTGATTTTTATCTTCTCCATTCTTTATCAAAAGGGACATGGCAAAATGTTTACAACTTAGGAGTTTTGGATTGGGCAGAGAAGAAAATAAAAGAGGGAAAGATTAGATATTTGGGATTTTCTTTTCATGATGATTTAGATACCTTTAAAAAAATTGTAGATGCCTATGATTGGACATTTTGCCAGATACAATATAACTATATGGATATTGATTATCAAGCAGGAAGAGAAGGATTAAAATATGCAGGAAGTAAAGGACTTGCTGTAATAATTATGGAACCATTAAGAGGAGGAAGATTAGTAAATCCACCTGAAAAAGCAAAAGAGCTTATGGAGAATTTTAAAATTAAAAGATCTCCTGTGGAGTGGGCTCTACTTTGGGTTTGGAATCATCCTGAAGTGAGCATGCTTCTTTCAGGGATGAGTACATTAGAACAAGTTAAGGAAAATATTGAAATTGCTGATAAAGCAGAAGTAGGAATTTTAACTCCAGAGGAACTTCAACTTATTGAAAAAGTAAGAGACATATATTTAGGAATAAAAGCTATAGATTGTACTCAATGTATGTATTGTATGCCCTGTCCATATGGGGTTAATATTCCTCAGAATTTTTATCTTTATAATGAAGGAGTAAGATATAATAACTGGGGAGCTCCCAAATGGCATTACAACTATGGAATGAGACCTGAAGAAAGAGCAGAAAACTGCAAAAAATGTGGTGAATGCGAAACAAAATGTCCACAAAATCTACCTATAAGAGATCTATTAGAAGAAGTAAGAAGTGCATTAGAGATGAAATAAAGGCGGGATAATAACCCGCCTTTATACTTTAACTTTTTCCAAATCTTCCCATTTCTTATATAATGTTGGAATACTTGCAATAAGTCTCTTTGTATAATTGTGTTTTGGATTAGAAATTATATCATCAGGGGTTCCCTCTTCTACTATTTCTCCTAAATGCATGATAAGAATTCTATCAGATATATAATATGCAAGTCCCATATCATGCGTGATAAAAATTATAGAGGTATTTTGAACTTTTCTTAATTTTTCAAATAATTTTATCACACCACCCCTTGTAGATGCATCAATCATTGATACAGGCTCATCCGCTATTATTAATTTAGGCATTAATAACCAACATCTTGCAACCATTATTCTCTGCTTTTCTCCACCAGATAGCTGATGGGGATATTTACCAAGAATCATTTTAGGGTCAAGACCTACATTTCTAAGAGCTTCCTCCATTAGTTCCCTTGCTTCAGAACTTGCAGGATCAAATCCTATAAGCTTTATTGCCTGATGTAAAACTCTGTCTATGGGATAGAAAGGATTATAACTTGCAAAAGGATCTTGAAATATTGCATGAACTTTTCTTCTAAGTTCTCTAAGAGTATCAATATTTTTAAAATATTCCTCCAATTTCGTTCCATCTATAATTATCTCTCCAGAAGTAGGCTTAACTAAACCTAAAATCATTTTAGCAGTAGTTGTTTTTCCAGAACCACTTTCACCTACTAAGGAGACTATTTCTCCTTGTTCCATACTAAAAGAAATATTTTTTACCGCATGAATATACTTTTTTCTTATAAAACCAAGCTCATATATTTTATTTAAATTTTTCACTTCTAACAATGGCATACTCATCACCTCTTTTCATATAAAAAACATGCAACTTTCCTCTGATTTATATTTATAAGCTCAGGCTCTTCTTTCTCACAAATCTCCATTCTACTGGGACATCTTGGATAAAATCTACAGCAAGGTGGAGGATCTGTTAAGTCAGGAGGTGTTCCAGGAATATTAATAATTCCTCTTTTTCTAACTTCTGGTTCTGGAGTAACAACAGAATAAAGTAATCCTTTAGTATAGGGATGTAGAGGATCTAATATTACCTCATCCATATTCCCCTCCTCAACTATTTTCCCAGCATACATTACTACAATTCTCTCTGCTATTTGTCTTACAGTTGCTATATCATGAGTTATAAATACAATACTTTTTACTATTCCCTTATCTTTAAGTTCCTTTATAGTAGCCAGGACCATCTTTTGAGTTGCCACATCTAAAGCGGAAGTGGGCTCATCAGCTATTAATACTCTTGGATTAAGAAGAGTTGCAACTGCTATAACTGCTCTTTGTTTCATTCCTCCTGAAAGTTCAAAAGGATACCTATTTATATACTCTCCTGATATTCCTATTTCTTCAAATCTATCAATAGCTTTCTTTATTATCTCTTCATCTTCTATTTTATCAAAATGGGATCTCATAACATCTAATATATAGCTTTTGATTCTTTTAGTTGGCATTAATGCATTCATAGCACTTTGAGGGATAATTGATATTTCTTTCCCCCAAATTTTCTTTTGAAGTTCTTCTCTACTCATAGAAGAAAGTTCAATTACATCCCCATTAGAAAATAATTTAACATTTCCATCTACAAAGGTAAGAGGTCTTTTAATACTCATTAACATAACATTTGTCAAAGTAGATTTTCCAGAACCACTTTCTCCCACAATACCTAATATTTCATCCCTTATTTCCAATGATACTCCATCTACTGCTTTAACGAACTTATTTGCTATCATATAATATGCTTTAACATTTTCTAAATTTAATATTAAATTCTTCATTGCACTCACCTCTCCCTTAATCTTGGATTAAATACTTCGTCCATTGCAGTGGTTACTATTAAAAGGGAGGATGTAACAGCAACAATAATAACTCCAGGTGGTATAAACCACCACCATAATCCTCTTCTTACTGATTCCATTAATACTGCCCATTGAAGTATTAAGCCAAGGGATACACCTTGGGTAGGACCTAAGCCAATTAGACTTAACCCTGCTTCTCCTAATATTCCACCATTAATAAATAAAATAAATGCCATAAGGGCGTAGGTAGCAATCCCAGGAAGTAGATCTTCAAAAGCAAGTTGTAAATCTGTATAACCTGCAAGTCTTGATAAATAAACATACTCTCTATTAATAAGTGAAAGAAGCTGAGCCCTTATAGCTCTTGCAAACCATGGCCAACTTAAAACTCCAAGTAGTATAGCTATTACTTCTGCACTTCTTACTTTAAGATAGGTAGCCACTAATATAGCTAAAAGAATATTAGGAATAGTTAATACAATATTGGTAAAAGACATTAAAATATCATCAACAATACCACCTCTAACAGCTGATATAGATCCAATTAGAAGGCCTATAACCATAGCTATTACCGCAGTAAGAAAACCAATATAGAGAGAAGTTCTAATTCCATTAAGAAGCTTGGCTAATAAATCTCCTCCATAAGTATCTGTTCCCAATGGAAATTCCTTAGAAGGTGGAGTTTCCATCATTCCTGCAAAGCTCAATGGATCCTTTGGATATAAGATAGGTCCTATTAACCCCATAAGCACTATAATAAGAAACACAGATAACCCGCCAATAAATTTTCTATTTCTAATTAATGGTCTTATAATTGTTCCTAACATTTTTAACCCTCTCCCTGTCCTAATCTAATTCTTGGATCTATAATAGCATATACAAAATCCACAAAGAAGTTAGCAAGGTATATAGATGCTATAAGGATAACAAATATACCTTGAATAAGGGGATAATCCAATGTACTCAAAGCTCTAAATAGTAGATATCCAGTTCCAGGATAGTTAAATATTATCTCAGTTATTAGAGCTCCTCCTAAGGCACCCCCAATACTTAATGCAAGTCCTGTTACTTGAGGAAGCAAAGAATTTCTAAATACATACCTGAAAATAGTTGAACTTTTTACACCTAAATGTTCACTAAAACTTACATAATCAGAATCTAATTCATTAACTACTAACATTCTTGTACCTATAGCCCATCCTCCTATAGCTGATATAACAATGGAAAGAAAAGGAAGAATATAATGATATACAACATCAAGGATAAATTTAAAACTTAAAGATGGTATAGTACCTTGCGTAAATCCTCCTTGTCCTGGAAATATTTTTAATCTAACAGATAGGATAAATATTAGAAGCATACCCAACCAATAATATGGAATTTGACCAATAATTAATGAAGAATTAAGAGCAACTTTGTCAATTAAAGAACCTCTTCTCCAAGCAGCTATAGCTCCCAAAAGATTTCCAATAATCCATGCAGTTAGAATTGAAGGTATAAGAAGAAAAAGTGTCCAAGGAATTACAGGAATAATTAAATCTAAAGTTTTCTTAGGATAAGATGAAATTGATGTTCCCAAATCTCCTCTTAATGCCCTACCAATAAAATCTATATACTGTAAATACCAAGGTTTATCTATACCAAATTCCTTCATAAGAGTCTTATGAACCGCTCTTATTGCTTCAGGATTTGTAGCTCCTTGCTGGGAAAGACGAGCAAGAAGAGTTGATAAGGGATTTCCAGGAATTGCACGAGGCAGAATAAAAACAATTGTGAGAGCAATCCAGTAAGTAAATAGCAGAAAGAGAAATTTTCTACCTAAATATTTTACAAATGGATTTAAAGATCGATCAGCCACAATTTATTTATTTCCTCCTTTCTTAATATTGTTTCAGTAGAGAACTTACTAAAAATAAATAATATCACATTGAAAATAATATGTAAATAAAAAATTTTAAAAGAGTAATTTTAGTAGGTAAATTACTATAATTTCTCCTCCTCAGAACCTATACCTTTCTCTAATAGTTCGCTTCTACCTAAGAATATTCCACCTTCCTCAATAGAAAATTTACCACTATATTTAAGATCTCCTTCTAATCTACCTGTAGACATAATCTCTACATTCTCATAAGAAATCACATTTCCATATATCTTACCTATTAATGTTAACTTTTTACAGATAACATTTCCTTCAATATAACCTGTATTACCAACAATAACTCTACCTTTTGCTTCTATATCACCTATAACTTTTCCTTCTACTCTTAAAGAAGTTTCTGAAAAGATTTTTCCATGAATCTCTACTTTTGATCCTATAACTGTATCTACAGTCTCAGTTTTATTTTTTCTACCAAACATTATTAACCTCCTTATTTTATCAATTTACCAAGCTTTATAATATCTACATTTAGATAAGGAATTGGATTAATAGCAACTCCATTTCTTCTTACTTCATAATGTAGATGGGGACCTGTTGTTGTTCCTGTACTTCCCACAAGTCCTATAAGTTGTCCTTTTTTTACATAGCTTCCTGGGTTCACCCTTATATAGGAAAGATGAGCATATGCAGTAGATATACCCCTTCCATGATTTATTTCTATAATCTTTCCCCAACCACTTTTCCATCCTGCATAAATTATAAAACCATCTGCTGTTGCATAAACTGGTGCTCCCCAAAAGTTAAAAATATCAATACCTGTGTGAAAATCTTTTCTTCTAAATAGAGGATGAATTCTCCATCCAAATCCTGAGGTGATAATTCCAAAGGTTGGCCAACGAGAGGGTGTATAAGCCAAAATTGTTTTTCTTCTCTCAATTTCTTTTGCAATGTAGGATAAAGCTCTTTCTTTTTCTTCCAATATTGCTTTCATTTCTAAGATTTTTCTTTGAGTATTAAAGGCATCTAAATCTTTATAAGTTTTTAGGTTAAGAGGAACAGCTTTTAATTCTTTGTTTGGTATAGGTATGCTCCCTTTAATTCCTAAGATATCTTTTAATTTTTTCTCTAAATTCTCTAATTCTTTAAGCTTTTTTCTTAACTCTTCTAATTCTTTTAATTGTGTCTTCTGTTGTTCATTTATTTCTTCTAAAACTTCTAAATGTTTAACTTTTGATAGTTTGTTTGAGGAAATTTTATATAATATTAACGAGCTTGCAATTAATCCAATAAGAAGTATTATTATGATTGTGATAACACTTATATGAATTTCATGAGTGCGAGGCCGCGAGGTGTCATGAGGTATTATTAATACTGTAAAAAATCTTTTCCACCACCTTCTCTTTTTTAACATAGCCCACCTCATAATAATAAAAAATAAAAATTATAAATCAAATAAAATTATAACAAAACTTTAATAAAAAATCAAGATCAAGATATTTACTAATTTAAATCATAGTCCAAAATTAAAATTTATAAATAATACATAAGTATTAAAGTAAAATTTTACCAATGCCAGACAATATTTCCATTAATATCTTTCATCTTTCCCAAAATGATTAAAAGTAGGTCAAAAATTACCCATATTATTAAAGGAATAAACAAATAAAAATAAAACATTTTAAAATGAATAGAAAAAACTATCCATAAGAAACCTATAAAAAGCATTAAAAGACCTGTTCCTATTTTACCTATATAAAATCTATGGGCTCCAAATATTCCCAGAAAAATACAAAGAAGCAATGCCTTTTTTCTTGATTTATCAGAAAAACCAATAGTCATTATAGTTCTCCTCCTTTTATAATTATTTTTATCACCATTATATAGCTTAAAAATCTTCTTTGCAAAATCTATTGATTTATGTTATTATTACATTGTTTTTTATATAACTATTCTTATGGAAAGAAATAGAGAAATTACTGTGTCATTATTCGATATAGTATTTTCTATAGCAAGCATTATGAATCTGGTAGTTCCAGAGATAGTTATTCATTCTCAAAGAGTAGCATATATATCTTATGCTATCGCTAAAGAAATGGGACTCTCTTGGGATAAAATCTATGATATAACCTTAGCAGGACTTCTTCATGATTCTGGTTTTCTCTCCATCAAAGATCTAAGTTTAGTTAAGAATTTTGATTTTGAATTATTCTTTCCAAATCCTAATTACCATGCCTTTATCACATACAATCTTTTAAAAGACTTTAAATATCTAAAACGACCTGCAGAATTTTTAAAATATCATCATATAATATGGGACTATGGTAGAGGAGAAGAATTTAAAGGAGAAAAGGTCTCTATAGAGAGCCATATCATCCATTTAGCTGATAAAATTGATGTTCTGATTAGGGATGATGAACATATTCTTAACCAAGTAGGGAGAATTGTAAATATTATAAAGGAAAATTCTGGAAAAATTTTTAACCCTTATGTAGTTTCCGCATTTTATAACCTTATAGATAAGGAATATTTTTGGTTAGATATAAGTTCTAATTATATTCCTAATATTATTATAAAAAAACTATATAAAGTTGATAAAAGTTTGGAAATAAATGAGTTTGAAAGCTTATCAGAAATACTTGCAAGAACAATAGATTTTAGAAGTCAATTTACTTCTGTTCATTCAAGGACAGTAGCTAAGGTCTCTGAAAATATGGGAAAACTTTTAGGATTTTCTGAAAGGGAACAGAAATTTCTAAAAATTGCAGGTCTTCTTCATGATATTGGCAAATTATCAATTCCCTTAGAAATTTTAGAGAAAAAAGGGACATTAAATAAAAATGAATGGGTTATTTTAAGAAGTCATCCTTATAATACTCATAGGGTATTAGAAAATTTAAGAGGATTAGAAATAATAAGAGACTGGTCCTCTTATCATCATGAACGTTTAGATGGAAATGGTTATCCTTTTCATATTAAAAATGATGAGATTCCCATTGGTGCTCAAATCATATCAATATCGGATATTTTCACTGCTCTTTCAGAAGATAGACCATATAGAAAAGGTATATCTTTAAAAGATATTTTAAAGATAATGGAAAATGATGCAAAATCAGGAGGTATAGATATCTCACTTTTCAAAAAATTCAAAGACTCTATTGATCACTTTTATAAAGAAGTAAAAATTATTATTCAATCATCCATTGAAGAATATGAAGATTTTAAAAAATCTTTGATTATTCATCCTCCTAATTAAAATGATATAATTTATTTGATGAGTAAAAATTTCTTAGAAAAAATTGAAAGAGACCTAAACTATGAACAAAGAAAAGTAGTTTTTGAAGGTGATGGTCCTTGTTTAGTTTTAGCAGGTCCTGGTTCTGGTAAAACAAGAACTATTGTTTATAGAGTTGCATATCTCTTAAGTATTGGAGCACCACCATCAAGAATAATGCTTCTTACATTTACAAACCATGCTGCAAAAGAAATGTTAAATAGAGTAGAAAATATTACCTATAAAAAGCAAGATGTTGTTGGTGGTACTTTTCATCATGTAGGAAATAGAATATTAAGAAGATATATAAAAGAATTAGGTTTAGATGATAATTACAATATATTAGATAGGGATGATAGCAGAGAACTGATAAAGGATTGTGCTGATGAATTGTTTGAAGATAAAGATTTTAATGGAGAAATACTACAAGAAATATTTAGTTATAAAATAAATACAGGAAAAGATTGGGATAAAGTGTTTGAGGAAAAGTCTCCTCATCTTTTGGAAGAATTAGAAAATATCAAGAAACTTTTTGAACACTACGAAAAAACAAAGAGAAGATTAAATGTTATGGATTATGATGATCTCTTATTGTTTTGGTATAAACTTCTAAATGAGAGAGAATCTATTAGATATTATTTAGATGAAAATTTTTTATGGATTCTTGTAGATGAATATCAAGATACAAATTGGCTACAAGGAGAAATTTTAAGGCTTCTTAGAAAAAATAATAAAAATATATTAGTTGTTGGAGATGATGCTCAAAGCATATATTCTTTCAGAGGTGCAACTATTGAAAATATGTTGAGGTTTCCAGAAGTTTTTGAAAATACAAAAATTTTCTATCTTATAAATAATTATAGAAGTACTCCTGAAATCTCAAAACTCGCCAATGAAATTATTAAAAATAATAAAATTCAATATTATAAGGAAATAAAATCTATATCTAAACCTGGACCAAAACCCAAATTAGTTCGGGCATATGATGAAAATGAAGAGGCGAAGTTCATTGCAGAAACCATAAGAGAAATACATAAGGAAGGAATTCCATATAGAGAAATAGGAGTTCTATTTAGAGCAAATTATCAGTCTATGACTCTTCAAATGGAATTAACAAGAAGAGGAATACCTTTTGAAATAAGAGGTGGATTAAGATTTTTTGAGCAGGCTCATATAAAGGATATGTTATCTCTTCTCAAGATTCTTTATAATCCTATGGATCAGCTATCCGCTCAAAGATTTTTTAGATTATTCTCTGGAATTGGAAGGGCTTATAGTAAAACATTAGCAGAAATACTTTCTGAAAGTAAAGACTTTGAGAGAATATTCTTGATACCTCTTAAAGGTAGAGCTTTAGAAGGGGTAAGGGAAATTAAGAATATTTGGGATGATATAAAAAAAATACAATATACTCAGAATATTTCTGAAACTCTCAGTTATTTTTTTAAAAACTTTTATTCTGATTATCTTAAAAAACATTATTTAGATTATTATGAAAGATCAAAGGATATTGAACAGCTCATTCTTCTTTCAGAAAGATACAGCAACTTAGAAAGTTTTTTAAGTGAGCTCTCTTTATATACTTATGCTGGAGAAAAACTTATTGAGGGTGAGGAGGATAAAGAAGATATACTTGTTCTTTCTACTATACATCAAGCAAAAGGATTAGAATGGGAAGTAGTTTTTATAATGAGATTAGTCCAAGGAGAATTTCCAAATCATAGAAGTATAGAAAAGGGACTTGAAGAAGAAAGAAGACTATTTTATGTAGCTGTTACTCGTGCAAAAAGAGAACTTTATCTTACTACAACTATTGTTCATTCAAATAGATCTTATACTTCCTTCTCTAAACCATCAATATTTCTTGAAGAGATAGATAGACAATCTCTTTTAGAGGAATGGATAGTTAAAGATATCTATCCATCTATACATTCTTAAGCAATTCATTAGTCTGTTCGGCATATATGAAATCAATCACCTCAACCTCTACTTCCTTTACTTCTTCAATCTCTTTTAAAGATTTTTTTATAGAAAGAGCCAATTGAACACCTAATGGACAGAAGGGCGTTGTTGGTCTAAAAACAACTTTAACCTTACCATCATCAGATACTTCTAAATTCTCAATGGTATTTAAAGTAACAAGATCTAACCCTACTTCAGGATCTATAATTTCTCTTAATTTTTTTTCTATTTTTTCCCTTAAATTCATACCTTTCACCTCGTAATTTTTTGTATTCTATCACATAAGTTAAATTTTTTGTAGTAAAATATAAAAAAAATTATTTGATTGGAGATAAAAATTATGAAGAGGATTTTAGTAGTAGATGATGAGCCTAATGTGAGAAATTTAGTGGTTGAAACTTTAAATTATATTGGTAATTATGAAATAATGGAGGCAAGTACAGGAAAAGAAGCATTAGATATAGTAAAAAATGAAAAACCAGACCTTATTATTTTAGATATAATGCTTCCTGATATAGATGGATATACTATATGCGAACAAATTAAAGAAAACCCTTCATTTGATACACTAATTTTAATATTATCTGCAAGAAATAGTGATATTGATAAAAAAGTAGGTTATGGGATGGGTGCAGATGATTATTTAACAAAACCCTTCACTTTAAAGGAGTTAATTGAAAAGGTTCAAAATCTTTTAGGAGAATAATATGAAATCTTTTGAGGAAAATATAAAAAGAGAAAAATTTATATCATTTTTAAGAACTATATTTCTCTTAACTTCTCTTATACTTATAAAATTTGACTTAATTCCTACATACCATCCAAATCTCTTTAATATTTTGTTGATTATCTATTCTGCTTATATTTTATTTACAACTTTTCTTCCTGTATATACATATCCATTTTTATATAAACATCAGATTTTTTCAGCTATTGATACTATCCTTATAGCATCTTTAGTATATATAACTGGTGGAGTTGTAAGTAACCTATATCTTTTTCTCCTCTTCCCTATAATATCTGCAACATTAAGATATGATTTTAAAACTTCCTTTTTATGTTCCATACTTGTAACTCTCATATTTTTGTATTTTGGAATAATCTATAAAGAACAGGAAATCTTAAGTTCTACTATATTAAGAGTTATAGAATTAGGAGGTTTATCAATACTTTTATCAATTTTTCTAAATTATGTAGCAAAAGAGACTTTAAAACTCCAATTAAAAATTAAAGAAACAGAAACTTTCCATAAAATTAATCAAATTATAAATTCTTCTCTTGATCTTGATTATGTTTTATCAGCTATATTAGATTCTTCAATTAATCTTTTAGGTGCAGATGGTGGAACAATCTTTTTAAAGGATAAAGAAACTGGAGAATTAATCTTTGAAAAAGTAAGAGGTGAAAAAGAGGAAAAATTAATAGGCAAAAGACTTAAAAAAGGTGAGGGAATTGCAGGCTGGGTAGTAGAAAACGGTGAAGGTATTGTTGTTAACCAAGTTTTAAAAGACCATAGATTTTCACCTCATTTTGATGAGATAACAGGATTTAAAACAGGTTCTGTTATTTGTGCCCCATTAAAGATTGATAATGAAATAATAGGGGCTTTAGAGATTGTTAATAGCGTTTACAAAAAACCATTTACATCTCACGATTTATACTTAGTTACAAATTTTGCAAATGAAGCTTCTATTGCATTAAATAAAGCCATTTTATATAACATTGTCAATACTGAAAAGGAAAGAATGCAAAGAATTATTGAAAATATTGCTGATGGCTTAATAATCTTAGATGATAAGAAAAATATAAAAATAGTTAATCCTATTGCTCAAGATTTATTTTCTATAACCCCTGATGATATAAATAAAAATTGTAAAGACATATTAAAGTGTAAAGATTTAAAAGGAAATATCTTATGTATTGATTGTCCATTAGATAAATTATCAACCCAAAATCTTCCATATTTTCAATATGAAATGAAAATATTTCCTCAAAATAGAAAGGAAAGAATCTTAGGTTGTAATCTTTCAGCATTATGGGAAAATTCAAAAATTTTAGATTATATATTAGCGGTAAGAGATGTTAGTGTCTCTAAGGAACTTGAAAAACTAAAATCTGAATTTGTTGCTAATGTTTCTCATGAATTAAAAACTCCTTTAACTGCAATAAAAGGTTACAGTGAGCTTCTTTTAACCTCATCAATTAATGAGGAAAAGGCAAAAAATTTTATAAAAATCATAAATCAAGAAGCTGATAGATTAACAAAACTTATTAATGATCTTCTTGATATTTCAAAGCTGGAAGCTGGAAGAATTGAGATAAGGAAAGAAGTAGTTGATATAAGAAAAATTATAAGAAATAGGGTATCCTTTTTTAAAGGACAAACCAATATACATACTTTTATCCTCTCCCTCCCTGATTTTCCAGTTCTAATCCCCGGAGATCAAGACAGATTAACTCAAGTTTTCCATAACCTCATAGATAATGCAGTAAAGTACTCTCCAAAAGGTGGAGAAATCTCTATCAATCTTCAGGATAAAGTTAAAATGATAATTGTAGATGTATCCGATCAAGGAGAGGGTATTTCTCCAGAATATTTACCTTATATTTTTGACAGATTTTACAGAGCAGATAGTTCTTTAACTAAAAAGAAAAGTGGAACTGGTCTTGGACTTTCTATTGTAAAAAGTATTGTGGATGCTCATAAAGGAAAAATAAATGTAACAAGCAAAGTTGGGGAGGGAACTACCTTTACATTGGAATTTCCAAGAGATTTTCCTGTAGTTGACCCTCTTACAAAAACTTTATTTCTTCCTTTCTTCTTTCCATTAGTTTGGCAATTTATAAATAAGGCAAGAGAAAGAGAAAATCCTTTTCTTATTGGATGTATTAAATATGAACTTGATGATTCATTAAATATAAGAGAGAAAGATGTTGGGAAACAAAAGTTAGCCCAACTTTTAAGGGGATTTATAAGAGTAACAGATATGTTAGCTCATGGAATTGGATATTTTTATATCTTTATTATGGATACTGATCCCTTAAAGCTTCAAATCTTTCAACAAAGACTATTGCAATCTTTAATTGCATTCTCCAAATTAGAAACAGGAATAAATTTAGATACACAATTTCTACAATTTCCTAAAAATTCCTTCTCAGAAATTATTAATTTTTTAAATTCAAGCTTCTATGGATTACCCCAAGAAGAAACACTATAGTTAGGAGCCTCCTTAGTAATTATAACATCATGGGGGTGACTTTCTCTTAAACCCGCATTTGTTATTTGTATAAACTTAGTTTTTGTCCTCAACTCTTCTAAGTTTTTAACACCACAATAACCCATTCCTGCCTTTAAACCCCCTACTAATTGAAAAAGTACTTCAGAGACAGGCCCTCTATAGGGAACTCTTCCTTCTATTCCTTCTGGAACTAACTTCTCTGAGCCTTCCTGAAAATATCTATCACTACTTCCTTCCTTCATAGCAGATAGTGACCCCATTCCCCTATAAACCTTAAAACTTCTCCCTTGATATATTTCTATCTCTCCTGGACTTTCCTCTGTTCCTGCCAAGAGACTTCCTATCATTACCGCATGAGCTCCAGCTGCTAAGGCTTTTACAATATCACCAGAGTATTTTATTCCACCATCCGCTATAATAGGAACATTATATTCTTTCCCTGCTTTTGCACACTCAAGAATTGCAGAGAATTGTGGGACACCAACCCCTGCTATAACTCTTGTGGTACATATTGATCCAGGTCCTATTCCCACTTTTACCACATCTGCTCCCGCATCTATCAAAGCTTTTGTTCCACTATATGTTGCTACATTACCTGCTATAACTACTGCTTTATCCTTACAAATTTTCTTTAATTCTCTTACAGTTTCTAAAACTCTCTTTGAATGACCATGTGCGGTATCAACTACAATAGCATCTACTTCCGCCTCTAAAAGTGCCTTTGCTCTTTCTATTGCTTCTTTACCTACTCCAACTGCTGCCCCAACTAATAATCTCCCCTTTTCATCCTTTGCAGAATTTGGATATTGATGCATTTTCTTAATATCTTTAATAGTTATTAATCCTTTTAAACGGAAATCTTTATCAACTATTGGAAGTTTCTCTATCTTATATCTTTGCAGAATTTCTTGGGCATCTTTAATAGTAACCCCTACTTCTGCAACTATAAGATTTTCCTTTGTCATAACCTCGGAAATTTTTCTGTTCATGTCTGTTTCAAATCTAAGATCTCTATTTGTTACTATACCTACAAGTTTTCCATTATTTTCTACTACTGGAAGCCCTGATATATGATATTTTGCCATTAAAGAAAGAGCGGTTCCTACAGTTTCGTCAGGAGTAAGATATATGGGATCTGTTATCATTCCATGTTCAGAACGCTTTACTTTATCAACCTCTTCAGCTTGCTTCTTAATGGATAAATTTCTATGGATAACTCCTAAACCGCCTTCTCTTGCTATTGCAATTGCCATTCTTGCTTCTGTTACTGTATCCATAGCAGAACTAAGAATAGGTATATTTAAATGAATTTTCTCTGTAAGATATGTATCTACAGAAATTTCTTTTATAGAAACTTCACTATAATCTGGAACAAGTAAAACATCATCAAAAGTTAAAGCTAATCCTAAAAATCTATCCTCCATTTTCTTTTCCTCCTATCTTGATATATTTTTCTACTAATTCTTGAGATATACTATTATTTTTTGCAATTTCTGCATAAATTTTTGCACTTTCTCTCCATTTTCTCTCTTGTGTATCAAAATCCACTTCAAATAAACCAAATCTTTGTAAAAATCCCTCTGCCCACTCAAAATTATCCATAAGAGACCAATAAAAGTATCCTAATACATTTATACCATCATTTATAGCTTTATGTAGTTCTAAAATATGAGAAATGATATATTTTGGTCTCTTTTCATCTCTTGAATCTGATATACCATTTTCAGTTATTACTATAGGTTTTCCTATCATATTCCAAAACCTTTTAAGAACTCTATAAAGTCCCTCAGGATATATCTCCCATCCAAAATCACTTTTTTCTACTTCCTCAGGTACATAAAGTTTAACAAAATTGGGAAAAGACTTTAGATCAAAGCCCACATAAAGTCTTGTATAATAATTAACTCCTATATAATCAAGAGTATCTTTTGCATATACTATATTTTCTTTCTTAAAAGGAGATGAAAATTTTCCTGTAATTAAGGTCTCTAAAAAAATTAAATTATAAAGTCTGTCTATAAATTTCTGAACCTTTTTATCAAAGAAAGAATAGGGATTTATTGGGTCAAAAATCATAAAATTATATGCTACACTTACTTTAGCGTTAGGTACTATGTTATGAATAATATGATAAGCCTTAGCATGAGCTTTTACCATATTATTAAGAACAGTTATCATCTTATTTAAGCTTTTTTCCTGAGGTGGAAACATGCCCATGAGATAACTTGTAAAAGCGTAAGCATTTGGCTCATTAATACTAATCCAAAATTTAACCAAATCCTTAAATTCCCTTACCACCCTTTCTACATATTCTAAAAAATAATCTATAGTTTTAGGGTTTAACCATCCACCCTCTTTTGAAATCCAAATTGGATTTGTAAAATGATGCAATGTAACAAAGGGTTCTATATTTCTATTTTTTAAAGAAATTATCATTTTTTTATAATGTCCTATAGCGGAATCATCAAAAAATTCTTTCTTTGGCTCAATCCTACTCCACTCAATTGAAAATCTATATGCATTATTATTTAACTCTTTTATAAGTTCAAAATCTTTTTCATATCTATTCCAATGGTCACAAGCAAGACCAGAAATCTGACCATCTTTAACTTTTCCTCTCATTTCAAATTCCCACCAATCATTATTCTTATTATTTCCCTCAACTTGATGGGAAGACACCGCTGTCCCCCAAAAGAATCCATCAGGAAACTTATATTCCCCCATAATTTTCCTCCTTTTTTTGAAAAATTTTCTCATTTTATCATTATACTGTCAATATAATAAATAAGTTCATGTCCAAATAGATATAGACATAGGTGCCAGTATAAAGAGATAAGTAAAGATAAACCCCTGCTCTCATCATCCTTGGTATAATTAAGAAACTTAATGTTCCCTTTTTCAGATCTCCTAACTATATTCAAGGATGGAAGAGGGAGAAACTCACCTGAAAAAGCAAGATGATATAAGTCTGTGATATTGTCATAGTATAAGGAACCTGAGAAAATGTTATTATTATGAGAAAGGAGTGTATCTGTTTGTCTGAAAAAGAGTATGAAAGGGTAACTATTATTAAAATGGCAGTTTAGGGTTTCTATTCTAACAGAGAAACCGCTAAATTATTGAATCTTAGTGTTAGACAAGTTAATAATATTCTCTTATACACGGTAATAGGGGAAGAAAACCTAAAATGGAAAAATATCAGAATTGTAATTTTGCTCATATTAGAGATTTACTCCAAGAAAGAGAAGGAATAAATATCTCAATCTCTTTTGTAAAAAGAATTCTTAAATCCCATGGATATTTTTTAAATATTACCCTCTTATCTGCTATTGATGATACAACAGGAGAAATATTATCTGCTTTTTTAGAAAAACTGAAGATTTTGAAGATTATTTTCTAATCTATTTACCATAATAAGCATACTATTTTTAAAAGCCCAAAAAGGATGGTAAAGAGGTAATTCTTTTAAAAGAGGGATGTTTAGTTAGCGTTCATATTAATGAAATGAGGGGAGTGATATTTTTATGGAATGTTTATGGTGACATTTTCATCGACCGTTGACACATATCGAGAGAGAATGTTCTAAAAATTCTCAGATAGAAAAAGAAAATATTTTTAGAAAGGAAGTCTTAAAAAGCCAAATTAAAAGAATCCTTATGTTGAATAACTCCCCCTCTCCTTTTTACATTCCCAAATACACTCTCTATCCTATTCTTATCAATTATTAGTAGTTCTTTTAGGTATTTATTATGATAGTATTATAGTATTATTTAATTAGGGAAGCTAAAAAATGGAAAATGATATTTTAGCTAAAATGCAAGAGACTGAGGTAACGGAGTATTACATATATAAAACTCTTGCTTCTTGGGAAAAGAATGAAAAAAATAGAGATATATTTTTAAAAATTTCTCAAGATGAACTCTCCCATTACAATACACTTAAAAATATAACTAATAAAGATGAAAAACCTAATAAATTCAAGATATTTTTTTATCTTTTTCTTACTAAAATTTTTGGTTTTACTTTTATTCTTAAACTTATGGAAAAAGGAGAAGATAAAGCTATAGAAGGTTACAGAGATGTTATTGATAAGTACCCAAAACTTAACAAAATATTAGAAGAAGAAAAAGATCATGAACAAAAATTATTAAGCATCCTTGATGAAGAGAGATTAAACTATGTTGGATCTATGGTTCTTGGTTTATCAGATGCATTAGTTGAACTCACTGGAACCTTGGCAGGTCTTACTTTTGCTTTTCAAAATACAAAACTTATATCTATTTCAGGATTAATAACAGGAATTTCTGCTGCATTATCTATGGCAGGGTCTGAATATCTTTCTACAAAAGCGGAATCAACCAATAGAAATCCTCTAAAATCTGCTTTAATTACAGGAATAACATATATAATTACAGTTTTTATACTTATCCTACCATATATTATAACTCAAAACTATACCTTTGCTTTATTTTTAGCTTTAATATTTTCAGTAATTTTAGTAATTATTTTCAATTTTTATATATCCATAGCTAAGGATTTAAAATTCAAAAAAAGATTCCTTGAGATGATTTTCATTATATTTTCTGTATCTTTTATTAGTTTTTTAATTGGAACATTTGTTAAAAATGTTTTAGGAATAAATATGGATTGAAAAAGTTAAAAATTTAGACTCCCAATTCAACAAAAACTCTATTTATAAAGGGAAATTATATTCCGCTTAAGTTTTCACATTTTAAAGCCTTGAAAATGTATTTATTCCAGAAGTACCAGTCATGTTAATGTATACCTTTTATTAGTAACCTGGTATCTTGCTATCATCAAGTCCTATATATGTAGATGTTTCATCTTTTATTTTTGACAATTCATATAAGGCTACTGCATTTTTACCAAGTTTTATATTAAGTATTATGTATCCATTATTTGCTTTCATTCTCCATGTGGTAATGTAAGGTTGAGCTACTTCTTTTAAGGTTTTTATTTGTTCCTTTGATGGAAATCTTGGTCTACCCATATCAATCCATGTCTTCCATGGATTGCCATGATTCTCGTCTATTAATTTTTGCTTTATAAATACATCTTCAAAGTCTACTGGTATTTCCAGCTTATATTCTCTTTCTTGTTCTGCATCTTTACTCATAACCTCATTCCATACAACAATAGCAATAGAGCCATTTTCTCTTTGAGTTACTAAAATATGTTCATCTCTATATAGTATCTTTTTGCCCATTGCATTGAAAAATGTAAACATATGGAATACAGGTTTTGGAATATTATTAAATGCCACTAACCCAAAACCACCGTGGAAAATTGATCTTGGTATATCTGCTTCTTCAAAAACATCACTAAATGTCCAGTAAGAGAAGGAATCCACATAATCCCCGCCCTCACTTAAAACCCTTGCAAGGTATGCAGCATTAAAGGGAGTGTCATGTATAGGACATAAAGGATTATAAGAGCTATTGTATTCGGTTATATGGATAGGTAAATTAGGAAAAGGTGAATTTTTTACTTGATTTCTTACCTCTCTAAATTCCCTTATCATGTAATCAATAGGATTTACATCATGATAGGCAAAGTGTGGTGTATATTCAGGTGTTTTTGCTGTATATGAATGTCTGGTTACAAAGTCCACAGGCACATTATTTTTATAACAAAAATTTAGAAAGTCATCTATCCAGTGTTCTCCTCCCCCACAGATAGCTGGTCCACCAACTTTTATATTTTCATTTATCTCTTTTATGGCTTTTACTGTGACCTCATACAATTTGAAGTACTCAGCTTGATTAGCATCTTTCCAGAATCCACTCAGGTTAGGCTCGTTCCATATTTCAAAGGGCCACTTTTCAACCTCTTTTTCACCATATCTTTCAATAAAATGTTTAACTACTGCTTTAATGAGTTTTTCCCATTTATTATAATCATTAGGAGGAGTGACATTTCCTTTCCAATAGAATACAGTTTGTGGACCAGAAGCAAGTTTTGAGGGCATGAATCCAATCTCTACAAAAGGACGTATACCAAGTTCTAAAAATGAATCATATATTCTGTCAATATATGTAAAGTTGTAAAAGGGTTGAACTATGTCTCCTATTTTGTCCTCACGATATATTCCCACATCATCATGAAGAATTCCATGAGCTCTTAAATATTTAAATCCAATATGTTGCTGTACATAAGATAGAGCATCAATATATTCTTTTTGAAGGGCAAGACCTATTCGTCCACTACCAACACAAAATTTCCAATTGTCAGGAAAGATTCCTATTTGTTTATCTTTTTCTATTTTAATGTGGGTCATTATTTATATACCTCCGATTTTTATAAATTTTCTATTATTTTACAAATCTTCAGGTATCCATATCAAACAAATTTTTTATTTTCTCACCTTATTAGCTTCTACTTTAAGCCAAAATCGGGTTTATCTTTACTTACCTCTTTATACTGGTACCTATGTCCATACCTATTTACCATTTTGACAATTAAGGGATTTTCTAATATAATACCCAAAAGAAACTAATTACATTTATATAAATATGAGGAAGTCAAAAATAAATATAAGAGATATTGCAAGATTAGCAAGGGTTTCTGTAGCTACTGTCTCCCGTGTAATAAATAATAGTCCCAATGTCTCCCCTAAGACACGGGAGAGAGTGCTTCAGGTTATAAAAGAATTTGATTATCATCCCAGTGCTCTTGCTCAAGGTCTATCTAAGGCGAGAACTAAAATAACAGCTTTTCTTGTTCCTTATGCAAGGGGATTCTTTTTTTCCGATGTTTTTTTCCCACTACTTATTAAAGGTATGAATGAAGTTTTTGAGAAAGAAAATTATAACGTTATTCTTTCTGTGATTGATAAACCAGTTATACCTCAAAAATATATATCTTTATATAAGAGTGGAATTGTAGATGGATATTTATTGGCAAATGTTTCTATAGAGGATTCTTTCCCTGAAATATTACAAAAGGAGAGAATTCCTTTCGTTTCTGTTGGTAAAATAGGGCTTAAAACAAAATATCCTTATGTTGATGTTGATAATTTAAGAGGTGCATATAAAGGGGTAGAGTATTTTATAACTCAAGGACATACTCGTATTGCAATTATCAAAGGTTCATCAAAATTTCAATTCATAAGGGAAAGATATGAAGGATATATTTTAGCTTTAAAAAGATACGGAATAGCTCCTGATCCTAAGTTAGAGGTAGAAGAAGAACTAAATATTGAGGGTGGATATAGAGGAATGAAAAAACTCTTGTCTCTTAATTCCCCACCTACCGCAGTTTTTGCATGCAGTGATTACGTAGCTATTGGTGCTATAAGAGCTATTGAGGAACAAAAACTCAATATACCAGAAGATATTGCTATAATTGGTTTTGATAACATCTATATTGATGACCAATTAGACCCTCCATTAGCATCTATTAAGCAAGATATTGTAAGCCTTGGAAAAGAAGCTGCAAAGCTTTTTCTAAAAATATTAGAAGACCCTTCTAATTTTGAACCTATAGTTCTACCTACCGAGTTTATATGGAGAAGATCTGCAGGATATAAGAGTATTGAAACTGTTTTTAAAAACTCTTGATACAAATTTTTTGTAAAATAAAATTTTTATAAAAGATTCTTTATATTTAAATATATTTAGTAACCAGTTTCATTAATATAAGATAAATAAAGGAGGAAAAATTTATAATGGGAAAGGTAAAAATAATTGGTGAGAGTATCAAAAATCTTCCTTGGCAAGATAAGCCAAAAGATTATGATGGTGTAGTATGGAGATACGATAGAAACCCTATAACAAAATGGAATCCCACAAAAAGCACAGCAAGAATCTTTAACAGTGCGGTGGTACCTTTTAAAGGAGAATTTGTAGGCGTCTTTAGAGCGGATCACAAAGATGGAAAGGCAAGATTACATGTTGGTTGGAGTAAGGATGGAATATATTGGGAAATAGAAGACCAAGAAATTATTTGGAAAGATGAGATGGGAAATATATATCAGCCAAATTATGCTTATGACCCTCGTGTAGTTAAAATAGAAGATAACTATTACATAACATGGTGTACAGACTTTTATGGACCCACAATAGGTTTAGGGGTAACAAAGGATTTTAAAGAATTTATTAGATTTGAAAATGCCTTCCTACCATATAATAGAAATGGTGTACTATTTCCAAGAAAAATAAATGGTAAATATGTTATGTTATCAAGGCCAAGTGATACTGGACATACTCCTTTTGGAGATATTTTTCTAAGTGAAAGTCCAGACCTTATACATTGGGGAAGACATAGAAGAGTCATGAGTAGGGGAGGATCAGGATGGTGGCAAGGGTTAAAAATTGGTGCAGGACCAACTCCTATTGAAACCTCTGAAGGATGGCTACTTTTCTACCATGGAGTAGTTTTAACTTGCAATGGTTATGTATATAGTATGGGTGGAGTAATTTTAGATTTAAATACCCCATCTAAGGTATTATATAGATGTAGAAATTATTTACTTACTCCAGAAAAAGATTATGAAACTACAGGTTTTGTGCCAAATGTAGTATTTCCATGTGCAGCCTTAGTTGATGCAGATACAGGTAGAATTGCAATATATTATGGCTCTGCAGATACATATGTCTCTTTAGCATTTGCTTATTTAGATGAAATTATAGAATATATTAAAGAAAATTCTGAGATTGTTCCTGGAGACAATGAAGAGGGAAGATAAGAAGGGGTGGATTTCAACCACCCCCTTTTCCTATTCTTCTTTCATCTCAAAATCATCAATCCAACCCCAATTTCCTGTATTTCCATCAACTATTATACTGATCTTGCATTGACCTGTAGTAACTCTTATCCCCTTTATAGTAGGATTATTCCATTTAAGCCATCCAGTATTTACTATATCCAATATTTTATCTTCCCCACCATACTCACTAACTTTTAACCGCAATATATTTTCCCCTCCACCACCCTGAATCCAAAAGCTTACTTTATAATTACCCTCCTTTAAACCTGTAATTAATTGATAAAGTTCAAACTTAAAAGGTTTATCAAGCCAGTAATTCACTGCATATTCTCCTGATTTTGCATTTTGAGGAGGGCTTGCCTTGACAACCTTAATTGCATTTTTATCTCCAACTACAACCCATGGCTCAAAACTTCCTGACTCAAAACTTGGATTTTTAACATAATTTTTCTCACCAATAACAGTAATATTTGCAAATATTTCCAATTCTATCCCTTCTATTTCTCCTTTTATTTTAAAATTTCCAGGCATTGATATCAGGGATGGATCGTATGTTTCCCATTTTACAGGAACAGATCTTATAGAATCATCACTATAAAGAACTTTTACTTTTTCAGGAAGCTTTGGGATTTCCCCAGTAGATATTTTTAAATCTATCTTAGATAAAACTTCTACTACCTTAGGTGGTATATAGGTTTTTCCATAGACTAAATTAAAAACATCTAAGGATGGAAGAGCATTACCATTGAAATCAAAAAGAGCCTGATTTTCCCAAGGATTCCCTTCGCATGTCTTCCATCCAGCATCTTTTATTGGTATCCAAGCACCTTCCCAATAAAAAATTCCAAGTCCCCTACCCTCTGGAACCTTTGCTACAATTTCCATTAAGTCTCTTAAAAATGTTGCTTGTCCTTGTATGGTTGGCTTATAACCACCTAAGGTTTCCATGTCTCCTCCAAAAATATTGGGATGACTGTCTCCTTCATTTAAAGTCCATGCATATGCGGTTTCAAATATTGCAACATCTTTATTATATCTTTGAGAGATATCATCCAAATTAAATTTCAGTTCTTCCAAAGTTCCATGCCAATAAGGATAGTATGATACACCAATAACATCAAAATTTACATTTCTCTTTGTTATTTCATCAAAAAACCATCTATACAAAGAATTATTACCACCGTCAGAAAGATGAATTGCAATTTTTATAGATGGGTCTACCTTTTTTACTGTAGCTATACCAGCATTCAAAAGTTTGACAAATCCATCAAATCCTCCCACATTAACCCCAATAATTTGTCCATCTGGCCATAAAAATCCATTGTTTACTTCATTTCCAAGTTGAACCATATCAGGAAGGGCATTTTTTCCCTTCATATAATTAAGAACTTTATATGTAAAATCAGAAAGTGCTTTAATTAAAGATGAACCTTTTAATTTACTCCATTCCTTGGGTTTATTTTGTTTTCCAGGATCAGCCCAAAAATCACTATAATGGAAATTTAGAAGAATCTTCAAGCCTAAGGCTTTTGCTCTTTGTGCAATCTCTGTCATTTTTATATAATCACAATTTCCGCCTCCTAATGGATTTCCTTTATCATCTACAGGATTATTCCATATTCTTAGTCTAATCCAATTTATTCCATGGTCTTTTAATATCTGCAAACAATCTTTTTCAACACCATTGTCGTAAAATTTTCCACCCTTTTTCTCAATTTCATATAGCATTGAAACATCAACACCTTTAATAAAATCTTTTGAAAGATTCTCAATGGGATTTACAACAATACTATTGGAATATACAGGGAGGATTAGAAAAATCATCATAAATAAAAGTAATATATAGAATTTAATTTTCATCTATTAATCACCCCTCTTTTTAGAATTTATCCTTTTACTGCACCTTTTGTAAGTCCACTTACAATATACTTTTGTAATGAAAGGAATAGTATAGTCATAGGAAGCATTCCCAATAAAGCAGCTGCTGTAAAGAGTCCCCATTCTGTAAGATAAGGTCCAGTAGAGAAAGTCCAAAGTCCTATTGCATATGTATATTTCTTCGCATCTTGCAAAATAATACTGGCAAATATAAATTCATTAAATACATTCATAAAGGTTAGAATAATAACAACTGCTAAGATAGGTCTTGCAAGAGGTATTACAATTTTATAAAATGTTTGAAATCTTGTGGCACCATCAATCATTGCAGATTCTTCTAAGGAATCGGGAATTGTATCATAAAATCCTTTTATTATATACATGTTATATGCGATACCTCCAAGATAAACAAAGGTTAATCCTGTTAAAGTATCAAGTCCTAAGAAAGGAACAAATCTTCCAAGAAGATTTAGAAGACTATAAATTGCTATCATATACACCGCACTTGGAAACATCTGTATAAGAAGAAGAGTCATAATTCCATATCTTCTTCCCCAAAATCTCATTCTACTAAAGGGATATGCTGCAACAGAACATACAATGGTGGTAATTATAGCTGCAAAACCAGCAACTAATATAGAATTTCTTACCCAATTCAAAAAATAATGCTTAGTTTTCTGCTTCCAAATTTGGTCAATCCTAAATAACTCTCCATCTATTCTATCAAGATTTCCATTCATCTCTTTATAAGGAATTAAATCCATCAAATCTCCAGCCTTCTTTGATACTACATTTAAGTTAGGAGCCACAAGATTAACATAATCCATCTTGATAAGATTATAAAAATTATCTAAGGAAGATGAGGTTACAAATTCTCCTTTTATTGAAGTCTCTAAAAGACTTCTCCAATTTGATATAAATTCAGAAAGGTATATTCTTGATTTTTCAAAGATATCCTCTATATTTTTAGAAAAAATATTATACTTTTCTAAGAGAGTATTATATTCTTGAAACCATCTTAGTTTTCCAGCAACCTCTTCTATTTTTGATACAATTTCATCTCTTCCATAATTAAATATATAATCGCTTATAAATTCTGTTAATCTCTCCTCTATAGCAGAAAATTCAGAGATAATTGTCTCTAAATTATCAGAGGTATTAATGATATTAATCTTTTCATCTATATCCTTTATAAGAGTTTTTAACTCATCATATTTTGTTTTATGTTCTTCTAATTCTTCTTTCTGTTCTTGTCCACCCAGAATTTCTTGCATCTCTAAGAATTCATTTTTTTGATTTAAAAGTGCTAATTTATTCTCTTTTTCTTTTAATATTGATATGTTTTTCTCAAGCTCCTCAATAAGATAAGATATTTTTAAACATAATTTTTCTGTATCATAAAATATTCTTTTATCTTTCTTTTGATCCATTAATTTTAAAATATTCCTTAATTTGTTTGAAACATAATGTAAATCTGGATACTTATCAAGCTTATCTACTAAATTTTTAATATTTTTAGGATAATCACTAAAAGATGCTAAGTTAATATTCCCTTTTATATCTTTTAAAATTTTATCTAACTCTGAAGAAATCTCTTTGTTAAAAGTTATATAAATGTTTAAAATCTTATCTTGTATAAAAGTATATTCTCTCTTAATGAGGTTAGACTCATTTATATTCTTCTCTTTTCTAAAATAAGAGCCTTCCTTAGGTAGCTTTTTGTTTATAAAATTCAATAGATTCTCTAAGTTTTTAATATTTTTATCCTTAATTTCACCTTTCTTTTGTATGAGATAGATATTGATCTTATTAAAAGATTCCTTTGAATTTCTATATCTATCTTGTGTCTCTTTTAAGTATTTATCAATAGAATCTATATCCTCATTAATAAGTTTTTCTATTTTGGGCAAATCCCACTCATTATAAGGTGGGGTTCTTGAAATTAAATTTTGAAGTTCCTGAATAAGAACTGGCATATTTTTCTCTGGTGTTAGAAGGTCTATATAATTTTGTAGAGTCAATCTTGAAGAGAAAAGTCTTGTTGAAAATGCTGCCTGATCTCTTCTTATGGATGTGGAAACAATCCAAATTATTGGAAAAAGAATTAATGGAATAATAATCCAAAGAAATATATGAGTTAAATAACTTCTTCTTCCTTCCCCAACCATTTTTTATTCACCTCTTACTTCTTCAAAAGCTCCTGATAGTTTAAAATTCAAAAAGCTTATACCCGCAACTAAAAAGAATATAAGAATTGAGATGGCACTTGCAAATCCAAATTCTTGACCTCTTCCATAAAAAGCCAACTTATATACATATGAAATTAATATATCAGTATGTCCTGCAGGAGTTGTTGCACCTACAATTGGGGGTCCTCCCGCTGTTAATAAAAATATAAGTGTGAAATTATTAAAAGTATAGGCAAAACTACTTATAAGAAGAGGAGCAACAACAGCAAGAAGTAAAGGAAATGTTATTTTCCAAAATCTATTCCATTTCCCTGCACCATCTATTGCAGATACTTCATAAAGCTCTTCAGGTATTCCTTGTAAGGCACCTAAGGAAACAGTCATCATATATGGAAAAGTAAGCCAAATATTTACAATCAAACAGGTGACCTTAGCCCAGAAAGGATCATTAAACCATTTTATTGTATTAAGACCTAAGGAAGGAAGTATTATCTTATTCAAAATTCCATAAGTCTCATTAAATATCCCATTTCTCCATGTCAAAACAGATATAAAATATGGAACCGCCCATGGAATTATAAGAATTGTCCTATATAAATTTCTTCCTTTTAGTTTTTTATTATTTAAAATCAGAGCAAATGAAAGACCAATGGAGAAAGAAAATAATACTGTAAAAAGAGACCATAATATAGTCCAAAGAAAGATTCTAAAGAAAGGCCCAGATATTCTTTCATCAGTTAGAATTCTTGTAAAATTCTCAAATCCAACAAAATCTGTATATCCAATTATGAAATTTTTATTACCCTGTTCATCAATATCATAAAAAGATCCTTTCTCTTCAATAAGAGGTTTATTAGTTTTTGTATTTAATATTGATAATTTATTCCCAATATATGTGAGTCTATAAAGTCTATCAATAGGAAAAACCTTCCATCTTCCATCTTTATCTATCTTAAATCCATAAGTTGTTTCATCTTCAGGTTTTAAAAACTCACTTTGAATTAGATATTTCTGCATAAGAAGAGAAAAGAAATAGCTATTTTTTTCAAGTTCAGGATTATCTAACATATATAAAGGTTTATATGTTTTATCTAAGGTAGAAATCATTTCAATATTTTCAAGAGATGAAGTCCATGGATAAATTTCAACAATTTTGCCATCTATCTTTATTTTTGAAGAGTCAATTAATACAAGTTTTGATTCTCTAAGAAGTATTTCTCTTCCTCTTCTCTTTGTGGGTATGGGAATGCCAGAAATATATAATTTTCCATTTATTTTCAAAATTAGCATAAAATCTTCAGTAGGTAAACCATCTTTATATACCACAAAAATTTTAAATCTAACAGGCTTTTCTTCTAAAACATAAGTAAAATTTGGATCATATAAAAGTCTTTCAAATGTTTCTTCTCTTGTTAAAATATGTCCAGTTCCATAATTAGTAAAAGCTGTCTTTATTGTAAAATATATGGGATAGAGAACAAGAAGAAATAAAAATATAAGGGCGGGTATAGTATATCTATAAGGATAAGCCTTAGGATTAAATATAAAAAAGTCTATAAGAACTAATGCGGTTAAGATAACAATTCCAAGCTCATAATATTTATTTTGTATAAGATATATTCCAAACCACAAAAATATAGCATTTATTAATGCTAAAATAAACAACAATAAAATTTTTAATGTTTTTATCACTACTCTTCAACCTCCTAAATAAAAAGACCCAGAGCATTCTGCTCTGGGTCTTGTATCATTTAAAATTATTTCTTAATCTGAGCCTTTATAGTTTTTACTGCATTATTTAAAGCATCCTCTGGAGTTGCCTGTCCATTAATGACTAAATTAAGAGCATCATTCATTGCTCCCCAAACTGCTGCCATTTCTGGAACATTTGGCATTGGTATACCATTTGCAGCACTCTTTGTAAATCCAACAATATCAGGATTATCTTTTACCATTGATAGAACATCTTTTCTTGAAGGAAGTCTTGGATCTGCAAGATACATCTTATACATAGTATCCTTTGTTGCCATGAAATTAATAAGGAATTCTCTTACAAGAATTTTATTAGGAGATTTTGAATTAACCATAAAGCCTTGAACTCCTACAAATGGTTTTGCAGGAATTTTTGCTTCTAAATTAGGAATTACAGAGACACCATAATTTACTCCTGCATCTTTATATGCCTTTACCGCCCATGGACCATTGATTATCATTGCAGCTTTTCCTTCTTTAAACATTGAATCCATTATTTGATAATTATCTCCAGGGCTTAAAATTTTCTCATCTACCAATTTTTTCCATAGAGTTACACCCTTTATTGCTCCAGGAGTTGCAAGTCCTATATCTGTTACATCAAGACCTTTTGGAGTTTCCTTAAATACATATCCACCATATCCAAATATTACAGGTGCAACATAATAGAACTCTGCAGCACTTGTTATAAAGCCTCTAACTTTTCCTTTGTAGGTTTGATCTATTTTCTTTGCTGTTCTAATAAGACTGTCCATGGTTAGAGGTGGAGTTTTCACATAATCTTTATTATATATTAGTGCAATAGCTTCCATTGCATAGGGTAATCCATAAAGTTTCCCACCAAAAGAAAAAGCATTTAATGCGGTAGTGTAAAAGTTTTTAATATCTTTAAATTCAGGAATAGGCTCCAATAATCCATTTACTACTAATTCACCAACCCAATCATGAGCACCTACAATAATATCAGCACCTTTACCCTGTGGAGCAGCAGTTAGAAAATTAGTTTTAATAGAACCAAATTCTACATATTGGACTTCAATTGTTACACCATATTTTGCTTTGAATTCTTGACCTAATCTTTGGAGAATATCTACCTGTTTTTCTGAACACCATATTGTGATTTTAGTTGCTTGAGCATAGGCGGAAAACAAGAAGAAACTTGAAAGAAGGAAAATAAGAAGGAGTCTTTTCATTTTTTTAAACCTCCTTTATCTAATATGGGATTTTCAAAATAAATTGTATAAAAATTTTTGTAAAATGTCAATTTAAATTTTAAAAAATCGGTTTATATTATTTTTTTAAAATTCTTATTTTAAATATAGATTTTTTTAAGAAATCGTAATAAAATATAAATAATATATGGGAAGAAAAAAAATAAATAAAAGGGTAACATTAAAAGATATCGCAAAAGAGGCAGGAGTTTCTGTCTCTACTGTTTCCTTTGCCTTAAATAATAAAGGAACTATAAATTCTAAAACAAAAAGTCGTATTTTAAAAATTGCAGAAAAACTTGGCTATTTCCCAAACTCCATAGCTAAGGCTCTTTATACTAAAAAAACTTTCACAATAGGTTTAGTTGTAAGCGATATAACAAATCCTTTTTATTCATCAGTAATTCGTGGTGTAAAGAGTATTTTAATTAAAAGTGGATATAACATATTTCTATGTGACACAGATTACGATTTCAATTTGGCATACTCATCAATAAAAAGTTTAATTGAGAAAAATGTTGATGGTGTTATTATTATGACAAAAAGTAAAGAGGATAAAATATTCATTGATCTTCTAAAAAGTCAAAATATACCAATAGTAATATATGACAGAAACTTAGAAGGTTTAGATGTAAGTGGTCTTCTTGTCGATTATCAGACAGGAATTTCGGAAGCAGTAACTCATCTTGTAAACTTAGGACATAAAGATTTTGCTTTTGTTACAGGACCTAAGGAATATGAGACTTCTCAGGCAAGATTAAGAGCCTTTAAAATGGCATTAGAAAAATTTGATATACCTCTAAAAAACAATAGAATCTATGAGGGAGACTTTAAGATGAAAAGTGGAGAGGAAGCCATGAGATATTTCCTAACTTTAAAACCCTTGCCAACTGCAATATTAGCATCAAATGACCTCATGGCAGTTGGATTACTTAGAGAGGCTATAAGACAAGGTATTAAAATTCCTCAAGATATATCTATTGTGGGGCTTGATGATACAATAATTGCATCTCTAACCTCTCCACCTTTAACCTCTGTTGTTGTTCCTCAAGAAGAGATTGGAATAAGAGTTGCAGAATTAATATTAAGAGCTATTGAAAAAGAGGAGAAGATAGTTAGTTATGTTCATACATATTTGAGAATAAGGGAATCTACTGGAGCCTGTGGTACAATTAATATTTAGGAGGAAAATTTATGGGAAAGTATATTTTGGCTTTAGATCAAGGGACCACAAGCTCAAGAGCAATAATATTTGATAAAGAGGGAAATATATTAGGTATATCTCAAAAGGAATTTCCTCAGATTTATCCAAAGCCCGGATGGGTTGAACATGATCCCATAAAGATATGGGAAACCCAAAAAGAAGTTGCCATTGAAGTCTTAGAGAAGACAAAAATATCTCCCTATGATATAGTAACAATAGGGATAACAAATCAGAGAGAAACCACAATTATTTGGGATAAAACCACAGGATTGCCTATATATAATGCTATTGTCTGGCAATGTAGAAGAACATCAAGTATTTGTGATGATTTGAAGAATAAAGGACTTACAGAAACTATAAAAGAAAAGACTGGTCTTGTTATTGATGCCTATTTTTCAGCAACAAAAATAAAATGGATATTAGATAATATTCCTTCTGCAAGAAAAAGAGCAGAAAAGGGTGAATTACTTTTTGGTACTGTTGATTCCTGGCTTATTTGGAATTTGACAGGAGGAAAGGTTCATATAACAGATTATAGCAATGCATCTCGGACTATGCTTTTTAACATTCATAAATTGGACTGGGATGATGAGATTCTAAAAGAACTTAACATACCAAGAGAAATTCTTCCTAAGCCAATGCCATCAAGCTACATCTATGGAACTACAGACCCTAAAATTTTTGGTGTTGAAATTCCTATATCTGGTTGTGCAGGAGATCAACAATCCGCTCTTTTCGGACAGACATGCTTTGAAGAAGGAATGGCAAAAAATACTTATGGAACTGGTTGTTTTATACTTCTAAATACAGGAGAAAAGCCTGTTATTTCAAAAAGTGGAATTTTAACAACAATAGCTTGGGGTATAAATAATAAAATATACTATGCTCAAGAAGGGAGTATTTTTATTGGTGGTGCTGTTATTCAATGGTTAAGAGACCAGTTAGGGATAATAAAAGATGCTAATGAGAGTGAAGAGATAGCAATGAGAGTTTCTGATAACAATGGTGTATATTTTGTCCCTGCATTTGTGGGACTTGGTGCTCCATACTGGGATATGTATGCGAGAGGACTTATTATTGGATTAACAAGGGGTGTAAAAAAAGAACATATAGTAAGATCTGCCTTAGAATCTATTGCATATCAAACAATGGATGTCATTTCTATAATGGAAGAAGAGTCAGGTATAAAACTCAAAAGCTTAAGAGTTGATGGAGGAGCATCTAAAAATAATTTTTTAATGCAATTTCAAGCAGATATATTGGGAGTTCCTGTTTTACGTCCAAAGATAATTGAAACTACCGCTCTTGGAACAGCATTTCTTGCAGGACTTTCTGTAGGCTACTTCAAAAATCAAGATGAGATTATAAAAATATGGAAAATAGATAGAGAGTTTCAACCAAATATGCAAAGGGAAGAAAAAGAAAAATTATATAGAGGATGGAAAAGGGCAGTAGAGAGAGCAAAGAGCTGGGAAGAATCTTGACACTTTATATTTTAACTGTTATTCTTCAATAAATAATTATTCCAAAAAGGAGGTAACATGAGCAAGAGAGATGAAATTCTTAAAAAATTTCCTCCATTTCAGGAAAATATTTTAGAGATTCTTCACGCCCTCCAAGATGCAAATCCATATAATTTTTTAACTCATGAAGATATTTCATCATGTGCAGAATATCTGCAACTTCCTTATAGTTATGTAGAAGGAGTTGCCTCCTTTTATAGTATGTTTAGTCTCAAACCAAGAGGTAGATTTATAATAAGGCTCTGTGACTCACCCCCATGTCACTTAATGGGATCTGAATCCTTACTTGATTATCTTAAGGAAAAACTTGGAATTGAAGTAGGAGAGACTACAAGGGATAGAGTATTCACTTTAGAACTTAGTAGTTGTTTAGGAGTATGTGCGGTTGCACCTGCAATGATGATTAATAATGAAGTCTATGGAAATCTTACTCCAGAAAAAATTGATAAAATTTTAAATGAAAAGAGGGATGAGCTATGACTATACCAAGAAGTCATGTCTTAATATCTGTAGATGCTAATACCCTTATTGCAGGAGTAAAGAGTGTTGAATTAGCACTCATAGAAGAATTAAGAAAAAGAGGCTTAGAAAAAGAAGTAAGTGTTATAGAAACAGGAACCTTAGGAATTATAGGAAAAGGAGTTGTAATGGTTGTATATCCTGAAGGAGTATTTTATGGAAATGTAAAAATAGAAGATATTCCAGAACTTGTAGAAGAGCACTTTATAAAAGGTAGACCCTTAAAGAGGTTAATTATTGAAACAGTAACACCTACTTTTGTTTCTAAGGAAGAAGTAGGATTAACAAGAAAACAAACAAGAATTGTATTAAAGAATATTGGGGTTATTAATCCTGAAAACATTGAGGAATATATTGCTGTTGATGGGTTTTCTGCTTTAGCAAAAGCTATTACAAAAATGACACCTGAAGAGGTAATTAGAGAGGTTAAAAATTCAGGTTTAAGAGGAAGAGGAGGAGCAGGCTTTCCCACAGGATTAAAATGGGAATTCACAAGAAACTCTCCAGGTGATGAAAAATATATTTTATGTAATGCAGATGAGGGTGAACCTGGAACTTTTAAAGATAGACTTATTCTTGAAGGTGATCCTTATAGAATTGTAGAGGGGATGACTATAGCAGGTTATGCTATTGGTGCAAGAGTTGGTTATATTTACATAAGGGGAGAATACAAACTTTCTATAGAAAGAATGCAAAATGCTATTGAAACTGCAAGAAACTATGGACTTTTAGGCGAAAATATTCTTGGAACAAATTTTAGCTTTGATATATTTATTAAAAAGGGTGCAGGAGCATATATATGTGGAGAAGAAACCGCCCTTATTGAATCCTTAGAAGGTAAAAGGGGAATTCCAAGACTAAAACCTCCATATCCTGTTGCAAAAGGACTTTGGGAAAAACCTACTTCTGTTAATAATGTTGAAACTCTTGCCAATATTCCTGACATTATATTAAATGGGTCTGAATGGTTTAGAAAATTTGGTACCGAAAAATGTCCTGGTACAAAAGTTTATACAATACTTGGTAATATTGTAAATGAAGGACTTATAGAGGTAGAGATGGGAACAACTTTAAGAGATATAATCTTCCAATATGGTGGTGGAATAAAAGATGGTAAAAAATTTAAATGTGCTTTAGTAGGTGGAGCAGCAGGTGCATTTTTAGGAGAAGAAATGTTAGATGTTAAAATGGATTTTGATAACCTAAAAGAATACGCAGCAGTTCTTGGATCAGGTGCAATTTTAGTAATGAATGAATCCGCATGCATAGTAGATATGTTAAAAAGTATTCTTCGTTTCTTCAAACATGAATCCTGTGGTAGATGTACTCCTTGTAGAGTAGGAACAAAAAAATTAGTTGAAATTATTGAAAAATTTGCACATCTTGAAGGGGATGAAAAAGATTTAGAAGAGATGGAAAATATAAGCTTAGTGATGAAAGATACATCATTTTGCCCCTTAGGACAATCAGTCTATTTACCAGTAACATCTGCACTTAAATATTTTAAAGAAGAATTTATTTCCCATTATAAAGAAAAATATTGTGTTTCTGGAAGGTGTAAACAAAAGAAAGTCTTAGTATAGGGGGAATTCTTTCCCCCTATACTCCTGAAAATGCATTAAATCCACCATCAATTGGAATCACTGCTCCTGTCACAAAGGAACTTGCAGGTGAAGAAAGCCAAATAATAGTTCCTATTAACTCCTCTGGCTCTCCAAATCTTTTCATAGGAGTATGAGAAATAACTGCTTGTCCCCGTGGAGTTAAATTGCCCTTTTCATCTATTAATAAATATCTATTTTGTTTCGTAATAAGAAAACCAGGAGCAATTGCATTTACTCTAATTTTAGGCGTATATTCTTGAGCAATATAAACTGCAAACCATTGAGTAAAATTGCTCACAGCAGCTTTTGCAGCAGAATACCCCACAGTTCTTGTTAATGGTCTAAAAGATGCCATGGAAGCAAAATTTATTATTACTCCTCCATCTTCATTTTCAAGCATCATTTTTGCAAAAATTTGGCTTGGTATAATAGCTCCTCCAAAAAGATTTAAATTAACCACCTTTTGCAATGCTTCTATAGGTAGATCAAAAAAGGATACTTTATCAGAAGTCGTTGCTTCAGGAATATTTCCTCCTGCTGCATTTAATAAAATATCTACCCTTCCAAATCTTTCTTTAACTTTCTTTGCAACCTCTTCCACATTACTCTTATCAAGAACATTCATATAATATCCTTCAACCTCTATACCCTCTTTTTTCAATTCCTCAACTCTCTCATCAAGAGAAGTAATATCAGTAACCACAATCTTAGCTCCAGCCTTACCTAATCCTTTTGCTATAGCTCCTGCTAAAATTCCAGCTCCTCCAGTAAATAATGCAACTTTTCCTTTAACTGAAAACAATTCTTCTATATAACTCATATCATCTACCTCCTTCTTATTTTATTCCCATTCAGTATGAAATATTCCTTCTTTATCTACTCTTTTATATGTATGAGCACCAAAAAAATCTCTTTGTGCTTGGATAAGATTTGCAGGAAGGTTTTCCTCTATCATGCTCAAAAAATATTCAAGAGAGGAAGAAAGAACAGGAGTTGGAATGTAAAAATCCTTAGATAAATTTATGATATTCTTTATAGAATTAAATTTATCTAAAAGAAAAGAGAAAGATTTTTCATGAGCTAAAAGATTTACATTTTCATTATTATCTCTTAAAATATCTCTCAAAAAATCAAGAATTTTAGCCCTAATTATACATCCTCCTTTCCATATTCTTAATACCTCTAAAAGATCAATATCATATTTGAATACATTACTTGCTTCAGATATCAACCAAATTCCTTGAGAAAAGGAAGTAAATATACTAAAAAGAAGGGATCTCTTTAAATCTTCAATCACTTTATCTTTATCAAAGAAAATCTTTGGATAAATTTTCTTAACCCACTTTGATAGCTTTACCCTTTCCTTTTTAAAATAAGACATAATTCTTGCTTCTACTGCAATATTAAGAGAAGGAGTTGGAATTCCAAGATCTAAGGATGTTTGAGCAGTCCATTTACCTGTTCCCTTTTGTTCCGCTTCATCTAATATAAGTTCCACAAGATTTTTACCTGTCTCATAATCTTTAAATCTCATAATTTTATAAGATATCTCCATAAGATAAGAATTTAATTCTCCCCTATTCCACTCTTCAAATATACAAGCAATCTCATTAGATGATAGATTTAGAACCTTTCTAAGAAAATCATAAACTTCAGCTATAGCTTGCATTATTGCATATTCTATTCCATTGTGTACCATTTTTACAAAATGTCCTGCAGAGCCATTACCTACATAAGTACAACATGGACCTAATTCTGTTTGGGCTGATATTTTTAAAAGAATATCTTCTACTAAGTTATAGGCTTCTTTTGTTCCTCCTGGCATCAATGATGGACCATATAGAGCTCCATATTCTCCTCCTGAAACTCCCATACCAAGATATAAAATTCCTTTATCTTTTAGTTCTTCTATTCTTCTTGATGTGTCACCAAAATAAGAATTTCCACCATCAATAATCAAATCCCCTTTTTCAAGATATGGCAAAAGCTCATTAATCATATCATCAACAGGTTTTCCTGCCTTTACCATTAAAATAATTTTTCTTGGTTTATTAAGAGATTCTGCAAAGGATTTTATATCATAATAAGGGAAAATTTTCTCTTCTTTAACTTTATTCTCAATAAATTCCTTGGTTCTTTCAGAAGTTCTATTATACACAGAAACACTATATCCCTTCCTTGCAATATTAAGAGCAAGATTTTGACCCATAACTGCTAATCCTATTAATCCTATATCATTCATTCTTTTCCTCCCATATATCTAATTTATTATGATATTCAAAAGCTTCCTTTAAATTTTTTATTAGAAATTTAAAGAACTTAAATCTTTTCTCATAATACTCTATTTTATCATTAGATGGAATATAAATTTTTTCTACTTTAACCATTTTTTTTGTTGCTGAATCAAGATCACTAAACTTTCCTAAGGCATAGAAACCAAGAATTGCTGATCCTAAAAGGGCTGGCTCTTCTACATTGGAAACTTTTATTGGTAAACCAAAAATTGAGGAGAAAATATCCATCCAAAGGGGAGAATTTGTTCCTCCACCTCCCGCTCTGATTTCTTTTACTCTTACATTGTTATCCCTTAATGCATCATAAATAGTTTTAAGAGAAAAGGCAACTCCTTCCATACATGCTCTTATCATATGACCTTTATTATGATAATTTCTAAGTCCAAAAAAGACTCCTGATGCAATATTCCCAATTTCTCTGTCTCTTTCACCTGTTATGTATGGAAGAAAAAATAAGTTTAAAGATTTTTCTTTTTCTGCTTCCAAGGTTAAATTTTCATAGGAAAGATTAAAAATATTATCTCTTAGCCATTTTAGAATTATTCCAGCATTATTTATTGCAGCACCAATAAACCATTTTCCCGAAGAAAGATAATATGTTTGAATCCTCAAAGAATCTTCTTTATCAAAAATAGGCAAAGGATATGCAACCCTTAACATTGCTGTTGTTCCAATATTTATCACCCCAACTCCCTCCTCAAAAGCCCCAATACCAATTCCTACTGCTCCTCCATCGTATACCCCGGGAAGTATGTATACCTCGCTTGAAAGCCCAAGGATTTTTTTTGTTTCATCAGGAATCTTAGCAAGAATTTTATCTGAAGGAACTATGGGTGGAAGTTGGTCCTCTTTTATTCCTAAAATACTCATTGCATAATCATCCCATTTTAAAGTCCTTACATTCATAATCTCTGTCGCAGAAGATATACTTGGTTCAGTAAAAGGTTCAGAAAGAAGCTTAAGAAGAATAAAATCCTTAGAACTTAAAAAAAATCTTGTTTTCTCAAATATATCTTTCCTTTTCTTTTTTAACCAAAAAATTTTAAATAAAGGATAATGAAACGTAGATGGACAACCTGTTCTTTTATAAATCTCATAGATATCTAAAATTTCTAAAAGCTCCTCAAATGTTTCTTTTGGTCTCATATCAAGTAGAGTCATAATTCCTGTTAAAGGATTTAAATTTTTGTCCACAGGGATTAATCCAAACATATAAGATGAAGGGATAAGAAGAGAAATTTTATCTTCATATCCCTTTGAAACTTCTCTTACTGCCTCAATAAATGAATTAAAGATTATATCTGGATTATGCTCCGCTCTTCCTTCTTGATCTCTTTCTAATGGAAGTTCTTTTCTAAAAAGACTTAATATATTACCTTCTTCATCTACAATTCCTGATTTTATATTTGTGGTTCCAATATCAACACAAAGAACTAAATCTTTTTCCATGGTTCCCTCTCTAAAACTTCATTATTTATAACTTCTTCAGGTATTTCTCCTCTTAAAACTTTCTCTACATCAGAAACAACTTTTTCTCCCATCCTTCTTAGACATTCATAAGTATATGCAGAAATATGAGGTGTTATAACAACATTATCAAAAGAAAGAAGAGGATGATCCTTACCAATAGGTTCTCCCTCAATAACATCTAAACCCACACCTCCAATCTTCCCCTGTTCTAATGCTTTAATTAATGCCTTCTCATCAATTAACTCTCCCCTTGCGGTATTAATTATAAAAACTCCATTTTTCATCATAGAAAATTCCTTGTCTGAGAGCATATGATAGTTATTAGGTGTTAAGATAGCATTAAGAGAAATAATATCAGATTTTTGAAGAAGTTCCTCTAAGGATACAGGCTCAGCACCTCTTCTCCTAATCTCATCAGGGGAAAGATTAGGATCATATGCTATTACTTTTGCATTAAAACCATATTTTAAAATCTCACAAACCCTACTTCCTATATTTCCAAGTCCTATTATACCTACTGTTTTATCCTTTATTTCATACCCAATAAATTTTGCCCTCTCTTCCCATTTTCCCTCCTTAACCTTTAAAGAAGCATCTTTTATTTTTCTCATTACATCCATAAGAAGTGCAATGGCAGTTTCTGCTACTGCTTCTCTTTCAGCAAGTCCATGCACCTTAGTTACAATAACTCCCTTTTCAGTGGCACTTCTTATATCAATATTATCATATCCAATTCCATGTCTACTTATTAATATAGTTTTATCTTTATGTTCAAAAAATTCCCTATCATAGTAAGGTTTAACACTTGCAATTATTATAGAAAAACCCATCAATTTATCAGCTAAAGCTTTTCCTCTCATATCTGAAGGAAGCTCAAATCTTTCTACTTCTCCAAGCTTTTTAAGTCTTTCAATATGTTCAGGAAAATACCTACCAAAACTACTGGAATTAACAATAGCAATCCTTACATTCATTTTTACTCCTCCTAAGAAAAGATTTCTTTTAAATGTTTATCAATATTTTCTGATACTAATTTATAATGTTCTTCTTCATATTTATTTAATACTTCATATATTCTTTTCTTTTTCTCTTCAAGGAGAACACCATAAGAGATATGAAAAAGTTGTTTCACTTCTGGTTTTTCAAATATTGTTATAGATTCTTCAGGATTAAAGTCAGAAGGAAGATCTTCTTTTCTTATAGATACTTTATAGGCCTTCTTGCTCTCCTCTAAATTTTCTAATGCAATTTTATAAAGTTCATAGAAAAGTTCCTTATCTTTCTCAGCAATAAGCCTTATCCCTTGGAGCCAACTTGTCCCTGATGTTTTTATATGAAAATTTCCTTGGGTAATTTCACTAAAAACCTTATAAATACTGAACTTATCACTTCCAGAATGCAAGCTTAATTTATATCCTTCTAATTTATTAGAAAGTAAATAATGTTTTTTAAGTTCCTCAGAAAATCTATTAATATCTCCTTTATAATCTATTGCTTTTTGAAACTCGCCTGGAAATCTTGGAGCAATACTCCAAAATTCTATTCCCTTTCTATGAAGATACTCTGCAACAAATAAATGATCCTCAACAGTGGTTTCTTTATCTCCCTCATCAATGGAGATCTCAAGATCAAATTCTATATTTTTATTCTTTAAAATCTCATATATCATTTCAATAAAACTCATAGCCTTCTCATAAATTAATGCTGACTTACAAAGTTCTTCTTCAGAAATTTCAAAATATTCTGTGGAAGATATATAAAATTTCTTTCCACTAAAATCTTCTATAATTCTTTTACTAAAAGAAGAAAGTTTTCTGAATCTTTCCCTTTGTTCTGATACAGGAATTTTTGAGATATCTAATAAAAGATCACTTACATCTAAGGTGTAAAGAGTAAAACCTGCAGAAATTCCTTCCATTAAATAATTCTCATCTTTTATATGATCCGCATCAGCACCAAATTTTCCATGATATCCTACCTCTAAAACTCCCATAATTACTTTTAAAAGAACATCTTTAAAATTTCTATTTGTTTTTATAAGCTCTCTTGGAGATTGTTGTGCTAAGATAGGGAAAACTGAATATTTTCCAAGAGAAGATATATGTGCGGGAGTAACAAGTCCTAATCTATCACCTGTTCCAAAAGATGTTTTATTATTACAAGTAGTTGGAGATATACCAAAATTTTCTTTTAAAATTAAGAAGTTTTCAAAAGACAATGGATATAGGTTTAAAAAATAATCTATCTCTTCAATATATTTATCTTCAGAAAAATATGGAAGAGAAAGCCTAAAATTTCCTTTCTTTAAAATTCCAATCATTTTCTCAAAATCTTTTTTAGCAACAAAAATATAAATCTCATCTCCTAATTTCCTAAGAGAATTTGGATAAAAATAAAAACCAATTTCTTTTAAAAACGTCATTAATTTTTCTTTCATATTCTATTCTCCCTTTCTTACCTTTTTTACTTCAGACAAAAATGCTTTTGCTTTTTCTGTTATTATATCCCATCTCTTTTCAGAAACACTTTTTTTATCTACCAAATTTCCACCAACACCCACAAAACATGCTCCTGCCTTAATAAATTCTCCCACATTTTCTAATGTTACTCCTCCTGTAGGAGAAAGTTTAACTTGAGGTAAAGGTCCATGAATGTCTTTAATAAATTGAGGTCCTAAAGATGATGCTGGGAAAATTTTAATCACATCTCCACCTTCCTCCCAAGCTTTAAGTATTTCTGTAGGGGTATAGGCACCAGGTATTGCTATTTTATCATACCTATGGCAGATTTTAATTATTTCAGGTTTTAATACTGGTGAAACAATAAATTCAGCACCTGCAAGGATGGCAAGTCTTGCAGTTTCAGAATCAAGAACAGAACCTACTCCAAGAATTATGTCTTTTCCCATTACTTTTAAGATTTCAGGAATAAAATTTAATGCCCCAGGAGTTGTCATAGTAAGCTCTATAGCTATTAAACCACCTTCTTTAAGTGCCTTTGCAATATTTAAAAGTTCCTCAGAGCTTTCTGTCCTTATGATTGCTACAACCCCACTTTCAATTATTTTTTCTAATTTTTCACTTCTTCCTTTCATAGGCACCTCCTTTAATCATTAAAATCTTTTTGGAACTATTGCTTCTCTTGTTCTTTGTAAATTTTCAATAGTCTTCTCTAAATTCTTTAATGATACCCCAATATACAGGACATCAATAATAGAAAGTTGTGCAATTCTTGCAGATGTGCTTTCTGTCCTATAGAAAGTTTCAAGAGAATAAATAGATAATTTTATATCAAGGAATTTATCCATAGGAGTTTTAGCATAATGAGTTATACCAATAGTTGTTGCTCCTCTTTCCTTAGCTAAGGAAAGAGCTTCTATTATATCCTTTGTACTGCCTGATGCTGATATTCCTATAACTACATCATCCTTTTCCAGTATACTTGCTGCCATGGCTTGCATATGACTATCAATATATGCGACCACTGGAATACCTGTTTTCATAAATTTATGTTGTGCATCTAAGGCAACAGGACCAGAGCCACCAACTCCATATATATGTAATTGTCTTGCCTTAGATATAACATCTATCGCCTTTTCTAATTCTATAATAGACAAAACATTCAAAGTTGATTCCATTGCCCCTATATTTGCAGAAAATACTTTTCTTAGGATTGATCTTAAATCATCGCCTTCCTGAACCGCCTCATGGACAGTCTTTAAAGGTTCTATTTTCTCACTTGCTAATACAATTTTTAATTCTTGAAATCCTTTTAATCCCATCTTCTTACACATTCTTACAATAGTCGCTTCGCTAACCCCAATCCGCTCCGCAAGTTCTGTTATGGGAAGATGTAATACTTCTTGCCAATGTGTAAGAATAAAAGATGCCACTCTTTCTTCTGATTCCCTAAGATTCCTTTTTTCCTCTCTTAATTTTTCTAAAAAAGTAATATTAGACATCTGCTATAGACTTGCACCCCCATCTATAAAAATTACACTCCCAGTCATATAACTTGCCTCATCACAAGCAGCAAATAAAATAGCATGAGCTATTTCTTCATCTTTCCCCAAACGTCCCATAGGTTGTCTTGCAATAAATTCTGCCAATGTTTTTTCAGGGTCTGGTGAAGTTTTAATTTTTTCTTCAAGAGCTGGTGTGAGAGTAGTTCCTGGACATACACAATTTACCCTTATATTTTCCTTTACATAATCTATAGCCATTGCTCTTGTAAGAGATACAACCGCTCCTTTTGATGCACTGTATGCTGCTCTATTTAATGTTCCTTTCCAAGCTGCAACTGAGGCAACATTTACAATTACCCCTCCGCCTTGCTTTTTCATTTGTAGCACTGCATATTTTGACATTAAAAATGTTCCTTTCACATTAACTTTTAAGGTTCTATCAAGATCTTCCTCTGAAGTATCATCAACTCTACCAGGTAAAACAATTCCTGCGTTATTTACAAGAATATCTAACTTCCCAAAAGTTTTTACTGTTTCTTCTATTATTCTTTCTGCATCTTTTGCGATGGATATGTCTCCTTGAATAAATATACTTTCTCCCCCACTATTTTTAATCATATTCACTGTTTCTTCTCCCCTCTCCCAAGATATATCATTTACTACTACCTTTGCTCCATGTTTTGCAAAAAGAACTGCTGTAGCCCTTCCTATTCCAGAACCTGCACCTGTAACTAAAACAACCTTTCCATTAAAATTCATATGAATTCCTCCTTTCAAAGAAAATTTTATTTACCAAATATAAGATTAGGAATAAATAATACAAGATTTGGGAAAAAAACAAGAGTACATACTGCCAAAATTACTGCCAATGCAAAAGGAAATATTTCCCTCAAATATTCTTCCAATGTAACATCAAGTATTGAACATACTGCATACATTGCAGCACCAACAGGAGGAGTAAAATTTCCTATAGCACATGCTAAAAAGAATATTAACCCAAAGTGAACTGGATCAATCCCTAATTTTAATGCAATAGGGAAAAATATAGATGTGAGCATAAGAATAAGAACAGTTGCATCAATAAACATGCCTGCAATTAATAAAATGATGAATAAGATAAGAAGAAATACATAGGGATTATTTGTAAGTCCAAGAATCAGATTAGAAATAAGATCAGGTATTCTTTCCCATATTATTCCATATGAAAATATTGCAGAAAGAGAAATAAGAGACATTGTTGCCCCAATATCTACCATAGAACCTCTTAATGCTAATAAAAAATTCTTAATATTTAACTCTTTATATATAAATGTCCCTACTAATCCTGCATAAACAACACATAGAGCCCCTACCTCTGAAGGAGTAAAGATACCAAACCTTAAACCTACAAGAAGAATTATAGGAAACATTAATGCCCAAATATTTCTGAAAATTGATATAATAATCTCCTTAAATCCTGCTCTTTTCTCCCTTTGAGGTGGGAAATTTCTTATTCTTGAAGTTATAGCAATAGCTATCATTATATATATCATTATCATAAGACCTGGAACAATACCTCCTGCAAATAATCTACCAATTGATACCTGTGCAATTGTTCCAAACAAAATAAGACCAATACTTGGTGGAATTGTAGGAGTTTCTAAGGATGTCCAAGTTATTACATTTGCTGTATAACCCTTTGGCATTCCTCTTTTTATCATTTCTGGTCCTAATATACGCGCCTCCATTGCAGCATCTGCTATTGCCGAACCAGATACTCCTCCCATAAGAGCTGAAAGAACTGCAGATACATGAGCAAGTCCTCCTTTTAAATGTCCAGCTAAAACTGTTGCTAAATTTATTAATCTATTTGTAATTCCCGAATGATTCATGAGATTACCTGCTAATATAAATAATGGAATTGCAAGAAGAGCAAAATTTAAATTTTGAGAAAGAGGGAGTTGAATAGGCGTAGTTATAGGAATCTCTTCTAAATGTTGTAAGAAAAATAGTGTTCCTGAAATTCCTATAGCAAAAGCAACAGGCATACCCAAAAGCATAAATATAAAGAAAAAAATCACAACTAAAAGCATATCTAAGACCTCCTAATTTCCTCTATTATCTTTAGAATTGTTGTAATAAGTATGAGAAAACCACCTACGGGAATACTGAATGTTACCCACATATAACTAAACCCATAAATTCCTTCAAACATTCTAAATCTCATAAAATAAGCCACCCTAATTCCATAAATAATAAGATAAATACAAAAAATTGCTATAATAACATAATTCAGAATATTAATATATTTTCTAATTTTTTGTGGAAATTTTTTTACAAGAAAATCTACAGACATAAGTTTATTTTCTCTAAAAGCTGCATCTGTTGCAAAAAAAGCAGTCCAAGCAAAAAGAAAAGAAGCCAAGGGATTTGCCCATCCGATGGGTCTGTGAATCATTCTTGAAATACCTGCTGAAAAAACTAAAATTGTGATTAAAACTAAAAAAATTTGAACAAGAAATACCTCAATCTTACAAATATAATCATAGAATTTTTTCATATAATTATCACCTCACTGATTAAATATTAAAGTCGGTCCCCATGTGGGGACCGACAAAAATTATTTTACTTTTTTCTTAGCTCTCTCCAGATTTTATCTTTTGCGGATTTGATCTTTAGAACTTCATAAGCTTTTTCTCCAGCTTTCTTAAATGCTTCAAGATCAATATCCTTTGTAGGAACTATAATCATTCCTTTTTCCTGTATCATTTTCTTAACTTCCTCTTCTTTAGCAAAAACTACTTTTGATGTTTCTATTCCTGCTTTATCACATTCTTCTTCAAGAATCTTCTGATAAGTAATAGGTAGACTCCTAAACCATTTTGCACTTACCACCTCAAAATTAATTAGTAGAATATGTCTTGTTTCATTTACATATTTTAATACTTCATACAATCTCATTCCAGGAATATTATTATATACAAGCTCTACTCCATCTATTGCCTTTTGTTGAAGAGCAGGATATATATCTCCAAAAGCAAGGGCAACTGGTGTTGCACCAAGAGCACGAATAGATTCTTGCCAAACAGGAGTTCCAGGTGTCCTAATTCTTAATCCTTTTAGATCTTCAGGTTTTTTAATGGGTTTATTTGTCATAAAATGTCTAAAACCTTGCACCCAACTAAATGATAGAACCTTAAAACCATATTTTTCCTCTAATGTTTTTAACCATGCATGGACTGTTGGCATCTTCTTTAATTTTGTGACTTCTTCCACAGAATCTACAAAATATGGGCAATTCATTACGCCAATATCAGGAATATACATAGCCATTCTTGCAGAATCTGTATTCTGACCAATATTTGCACCTTGTCTTATCTGTTCTAAAATATCTTCCTCAACTCCAAGCTGAGCACTATGGTATACTTCAATCTTAAGTCCACCTTTTGTCCTTTCTTCTACTGCTTTTGCCCATTTTAAAAATCCATCATGATATGGATCTAAAGGTGATAAGACATGATTAAATTTAAGAAGATACTGCTTCTGACCTGGGGTTATGGAAAGTGATAAAAGGATAAATAATGTTAGGAAAGTAATAAATAGCTTCTTTGACCTCATGATAAAACCTCCTTTGAAAAAAATTTTCTACAAGATGAATTATAAAACTATTATATAGTTATGTCAATTTTTATTTAAAAATTTTTTTCATTAACTGAATATTACTTTATTACATTTATAATTCATATTTATCAACTCATACTTTAATATTTGTAAAAAATTTTCTTCAATATATATAAATGGTAAAAAAATAAAAATTGAAAACTCGTAAGAAAAATTATAATATATTAAATAACTATGGTTAAAATAGGTTTTGGATATTCTTTTCACAATGATTCATTTACTGCAGGAAAAACCGCCATAGAGAAAATATTAGAATTTTCTCAAACTCCCACCTTTGCTCTTATTTTTAATACATATAATTATGATCAAGAAGAAATTATAAAAGCTATAAGAACATTAATTCCTAAAACAAAAATTTTAGGTTGTTCCTGTGATGGAATCATTATTAGTGATAAATTATACAAAAAGGGTATTGGAGTCCTTAGTTTCTATGATAAAAATCTAAAAGTAGAAACATTTTTAGAAAAGAAAGAAAAAGATTTAGACGATTACTCCTTAGGAGAAATATTAGGTAGAAAAATTTTAAAATCAGAAATAAATAAAGGAATTATATTTATTTTGGCAGACGTTTTTAAGATTGACATCTCATTTCTCCTCCATGGACTCTACAATATTGTTGGAAAAAATTTTAATTTTATTGGAGGAGGAGTAGGAAAAACATCTAAGGATATAAAAGCAATTGAATTTACAGAAAAAGATATATCAGAAGGTGGGGTTGCATTAGCGGTTATAGATGGTCTTAATATTAATACATTTATCTCTCATGGATTAACTCCTATTGGGGATCCTTTAATTATTAGTAAATCTGAAGGGAAAGAAGTAATAGAGATAGATGGCATTTCAGCCTTTTCATCTTATAGGAAAAGATTAAAAATCTTGCCTGAAGAGGAAATTATTAATTATATATATTCTTATCCCTTAGGATTTCCTGATCTTTATGGAAGTTTTATTATCAGAGATCCAGTATATAAAGGGGAAAGAGAAAGTATTGTCTTTGGGACAAAAATGTATGAGAATTCTGTAGGATATATAATGATAGCAGAAGTCAAAAATCTTATTAATTCTACAAGAAGTCTTATAAATAATGCTATAGAAAAATTGGAAAATCCACAATTTGGGATCGTTATCTCTTGTATAACACGAGCATATTACATGAAAGAAAATTTTGAGAAAGAATTAAAGCCACTCTCAGAATTATTACCTAAGAATATTCCTATACTTGGATTTTTAAGTTATGGAGAAATTGAAGGATACAATAGAACACCCCAATTTCATAATAAAACTATAGTTTTAGGGTTTTCTGGTAATATAAAAAGTGACGTAAGAAAAGAAGAAAAATCTTATCCACTATTTGCTGAATTATCCATACTTCATGAGATTTCTGCCTTTTCTTTACCAAAAAATGAGGAAGATTTATATGAAGAGATTGCAGAGAAAATAGGAAGATTTTTTAATATTCAGCTTTTTGCTCTCCTTTTGAAAGTTAAAGACTCATATAAATTGGTATCATCTTGGGGATTTAAAGAGGAGGAAGAAGTATTAAAGGAATTAAATGAAGAAGAGCCAAATAAATTTATCTTTTATTTAGATGAAGATTTAGGTATTTTCTATATAGAGCAGAAATATCCTATAAATGAGAAGGAAAGAAAACTTTATACAATGTTTGCTAAAAAGATAGAAAGTATATTGAAAGAACTGAGGGATATTAAAAGAAAAAAAGAATTGGAAGATGAATTAAAAAAGCTATCCCTTACTGATGAGCTTACAAATTTAAATAACAGAAGAGGATTTTTAAAACTGGCAGAACAACAATTAAGAATCTCAGATAGAATTAGAAAAAAATCTATCTTAATATATATAGATCTTGATAATATGAAATGGGTAAATGACAATTTAGGGCATAAAGTAGGAGATAAATATCTAATGGATTTTGCTGATATTTTAAGAAAGAGCTTTAGAAAAAGTGATATAATTGCTCGCATTGGAGGAGATGAATTTGTAGTTCTATGCTTATCGGAAAGTGAAAATTATTTGGATAAAATTCTTTCTCGTCTTAATAAAAATATTGAAATTTATAATTCTACTATGGATAATCCTTTTAAAATGTCTATAAGTATAGGAATTTCTATATATGATCCTTTAAAACCCATTTCCTTAGAGGAATTATTAGAAATTGCAGATAAAAGAATGTATGAAGAGAAAAAGAGTAAGAAATCTTCACCTAAGACTAATTAAATTTTAACCTATTTTATTAAGAAATAACTTAATTCGCCAAGAACTGCTATAAATAATAGACGATTTAAAAGGCTCCATTTTGTTTTATAACAAAGGATTAGAGATATAAAAAATAAAATAATCTGTTTCCAGTCCAAGATAGAATCTAAGGTAATACTATATGTTGCAGATAAAAGAAGAGCAAAGGTCATAGGTCTCAAAAGACTCAAAACCCTTGAAATTTTCTCACTATTAAGCTTATGAAAAAAATAATATGAAGAGAAGACTAAAATAAAAGGTGCAAGAACAGATGATATGGTAGCAAGGAAAGACCCTACAATTCCTCCTATTTTATATCCTATAAATGTGGCAGAATTTATGGCAATAGGACCTGGTGTAACTTGAGAAATAGCAAGAACATCTATAAATTGAATATTAGTAAGCCATTTCTCCTCTATAACTACAAAGTGTCTGATAAGAGCAATAATTGCATATCCTCCACCAAATCCAAAAAGCCCAATTAAGAAAAAAACTCTAATTAATGCCCAAAATATACCCATATTATGCTAATAATTAAGGATATTAAGATTATATAAATAGGGTTTATTTTTAAGAATATTAATAAAATCGCTAAGAATATCATAATAAAAAGTTTATAAAGGCTAAAACTATTTTTTCTTAAAATTTCATAAATACTATAAGCCATAATTCCTGCAATTGCAGGTCTTAATCCATAAAACAAACCTTGAACAAATTTATTCTGTTGCCATTTAATAAAAAAAATTGCAATTATAAGAATAGAAATAAATGATGGAAGAATAATACCTAAGGTAGATAATATAACTCCTTTAAGTCTCCTTAATCTATATCCTACTACTACTGCAAAATTAAATGCAATAGGTCCTGGAAAAAGTTGGGCAAAAGTTAATAAATCTAAAAATTCTTTTTCATCTATCCATTTCTTTTTCTTAACAATTTCCTCTAAGAAAAGAGGGATCATTACATAGCCTCCTCCTAAGGTAAGCCATCCAATCTTAAGAAATACTAAAAATAATTCCCATAAATTCATATTATAAAAGGTTGCAATTCTTAAATTATATAGTGGGAAGCAATAAAGCTTCCCACTTTTTATTCTTCTAAAATTAATACCTCTCTTGGATAAATTTCTATCTCCCCTTGTAATTCTCTTCCAGTTAAAAGGTCAAGTTTTTTACTTCCAATATTTACTTTCTTTGTTTCCTCTGAATGATTTAATACAAAGGTAAAAACTTTTCCATTTTTTATTCTTTGAACAATCTCAACTCCATATGGGACATCTTTAAATAGAGGTTCAATATTGTGTTTTTGAGAAATATATTTTATAAAGTCCTTTAGAAAATCTTGAGCAGGAAAAGTCCCAACATAATAAGCATAACCATCTTCATATTTATTCAATGTTATACAGGGATATCCTTTATAATAATCTTTTCTATATACTCCTATTGCCTTTGCACTTTCCTTCTCAATATGTATCACATCAAATACTATATTGCATTCATAATTTTCTTTTGTAAATTCTTCTTTAAATTCTCCCTGAATTATTATCTCATTCTTTATATCTGGTGGAAGGGCATCAAATTCTTCCACCCATATTCCTAAAACATCTCTAAGAGGTGCAGGATATCCTCCAAGATATACTAAATCATTTTCATCTGCTATTCCACTAAGTGTGGTTGTTATAAATATTCCTCCTTTTCTTATATAATCTTTAATCTTTTTTATATTCTCTTCTTTTATCATATATAGGAGAGGAGCAACTATTAATTTATACTTCTCAAAATTATCTTCTATTCCAATAACATCTACTCCCAATTGATTTTCAAAAAGAGCTCTATAATATTGCATAACTCCACTTACATAATTTATTGCAACACTTGGTCCCTGTGAATTCTCTAAAGCCCACCAGCTTTCCCAATCAAAAAGAACCGCAACTTGTGATTTTACTAATCCATCAAGAATATTATCACCAAGTTTCTTTAATTCTTCTCCCAACTCTTTCACTTCTCTAAATACTCTTGTATTTTCATGTCCTGCATGGGATATAACCGCACCATGAAATTTTTCAGGTCCTCCCTTAGACTGTCTTAATTGAAAGAACATAACAGTATCTGCACCATGAGCAACTGCCTGATAACTTTGAAGTCTCATAACTTTGGGTCTTTTTAAATAACAATATGGATGCCAATTTGTTTGACTTGGTGTCTGTTCCATTAGCATGAAAGGCTTTCCTTGTTTCAAGCCTCTCATCAAGTCATGTCTAAAGGCAATTGTTATATAATCCTCTCCATAAAAAGGATAACTATCCCATGATACCACATCCATGTGTTTTGCCCATTCAAAATAATTTAAGGGTTTAAAGGCACCCATTAAGTTTGTGGTAATAGGAATATTGGGATTATATTTCTTAATAGTGTTATATTCAGCAAGGTAGCATTCCAAAATACTTTCAGACATAAATCTATAATAGTCCAAGACCATACTTTGAGCAACTGTTTGAAGTTTTCCAGTTATCCAATGATGAAACATAACATTTCTTAGAGTTGGAGTTGGAATCTCATCCCAATCATAATATGTTTGTCCCCAGAAAGTTGTATACCATCTTTTATTAAGTTCTTCCAAGGTTTTATATTTTTTCTTTAACCACTCCCTAAATGCCTTTGCACAATTCTCACAATAACAATATGTCCCATATTCATTAGCAATATGCCAAACAAGAAGAGCAGGATGGTTAGCATATCTCTCCGCAAGTTTCTCAACAAGCTTTACAGAAAATTCCCTATAGATTTTACTATTAGGGCAAAAATTTACTCTACCTCCATGACTTCTTTTATTTCCATTAATATCTACAGGCAGAACCTCAGGATATTTTACAGACATCCAGTGAGGTTGAGATGCAGTAGAAGTAGCAAGACAAATATATATTCCATTTTTCCAAAGATTATCAATGATTTCATCAAGTAATGAGAAATTATATTTATCTTCTGATGGCTGAAGAAGAGACCAAGAGAAAACATTTACTGTTGCAATATTTATATTTGCAAGCTTAAATAATCTAATATCTTCCTTCCAGGTTTCTTTATCCCATTGTTCAGGATTATAATCTCCACCATACCAGATATAAGGAAGTTTTGGATTAATCATTTTATAACCTCCTCCTTCTTTGATATTATTTCATTTACATTCTCACGAATTTTTATTATAGCATTTACAATATCATCAATATCTTCTTTTGTCCCTAAAAGAACATTCTGAGAAAACCAAACTCCCTCTTCTCTACAGGCTTTTTCAGTCTCTGGCAGATAGAGTTTCTCATAACTATCATCATTTAAAGAATTTACAATAGCAGGCATCCTGTATAAGGGAACAGTGTAACCTGGTTTAAGTGGAATTCCCTCTGCATTCATTGCCTTAACAAAATCCATTTTTGTTAATCCATTAAAATAAGAAGATTTATATTTGAAAATATAAAGATGATAGGCATGTCTTGTTACACCATCATCAGGTATCAAAACTTCTACACCCTCTATCTCTTTTAACTTTTTTGTAAGATAAATTGCATTCTCTTCCCTTTTTCTCATTAATTCTTCCATTCTCTCCATTTGAGCCAGCAAAATTCCTGCCTGAAATTCTGTCATTCTATAATTTCCCGAGAGAATATAATGCATATACCATTCTCCTTTTTTAGATCTCCCAACATTCATTAAAGACCAAGCTTTTTCTGCTAATTCTTCATTATTAGTTAAAATAATTCCACCTTCTCCCGCATTTATATTCTTTGAAGATTGAAAACTAAATATTCCCATATCTCCTAATGCACCAACTTTTTTCCCTTTCCATTCTGCTCCATGCGCTTGTGCAGCATCCTCTAAAACCTTTAGATTATATCTTTTTGCAATATCTAATATCTTATCCATATTTGCAGGACATCCACCAATATGAACAGGAATTATTGCTTTTGTATTTTCTGTTATTGCATTCTCAATTTTTTCAGGATTAATATTATACGTATTTGGATCAATATCAACAAAAATTGGTTTTGCACCTACCATAAGCACAGAACTTGCAGTAGCAATAAATGTATATGCAGGAACAATCACTTCATCTCCAGGTCCAATGTTCATTGCCCTTAATGAAATTTCTAAAGCAATACTTCCATTTACACATGTAATTCCATATTTTGCACAATGATACCTTGCAAATTTTTCTTCAAACTCCTCATTTTTTTTACCATTAACCCTTCCCCATTTCCCGCTTCTTAATACTTCAATTAATGCTTTTTCCTCTCTCTCATCAAATATAGGCCAAGAAGGATAAGGTTTTTTTCTTATTGGCTCTCCACCACAAATAGCTAAATTTGCCATAATTTCCTCCTGAATATAAAATAAAATTATTATATTCATTTTAACATATAATATTAAGTAATTTAGGAGGTCTCAATATGGAAAAATTTGATGTAATCTTTTTAGGTGGAGGTTCTGGAGGATACGTAGGAGCAATAAGAGCGGTAGATTTAGGGAAGAAAGTCTGTATAGTGGAAGAAAGAGAGTTAGGAGGGACTTGTCTCAATAGAGGATGTATACCTACAAAAGCTCTTTTGAGAAGTGCTGAAATTTTCAATTATATTAAAGAGGGGACTGTCTTTGGAATAAAAGTAGATTCTTATGGATACGATGTAGATGGTATATATAACTGGAAAGAAAATGTGGTTAAAAAATTATTGTCTGGAATTGAATATCTACTTAAGTCAAGAAATGTAGTTGTAAAAAAAGGGAGAGGAAAAATTCTTGATAATCAAACTATTGAGTTAGAGACAAATAATGGAAAAGAGAGAATTAAAGGAGATAATATTGTTATAGCTACAGGTTCTGAACCTGCTATAATTCCATCTTTTAAGATTGATAGGGTTAATATTCTTACCTCTGATGATGCCTTAAAATTAAGAGAAATACCCAAAGATATAGTTATTGTTGGGGCAGGTGCTATAGGAATAGAGTTTGCCAATTTCTATAATGCTTTTGGGACAAAAGTGACTATAGTAGAAATGATGCCTCAAGTAGTTCCGACATTAAAAGATAAAAAAATTGCCACCCTTTTGCAGAGAATTCTAAATAAAAAAGGAATTGAGATAAAAACAGGGTCTAAAATAGAGAATATAGAAATAAAGAATGGAAAAGTATATTCTACCCTTTCTACTGGAGAAACCTTAGAAAGTGAAAAGGTTTTAATTTCTATAGGAAGAAAATTAAATTCTGATAATATAGGTCTTGAAAATGTAGGAATAAAGACTGAGAATGGAAGAATTATTGTAGATGATTCTTTAAGAACAAATGTTGAAAATATATATGCTATTGGGGATGTAATTGGTGGGCTTCTTCTTGCTCATAAAGCTATGAAAGAAGGAGAGGTGGTAGCTGAGATTATTGCAGGAGAAAATAAAAAAATGGATTATAGAGTACTACCATGGGCTATATTTTCTACTCCAGAGATAGCATCTGTTGGACTTACAGAGGAAGAAGCAAAGGAGCAAGGTATAGAAGTTTTAACTGGAGAATTTCCTTTTACTGCTAACGGAAAAGCGGTTTCTATGAATTCTACTGATGGAATGGTAAAGGTGGTAGCAAGAAAAAAAGATAAAGTCTTGATAGGAGCTCAAATTGTAGGGCCAGAAGCATCAATTATGATTGCAGAACTTGCTCTCGCTATAAAAAATAATCTTACCCTTAATGATATAGCAGATACAATTCATACTCATCCTACCCTACCAGAAGTCATAATGGAAGCAGTCAAAGTCCCTTTAGGAAGTGTAATACATATATTTTTGAAAAGATAAAAATTTTTCTATTCCTTTTTATTTGAAAGCTTTACATTAAAGAAATAAAGTATTATATTAGTATTTAGTCTAAATAATCTGAGGAGGATTAAAAACATGAAAAATCTTCTTATTTTTCTTTTTGTCTTAATTTTCATCTCTTTTACCTTTGGTCAAGAGGATGAAATAATTTTTTCAAAAAATTTTATTACCACTATCTCTAAAGGAGAATATGAGAAGGCTATAGAATTTTTTGATCCTTCAGTAAGAACACTTATATCCTCTTCAAAGTTAAGAGAGATCTGGGAAGGTATTATAAAACAGGTAGGAGAATACAAAAATATTATAGGAGAAAGAGTAGAAGATTCTGGAGTTTATAAAATTGTATATGTAACCACAAAATTTACTGAAGCTTATATAGATATAAAAGTTGTATTCCTGAATAAGAAAATAGTAGGTCTTTTTTTCTTACCTGCTCAAATTCAAGAAGGATATAGACCTCCTTCTTATGTAAATCTTTCCTCTTTTGAAGAGATAGATGTAAAAATTGGAAAGATTCTTCCTCTTCCTGGAAAACTTACACTCCCTAAAGGAAATTTTCCAGTTCCCATAGTCATATTTGTACATGGAAGTGGTCCTAATGATATGGATGAAACTATAGGACCCAATAAACCTTTTAGAGATCTTGCTTGGGGTTTGGCAACCTTAGGTATTGCAAGCTTAAGGTATGATAAAAGGACAAAAGTATATCCTGATGAGTTTTCCAGATACAAAGATGGTTTTACTGTTATGGAAGAAGTAATAGAAGATGTCCTTTCTGCAATTGAGTTTGTAAAAAATTATGAAAATATTGATAAATCAAGAATATATATTTTAGGGCATAGTTTAGGAGGAATGCTTGCACCAAGGATTGCCAGTCTAAGTAAAGATATAAAAGGTATCATTATCATGGCGGGTCCCACAAGACCTATGGAAGATTTAATATGGGAACAGACAAACTATATTGCTAATTTAGATGGAAAAATTGATGAAAATGAGAGAGCTCAGCTTGATATTATAAAAAAGGAAATTGAGAAAATAAAAGATTCAAATCTTTTAGAAAAGTATCCTCCTAATATGTATATTTTAGGGGCGCCTGTAAAATATTGGGTTGACCTTAAAAGTTATGATCCTGTAAATACCCTATATAAATTGAACATTTCCGCTTTAATTCTTCAGGGAGAACGTGATTACCAAGTAACTCTTGAAGATTTCAAGGAATGGCTCAAATTATCTACCCTTAAAAATATTACATTTAAGCTTTATCCTAATTTAAATCATCTTTTTATGGAAGGTATAGAGAAAAGTTCACCTGAGGAATATAACAAAGAGGGACATATTCCTGAATATATAATAAAAGATATAGCAAACTGGATAAAAGAGAATTATTGAGAGAGCGAAAAAGTAAGAATTTACATTCCCATGATATTATAACCAGCATCTACATATATAATCTCTCCAGTTATTCCTGAAGAAAGATCGCTTAAAAGGAAAACTGCTGTATCTCCAACCTCTCTATGTTCAATATTTCTTTTTAAAGGTGCTCTTTCCTTATGATATTCCAACATATCTGTAAATCTTGAAATTCCCCTTGCTGCAAGAGTACTTAAAGGACCAGCAGATATAGCATTTACTCTTATATTTTCTTCCCCCAAATTGTATGCTAAATATCTAACTGAAGCTTCTAATGCAGCTTTTGCTACACCCATAACATTATAATTGGGAATTACTTTTTCTGAACCATAATATGTAAGAGTTATAATACTTCCTGGAGATTTTAATATTTTCCTAAATATTCTTGTCATAGCAACAAAAGAATATACACTTATCTCCATTGCAGTAAGAAAAGCATCCTTCGGGGTATCAATATAAGGATTCTTTAAAGCGTCAGAGGGAGCATATGCAATAGAATGAACGAAACCATCAATTTTACCTATATTTTTTTCAATCTCATCTGCTACTCTTTTTATATTATCTTCTACTGATACATCACATTCCAATATTAAAGGTTTCTGAGGAAGCTCAGAAATAAGCTCTTCCACATTCTCTCTTAATCTTTCATTTTGATAACCAATAATTACATCCCCACCAAATTTTAAAATAGATTGGGCAATAGCCCATGCAATACTTTTTTTATTTGCCACATTAAAAACTGCAAATTTTTTACCCTCCAACATGTTTACACTCCTTTCAAATTATTTTTAAAATTATAACATAAATCTTTATTTTTTGATGTATAATAAATTTAGATAAACATAAAGGGAAGGTGAAATTATATCCATGGATGAATCAGCAATGGATAAAAGGGAGAAATATCTAATCATAAATGCAGATGACTTTGGAATGTGCCACTCGGTTAACCTTGCAATTATTAAACTATTTGAGACAAATGCAATATCCTCTGCTTCTCTTATGACACCATGTCCTTGGGCTGTAGAGGTAGGAGAATTTTGTATCTCACATCCTGAAGTAAATGTAGGTGTTCATTTAACTTTTACCAGTGAATGGAAAAATTATAAATGGGGACCTGTGACAAGAAATAAATCAGTTATATCCTTAGTAAATAAATATGGATATTTTCCTGAAACTTCTGAAGAGTTTGAGAGAAATGCAAAGGAAGAAGAAGTAGAAATTGAAATAAGAAATCAAATAGAACTTGCATACAAATTAGGTGTAAATCCAACTCATATTGATAATCATATGGGAAGTCTTTATGGATTTTCTGGAAAGAGTTTTATTCCAATAGTTTTTAACTTCTGTAAAAATTATAACCTGCCATTTAGATTACCTAAAAAACTTTTACCAGAACTGGGACAACAATTAACTCAAGACTTAATAGAACTACATATGGCTCTTGTTTCAAAAGCAAGAGAGATGAATATCCCTCTTATAGACTTCTTAATATCTTATCCATATGATCTCTCTACATATTCCGATTATCCTTCTTTTAAAAGAATGATTATTAATCTTATAAGAAGATTAAGACCAGGAGTTTCAGAGATTATTATTCATCCTTCCATAGAAAGTGATGAGATAAAAGCAATTAATCCGACTTGGGAAAAAAGAGTTTGGGAATATTTTATATTTAGAGATGATGATGTAAAAAGAGTTATAAAGGAAGAAAAAATAAATATAATATCTTATAAGGATTTAAAAAATCTATCTCTCGCATAATCTATCCTAAAAAGATGAGCTTTACATTTACAATCTGATGAACCAAATCCAACTATTGGAATATATTTTTTCTCAAAATATTCTGCTGTTTTACATTCCTTCTCCTTACTTCCTTCTTCATAAAATATCTCTATAATTTCTACATCTTTATTCCTTAAAAGATAATCTATATGCCAAAATTCTTTTTTCCTCTTTAAAATATGTCTTTTTAACCTTTTTTCTAAATTATTTTGAGCAGAGCCTACATAAGCATATATACCTTTTAGAAAATAAATTTCCCCCAAAGTTCCAATCTTTATCCTTTTGTCTTTCTTAACTTTTATAAATAACACATAAATACCTTTCATAATTTTATATGATATAATACTTTACTATGAATAGATTAACAAGAAGCTTTATTTTTAAAGAATATGATAAAAACCCAATCTTAAGGGCTGAAGATTGGCCTTATCCAGCTAATGCAGTTTTTAATCCGGGTGCTATAAATTATAATGATGAAGTAATTCTTTTAGTTAGAGTAGAAGATCATAAGGGTTTTTCTCATCTTACTTTGGCAAGAAGTAAAGATGGAATTTCTAATTGGGAAATAGATAATAAACCTACACTGACATCTGATCCAAGATTTCAAGAAGAGATGTGGGGGCTTGAAGATCCAAGAATTGTATTTCTTAAAGATAGAAAAGAATATGCTATCACATATACATCCTTTTCCTTAGGAGGACCTACAATTTCTCTTATGCTAACAAAAGATTTTAAAAATTTTACACGTTATGGCAGTCTTGTCCCCCCAGAAGATAAAGATTCCGCACTTTTTCCAGTAACTTTTAAGGGTAGATATGCTTTAATTCATAGACCTATCATAAGAGGAGAAGCCCATATATGGATTTCTTTCTCACCAGATCTTAAATATTGGGGTGAACATCGTATACTTCTCCCTGTCAGATCAGGATGGTGGGATTGCCATAGAGTTGGACTTGGTCCACCTCCTATTGAGACAAGTGAAGGGTGGCTCATCATCTATCATGGGGTTAGATTTACAGCAAGTGGAGCCCTTTATAGGGTTGGATTAGCATTGTTAGATTTAGAGGATCCTACAAAGGTTATTAAAAGAAGTGAAAATTGGGTTCTTGGTCCCTCTAAAGAGGTTGGAATTATTTTCCCAACAGGGGTGATCACAAAGGGAGATGAGGTCTATCTTTATTATGGAATAAATGATTCCACAGTAGGATTAAGTTTTAGTAGTAAAAGTAAATTAGTAGATTATCTTTTAAAAGAACAATGATTGAGTTAGATAAGTTTGATGTATATAAATTTTGGGAAGAGAATGATTATTGCTTAAATAATTTTGAAAAAAAGACAAGAATTCCAATATTTTTTTGGCTTGATGATCATTTCTTATTTGAAATGATCAATATTGAATCTACTATAAGATATTATAAAGATTATAAATTTAGATTAGAATGTCATAAAAAAGCAAATATAGAGTTGGAAAAGATATTAGGAAGAAAATTTTATTCAGAGGACCCTATTGAACCTCCATCCCCTAATAGATTTGAAGTTCTTATGGGAGCTAAATATGTGCTTACAGAGGGTGGGACTCCTTGGCTCATGTCTGAGGTAAAAGATATTGATGATGTAAAAAAATTAATCAAAGAAATGGAAAAGGTTGATATGAAAAAGTCAGCTCTTCCTGAGGATTTTATGGAAAGGAAAATTCTTTATGAAAGAGAAACTGGTAAGAAGTTAAAGTTAGGGAATTTTAGTAGAGGCCCTGCAACAATGGCTACAAGTATCTTAGGAACTGAAAATTTATGTATATTTATGATGGAAGAAGAAGATATTTTATCTGAATTTTTTGAGATTTTATGCATTAAGCTTATAGAATATAATAAGGTTCTTAGAACTGCAACAGATAATGATGAGTATGGATATTCTATTGCTGATGATAATTGTTTTCTATTCCCTCCTAATAAATATTTAAAATTCTGTGCACCTTTTTTGGAAAAAATTTTTAAAGAATTTGCTCCCTTACCTAATCATAGAAGATATCAACATTCAGATAGCAATATGAAACATTTGATGTCTATTCTAAATGATTTAGGAATAAACGAAGTTAACTTTGGACCTGAAATACATCCTCAAGAAATTAGAAAAGCAATGCCAAAAGCTAAAATCTATGGTCAGATGCCTCCTCTATTACTTAGAAATGGAAAACCAGATGAAATTATAGAAATTGTGAAAAGAGATATGCAATTTTTAGGATATGATGGAAATTTTGTAGAATGCACTGCAGGAAGTGTTTCTGCTGGAACTCCTCTTTTAAACATAAAGCTTTATATGTGGGCTGTTGACAGATACTGTAGATTATCTTAGTTTACAAAAAGCCAGGGGACTTTTAGTAAAATTCCCCTGGCAATAATTTTATTTATTATATCCTGGCGCAAGTAAGATCCAATCTGTCGTCCCAGTTTCTGGAACGTTTCTAAATAAAGGGGGACCCTAAAAAGTCCCCCTTCTTATTTTTGAAATCTTATTGTCTTAACCTCTCCTTTTTTAAAATATATTTTCCATTCCTCTTCACCATCAAGATCTTCCAAATATTCTTCCCTTAGATTATTAATCATAGCTTTCCTGAAAAATTTTGATTTAATATTATAGATTCCATTTTCTCCCATATTAACAAATCTTCCAATGATATCTTTATTATCTTCAGAAATTTTTAATGTTGTAAGAAATAATTCTTCTGGAATCTCCATCAATCTCCATTCTTTAATCTTTAAAGGCGACGCTATAGCAACAGGACATAATAGGTAATCTCTTGATCTTTCATAAAATTCCTTTTCTTTATCAGAATTTAACATTATAAATGAGTAATCAAGTTTATATTTTCCAATACATTGAGCTTCAGGAGTAGGCAAATATGGTCCTGCATGTTTTTTTCTTGTTTTTAAATCTCCTCTTGACAAATATCCCACTGATCTTAAAAGAGTTATTTTAAGAGATGTCTCATTTTCCTTTCTTTCCACCTCATACTCATGTAGACCTTGTGTTGTTATCATCATTTTAAATTTTTCCCCTAAGAGAACGACAAAAGATTCCATAGCATATCTTGGAACATTTTCCTCTACATATTCTTCTCTATTTTCAAGTCTTGTATCATGTTCTACAATTCCATAATATCCATCATTGAAAACCTTATCTATCTCTTCTGGTAAGTCTATTCCAAATCTTAACCTATGGTCCTTCGCTCTATTCTCTATCTCTAAGGTAACATCTATTCTTGGAAAATCTCTATATAGAGTGTAAGTCATAATAAAAGGCATGGAAATTTTTTCAGAACTTCTCTTTCTTTCTTCAGCATATGCAGGAAGAGATATGTCACCTTTTATTATGATTAACTTTAAGAAGATTTTATCTTTAACATCTATGGATTTAATTTCTGGAATAACCCTTATTGGATTCTCTTCTGTAGGTGAGAAATTATACTCATCACCAATATCTCCTTGATCCTCAAAATAATTAATATTTTTTATTTCTATACCTCTTATCTTATCGTATAGATTAAAACTTCCATCTTTATTTAAGTTGAATCTGTAAAAATTATTTTCAAAGTTTAAATCCAAATTTTCTTCTTCTTTTTTCACTATACCCTCTTTCTTCCTCAAAACAAAAGAGGTAAGAGATAGAGGTGGAAGATCAGCTATAAAAGATAATTTGAATGTAGGAAGCATTAGTCTTTGACCAGGTCTTTTATCCATTAAAAAGCCTCTAATTTGATTCATAAGCATATATTTTGTTTTTCCAATAATATCAAAATATTCATTAGAAATAATCCCTATAGGTTCTATATAACTTTCTATCAAATTCCCTTTTTGGTCATAAAGCTCAAAATTAGGAGAATCCAAATTAAGATATAATTCTACCAAACGTTTACCTTCTTTATCTAATGGATTATATACTATTATATTAAGTTCTTTGCTTTCTTCACCAATCTTAGAAATTATATTATCTATGAGTTTAACTAAGACTCCTATCCCAATTTCTATAGAAGCATATAATCTTGCCTCAACATCTCTATGAACTCTATCTATACTACAACCACAAATACTATCATGAGGATGAGACTTCAGAATATTCTTCCATCCATAATCTATCTCATTGTTTCTTGAATTTATTCCTAAAATTTTTGTTATACAAGATAATGGCTCTAAATATTTCAAATATAAGAGTTGAGATGAAAAGTTTAAGACTTTTAAATATATTCTTGTAGAAGTAACATCTTTTAAAACAGGTTCATATTTAGGTTCCCTAAGTTCTCCTTTTACTCTCTCTAAATTCGGATTTTCTTTCAAGACTTCATCTATATAATTCTCAAGATTAGAATGTATAATTTCTACCCCAAATTCTTTACTCCATTCATTAAATTTTTCAGGAAGTTCAATAATAGGCATTTCATGATCTGTTCCATTCATTATTAATATATTTCTTGTAATCGCATGATCTTTTAAAGATTCAATCTCTTTTTCAAACTTCTCCTTTAATTTTTCAATGCTTCCTCCCAGATGAGCACCATTAGAATAACTGTGAATAAGATTTATTGTAGGAATTCCATCTCCATTAGGAGCTTCCCAGTAAAATTCTGTTTTCCTTGATTTAGACCCTACACCTCTCCAAACTACTCCTGCTTTAAATCCAAGTCCTTTTAATATAACTGGGGTATATGCATTATGTCCAAACATATCTGGAAGATATCCTATGTTCATTCCATCAACTCCTAATAAATTTAAAAGCCTCTTACTATATAAGTAATTCCTTATAAGTGATTCACCCATTATTAGAAATTCATCAGGCAGAGTATACCATGGACCAACAATAATCTTTCCTTTCTTAATTAAATTTACTAATTTATCTTTTCTTTCAGGATATAACTCCAAATAATCTTCTAAAACAACAGTTTGACCATCAAGAGTAAAAAACTTAAAATTCTGATTTTCTTCTATATTATCCAATAAAATATCTATAACTTCTATAAGTCTTTGGCGAAAAAGCTCAAAAGTTGCATACCACTCTCTATCCCAATGAGTATGAGTTATCACATGAACTTTCATAACCTTCCCCTCCATTTAAAAATAAATAAATTCTATAAAATATTCTTGGAAATCTTTTTCTGCCGAAAGCTCAATATATCTTATCATCTTTGATATTTTTTCTACAATTTCCATATATTCTTTATTTAAAAGAACAAGTTCACCCCCTTTTCCAGCTGAATTTCCTACTACTTCTACTTTTTCCATATGAATAGGTGGCAAAAGTCCAATCCTTATAGCACTTTCTTTTCTCATATAATTTCCAAAGGCACCAGCTAAATATACTTTATCTATATCTTCAAAATTCTTTCCTGCAGTTTTCAATAATATTTCTATCCCAGATCTTATTGCGGATTTTGCAAGTTGTATTTCTCTAACATCTTTTTGAGTAATTTTTACATTTCCTAAGAAAAATGGTTCTTCCTTTATAAATTTTCCTCTATTATCTATAATATTCAAATCAAGCATTACCGAAATCGCATCAACAATTCCAGAGCCACAAATTCCTCTCTCCTTTCCTCCCCCAATTACACTAAACTTTACTTCTCCTTTTTCAATCCATACATGATCAATTGCTCCTTCACTTGCAATCATCCCATAAGTGATATTTCCTCCTTCAAATGCAGGACCTGCTGCAGTTGCACAAGAAAAAATACCATCATCAGTTTTCAAAACTATTTCTCCATTTGTCCCAACGTCTACTAATAATAAATTACCTTCATCTTTCCAGAGATTTGTTGCTAATATTCCTGCTAAAATATCTCCTCCTACATATCCTGAAATGTTAGGAATAATATAGATTTTTGCATATGGAGAAATATCAAAATCTAATTCTTTTGCATAAAAGCTCATTCCAGAAGATATCACTGGAATATATGGTGAAATTGCAATATATTCCGGAGTTATTCCTAAAAAAATGTGAATCATTGTAGGATTTCCTACAAAAGAAAATGCATAAATATCTAAAGGAGATATTCTATTTTTAACACAAAGCTTTATAATCATTTCTTTAAGAGAGTATATTAATGACTCTCTTAAATCCTTGATACCATCCTTTGAAATCATAATATGATTAATTCTTGATATTACATCACTCCCAAATTTAAACTGAGGATTGATATCAGAAATAACTTCTATTTCTTTTCCTTCTTTTAAGTCTAAGAGATAACCTACTAAGGTTGTTGTTCCTATATCAAATGCGATACCTAATGGATTTGAAAATTCTTTTTCTCTTATATCAATAATTTCATCATTATAAATTACAAATTTTCCTTCAAAATTATTCTCTCTTAAAAATTTAGGAATCTTTCTTAATAAATTAATATTTTTAATACTTTTTTCTTTTATATAACAAAATATCCTTTCCAAATCTGATCTTTGGTCACTAATACTCGGAGGAGGAAGAGAAAAAGGTTCTAAAAAAATCACAGGATTTAAAGGAACATCTAAGTTTAAATTAAATCTCTTTAATATTTTTATATTGTTAAATCTATTTAAGATATCAATTTTTAAAGAATTTTCTAATATTACTTGACATGCAAGTCTTACACCATTTTCTATCTCTTCTCTTGATAAAATTTTCTTTTCAATTTCTGTTATTGGAGGAGGATTTCCATCTCTTATTAAGATTTTACATTTTCCACACCAACCTTTTCCTCCACAAACTGAATTTATATATACTCCATTCTCTTGCAATATTTTAAGAAGATTTTCTCTCTCAGAAAAAATTTCTTTTTCCTCAGGATATATTACTAATCTATGCACTTTTAATCCCCATAAGTCTGTTTACTAAATCTACTGCAGAAGCTGCATCATCTGCATAACCATCAGCACCTATCTCTTTTGCAAAATCCTCAGTTACTGGTGCTCCACCAACTATAATCTTAACTTTATCTCTTACTTTTGCCTTTTCTAAAACCTCAATAGTTGTTTTCATATAAGGCATAGTAGTAGTCAAAAGAGCAGACATTCCAAGAATATTTGGATTATAAGTATTTATAGCAGATAAAAACTTTTCTGGATCTACATCTATCCCTAAATCAATAACTTCATAACCTGCTCCTTCTAACATCATTGCAACAAGATTTTTACCAATATCATGGAGATCTCCTTTAACTGTTCCAATAACAATTCTTCCTCTCATCACACCTGAGGATTTAGAAAGGAAAGGTTTTAAAATTTCCATTCCAGTTTTCATGGCTCTTGCAGCTACCAAAACTTCAGGCACATAAAATTCATTGTTTTTAAATTTTTCTCCTACCACATTCATACCTGCTATTAAAGCTTCGTTTAATATTATTTCAGGAGATATTCCTTCATTTAGGGCTAATTCAATTAACTCCTTCACCTTTTTTCTATCACCCATTATTAATGCTGATGAAATTTCTCTTAAATCTACCATTTTACACCTCCATTTTAATTCTCTTTATATTCTTTACCTATAATTTCACACTTCCTCTTTCTATAATATTTATAGTTATCAAATGAAACATCAGGAGGAACCCTATGGTCTACATGAGGTATAAAACCACCTCTCTTAATAATGGGTAATAATCTTTCCCATTCTTTATCTATTGCAGATTTACCCTTTATTAAAGCTCTTTTGTCAAAACCTCCCATCATTGCTACTTTCTTCCCATATTCTTTGGAAATTTTGTAAATATCAGTATGAGCAGACTCTAAGGGAAACATTACATTTATTCCACCTTCAAACCATAATCCTACCAATTGATGTATATTTCCATCACAATCAACCAAATTAAATTCACATCCCATTTCTCTCTTCAAAAATTCTGTTACTCTTTTATATCTTGGAACCATAAGTTGATTAAACATTTTAGGTGAAATAAGTGGACCACTTTTATAACACATATCTTCCCACCACCATGCAAGATCAATCTTACATTTTCCAGCTATTTTCTCTAACACTTTCAATTTTAACATAGTTAGATGCTCCATCATCTCTTCCACCCATTTTAAATCATCATATAAAGCATATGATAATTTTTCAACTCCCATCCAATTTCTTATCCAACCATAAAGAGAACCACAATTAACAATTATAGGATAATCTGCAGAGAGAGACAATTTACATAATTCATCAATATTTTTAGGTAATCTTCTTTCATCATCAGGATTCAGTCTCTCATCTCTTAACTTTATCCAATCCTTTCTATTTTCTATAACATATTTTAAATATTTAGGTATAGATGCTCCTAATTCAGGTCTTAAAATTTCAGCAATAGCTCCATCTTCATTCTGAACTATAATATGATCTCCTTTTTCTTCTAATATTTTGTATTCAAATGAAGGCAATAAACCTACATTAATTGAAATACTCGGTCCAAATTCTATATTATCTGTATGAAAATATTGATCAATAGCTGAATCTTCACCATTATATTCTAAAGGAAGTCCCTCACTATGCCATCTTTTAATAGTTTGTTCCCATGCTCCAAATTCAAAATCAGGTATTCTATCTACCTGCTTACCTTTTAAACACTTTAATAATCTTTCCCTATGATTCATTAATACCTCCTCCTACCATGAATCTCTTTAATTAATAAATATTAAACCATAAAATTTTTTATGATAGAATAGTTTGATAGCTAAATTTTAGGAGGTGAATTTATTGAAATATCTTATTAGACTTGTGAAATTGGCAAGACCTTACTGGAAATATTTAATAATTTCTGCTTTCAGTACTTTAACCATTACAGCTTTAAATCTAATAGCTCCTTGGCTTGTAAGAAGTCTAATAGAGATAATAACTAATATAGATAAGTATCCCAATGTAAAATATAACATTTTAAATATTTCTTTTCTTCTCATTTTATCTTATATAGCCCGTATCTTTTTTCAATTTTTATCAAATTATCTATCCCATTATTCAGCTTGGAATTTAGTAGCATATATAAGAACTCTTGTTTATGATAAATTACAACAACTTTCCTTAAGATACTTCCTTGATAAACAAACAGGACAACTTATGTCAAGAGTTGTAAATGATACTGCCAATTTAGAAGTTTTAATTGCTCATGCAGTGCCTGATCTCTTTTCTAATATATTAATATTTATAGGAGTTGCAATTATACTTTTTATAATAAATCCCTTTCTTGCAATACTTTCTTTAATCCCTATTCCTTTTTTAATCTTAAGTGGTTCTATATTTGCAAAGAAAATTCTTCCTGTTTTTAGGAAAGCTCAAAAAGCAATAGCAGATCTAAATGCTGATCTACAAGACAATTTATCAGGAATAAGAGAAATACAACTTTTTAATCAACAAGAAAGAGAACTTTTAAAAATAAAAGACAAAATATATAAACATATTTTTGCTCTTTTATCTGCTCTTAAGATGAGTGCTATTTTTCATCCCACAGTGGGATTTTTAAGTTCTCTTGGAACTTTAATAGTAGTATGTGTTGGAGGAATAATGGCATTAAATAAAAAAATATTTGTAGGTGATATAGTAGGATTTATTCTTTATCTCAATATGTTTTATCAGCCAGTAACTGCCTTAAGCCAAGTTATAGAAAATTTACAACAAGCCTTAGCAGGAGCAGAAAGAGTTTTTGAGATTTTAGATGAGGACTCAGAAATAAAAGAAAAAGAAAATGCAATTGAATTAAAAAATATAAAAGGAAAAATTATTTTTGAAAATGTCTCCTTTTCATATAATGAAGGGGTTCCTGTATTAAAGAATATATCATTTGAGATTGAACCAGGTGAAATGGTAGCCTTTGTAGGACCTACAGGTGTTGGAAAAACAACTATTATGTATCTTCTAACAAGATTTTTTGATCCCAATTCTGGTTGTATAAAAATTGATGATATAGATATAAAAGAAGTAACTTTAAAATCCTTGAGAAATAATATAAGTATGGTCCTTCAAGATGTATTTTTATTTAATGGAACAGTATTTGAAAATATAGCCTACGGAAAAGAAAATGCTAAATTAGAAGAGGTAATACGTTCAGCAAAGATAGCCTGTGCCCATGAATTTATAGAGAAGCTTCCAGATGGCTATAATACTCATATAGGAGAAAGAGGTGTAAAACTTTCTGGAGGACAAAAGCAAAGACTCGCTATAGCAAGAGCAGTTCTAAAGAATGCTCCAATATTAATTTTAGATGAAGCAACATCTTCTGTAGATACCGAAACAGAAAGAGAAATACAAAAAGCTATAAATAATTTAGCAGGTACAAGAACTATTCTAATAATAGCTCATAGATTATCAACTGTAAAAAAAGCAGATAAAATAATAGTTTTAAAAGATGGAGAGATTGTAGAAATTGGGAGTCATGAAGAGCTTCTTGCGAAAAGAGGTCTTTATTATAATCTTTGTCTTGCTCAATTTGCTGAAGAAATAAAAGTTTAATCAATGATAAAATATAAATTGAAAATGAAATGATTCATAACCCTAATAAAAAATATTTAGAAGGAGGATAGAAAAATGGATAGAGAAATTGGAGCTAATATCTGGCTTATTCCTGATGCTTATCTCCCATCTATTGGAGATCCAAATCTTCCCAGTCATGAATCTACATGTATTTTAAATGTTAATAAAAAACCTGCAAAGGTTAAGTTTACTTTCTACTTTGAAGATAGAGACCCTATTGAATCAAAAGAAATAATTGTTCCTGCAGAAAGAACATGGCATGTAAGATTGGATAAGGCTGAGGAAATTTTAGGGGTAAAATTGGAAAGAGATATTCCTTTTGCTATTAAAATAGAGAGTGATACTAAAATAGTTGTTCAACATTCAAGGTTAGATACAAGACAACCAAATCTTGCCTATATGACAAGTATGGCTTGGACAGAAAAGTAGTAAAAATTATTTTTTAATATTCTAAACCATATCCAAAAGGGAATATCAAGTTTTCTTTATTATCAATATACCATGAAAAAGAAAGCTTTCCTGTAGGTTTATAATCACCAAATAAAATATCAGTTATACCTTCACCTTCTGTTCCAGGAAGCCAAGCAGCTATTACTGCTTTAGATTTTTCTATAATTCCTGTCAAGTCTACTGGACGTCCAATAATAAGGATAGTAACAACAGGTTTTCCTTTTAAAAATATCTTATCAAGTAGTCTTTGATCAATAATATCTATTGTTGGCCTTACAGTATCACCTTGAAATTCTGCATAAGGTTTTTCTCCTACTACTGCAATAACTATTTCCGTATCCTTAGGTATATCTTCTCCTTCATTAACATATGTGATTTTAGTATTCTTTGATACAACTTTTTTTATGGCATCTAATATTGTTGTTCCTTCTGTGATCTTTCCAAATCCTCCTTGCCAATAAATAGTCCAGCCTCCACATTGTGCTCCTATATCATCCGCTTTGTATCCTACAACACATATTTTTCTTATGTTTTTTGAGAGAGGTAAAATTTTATTATCATTCTTTAATATTACCAAGCTTTTTCTAACTGCTTCTCTTGCTACTTTCCTATGCTCTTCTGAACCTATGTTATTTAAAAGTTTCCGATTTCCATAGGGATGTTCAAAAAGACCCATCTCAAACTTTACTTTTAATATTCTTCTTACCGCATCATTAATCCTTGAAATAGAAATTTTTCCCTTTTTTACACAATCAATCAATGTATTAATGAATTTTCTATAATCATCAGGAACCATAACCATATCTATTCCTGCATTTATTGCAGTTGTAACTTGCTCTTCGTAATTACCTTGAAGCTGTTCAATACCTTTCCAGTCAGAAACTAAAAATCCCCTAAATTTAAGTTCTCCCTTTAATACATCAGTTAAAAGATATTTATTTCCATGCATTTTTTTGCCATTAAAACTTGAAAAGGAAACCATTATACTTTTAGCTCCTTCTTCTATTGCATAAATATAAGGTTTAAGATGAATCTCACGAAGAAGCTTTTCAGAAATTCTCGTATCTCCTTGATCTAATAATCCATTTATACCTGTTCCAAATTTAGTTCCTCCATCTCCTACAAAATGTTTAGGACACGCTAAAATACTATCATTATTATTTAAAGATTTTCCATGAAAACCACGAATTACTGCCTTTGCCATTTGAGAAACAAGCTCAGGATCTTCAGAATAACTCTCATAAGTTCTTCCCCATCTTATATCTTGCACCACAGCAACACATGGTGCAAAGCTCCAATATGCTCCTATTGCACAGCTTTCCAGCGCAGTTATCCTTGCACATCTTTCAACCAAATTAATGTCCCTTGTACATCCTAATCCTATATTATGTGGAAAAATTACAGCTGAATAAACCTTTCCATTTCCATGAACTGCATCAATTCCGTATAAAAGAGGAATTCTAAGTCTTGTTTTAAGAGCATAGGATTGTAAGGTATCTATATAATCCGCCCATGCTTGAGGTGTAAATTCTGAAGGACCTGAATTCCCACCAGAAAGTACAGACCCTATATAATAATTTTTAATATCCTCAGGAGTTAACAAATATGAATTATCTACCTGTGTCATCTGTCCTATTTTTTCCTCTAAAGTCATCATCTTTATTAGATTTTCTACTTTTTCTTCTATGGATTCTTTTCCATAAGAGAAGAATATGAGAAGTATAAAGATTAATAAAAGAATAAGTCTCTTCATAAAATCTCCTTTTATAAAAATTTTTTTAATCCCCTCCCCTCTTTAAAAATTTTAGAGAGGAGGGGATAAATCTTATTTGTTACTACTTAACAAGTTTTAAGTTTCCAAAACTTGATGGATTTATCCAATTAATATTTTCAACCTCATTCCATGCAATGATACCAACTCTACTTCCTAAAAAATCAGCATCATTAACTTGAACATCAAAACCCAAAATTTTCCCTTCTTCCAATTTTGTCTTCTTCATTTTTAATTGTAATTCTACAATATATCCAGTTGGAGTTTTCTTTGTTGCAGTTACAAAATAATCTTTTGAAGCATTTGTTCCAAAGCTTTGGTAATTATCAAAATTTACTCTATATTGTGCATCATCAGAATCATAAGAGGATCCTTTAGAATTGTTCTCATCTATAAATATCTCAATAGAATCTTGCTCCCATGGATTGGAGTTTTCCTTATTCAACAAAGAATCAAAAACCTCTGCATAAACATATATACTTGTTTCATCCCATAAAACTCTGAATTTTGCATATGCTACCTTACCTTTAGTTCCTTGAACATAACTATCAGTTAGATATTCTTCTGTAGATTTCCATATCTCATCCATTTCTCCATCTATTTTAGGTGTTCCATACTTTGCAATTGCTAATTTCCCTTTAACTTGTTCGCCAAAAGAGAAACTCAAAATTAAAGAAAGGGTAATAAAAAGAATTATAAGAGTGGATTTTGAAATTCTCATATTAAAAAACCTCCTCTTAGAATTTTTAAAAATTATATCATATAATTTATAAATATACTAATACTTTCTATACTATTTTATTACCTTGACAATAAATGAAAATTTATGATAGCATTAATTCAAAAATAAAAATAAAATATGAAAAAAAATGAATAAATATGGAATGGGGGATAAATATGTTAGCTGAAGAAAGAAGAACAAGAATATTGGAAATTTTAGAAAAGGAAAGGGGTGTAAAGGTATCAGATTTAGTAAGAGTATTTAATGTAACTGGAGCTACCATAAGAAGAGATTTGGAGACTTTAGAAAAAGAAGGTCTCCTAAAAAGAACTCATGGGGGTGCTGTTTTACCTCAGAGTTTCTCTTTTGAACCCTTATATGCAACTAAAAAGAGACAAAATTTAAAGGAAAAGATGGCTATTGGTGAAAAGGCTGCTGAGTTTATAAATGATGGGGAGACAATTTTTATAGAAACAGGAAGTACTACTCTACAAATAGCAAAAAATATAAAAAATAGGCATGATTTAAGAGTATTAACAAACTCTATAGATGTAGCAAGAGAACTTTTAAATGCGAGAGGAGTTGAAGTAATACTTACAGGTGGAAATTTTAAAAAGGAAACTCTTGCTTTAATAGGACCTTTAGCTGAAAGAGTTCTTAGAGAGTTTAGAGTTGATAAAGCTTTTCTTGGAATATCTGGAATCATCCCTGGTAAGGGAATGAGCACAGCAAGTATTGTTGAAGCACAGATTAAGAAATTAATAATTGAGATGGGAAGAGAAGTAATAGGTGTTGCTGATCATAGTAAATTTGGAAAAGAATGTTTTGCTTTTGTTGCCCCAACAAAGGTCTTAAGTAAAATTGTGGTGGATGATAAAGTACCCATGAAATATATTGAAGATTTAAGAAATGAAGGGGTAGAAGTTATTATTGTTTCACCAAAAGATATTAAATAATGGAGGATTAAAATGCCAAAGGAGATAAATATATTTCCAGAATTTGATTATGGATATATAGAAGTTGGAGGTAAAATTCCTAAATTCCACTTTAATAGAAGCTTAAAAGATGAATTGGAGAAGGGAAATATTACAAGAGAAGAAAGTATTGATTTATTTAAATGTATGCTTCTAATAAGAAACTTTGAGAATATGATCTATGAACTCAGAGTAAATAAAGGGAGATATGGCCCTATTAGATATCTATATATTGGGGCTTCTCATCTTTCAATTGGTCAGGAGGCTGTACCTACAGGTGGAATCTCAGTTATAAGAAAAAATGATTATATAACAAGTACACATAGAGGGCATGGTGATGCCTTAGCAAAAAGTTATTTTGCCCTGAAAGAGATGACAGAAGAAGAATTAATAAATTTTATTTTATCAGATAAAGAAGTTTCAGATTTCTTAGGCATTAATCCCTATAACAAAACAAAGGATAGCCTTTTTGAAGATGCTCTTAGAATTGTCCTATTTAGATTCATTGGTGAGCTTTTTGGAAAAGAATGGGGGATATGTAGAGGAAGAGGAGGATCTATGCATATAGCTGACTTTAGGGTAGGACATTTAGGAGCTAATGCAATAGTAGGTGGAAGTATGGGAATTGCAGTAGGCTCAGGAATAGCATCAAGATATTTAGAAGATGGAAGTGTGACTCTTTGTTTTATTGGGGATGGAGCAATGAATACAGGAATATCTCATGAAGCAATAAATATGGCATGTATGGCGCAGTTTACTAATGGTCTTATGAGTAAGAAATTTGGAATTCCTGTTATTTTTATGGTTATGAATAATCAATATGGAGAATCTGGACAACAAAGAGGAGAAGTTACAGGGATTGATTTCATTGCAGAGAGAGGATTTGCATATAACAAAAAGGGAATGTATGCAGAGGTAATTAATGGGATGAATGTACTTGCAGTAAGAGATGCGGTAAAAAGAGCTGTGGAAAGAGCAAGAAATGGAGAAGGTCCTATTCTTCTGGAGTTTTGGGGATATAGGTTTGTTGGACATTCTTTAAGTGATGTTTTAGATAAGCTTGAGAATGCTACATATAGAAGCTATGAAGAATTACAAACATGGAAAAAATATGATCCTCTTGAATTATATTCTAAAGAACTTATAGACGCAGGTGTTTTAACAATTGAAGAGATAGAGAATCTGAAAAAAGAATTTAGAGAAAGAAATGAAAATATTGCATTAAAAGTTATAGAATCTCCCAATCCTGATCCTAAAAATATGACTTTATATCTTTTTAAAGAAAATGGAATCTCAAATGAAGTTCCAGAAAAATTTAGAAATGTACAAGTAATAAAAGAGCCTAATTTTAAAGATAGAGACGAAAACATAGAGATTAGTTATAGAGATGCAATAATTGAAGCTCTATATCAGGAAATGAAAAGAGATAAAAGAGTAATAATGTGGGGAGAAGATATTGCAGATTATGGTGGATCTTTTGGTGAGACTAAAGGACTTTTAGAAATTTTTGGTAGAGATAGAATATTTAATACTGCTATATCAGAAGCAGCAATTGTTGGAGCTGGAATAGGAGCAGCTATGAGAGGTTTAAGACCTGTAGTAGAAATTATGTATATTGATTTTATTCTTATAGCTATGGATCAAGTGGGAAATCAGTCTGCAAAAATGAGATATATGACAGGAGGACAGGCAGAGATCCCATTAACTATTATAACTACCATTGGTGGTGGAAAGGGATATGCAGGACAACATTCTCAAAGTATTGAATCTATCCTTACACATATTCCAGGATTAAAAGTAGTTTCACCTTCTGATGCCTATGATGCAAAAGGTTTGCTGATCTCTGCCATAAGAGATGATAATCCAGTAATTTATATAGAACATCAAAATCTCCTACAGGATCCACTTTTAATATCTTTATCCAAAAGAAAAGTGCCAAAAGAAGAATATTTAATTCCAATAGGTAAGGCGGATATAAAAAGAAAAGCAAAAAGTTATGAAAGAAGCATAACGATAGTATCATGGTCAGCCATGATTTATGCAGTTTTGAAAGCAGGAGAGGAATTAGAGAAAGAAGGAATAGAGGTAGAAGTTATTGATTTGAGAACTCTATATCCCCTTGATATGGAAACTATTATTGAATCAGTAAAAAGAACAGGAAGATTTGCAATAGTAACTCAAGCAGTATCTTTTATGTCTTTATCTGCAGAAATCATTGCTCAACTATATGAGAAAGCATATTCATATTTAAAGAAGCCTCCTTTAAGAATTGGTGCTCCTTATTGTCCCCCTCCAGCATCACCAATATTGGAAAAAGCATTTTTACCAAATGATAAACTTATAATTGAAGAAGTTAAAAAATTATTTTAAAAGGAGGAAAATATATGGTTAAAAGCTTTATTATGCCAAAAGTAAGCGAAGTTATGGAGGGAGGAACTATTGTTTCTTGGTTAAAGAAGGAAGGAGAATGGATAAATAAAGGAGAACCAATAGTAGAAATAGAAGTTGAAAAGGCAGTTATAGAACTTGAAAGTGAGGAAGAGGGATATTTAAAAAAAATTTTAGTTAAAGAAGGAGAAACTGTCCCTATCGGAACTGTCTTAGCATATATATCTGATACCTTAGAAGAGAAAATACCAGAAGAAGAAAAGGTAGTAATTAAAAAGGAGAAAGAAGAAGAAAAAGAAACAAGATCTATTCATCTTTCCTCTATGAGAAAGACTATTGCTGAAAGATTATCAAAAAGTAAACATGATATTCCTCATTTTTATGTATTTGTAGATGTGGATATGACAGAACTTGTTGAATTAAAAAACTCATTGAACTATGATGTAAAAATAACCTATGATGATTTTATTATAAAGGCAACTGCATTGGCATTAAAGGAATTTCCATTGATAAATTCCAGATGGAGAGAGAATATGATAGAACTTTTATCTGATATAAATATAGGATTTGCAGTTTCTTTAGGAGATGAAGGAATCATTGTTCCTGTCATAAAGTATGCAGATAAAAAAGGTATTGTTGAAATAGCTAAGGAAAGACAAAAATTGATAGATAAGGCAAGAGAAGGAAAACTTGAAATTGAAGAAGTCTCAAATGGAAGTATTACAGTTAACAATGTAGGAGTTTTTGGAGTCTCCTCTATACTTGCCATAATAAATCCTCCTGAAATCGCCATAGTTACTGCAGGTGCAATACAAGATAAGCCAGTGGTAATAAATGATGAGATAAAGATTAGAAAAATAATGGAGATGACACTTTCTGCAGATCATAGAGTAATAGATGGTTCATATGGATCAAGATTTGTTATAAGGCTGAAAGAGTTTTTAGAAAATCCTAAATTTTTGATAGCTTAGGGGAGGAAATATAAAATGCCAATAGAGACTATAGCCTTAAGAATGTATGGTAAGATGGATTTGAGACTTGAAAGATTTGAGCTACCAGAGCTAAAGGATGATGAGATATTGGCTGAAATCATATCTGATACCAGCTGTCCTTCTACTTATAAAGAAATAACACAAGGAGAAGATCATCCAAGGGTACCTAAGGATATAAAAGAGAATCCTGTTATCGTTGGACATGAAATGGCAGGAAGAATACTAAAAGTAGGCAAAAAATGGAAGAATAGATATAATGAAGGACAAAAATTTACTATCCAGCCTGCTCTTCTCTACGAAGGTGGACCTGTGGGAGTTTTAAGTGCCCCAGGATATTCATATAGATATTTGGGAGGTCTTGCCCAAAAAGTAATAATTCCCAATGAAGTTATGGAACAAAATTGTCTTTTAATTTACGAAGGAGATGCTTTTTATAAGGGGTCCCTTGTGGAACCCATGTCCTGTATTATTGGAGCGGTTAATGCACAATATCATACTAAGGAAAGAAGCTATGAACATATAATGGGTATAAAAAGAGGAGGAAAACTTGCTATTTTAGGTGGCGCAGGTCCAATGGGATTAGGATTTTTAGATTATTTCATCAATGGACCTCAAAATCCAAGCTTACTTGTAATCACTGATATAGATGAAAATAAATTAAATAGAGCCAAAAAAGCCTTTTCTCCTGAGAAGGCAAAGGAGAAGGGAATAGATCTTAGATTTATAAATCCTTTAAAGGATGAATCTTATAAAGATATAAAATATGATGATATATTTGTTTTATATCCAAGTTCAAAATTAGTAGAGGAGGCTGATTCTCTTCTTGATAGAGATGGATGTTTAAACTTTTTTGCAGGTCCTACAGATCATAATTTTTCAGCTGTTATCAATTTCTTTAAAATTCATTATGACAAACATCACATCGTAGCAACATCAGGTGGAAATGCTGATGATATGCATTATGCATTAGATTTAATATCAAGAGGAGTCTTAAATCCTACACCAATGATAACCCATGTGGGAGGCATAAATTCAGCAAAGGATGTTCTTCTAAATTTTCCAAAACTTCCTGGAGGGAAAAAACTTATTTATACTCAAATTAATTTGCCTCTTTTTGATATAGATGATCTTGAGAGATTAAGTTATGAAGGAGAAGAAAATCTTCATCCAATCTACAAAGATTTGTATGAGATTATAAAGAAAAATAATGGATGGTGGTGCACTGAAGCAGAAGAATATCTTTTATCAAGGGATAATTTAAGAATTCATATATGAAAATAGCAATTCAATTTGGAGCGGGAAATATAGGAAGAGGTTTTATTGGGGACCTTCTAAAAAGATCAGGATATAAAATTATTTTTGTGGAAGTAAATAAAGAATTAGTAGAAATGCTTAATGAAAAAGGTTATTATCTTTTAAAACTTTTCACAAAAGATGGAAAGATAAAAGATTTAGTTATTGATAATTATTTAGCAGTTTCATTGGATAAAAGAGACATGATTTTAAAATTTATATCCCAAGCAAATATTATCTTTACTGCAGTTGGGGTTAAAAATTTATCAAATATTTCCAATATTATTGCTGAAGGATTAAGACTGAGATTTAAAGAAAATCCTCTACCATTAAATATATTTCTTTGTGAAAATTTGAGATCTGCCCCAGAAATTTTAAAAAATGAAATTATAAAATATCTAAATGAAGATGAGAAAATTTTTGTATTAGAAAAAATAGGATTTGTTCCAACATCTATTGCAAGGATGGTAGGAGGCTCAGGAAAAAGATATGGATATGAAGATCCTCTTTTAATTGTAACTGAAGATTATGATGAAATTCCTTACGATGCCTATGCAATAAAGGGAAATTTTCCAGACGTATATGGCTTAAAACCTTCTATGAATTTTAATTTTGAGATGGAAAAAAAATTATTTATACATAATTTAGGACATGCGGTTATTGCATATTTTGGATATATTAAGGGATATAACTATATTCATGAAGCTATAAAAGATGATGAAATTAGAAAAATATTAAATGGAGTTATAGAAGAAATTACGCACTCTTTCTTTGTAAAATATAAAGACATTGATAAAGAAGAATATTATGGCTATCTTAAAGATCTTCTTGATAGATTAGAAAATCCTCTTTTAATGGATCCTATAATAAGAGTAGCAAGAGAACCCATAAGGAAATTAAAACCGGAGGATAGAATTATTGGAGGAGCAAATTTTTGTCTATCTAATGGTATATTTCCTGAAAATATTGCTTTTACATGTGCTTGTGCTCTTTTATATAATTACTTAGAAGATGAAGAGGCTAAAAATCTTCAAGATATTATTAATAAAAATGGAGTTGAATGGGTTTTAAAAAATATATGTAATCTTTCCTTAGAAGATAATTTTTCCCAAAAAATTCTCTTTTATTATAAGGAAGTTAAAAAAGCCTTTAGGAGGTAATATCTATGAAGTTAGTAGATAAAGTTGCTATAGTAACAGGAGGAGCACAGGGTTTAGGGGAGGCAATTTCACATCGCCTTGCAAAGGAGGGATGCTATGTTACTGTGGCAGATATAAATTATGAGAAGGCAGAAAAAGTTGCGGATACTATAACTAAAGAATATGGAAGAACCGCAATGGCTATAAAGGCAGATGTTACAAAAGAAGAAGATGTAATAAATATGGTTCAAAAGACGGTAGAAAGATATGGAAGACTTGATATAATGGTTGCAAATGCAGGTATATTAATAGCTCATGACATAACTGAATTTCCTTTAGAAGACTGGAAAAAAGTAATTGATGTAAATCTAACAGGTTATTTTTTGTGTGCAAGAGAAGCTGCAAAAGTTATGGTAAAGCAGAAATCTGGAGTAATTATTCAAATTAATTCTAAATCTGGTAAAAAAGGAAGTTTTAGAAATTGTGCCTATTCATCATCTAAATTTGGAGGAATTGGACTTACTCAAAGTATTGCACTTGACCTTGCACCTCATAATGTAAGAGTTGTAGCTATATGTCCCGGAGATTTACTGGATTCACCCCTCTGGAGAGATAGTTTATATGAACAATATGCAAAAAAATGGGGAATAAGCAAAGAAGAAGTAAGAGAAAGATATCTTAAGCAGATACCCTTAGGAAGACCATGTACATATGATGATGTAACAAACCTACTGGTATTTTTAGCAAGTGACTTAGCTAACTTTATTACAGGTGAAGCAATAAGTGTTACTGGTGGAGTATTTTAGAAAGGAGTAAAAATGAAAAAGAAAGTTCATTTAGACATAGGTATAAATGGGGCTTTTCTTACAAGAAGATGGGAAGAACCTGAAAACTTTATAAGATTAACTAAAGAACTTGGTTATGATTATCATTCTTTTTGTAGTGATGTTTTAGACCCTTTTTTTAGTGGTGATAGAGAGTATCAAATTGAGACAGCAAGGAAAATAAAAGAATATGCAGAAAAATATAACATAACTATATGGGATTACTATACAGGTATGGCTACACATAGATTTCATGGTCTATCTCATAGTGATGAAAGAGTAAGAAGAAAGATGAGAGAATGGATAATTCAAGCTATGGATATTGCAAAGGAGATGGGTGCAAAATATATAGGTGGACATTGGGATGCTATTTCGGTAGAGACTTTAAAAAACGAAGAAAAGGTTAAAAAAAAGTTAGAAAATATTTATAAAGAATTTAGAGAACTTTCCCGTATTGCAAAAGAAAAAGGACTTCTTGGAATAAGTAATGAGCAAATGTATATTCCAAGTGAAAAACCATGGACACTGAAAGAAGCTGAAGAATTTCTCATTGAGGTAAACAAGAATAATATTGCACCCTGTTATATTACTATTGATGTGGGACACCAAGCAGGAATGCATTATGGGTTAAATGGAAATGATTTATCATATGTGGAATGGCTAAAAAGATTTGCTATCTTTTCTCCCATAATTCATCTTCAGCAAACAATCCCATCCGCAAGTAACCATTGGCCTTTCACTAAGGAATATAATAAAATTGGACATGTAAAAATAGAAGAAGTGCTTTCCGCAATAAAGTGGTCTTATGAAAATTATAAAAATAACACAGTTTCAAGCTTTTTAAAGCCTGTAGATAAGATTATCCTTATAGTTGAAGTAATTCCTTCATCAATAAAAACAGAGGAAAAATTATTAGAAGAGTTGAAAGAGACCGCAGAATATCTGAGGAATTATATTCCCCAAGGAGGAATATATTATGAATATGATGAGTAAGGAAGAGGCAAGAAGAGAACTCGTAGAAATTGGAAAGAAAATTGCAGAAAAAGGTCTTGTAGTAGGATCTGGGGGAAACACCAGTGTAAGAGTAGGAAATCTTGTTTATATGAAGGCAAGTGGAATTTCCTTTGAAACTGCAAAAGAAGAAGATTATATTGGGGTGGATATAAATACAGGAGATGTAGTTGATGGAAATTTAAAACCTACCTCAGAGATATGGCTCCATTTAGAATGCTATAGAATAAGAGATGATATAAACGCTGTTGTTCATACCCATCCTCCTTTATCTATTGCTTATGCTTTTCAAGGAGATCCATTAAGACCTTTTACACCTGATATGGTAGCACTCTTAGGCTCTGACATTCCTATTATTGAATATGTAGTTCCAGGAGGAAAGGAATTTGCAAATTCTGTTAAAGAAATTATTAAAAACCATAATGGTGTTCTTATTAAAAATCATGGACTTGTAACAGTAGGAAATAATCTGAGAGAAGCCTATTACAGAACTTTACTTATTGAAGATAGTATAAAGACAGTTATTTTCGCAAAATTATTAGGAAGTATGAGATTTTTTACTGAACAGCAGATAGAAGAGATTAACAATTTGGAGATTGAAAGATATAGAAGAAAATTTTTAAAAGAACATTATTAGTCTTAATTTTTAGGGGGAAGTTAGATTCTTCCCCCTATTGAAGTGATGATGTTATCTCTTTGTATTTTTGATATTCCTTTTCCCATATTTCGGTATCTTTTGGTTTATAAATAATTGGTTCAAAGGAATTTTTTATTATATTTCTTCCATGAGAAATATCTTTTATTGCCCCTTTTGAAATTGCCTGTATCATTATATTACCCATAGCTGTTGCTTCTATAGGACCTGTCATTACAGGTATTCCTAATATATTAGCAGTGAATTGAGAAAGTAGTGTGTTTTGAGAGCCTCCTCCTACAATATGTAATATCCTTATCTTTCTTTTTAATATCTTTTCAAGATTTTCAAAAACTTCTCTATACCTAAAAGCCAAACTTTCTAAAATACATCTTACGATCTCCCCTTTTGTTTCTGGAACTTTCTGATGAGTCTTTCTGCAATATTCCTGTATAGCTAAAACCATATTAGGAGGATTAAGAAAGGAAGAATAATCAGGGTTAATAAAGAATTGGAATGGTTTAGCAGATTCTGCAAGCTTTGTTATTTCTGAATAAGAAAGCTCCTCCCCTTCTCTAATCCATACCCTTCTTACACTTTGAAGAAGCCAAAGTCCCATAATATTTTTAAGAAACCTAAAAGTTTTATTTACTCCTCCCTCATTGGTGAAATTTGCAGTGAGAGATTCTTCATTTATTATTGGTTTACTAAGCTCAACTCCCATAAGAGACCATGTTCCAGAGCTTATATAAGCCCAATCTTCCCCTTCAGCTGGTACACTTGCTACCGCACAGGCAGTATCATGACCACAAGGTGAAATTACTGAAATATTCTTTAAATTAAATTCTCTTTTGATACTCTCCGAAATAACTCCTATTTCTGTTCCTGGAGGATTAACTTTTGGCATAATTTCTATAGGAATTCCATATTTTTCAAATATTTCTTCTTCCCAATCATCTTTTATAGGATTATATAGTTGAGAAGTGGTAGCAATAGAAAATTCTGTTTTCATTTCTCCTGTTAGCATAAAATTAAAAAGATCTGGCATGAAAAGAAGTCTATATGCAGATTTAAAAAGGGAAGAATTTTCTAAGACCATGCTATATAATTGGAAAAGAGTATTTATCTGCATTATCTGAATTCCTGTAAGAGAATATATCTTCTCTTTTGACATTACTTTAAAAGCCTTATCTAATATCCCATCAGTCCTATGATCTCTATAGCATACAGGAAGACCAGCTAAATATCCCTCCTTTGTCACTAACCCAAAATCAACACCCCATGTATCTATCCCTATACTCTCAATATCAGGATACTTAGAAAAAGCTTTTCCTATTCCTTCTTTTATTTCTTCAAAAATTTGTGGAACATTCCAGTATAATCTACCAAGGATTTCAACGGGTTTATTTATAAATCTATGAATCTCTTCCACTATTATCTGATTATTGTTTGTTAATATTCCTACCAATGCTCTTCCACTCTCTGCACCAAGATCAAAGGCAAGAAATTTTCTTCCTTCCATATATTTCCCCCTTAACTTCTCTCCTTAATTATTTTTTCCATGTATCCACTTTCTCTAAAAGCTTTTAATGGATCTAAAGGAACTCCCATTTCTTCCCTTACTTTATAAATCATAGGATTAACATCTGTTTCAAATGCAGAAAGAAGAATATTTTCAGCCATTACTATATCTTTTTCTTCTTGATATTTTCTTAAAGATTTTCTATCAACAATTAGTGCTTTTGCATAAATTCTAAATATGTTATCAACGCTTTGGATCATACCTTCTATTTTGGGTTTTAAATTGATGGATTCATCAATCATATATGCTATATCTACTTTTAATCCATCCTCTTCTGCTGAAATGAGCTCATTAAATATTAAGAAGAGCTCATAAGGATTTATTGAGCCTGTGGTGAGATCATCATCTGCATACTTCTTATTATTAAAATGAAAACCACCTAATTTTCCTTCATCTAAGAGATTTGCAACTATTTGTTCAATATTTGTTCCTAAAGGATGATGCCCTAAATCTATTAAGACCATAGCCCTTTCTCCTAACTTAATACATAGATTAAAGGCAGTTCCCCAATCTGGTATATCTGTATGATAGAATGCTGGCTCAAAGAATTTATACTCAATAAGAAGCCTCATATTGGATTCTAAACGGCTATAAACTTCTTTTAAACCTTCTTCTAACCTCTGTTTTCTCTTTCTAAAATCATCCTGTCCTGGATGATTTGTTCCATCTGCAAGCCATAAAGAGATATCACGAGATCCTAATTTTTTAGCAATTTCTATACATTCTAATATATGGTTTATGGCTTTTTCTCTTACTTTCTTATCAGGATGACAAAGACTTCCTAATTTATAATCATCATCTTGAAAAAGATTAGGATTTATAGCCCCAGGTCTTATACCAAGGGATAATGCATAGTTTAGTAGCTCATCCCAATTATCAGTCATGTCCCATGGAATATGAAGAGCAACAGTAGGACATATTCCAGTAAGTTTATGAACCATCGCTGCATCTTGAAGTTTTTCTTTTACATTTCTTGCAGAACCTTTTTGTTTAAATACTGCAAATCTTGTTCCAGAATCTTGATAACCCCAGCTTGGAGTCTCCACTTTAAAATTTTTAAGTTTTCCTTCAATTTTTTTAATATCAATACCTTTCTCAATTAGCTTATCTTTTAAGATCTCATAATCTTTTTCATAAGTTTTTGTATCTAACATCTCAAAACCTCCTTATTTACAAAAGGTGATAAGCATATTTTTTATATGCTTATCTTTATTTTTTTAGAAAGCTCAATAATTTCAATATCTCTTTCTACTGTAGATTTCTTAAGAAGAAGTATAAATCTTAATTCAGGAGTTATAGGATAAGGCAAAAAGTGCCATGTACCTTCATTAAGAATGAAAGTAGCTGTTCCATCTATAAAAAAAGCTTCTATAGAATTTAAATCTGTTAATGAGGTATTTGGAGTTGCAGGAGCAAGACACATAACACCAACCCCATAAATAGGTATAAAAGCTTCCAATGTATTAATGTGTCTTTCCATTTTTTCCAATATAAATTCCCTATTAAAATCCCTTTTAATCTCTAAATATCCAATACATCCTTCATCTCCAAGAGAAGAAATATCACCAATATTATGATAATAATTAAAAATTTCAGATGAAACCGCAGGAGAAAGTTTAAATGGAGGGACTATAAGGGTACCAAATTTTTTAAAGTTTTCATGAGTCGGATACTTAACCTTAATTTCCATATTATTAAACCCCCAAATTAAATGTTATTTTTCTTCTTTTTCATTTTTCATTTTCATTTTATATTCATAATTTATCATTATTAAGGGGAGATGTCAATTTTTATAGGCATAGACAAAATTTTTCCTTATATCCTACTTATAATGTTTATTCATTCTTTCATTCCATGGTTGTGAAAGAATAGATTCTACAAGGTTTTTTGCCTGTTCAAAACTTTTTGTTCTTGGATCATCCATAATCATTAAAATTAGACTTTTCCTATCTCCTTCTCTAAAGGCTTGCAATATTCTTTCCATCCTAAGCCACCTTGGAATTAACACATAAAGCATCAAACGTGATGGAATCTCTTCAATTTTCTCCCTCTCTATACCATTTTTATCAACATAAACAGGTATCTCTACAATTACATCATCAGGAATTCCTTTAATTGCACCATTGTTAGGAACATTAATGACTAATCTTCTTCTATGGTTATTTACTATCGCATCAACAAATGGAATAATAGACTCCATACTTTCTTCTAAAGGAAGTTCCTTTGTAATAGGAACATTAATATTTTGGGCAAGTCTTTCCATTTGTTGCAATCTCAATTTTAAACCATAAAGGTACATAGTCCATCCTATCTCAGAATCAGGACCTCCAGCAGGAAACCATTTTTTCTTCTCATTTAAATCCGTATGAAACCACCATGGAGAAACACTTCTTGGTGTATCACCAATAGGGAAAAGTCCATATAATCTATACATCTCAACACTTGCAGGAGAAAATTGAGTATATTCCCAAGGAGAAATCATATAATCATATGAACTCCAAAGTTTTGGTGCTTCCTCTTCTATCCATTTATCCAATAAAGGATATGCATTTTCTCCTTTATATTTAAATTTTGTCAAGAAGATACAATGATTGAAACCTGCTACTTGTTCCTCAACATACTCAGGATTTAATCCTAAGACTTTTATAACTTGAAAAAGCTCTAAATATCCATGGCAAAAACCAACTACTTTTAAATTTGATTCTCTTAAGGCAAGATTTGTCCCTTCAAAAACAGGATTTGATACTTGCATATACCATGCATTAGGAGCAATTTTCTCAGTATCTTTTACAAGATCCTTAATAAATTCTAACTGTTCATATGCAAAAAATCCACCATAGTAATCACTTACTTTATCATCAATTCCTCTGTAATAGCCAAAACTTTCTGCAATCTCCCTTTCTTTTTCCATATTGTGATAACCACCAATTTTTACAGTGTTTATAACAAAATCCGCTCCATCTAATGCCTTTTTTCTATCAGTAGTTTTTTCTAAATTTAGCTTTGTCCCTGATTCTTTCATATATTTCTCTGCAAGAGTATAGACCAATTCTAATCTCTCATTATTAATATCCATAAAAGTGACTGTACTTCCCGAAAGATCTTTAAAAACATTCATGTCTTGAATAAGTTTCATGGAAAAAGAAACACTTCCCGCACCAATAATAGCAATCTTCACCATATTAATACCTCCTACCATATCAAATTTGTTTTATTATAAATAATTTACTACCATTATTAAACATAGTAGCAAATTTACTCAGAATATTTAGACTTAAAAGTTAGATTAAAATATATTAAAATTTAGAGACTTTATGAGCATACATCTTAGTATCTGCTCTCTTAATAACTTCCTCATAATTTATAATATCGGGAGATATAGATTCAACACCATAACTTATACTTAATTTCCCCTCAAAAATCTCTCTTATCTTGTCTTTTATTCTCTCAGCAATTTTCATTGCAATATCATTGCCTGTCTTCTTAAGAATTATTAGAAATTCGTCTCCTCCCCAACGAACCGCATAATCATTTTGTCTTATAATACCTCTTATTGTCTCTGCAATCTTTTGTAAAACATAGTCACCATAATCATGTCCTAAGTTATCATTTATTGTCTTTAGATTATCTACATCTAAAAATATAATACTGAATTCTTCTTTATCTCTTTTATAATTTAAAAATGCATCTTCTATTTCCTTAATTCCATAAGATCTATTATAAAGTTGAGTTAAAGGGTCATATATTCCATAAATTCTATCCCAAAAGATAATAAAGAATTTTAGAATAGATCTTAATAGGAAAATGATAAGGGGATTTTTCTCTTCCTCTTTTGTATATAGATATATTGAAAAAGGTCCCATCTCATATTTTCCTATCAAAAACTTATCCTTTAATAAGTAATTTCCTTTCTCTATACTTTTCGTTCCTATTCTAATCTCCACAAGAAAATTATCCAAAAATTGAGATATAATTCTATACACTATCTCTATAGCTTGATTCTCATCATTGGAACTTATCAAGGCTTCTTGCAAATAAGTTTCCACTACTTTAAGAGGCATGTGACTTTCTGAAATAATATTGTAAAATGAGCTAATCTTATCCATAATCTCATAAGCTATATATTCTAATTTCAATAAATTACTAAGGTTTAGAGCTTCAAAATAAGAATGATTTATATAATGAATAAGACTACTATCTTTTAGTTTTTCTAAATGTCTTACAAGAAGAAGATGAGAGTTAAGAGCATCTAAAAATTCCCATCTTTCCATCATCAAATCTATATATTTTAAAAGAAAAATAGGATTTTCATTTTTAATAAGCCCCCTTATAAACTTTAATATGGGAAATTCATGATAAATATTATCAAGTATTTTTGAGCAATATATTTCTTTATTTATAAGGAGATACATGTATAATATTATTATTTCCTCATCATTATAGGAGGAAATCTTTTTCTCTAAATAATCAAAGTCAAGCTTTTCACCTAAGATTCCTTCTATAATTTTTATCAATATTTCATTTTCTGGAATATTTGTTATCTTTTTAAGATTATATAATATTCTTTCAACAAGATCGTATTTATGATAATTAATATATGTAAAAGCTAACATTCTATTTCCAATATATGCTGGATACTCAATTTTTACATCCTTTAAAAGGTCTTCTAAATCTTTTAAATATGATTCAACTTTCTCAAAGGGATAAAATTGAGAAATACTATAGATAATATTTGCTAAACTTACTACTACACTATTTTTTGATAGATTTTTGGAGAGGTTATAGGCTTGAAAATGATAGTTTATAGCTCCCTTAGGTCCAGATACTGCCCTTTCTATACTACCTAAATTATTTAAAATACGAAATAGAATTTGCTTATCATTACTTTTCTTTGCATAATCCAATGCAATATTATAAAAATGATATGCATCCATATATTTAAGTCTCATATGGTTCTGTATTGCAAGAGAATTATAATAATTAGCAAGGTATTTAGGGGAAGATCTTAAATTTCCAATTTCTCTTAAATATGAATTTAATAACCTTAATCCTCTAATACTATCTTTTTTCAAAAAATAATAACTTGATAAACAATAAATTATCTCAGGCAATTCATAATTTACATTTAATTCTCTTGTTATCTGATTCATATATCTCTCTGCCACATCATATTCACCAATGTAAGAAAGAGACCTTACTAAATAGGCTAAATCTAAAAGATTTTTTCTTTCAATCTTTTGTAAATATTCAAAAGCATCATAAAATCTTTGATTATATACTAATAATCTTGATAATTTTCTTAAATAAAGGTCCTTTTTCTCTCCATTCTCTATTATCTCTTTCAATATGTTTATTTTTCTTTGAAGATTATCCGAAGTCCTAAATTCTTTAAGTTTTGCATATATCCATCTTTTTTTATCATTTATTCTCTGAGAAAGAATAGCAATCCTATCATATAAATCATTAAATTTATAGGAAAAAAATTTATCAATTAAGGTAATACTTAGTTCTTGATATTCTTCCTTATTTATATAATCCTTTATTAAATTTAAGATGTCCTCAGAGAAAAATCTCCATAATGGATACTCCCAGCGAATTATTGCACAATCAATTAAATTTTTGAAAAAGAAAAGAGGTGTATATAACTCTTTAACAGCCTTTATGGTTGCAGTGGAAAAAGTTTTTCCTATAAGAGTTAAGGTGAACAATGCTTTTTTCTCTATTGAATTTAATTTTTCAATATTCTCACTTATTATTTCTTCTAAATTTCTAAAATTATTTTTATAAATTGTAATTGCATTATTCCAATTTCCTTGGCTTAATCTAAATAATTTCTCTGCCTTATAAATATCTATATTAAAAGTTTTTGCCATCTCCTTTATTATAAAATCTTCATCAAAAATAGGTATTTTACAATTATCTCTATTGATCTCATAATACGGAAAATTAGAAATATCTTTCCCTACAATGAGAAAGTGTATATTTAATTTTTCAGAGATAGCAGGAATTAAATATTTAAAAATTTCATCATAATATGAACTAAAGAAAATCCAGTCATCAATAAACCAATATCTAATATCTCTTCCATCAATAAATATTTCTATGAGTTCTATTATCTCTTGAATCTCTTTTTCTATTGTCAAAACTCCTTGAGGTTCATATTCATCTAAGTTATTTAAGAATCTTGGATGTATATACCTTCTTAGGATTGGACCTACATATTTCCCCTTTTCATTAAAAAACTTATTTTTATCTATTATATTTAAAAGGGTAAAAAATATTTCTCCCAAAGGAGTTCTATGTGAAGCATAACATGTAAATAAAGATATTTCTTTATTTTTTGAATATAAAGATTTAAGTATATAAGTTCTTCCTAAACCCGAAGGAAGGTTAAGATAAATAATTGGATACTCTTTTAGGGTTTTCTCAAAGTAATCTAAAATTTCCATTTATAAATATATTTTATCATAAAATCATTTAGATGAGTTTTATAAATTTTCTCTCTATTATTTTTAAATGTTTTTCCCAATTTCCTATTAAAATTTCCTCATTACTTAATCTTTTAATTCTTTCCAAATCTTCTTCTGAAAGAATTGCAGTTTTCTCATTTGCCCAAGGCGATCCAGAAAGAGGGATAAATATATGTGCATTTATTTTACCCTTCATATCTATTATTTTTTCTATCAATCTCCATGTTTCTTCCCTATCCTTAGCCTCTTCCCCAGGTATTCCGAAGATAAAATCTACTTTTACTTGAAATCCATATTTTCTTGAAATCTCTACCGCTTTTAATACATCATCTACAGTATGCCCCCTATTTGCCTTTTCAAGAACTCTATTACTTCCTGATTGAGCTCCTATCACAATACATTTTGTATCTGTATATTTTTTAAGAAATTTTAATGTCTCTTTATTAACAAAATCTGGTCTTACTTCTGAAGGAAAAGAGCCAAAATATATTTTAACCCCTTTTTCCTTTTTAAATTTCCAAAGATTAAATAAAAGTTCCTCTAAAGCTTCCTTCTCTATATTTTTACCATTTCCTCCATAAGCAAAGGCATTTGGAGATATAAAATGAATAATTTTTTCACCTTTATTAACTAAAAAATTAAGATGTTCTATAATATTTTTTATACTTCTATGTCTCATCTTTGTCCCAAAAATATAACTTACTGCACAAAATTTACAACCAAAAGGACAACCTCTACTAATTTCTAAGGGTGGAAAATAAGGAAGATTTTCAAAATAAAAGAAAAACTTATCAATATCAACTTTTTGAGGAAGATGCTTATTATAAGGATAAAGACCTGGTATACTTTCAAAGTTTCTTTTTCCATAAAACTCCTTAATAAAATTGGGAAAAGTTTCCTCACATTCTCCTAAAAGAAGAGCTGAAAAGCCTAAGGAAAGAGTGTTTTCTGGATCTCCTGTTGCTTGAGGTCCACCTCCTAAAATAAATATATTGGGAAATCTTTCCCTTATTTTATCAAGGAGCTCTTTTGTAGGAAAATTAATTAATGTGGAGAAGGCTAATATATCAATTTTATCTGAGGAGAGTTTTTCAAAAAGTTCCTTCTCATCCTCAGCAAAATAAATTTTTATATCCTTTATCGTTTTTGATAAGGGAGAAAATGCATTTCTAAATCCTCTAAAATAAGCAAAAAGAATTTTTCCCTCCATTAATTTAATTATAAAAGATATGATATACTTTTCACAAGAGGAGGTGAAAGTATGAAAGAGATTATAATTTTTCTCATTATTTTTCTTATTACATTTTCTTTTGCTCAAAATATTCCTGTTATTGAAAATAGAAGCAAGGTTATTGCAAAAGTAAGAGGAGTAATATTAAGAGATTTTCCAAATGGAGAATTAATCCTTGAAATTTTAGAGAGTGTGAATATAGAAGGGTATAAAAATTTTGCAAAGAAAGGTGATGTTATTATAGCAAATTTTATTCCAAGGGAACCCTCTCTTTATCTTTGCTATTTTTTAAAACCAAAGGATGAAATTTTAGCTATTTTAGAGTTTGTAGGAGATGAAAGGAAAAGAATGTGGATGATAAGAGACGTTGAAAAAAGAGAAAAAATAGAGGAAAAGGATATAGAAGAAATCTTAAGATACTATCTCTTTACAAAAGGTCTAATTGATAAGGATGGAAGGTTCTATTATAAAATAATAGAAAATAAAGAAGTTTATAAAATTGAGATTAAAATTGATGATAGAATTATCAATATATATATGGATTATTTAGGAAGAATAAAGGAATAACCTATATTACAGATAATTCCTTTTTACTTAAATTTATTTCCTCAAAATCTTGGGCAATATTTATAGAATGATCCCCAATCCTTTCTAAATTTGTTAAAATATCAGAATAAATAAGCCCTGCAATGGGATTACAAATTCCCGCTTTCATTCTCTCAATATGTTTATTCACAGAATCCTTTACCATCCTATCAATCTCTTCTTCTATTCTTTCCACATCTTTTAATCTTGATATATGACTTTCTCTAATCATTTCAAAAGCATTTTTCATATTCTTAAAAACAAGCTCTTTTAATTCTTTAAGATCATTTTTGGCAAACTCTGAAAATTCAATATTATTAGATATTTTATCCTCTGTCTTCTCCATAATATTTGTTAGATGATCTGCAATTCTTTCCACATCATCTACACTTCTTAATATTGCATTTAATTCTTTTGCCTCTGCTTCAGAAAGAGATGTGCTGGAAAGCTTTGTTAAATAATTTATAAGACTTGATTTTAAGCTATCTGTAAGGTCTTCCATAACAAGAATATCTTTATAATGATTAAGATGATTATTTTCTAAACAATCAAAGGTTAAATTAAACATCTCTTCAGAAATCTCTGTCATTCTAATCAATTCTTTTCTTGCACTTTCTAAGGCAGTTGCAGGAGTATTCAGAAGTACAGGATTAAGAAATAAAGGCTTCCTTATGACTACTTTCTCTTCTCCTGGCACTATCTTCTTTATTATAATTGCGTATTCCTTTGTAAACCAAATCCAAATAAAGGACCATAAAACATTAAATAATGTATGGGCATTTGCAACTTGCCTTGCAGGATCAGATGAGGTTAAAGAGACTAATTTTGTAAAGTAAGGTAAGAAAGGAAAGATTAAAATAACTCCAACAACATTAAAAAAAAGGTGAGCGACTGCAGTTCTTCTTGCAGAAAGTCTTGTATTAATTGATGCTAAAAGAGCGGTAACACAAGTTCCTATATTTGCTCCTAAGATAAGAGGAATAGCAGATGAAAGAGAAATTGCATCTTTTCCAGCCAACGCAACCACTATACTTGTAGTTACACTACTACTTTGAATAATTCCTGTTATTAATGCTCCTGTAAGAATCCCTAAAATTGGATATTTACTCATGGATATCATTGCAGAATGAAAGAGGGACCAATTTTTAAGAGAAGATAAAGAATCCTCCATTAAATTTAGACCCAGAAATAGAACTCCAAAGCCAAAAACTGCCTCTCCAATATATCTTATATATCTCCTCTTCCCAAAGAAAAGCATAAGAAATCCTAAGAATAGAAAGTATGGGGCAATTTTTGTAAGTTTAAAAGCAACAAGCTGTGCGGTAATTGTTGTCCCAATATTTGCACCGAAAATAATTCCAAGAGAGCCTTCTAAGGTAAGAAGTCCTGCATTAACAAAACCAACAGTTAAAACGGTTACTGCACTACTACTTTGAACAATAGAGGTTATTAAAGTCCCAAGAAATAAACCTCTCCATGGAGAATTAGTAATCTTTTCAAATATTTCTCTCAGACGAGAACCTGCTGCCTTTTCTAAGCCTGAACTCATCTGAATTATTCCATATAGGAAGAGACTCAATCCAGCCAAAAGAAACCCTATATCCTGAGAAGAAAGAGGAATGCTATTCATAAATTCCTCCTTTAAAAACTCTATTATCCAATTGCATTATATCATTAGATTTTTAAAGGAATATTAAAAATATGATATAATAAATATATGTGTGGGAGATTTTTATTAATAGATGTGGAGAAGGTTGCAGAGAGATTTAAGGTTGAGGTTTTAATTTCTAATCCCCAGAAAAGATATAATATTTCTCCAGGACAACCTGTTCAAATAATTTTTCAAGAGAGTCCAAATAAAATGGAAAATGCAAAATGGGGTCTTATTCCTCATTGGGCAAGAGATTCATCTATAGGAAATAGAATGATAAATGCAAGAGCTGAAACCCTATTAGAAAAACCTGCTTTTAGAGAATCTTTAATAAAGAGAAGATGTCTTGTTCCTGCAAATGGTTTTTATGAATGGAAAAAAATAGGAGTTCAAAAAATTCCTTATCTTATTCATCTTAAAGATTTTTCCCTATTTGCCTTTGCAGGATTGTATGATATATGGCAAGATGATAATGGAAACATTATAAAATCTTTTACTATTATAACTACATCTGCTAATGATTTTATGAGAGATATTCATGATAGAATGCCTGTAATTCTTAATAAAGAGGATGAAGATATATGGGTAAATAAAGATGAAAAGAATATTAAAATACTCATAAGTTTATTAAAACCTTATCCATCGGAATTTATGTCAGCATATACTGTATCAAAAAAAGTAAATAATCCTCTTTACGATTCTGAAGACCTTATAAAGCCCTTTCAATATTAAGGGGGTGAGAGTCTAAAAATAATTTTATAAAATTAAAGGAGGAGATTTAAATGAAAAGATATTTAATCATTTTATTTCTTTTATTAGTTTTAGCCTTTTCCTTTGTTCATTCTCAAGAAGCAAGAGTTCGTAATGTTATATTTTTTATAGGAGATGGAATGGGGCTTGAATGTGTTGATATTGCAAGAATAGTTCTTGTGGGAAAAGATGGATACTTAGATTTTGAAAAAGCACCTTATGTAGGAATTGCAAAAACATATGCAGAAAATACATTAGTTACCGATTCTGCAGCAGCAGGAACCGCTTTAGCAACAGGATTTAAAACAAACAATGCATGGTTAAGTATAACCCCAGATGGAAAAGCAGTAAAAACACTTTTAGAAGCAGCAAAAGAACTTGGAAAAGCTACAGGATTAATAACTACTGTAACTATAACTCATGCAACTCCTGCTGCCTTTTCTGCTCACACTACCTCAAGAGATGAGCTTCCTGTAGCAGATCAATATGCAGAATTCAAAACTGCAGATATTTACATGGGGGGTGGACTTTCTTATTTCCTTCCAAAATCTGATCCAAAGAGTAAAAGGAAAGATGATAGAAACTTAATAGAAGAATTTAAAAAGGCAGGATATGAATTTGTATCTACTCCAGAGGAACTTGAAAGAGCATTTGCTGAAAATGGGAAACTTTTAGGTCTCTTTGATTATGAATATCTCCCATATTATATGGATAGAGAATTCTTAAAAGTAAAAGTTCCATCTCTTGCTGATATGACAAGAAAAGCTTTAGAAATATTAAGTAGAAATGAAAATGGATTCTTTGTAATGATTGAGGGTGGAAAAATAGATTGGGCAAATCATGGGCATGATCCTACAAATGCAATTTGGGAAGTCTATGAATTTAATGAAGCAATAAAAGTAGCCTTAGAATTCTTAGAAGAAAATCCAGATACTTTAATAGTTATTACTGCAGATCACGAAACAGGTGGAATTGGGCTTTCCACTGGAAAATATGAAATCTCACCAGATATTTTAAAGAAGCAGAAAGTTTCTACAAATATACTTGCAGAACTTGTGAAAGGTAAGAGTGACGAGGAGATAAAGAAGATTTTTGAAGAATATGTAGGAATTTCTGATCTTAAACCTGAAGAAATAGAAAAGATTAAGAAAGCAAATGCAACACTAATTGGTGATGTCATCTCTGCAAGAGCTCAAATTGGATGGACTACAACATCCCACTCTGGTGGAAGTGTCCCTGTATATGCATTTGGGGAGGGAGCAGAGGTCTTTACAGGAGTTTATGATAATACAGATATAGCTAAGAAGATTGCAGATCTTGCAGGATATACCCTTTCAAAATAAAATATGATCTATAAGGTTGATGCAACTTTTGGTGTGTTAGTAAAGATAGGAGAAAGAGTCAAAAAAGGAGACAAATTAGGACTTTCTTCAAATTTAAAAGATATAATTTCTGAAGAAGAGGGAATTGTAAAAAATATAATCTTTGATGGACAGGAACATATATTTATAATTGAAATAGATTAAAAGGAGGAGCATTTTGCTCCTCCTAAGAAAGGAGAAAAAATGGAAAAAATTGAAAAAATAAAGAAACATTTTGAGGAAGAGGCAAGAGAATTTGATGAGATTATATTAAAATTAATACCATATTATAGGGAAATGATATCCGCTCTTCTTCTCTCAATCCCTTTTTCAAGAGATAAATCTATAAAAGTAATTGATTTAGGATGCGGAACTGGAACAATTGCTTTTGAAATAAGAAAACTTTTTCCTAATGCTTATATCACTTGCTTAGATATATCTGAAAATATGATATCTATGGCTAAAGCAAAATTAGGAGAGGAGGATAAAAACGTATATATTGTTGCTAATTTCTATGATTTTTATTTTGAAGATAAGTATGATGTTATAATTTCATCCTTAGCTTTACATCACCTAATAACTGATGAGGATAAAAAAAATTTTTATATAAAGATTTATAATGCCCTAAAAGAAGGTGGAGTTTTTTACAATGCTGATGTTGTCTTAGGAAGTAATGCATATATTCAAGAGGTCTACATGAAAAAATGGAAAGAATTTATGAGAAAAAATGTTTCCCTTTCTGAAATAGAAAATAAATGGATACCAAAATATAAAGAAGAAGATAGTCCAACAACTTTAATGAATCATTTAAAATGGCTTGAAGATATTGGATTTAGAGATGTAGATGTAATTTGGAAATATTACAATTATGCAGTCTACGGAGGATATAAATAAACTTTTGAGAGTTCTTTCTGTTGATAAGACACAAAATGATAATATCTCTCAATGCAGTATTATAGGCATTGTCACATCCATAAATTTGGTTTCTTTTTATTTTTATTGCTAAAACATCTTAATAGGAATGAATAATATTATTCAGTTTCTTTAATACTTGAACTTATGTCTATACCAAATGCCATTATTTCTTTTCCCATTTCATAGGCTTTTTCAAGGAGTTCTCTTCTTTTTAAAACTTTCCCTAAGGGATTAAGATTATTTCCTCCAATTATTCCTTTTATTTCCATACCAAGAGCTATATTAAAAAACATGGAAATCTCTTCCATGACTTTTTGTCCATTATTTCCTCCTCCTTGAGAATATATTAAAACACATTTCTTACCAGTAGGAATTTTAGGACCTTTTCCCATTATTAATAGAGCATATAATCTATCTAAAAATATTTTAGTTTGTCCTGTAACATAGCCCATATATATTGGTGATCCAATAACTATAGCATCTGCAAGATAAAAAGCACGATATATTTTTTGCATATCATCTTCCTGTTTACAACTTTCGTTTTCCTGACAATAATTACATCCTTGACATCCCTTTATATTTAGTTCATTTAATCTGAATATCTCAACCTGCGCTCCCTTTTCCATTGCTCCCATTAATACTCTTTCCACTAAAATCTCTGTGCTTCCACCTCTACGAGGGCTACCTATAATTCCTACTACTTTCATTTTAAATTTTTACCTCCTCTTTATTAGAAATTTCTTAATGTAATATAACATCTATGTATTATGATGCCAAGCAATGAATCTTAAAATTGAAAGAAAAATTTTTATTATTTATAATCTTATAGAACGACGTTCGTTCTATAAAGGGAGGGTGCATAAATGAGAGTTGTTAAAAATCCTGAAATAAGAAAAAAAGAACTTATTGAGACTGCTCTACATCTTTTTCTTACAAAAGGTTATGAGAAGACCTCTATTAGAGATATATTGAAAGAAGTAAAAGGTTCTCCCGGTATGTTTTATTATTATTTCTCATCTAAGGAAGAAATTTTTGAAGAGGCTATCCATTATTATGTAGAAAATTATATAAAGGAACTTTCTCAAATATTTAAGGATGAGAGTATTTCTTTAAAAGAGAAGTATAATAGAATTGTTAATTTAGTGATAAAAGTCTTTGAAGATTTAAAAGCCATATCTAAGATTTATTATAGTCCCCAATATTTCCCTTTAAGGGTGAAAATATCTTTTAAAATCTTAGATGGTCTTTTGACTCCACTTTCTGAGTTGATAGAAAAGATAAAAGGTTCTGAAAAAATTGATTCTAAGAAATGTGCAACATTTATTCTTTATGGTGTTTATGGTCTTCTACAGGAAAATATAAACAATATGAAAAATGAAAATATTGCAAATATCATGGATTTCATTTTAGGACTTACAGAAAAAATATTAGAACTCTCTTAAGGAAGGTGATTTTATGAAACGGATTTATTTTTATGCTTTTAGACATTCTAAATTGATATTTATCTTCTCCTTGGTATTATTTGCTATTTCTTTTTATCTTACTTTAAATATAAAGGTAAATTATGATCTTTATTCTTTACTTCCACAAGAATTAGCATCTGTAAAGGCTCTAAATATTCTAAGGCATACTTTTAAATTAGGAGAAGAAGGTTATATTCTTCTCTCTTTTAAAGATCCCCAAGAAGTAGATGAACTGAAAGGGAAAATCTCCAAAATAAAAGGTATCTCAAAAGTTTCTTGGGTCTCTGATTTTCAAGATATATTTTTGCCAGAATACTTCTGGGATCAGAATATAAAAGAGAAGTTTATTAGGGATGGATATACTCTTTTAAAGGTTGATTTTATAGAATCATCGCAAAGTCCTATCACAAAGGAAGCAATAAAAGAAATAAAATCATTGCTTCCAAAAGGAAGCTATCTTACAGGAAATACAGCTATTGCTCAAGATCTAAGTGAGTTAACCCAAAGAGAAACTTTTCGTTATCTTATTATTGGAAGTATTTTTGTTATAATTTTTCTATTTTTTCTTGTTCCTTCAATGTATGTTCCTCTTATCATTTATTATAATATTTTTCTCTCCATTCTTATAAATACCGCCATATCTACTCTTTTAGGTCAAGAGATAAGTTTTCTTTCTCGTATGATTGTAGGAATACTTCAGATGGGTGTTACCATGGACTATGCTATATTTTTATATCATAGATATGAAGAAGAATTGAAGGATAAAAGTAATGAAGAGGCAGGCTATGAAGCAGTAAGAACCACAGCAAGAAGTATCATAGCAAGTGCAGGGACAACTGTTGCTGGTTTTCTCGCCATGACCCAGATGAGATTTGGACTTGGAAAAGATCTTGGATTTATTTTAGCAAGAGGGGTAATTATTTCATTTATAACGTCTTTAACACTTCTTCCTGTTCTCTTTTATAATTTCTCTTATAAATGGGCTAGTTCTAAAAGATGGGTTTTAAGAATCTCAGGAGAAAAATTATTTAACTTTATAATCCGATGGAGACCAATTATATTTTCTATATTTATTATAGGTGTTATCTCTCTTTTTATTATTCCTAAGTTTCCCATGGATTATAAACTATTAAGGGGACTTCCTGAAAATATTCCCTCTATGGTGGGACAGAGAAAACTTGAAGAGATTTTTGAAAAAAAGACAACAATTTTTATCATTGGAGAAGAATCCCCTAAAAATTGGCAAGATATTTTAAAGATATTAAAGAAAGAACCTAAAGTAAGTAGCGTAATGGGATATTATGATATGGTTGATCCATTGTTACCAGACTATATGATTCCAGAAAGTGTAAAAGAAAGTTTCTTTAAAGATGATATTTCATATTTATCCCTTGATATAAATTTGGAATATGCATCTTCTGAATCTTATAAGCTTGTAGAAAAGATGAGAGAAAAAATTGAGGATAAGTATAATGTGAATATTACAGGTATACCAGTTTTAAATTATGACTTAAGAAAGATTACTACTGATGATCTAAATAGAGTAAATATTATATCTATAATTGCTATTTTTTTAGTAGTAGCATTATCTTTTCTTTCAATTCCTATACCTTTTCTTCTTGTACTTGTTATAGAGATGGCTATTACTTTTAATCTTCTTATAGATTATATTACAAATGGTTTTATCTTCTTTTCTTCAAATTTATTTATTGGTGCTATTCAACTTGGAGCCACTATTGATTATGCAGTACTTCTGACCTCAAGATATTTGGAAGCCAAAAATAAAAGATTTGATAGAATAGCATCTGCACATTTTGCTTTTGAAGGGTTAAATAGTATTCTTATAAGTTCTGGCACTATGTTCTTTATTTCCTTACCTCTGGGAATATTTTCTGATATTTTTATGGCAAAAAATTTAGCTATGCTTGTTAGTAGAGGAGCTATTATTAGTGTATTTTTTGTCACAATTTTGGTAGTTCCACTTCTTGTTACTTTTGATTCTATTATTGATAGATTGGGATTTATAAAAAAGGAGGGAAAGTGATGAGAAAAGGTGTTATTATATTAATCTTTTTATGCTTTATTTTTAGTATTTCTTTTGGTATCTCCTTAAAGATTAAAAATGATGAGACTATCTATGCACTTCTTGATTCCGATGGAAAAGTGAAAAGAATAGATCTTGTTAATTGGATTAGTCTGGAAGGAAAGGGCAATTTTAAAATTTCAAAGGATAAAAAATATCTCAATGATATAAAAATTTATACTGAAGATGTAAAGATGAATATATTAAATGATAAAATAATTTTTTCTGGTGTTTCTGCAGAGTATAAAAATATTTATATTTCTGCCAGAATTAATAGAAAACTCCCCTTAGATTTTAAAATTAGCTATAGATATAATGGAAAATTTGTAAAACCGAGGGATTTTTTAGGAAAGGATGGAAATTTGGATATAGAGATCTATATAAAGCCTAATGAAGATATTCCATTTAGAGTTGTTATGTCAACAGAATTTTCTGCGGATGATTTTGTGCTAAAGAATCCTGAAGATTTTATGGTAATGGTGATGGGAAAAAATGTAAGACTTTCAGCTTTTACTTATCCTATTCCTGATTCAAAATTAAAGCTTTCTTTAAAAGGCAAAAAATT
>Ga0272449_1000118_pt1 | contig 103800 bp, 98 predicted proteins | sample YNPCB0241_FD_198679 | JGI IMG/M metagenome (GOLD analysis project Ga0272449, IMG submission 198679) | Hot spring sediment microbial communities from Yellowstone National Park, WY, United States - YNP-CB-024-1 | ecosystem: Environmental > Aquatic > Thermal springs > Hot (42-90C) > Sediment...
TCACCACAAAATGCTGGAACAGTAACACTTACACCGCCAGGTGGTGTTTATACTGAAGGTACAGAAGTACAACTTTTTGCACAAGCAAACACTGGTTGGGTATTTGATAGTTGGAGTGGTGATATAAATACTACAGAAAATCCTATTAGTATAGTTATAGATTCTGACATAACAATTATAGCAAACTTTAACAAAATTTATACAAAACTTGAAGCAAAAGAAAAATATATTCTTTCTTTAGATGATAATTCTGCAAATGACGAAGTAATTTTTGGTACTCCTGAGGAGATAGAATCAGTTGAGATTTTTGATCCTAAAGGAAAGTTAGTGTTGAAAACTGAATATATGTTAGACAAAAATTCTGCAAAAAATTTAAATAATGGAGTTTATTTGTTTAAAATTAAGTTTAAAAACAATACAATAAAAAAAGGAAGTTTAGTTATTTTGAGGTAGCATCTATGAACTTAAAAAAATTAGATGATTACAGATATATGGTAGAAAAAACTGGTAAGATGAATGTTCCAGGAATAATTTATGCTAATGAACATACTATTAAAAAAGTTATTGAAGACAAAGCTGTACAACAAGTAGAAAATGTTGCGACACTGCCAGGAATAGAGAAAGCATCCTTAGCTATGCCAGATGTCCATTGGGGTTATGGTTTTCCGATAGGTGGTGTTGCTGCGTTCAGAGTTTCAGATGGTGTGATCTCTCCTGGAGGTATTGGGTATGATATAAACTGTGGTGTGCGTTTGCTTAGAACAAATTTAACAAAAGAAGAGATAAAACCATATTTAGAAAAACTTGTCTATGCTTTGTTTAACAATGTACCTTCAGGTGTTGGTTCTACTGGAAAGTTAAGATTGTCAATTGATGAAGTAAAAGAAGTTTTGAAAAAAGGAGCAAAATGGGCTTTACAACACGGGTTTGGTTCAAAAGAAGATCTTGAGTTTACTGAAGAAAATGGTTGTATGGAAGAAGCAAACCCTGAGGTTGTATCAGAAAGAGCACTTGAACGTGGTAGAGAACAACTTGGTACACTCGGTGCAGGAAATCATTTCTTAGAGATTCAATATGTTGAACAAATTTATGACGAAAATGTAGCAAAAGTATTTGGTTTGTTTAAAGACCAAATTACTGTTTTAGTACACACAGGTTCTCGTGGGTTAGGTTATCAGATCTGTGATGATTATATTAGGTATTTACAACAAGCAGTACAAAAATATGGTATATGGCTACCTGATAGACAACTTGTCTGCGCACCGATTGATTCACCTGAAGGAAAAAGATACTTCCAAGCAATGGCTGCTGCAGCAAACTATGCCTGGGCTAACAGACAAATTATTACACATTGGGTAAGAGAAACAATTATGCATGTCTTAAACAAATCAGCAAAAGAAATAGGGCTTGAACAAATTTATGATGTTGCACATAACATTGGTAAGTTTGAAGAATATAATGGTAAAAAATATGTTGTACACAGAAAAGGTGCAACACGTGCATTTCCAAAAGGATTTCCTGGTATACCACAAGCATACAAAGATGTAGGCCAACCTGTGTTAGTGCCAGGTTCAATGGGTACCGCAAGTTATGTTTTAGTAGGAACTGAGAAAGCAGTTGAAGAAACCTGGGGTTCAACTTGTCACGGAGCTGGGAGAGTTTCATCAAGGTCTGCAATATTAAAATCAGTCCGTGGGGAAGAGTTAGCAAAAGAACTTAGAGAAAAAGGTATTTTAGTAAAATCAGATTCTTGGAAAACACTTGCTGAAGAAGCACCACAAGCGTATAAAAATGTTGATGAAGTAGTAGAAATTTGTCATCAATCAGGTATTTCAAGAAAAGTTGCAAGATTAAAACCGCTTGCTGTGATAAAAGGATAATGAAAATTAAACCAAAAAGATATATTGTGTGGTCTACTGATAAAGAAATTAATTTGGACAATCCTTGGCAGAGAAAATGGTATATTAAACAGGTTCTGACAAATGGTAGAGCTGAAGATATTGCTGAACTTGATTGGGAAGAGATAAAAAATTTGCTTGTAGAACTTGATCTACCTAAGGATATAAAATCTTTGTGGGAGGACTATTTTGGTACTAAAAAGTAAGGGGATTATTTCTGAATTACAAAAGGGTATTTTAAATATTTTTTCAAATATTGCTGATAGTAAATTGTTTTATTTAACTGGTGGGACTGCTTTAGCTGAATTTTATTTAGCTCATAGAAAATCGTTTGATCTTGACATTTTTACTACTGAAAAAGAACTTGTACTACATTTTTCTTATACTTTTGAAGAAGAAATAAAAAAATTTTTTTCTTTAAGAATTGTAAAAAGGTTTACTACATTTGTTGAGTTTGAAGTTTCAGAGAAAGAAAAAACAACAAAAATTCAGTTAGCATGTGATTCCCCGTTCAGATTTGAAGAACCGGTTGATTCTGATATTGGAGTAAAAGTTAATGATTATAAAGACTTAATAGTTGATAAACTTCTTGCTTTTTATGGAAGGGCAGAGATAAGAGATGCAGTTGATTTATTTTTTATTCTAAAAACTGAAGATGTGTGGGAACTTGTAAAATTTGCGAAACAAAAAGATCCTGGGTTTGATTTATACTGGTTTGCTAATGCTTTACACAAAGTTAAAAATTTCCCGGATGATATAGATGAATGGCCTGTAGAAATGATAGAAAAAATTGATGTTAAAGAATTAAAAAATTTATTTTTGAATTTATCAAACGAAATAATGGATAAAATTAGAGAACAAAGGTAAAACTATGGATATAGAACAACAACTGAAAGTATTACTTAGAGGTGTGTCAGACATAGTTTCTGTTGAAGAATTAAAACAAAAGTTAGAAAAAAAGAAACAACTTGTTGTAAAACTTGGTGTAGACCCAACTGCTCCAGATTTACATTTAGGTCATACTGTAATTTTACGTAAACTTAGACAGTTTCAAGATTTTGGTCATAAAGTTGTTTTTATCATTGGAGATTTTACAGCACGTATCGGAGATCCTTCTGGCAGAGATACAACTCGTCCTATGCTTTCTGAAGAAGAGATACTTGCTAACGCAAAAACATATACTCAACAAGTGTTCAAAATTTTAGATAAAGATAAAACAGAAGTTGTTTACAATAGTCAATGGCTTTATCCATTAGGTATTGATGGACTTTTAAAACTTTGTTCAAAATATACTGTTGCACGTATGCTTGAACGAGACGATTTTTCTTTAAGATACAAAAACAACCAACCAATAACTATACTTGAGTTTATATATCCTTTACTACAAGGATATGATTCTGTTGCAATAAAAGCAGATGTAGAACTTGGTGGTAACGACCAAAAGTTTAACCTTATTGTTGGCCGTGAACTACAAAAAGATGCTGGTCTTGAACCACAGGTAATTATTACAATGCCACTTTTAGAAGGGACTGATGGTGTTAAAAAAATGTCAAAATCGTATAAAAACTATATTGCTTTGAATGATACATCAAAGGATATGTTTGGTAAAATTATGTCTATACCAGACAACATTATGTTGAAATACTTTGAGTTGTTAACAGATGAAGATATGGATAAAGTTAAAGAAATGATAAAGACAACCCCACGTGATGCAAAGATGTATTTAGCATATCTTATAGTAAAACAATACTATGGTGAAGAAGTTGCAAAAAAAGAAAAAGAAGAGTTTGAACGTGTGTTTTCAAAAAAAGAACTGCCGACTGACATACCTGTTATTTCTGTTAAAAAAGGAAAATATAATTTAGTAGATTTTCTTTTTAACCAAAAATTAGTTTCGTCAAAAAGTGAAGCGAAAAGGTTGTTATCTCAAGGTGGGATAAAACTTGATTCAAAAAAAGTTGAAGATATAAATGCTGTTCTTGATCTTGAAAACCAAAACAAAATTTTAATACAAATAGGTAAACTAAAGTTTGTAAAAATAGTACGGGGATAATGATAAAAACTAATTTAATCATTTTTGTGTCTAACCCAAAATTTTGCTAATTCAATTCACCCGCGGGGAGGTATATCAACAATGGCAAAATGTGGTGGTAAAAAGAAAAAAGAAAAAAAATAATTGACAGATAGCACAGTCGTACTTTATAATAAAAAAATTTTTTTGTGTAAAAGTTAGAAAAAGTTATATTATTTTACAAAATAGGGGGTATTTTTATGTCTAAGAATTTAGGATATTTTATTTTAATTCTTTTAATTGGTACGCTTATAGGAGCGTTTATAGGAAAAGTAATTTATAAGTTGTTCCCAGCAGATTCTACTGTTCGTGAGATGCTTGCTGTTGAGATAAGGCCTGGGATACAACCTGCAACTATAGATTTAGGTATTTTAGATATTACATTTGGTGCTGTGATAAAACTTAATATAACTGCGGTTATCGGTTTAATTATTACAGCAATAATTTTTAGAAAGTTGGTGACATGAAAAAGTTGAGGATAGTTCTTGCATCATCTTCTGAAAGAAGAAAAGAAATTCTTTCAAAATTAGGATTTGATTTTATAATTGATCCTCATAGATATAAAGAACCAAAAATTAAAAATCATCCTAAACCAGAAGTTTTTGTTAAAAAAATAGCTGAACAAAAAGTTTTGAGTTTAAAAGAAAAATATAAAGATGCGATAATAATTGGGTGTGATACAATTGTAGTTTTAAACAATGAAATTATTGGTAAACCAAAAGATGTAAAAGAAGCTGAAGAAATACTAACAAAATTGTCAGGGACAAAACATAAAGTTTTAAGTGGATTATGTTTGGCTTTTACTAATGATAAGTTATTACTATCAGATGTTGAAGAATCAGTTGTATATACAAACAAACTTACACAACAGCAGATAAAAACTATTGCAAAAAAACATTTAGATAAAGCAGGTGCTTATGCTGTTCAAGAAAAAAATGATATGTTTGTAAAAAAAATTGTTGGAGATTACTACAATGTAGTAGGTTTTCCAGTAAAGTTGTTTTTAGAACTTTATACAAAATTAATCACAAAAATATTATATAAATAAGTGAAGAAAAAAAATTTTGATATTAGGTTAGATCAGCTTGTAAAACATAACTCGCCTTATGCTATTTTTGAAGAAGTAAAAAATAATTTTATTCATCATTATCATATCTCAGAGTTTATTATATTAAGAGAAATCTTTGATGATTATATAAACCTAATGGAAGGACGGAATCCAAAATATAAAAAATGTAGTGTAAAGTTTCACGATATACAACATACTGCAGAAGTTATACTTGCGTTGTCAAGGTTGATTGATGGATATAATATAAAAAATCCACATAATAAATTTTCTGTAAATAAAGTAAAACTTGTATTAATTGCAGCAATTTTTCATGATATAGGATATTTACAAAAAGCTGATGAACCTGACTCTTCAGGTGCAAAATATACTAAAATACATGTCTACAGAAGTGTTGAAATAGCAGAAGATTATTTTAATGAAAAAAAAGTTTTAAATAAAAAAGATCTTGAGTTAGTAAAAAAGTTTATTTTATCTACTGAAGTTAATATAGATCTTTCCAGAATTAAATACAAAGATAAAAAAGATCAAATTCTTGCTTATATGATAACAACAGCAGATTTTTTAGGACAAATGTCTTCAAGGACATATCTTGAGAAACTTTTATTTTTGTATAAAGAGTTTAAAGAAGGTGGGATAACTGCTTATTCTTCAGAATTAGATTTACTACATAAAACACCACAATTTTATAATTTTGTTTTAAATAAACTTAAAAAAGATTTTAACAGTGTGTATGAATATGCAAAAATACATTTTCAAACAAGGTATAGAATAAACAAAAATCTTTATATTGTAGCGATAGAAAGACAAATTAATTATTTAAAAGAAAATATTAAAACAGAAGAAGACCTGTATAAAAAACTTCGTCGTATGAATGAAACAGGAACTACAATTTTTTGACGAGTTTATAAAGTTTTTACAGTTTGAGAAAGGATTAAGTAAAAACACAATTTCTGCATATAAAAACGATCTTCTCCAATATTTTTCTTTTCTTAAAAAGATAAATAAAAATGTTTATAATGTTTCATCTGATGATTTAACAGAATTTTTGTGGCAGTTGAAACAACAAAATCTTAGACCTAATTCTATATACAGGAAAGCGTCGTGTGTGACACAGTTTCATAAGTTTCTTGTTTCAGAAAATATTACTACAAACAATCCTGTAGAAGGTATGATGAGACCAAAACTACAAAGGAAACTCCCTACAGTACTTACTGTTGAAGAAGTTGATAAACTTTTAAGTTTTCAACCAAAAAAGTTTAACGATATAAGAAACAAAGCAATGATTGAAGTTTTATACGCCACAGGACTACGTGTCTCAGAACTTGTTAACCTTACTTTTGAACAATTAGATTTAGAAAACAGGTATATTCGTGTTATAGGCAAAGGTGGGAAAGAAAGAATTGTTTTGTTAAACAAAAAAAGTGTTGATGCGTTAAAAGAATGGATAAAAATTAGAGATAAAAAGTTTAGTGGTAAGATTAGTGCTGAATATGACAAATTTATCTTTTTGTCAAAACTTGGGAAACCTATCTCAAGGATTGATTTTTGGGAACAACTAAAAAATTATGTTAGAAACGCAGGGATCTCTAAAAATGTTTCTCCTCATACATTAAGACATTCGTTTGCAACACATATGTTAAAATACGGTGCTGACTTAAGAGTTGTCCAAGAACTTTTAGGACATTCTGATATTTCTACAACACAGATTTATACCCAAATTGACCGCCAACATTTGAAAGAATTACATAAAAAGTATCATCCAAGAGGATGAAGTTGGAAATGTTAACTACAAGTTAAAATCACTTGATAAAAATGAGATGGAGGTTTTGTATTGAAAGGATTGTAGTTATTTTTGGAAATTAGTTCTTTGTTTTTTACCATATTTTATGACATAATAGGAGGATATACTATTTATGACTAAAAAAATTTTTATTACAATTTTTGTTTCACTTTTCATAACAGAAGTTTATGCTGAAAAAATAAATTGTAATATTTCTTATGGAAGAGCATATCTGAATATGCAAGATGCTAACGAAGAATTAAGAGATACAAAACAAAGTTTAGAAGATTTAGTACGTTCTATATACAATATTGTCAGTGGAACAACAACATCGTCGTTAACTGAGTTTAAAGAAGGAGATAATTTTTCTGGATTTTTAACCTATGTTATAAACGATAAATACTCAGTAGGTATAAAAGCAGCATATTTAACCTCTAATGCACAAATTTTAGTTAAAGGTAATGCAAGAGTATTAAACCAAGATTTGTATACTACTATTGATGTCCCTATGACAACTAATTTAACATCAATAATGATAGGTAACTCGTATCTTTTTACTACAACAGACAAAATTAAAATTTTAGGTTTGTTATGGTTTGGATATAGTTATGCATATTTTAATGGTACGATAAAACGTGAATCAACAAATCGCGAACCACAAAGTGATAGTTTTTCATACAAAGGTGAGAATTTATCATACGAAGTTGCAATAAATTTACAATATATGTTATCAAAAGATTTTTCTGTAGGGTTAGAGATAGGTTATAGAAATGCTAAAATTAATGAATTAAAAGCAACTAAGGATGTACCAAATATTAATATAAAAGAGGGTGATACTTTGAAATCAAATGATGGCAAAACAATACCTTTTGATTATACTGGGACCAATATAGCGTTAACTTTTAGTATTAGATTTTAAGACAAAATCAATAAATTTTTTAAATAACTTGAAAAAAAGATTGTTATTTTGTAAAAGCTAAAAACATTTTGTTTCTTTAGTCTATGGAAGGAAAATGGAATGATGAAGTTTTTTGTAACCTTCCGAAAGAGACAAAATGTGAAAAAACTTTAGAAAATAGGAGGACTAAATTATGAAAAAAAATCTAATAGCAGTTTTAGTTGTAACTTTAGCAAGTGTTGTATATGCAGAGAAGTTAAGTTTAAATATTTCTGGTGGATATACTACGGTTAGAATGGATGATATGAATAAAAACTTGCAATCACAAAAAGAACAGTTTGATCAAATAATAGGATTTCTCGAAGATTTTGGTGAAACTGGTTCTACATCTTTAACTAAGTTTGGTAGCGGAATATTCCTTGCTGTAGATGCTGGATATGAAGTATTGTCAGGAATTTTTATCGGTCCAAAAATAGTATATTTAAGTTGTTCACAAGCAAAACTTACAGCTGAATTTTCGTCATTTTTTGGGTTTGCTAATATAGAACAAACAGTTGATGCTTCTTTGATACCTTTGATGGTTGGTGGCCGTTACTCAACTAAAATAACTGATAAAATATCTCTTTTAGGTGGAATATATCTTGGGTATGGTTTAGCTAATTATAAATCTGTTAAGAAGTCTGAAGAAATATATTATGAGTTTGTTATAACTAATCTTAAATCTGGTGTGAAGATGGCTAACTCTTTGCAGCCATCACAAAATGTTGAAGTACCTGCTGATGGTTCAGGATTTGTTGGTGAAATTTCTGCAGATGTGAAATATGCAATTACACCCAATGTATCGCTTGGAGTTAATCTCGGATACAGATTAGCAAAAATTGACGAACTGAAAGCTACAAAAGATGTACCAGAGTTTAATATTAAAAAAGGTGATGTTATAAAAGACGAAAACGGTAAAACTATTCCTGCTGACTACAGCGGTTTAACCATTGGTGTAGGTTTAACATTTAAGTTTTAATTAAACAAAATTTTTTAAAATCTGTTCAATGAGACCAAATTAAATTTGTTATTTTATTTGTTATTCAAAGAATAATCTCAATTCTTCTAAATATTTTTCATAACCTTTTCTACCAAGCAGTGCATAAGTATAGTTTTTACCTAAAACAACACCTGGTTGGTTAAACGCGTCTATGTTAAACAACTCGCCTGCATACGCTGTTGCAAGTTCTAACATATAGATAAATTGTCCTATATGTTCTTCATCAATTTTTGGGAATGTAATGGTCAAGTTTGGCCTTTTTGCTTGTGTTAAAGAAGCAATTGTTGCTTTTTCTTCAGATTTAAACAGTTCGTTTAATGTATGTCCACATAAATAATGTTTTTCTTTAAATTTTGAAATTTTTAGTTCACAACCAAACTTCTCAACTGATAAAAACACAACAATTTTGTCATAAGGCCCTTCACGATAGAGTTGTATCTGTGAATGCTGGTCAGTAACACCTAAAGCTTTAATTGGTGTTGGCCCTACATTGACAATTTGTCCATTATTGTCTTTTTCTTTTCCTAAACTTTCAGCCCAAAGTTGTCTAAACCAATCTGCAAAACCATATAATCTGTCAGAATAAGGCATCATTACACAGATGTGTTTTCCTTTTTGATATAAAAGATAGTTTATCAAAGCAAAGATAAACGCTTCGTTTTCTAACATATCATTTGGTTTAACATTTGTTTCTAAAACTTTATATTTATCAGCCATAGTTTTTGCACCTAAAAGAAGTTTTCTTATGTTTATTCCAGTCAATGAAGCAGATACAAGTCCAACTGGAGATAAAACTGAAAATCTTCCACCGACATTTTCTGGTATTACAAAATCATATTTTGAATATCCTTTATTCACAAGTTCTCTTAAAAATCCTGTTTTTGGCCCTGTAGTAATAATTATATGTTCTTTTGCTTTTTTTTGACCAACTTTTCTTATAAGTTCGTTATAAAAAATAAAAAATGTTGCTAATGTTTCAGCAGTATCACCTGCTTTTGAGATAACATTTATTAAAGTCTTCTTTAAATCAATTTCTTTTAACAAACTTTTTGCAGTGTCAGGATCAACATTGTCAAAAACATAAAGTTTTAAATATCCTTTTCTTTGTTGTTTTGATAAATTGTTCCAAAATTTATCTTTTAAAGCAGTTTGTAAAGCGATGTTTCCTAATGCAGACCCGCCAATACCTAAAACTAAAAGTGTATCAAACTTGTTTTTCACTTCTGATGCCATTTTTAGAATTTCTTTTACTTGAAAATTTTCATAAGGAAGTTTTGCCCAACCAAGCATAAGAGATGGGTTTTTAATTTTTTCAACCAAGTTTTTATGTATTTTAACAAACTTTTCTTTATAACCTTCAATTTCTTTCAAACTTAACCCATGCTCACCTACTTTTTCATCTAAACAATTTTTATAGTTTAGTTGTATCATAGCTACCTCCATAAGTTAATGTGTGGATGTGTAAATGAGTTAATGGGTTAATGAGTTATAGAGCTATTGAGTTGATTAGTTCATCCCGCAATCTGCGGGATAAGTTTAAAGTTTTATAATTCATAACCCATCCACTCATTCACTCATCCACACTTTTATCGTATTATAATGTATCTCAACAGTGTCATTTATATCAAAAGCATAACCACCACCAAGGGTTACAACAATTGGTTTGTCTTTAAAAGATTCTTTTACAATTTGGTCTCTTTTTTTGATACCTTCTTTTGAAATTTTTAGTTGTGCAAGTTGATCTTTTTCATAAATATCAGCACCTGCTTGATAAAGAACAACTTCAGGATTAAATTCTACAACTTTTTTAATTGTTTCTTCAAGTGTCTTTAAATATTTTTCATCAGTTGTAAACGCTAGAAGTTCAACATCAAGCATACTTTTTTCTTTTGGGAAAGGATAAATTTCTTTTTGATGTATAGAATAAGTAAAAACATTTTTATTATTTTCAAAAATTTTTGCAGTACCATTACCTTGGTGTACATCTAAATCAACTACAGCAAATTTTTTTATACCATAATTTTTTTCTAAATACTTTATTGCACAAGCAAGATCGTTAAACACACAAAATCCTTCTCCATGGTCAGGATAAGCATGATGCCAACCACCACCTATATGAATACCAACTTTTTCTTTTAAAGCAACTTTTGCTGCTAAAATTGTACCAGCTACAGCAATCAAACTTGCATCTCTTACTTCTTTAGTAAGCGGTATTTCAAGACGTAAAATTTCAGAGTAAGAAAGTTTTAAGTTTAAAACTTTATCAACATACTCTTTTGTGTGCACTTCATAAAGAATATTTAAATCAACATCCTTTGGTTCTATAAACTCTAAGTTTTTAAACTCTTTTTCTAATTTTTCTTTTATCAACCTATACTTTGATGTATTAAACGGATGTTCACCAATATCAACTTCGTATTTTGGCGAATAAATTAGTTTCATAGCTAATAGTTCATAGTTGATAGTAAAAAAACGTTAATAGTAAAAAGCTCAATAAACTTACTAACCCACTAACTCATAAACTCAATTACATATTTGCTAATACTTTTAACATCCTTAGTTTTTCTTTTCCTTCAACTTTAGCTTTATCAACTAAGTATTTAAACAAAGATAAAGTTTCATCATAAGTTTTTCTATCAACAGGATACGGATGGCCATCTTTTCCACCAAACGCAAACGAAAATCTTGCTGGGTCAACTGTTGAAACAGGATAGTTATACACTGCTTCAGAAATAAGCCACAATGCTCTTAATGTTTTTGGTCCTACTCCTTCGGTTAATAAAACATCTTTGAAAGAGTTAATTTCTTGTGATTTTAATTTACACATAATTTTGTATAATTTTTTATAATCGTAATCTTCAGGTGTAATATAATGTCTTTGTGGTAAAACATAATGTTTTTCAATAAAATCTTTTGAATTCAAAATTTTCTCAAATTCTTTTACAAAATTCTCTGGTTTTTGAAGATTTATATATTCTAAAATTGCTTTTTGTGGTTTATCTTGGTTTTTATCAACAAAGTTTAAAACATTTTCTTCTTTTCTTTGTGAAACAATACCTGTATGTGGTTCAATTATTGTTTTTTCATCATTACTTTTTGTTAACACATTACACCAATGGTATCTTCTTGCATAATGTTTTTCTAAATTCATCCCTTGTTGGACAACACACCAGTTGTTATCTTTGTCAACAAAAATCGTGTGATGGTAAATTTGATACCCATCTTGGATACAAGAATTGTCAACTTTTGCAGTAAGACGAGATATTGTTATAAAATTCTCTGGATTATTAATTTCTTTACAACTAAGAATTTCGTTTGGCGTATTTCTTGCAGTTTTACCTTTTCCACCAAATATAAAAATGCCATATTCCGGTTTATTTCTAAAAGCTTCTTTTATAGCAGCGGTGACAGTTGTTGTAACACCTGATGAGTGCCAGTCAAACCCTGAGATACAACCTAAAATTTGAAACCAAACAGGGTCAGAAAGTCGTTTTATCAACTCTTTTGTACCAAATTCAATAATTATTAATCTTAGAAGTTCAAACAAAAGTTTCTTTTGTCGTTCAAAAAGCCATCTTGGTGCATCACCAGAATGTAATGGTAAATCAGCAAAATTACGTTGCATAAAATTAAAATATAAAATTTAATGACTTTATTTCAAGTCCACAAGCTTGCCAAATATAGTGAAACTCAAATGATAAAAAAATTTTGTTTTCAATTTTTGGACATAAAGATTTTACAAAATTTATAAGTTCATTATAAATAGTTATTCTTATTGGCCTTGAATATCTAAACTTCCCATCTTCACATAAAAACATTTCAAAAAAACAAAGTTTACTTTTTTTATTTAACAAAATTTTAAATTGTTGTTTTGTAAGTCGTAAACAGGAAAGGTTTAACATAAAAAAATTTTGATGTTCAAAAATGTTGGCAACTTGGTTTATAATCTGTTTATAGTTGTTGATCAAAATATGTAATGAATGTAAAACTTTCTTTTTTTGTATACCTAAAACAGGCCAAAAAATTATTGGTTCAAAATTTATTGAAATAAAAAAACCTAATTTTGCTGCATAGTTTAAAGCGTCAATCCTTTCTTTTAAAGTTGCAGTGTTTTTTTCAAAATTGTTTATAACCTCTTGTGGAGAAAGTGTTGCTGAATAAACAATTTTTATGTTCTCATTTTGTATTGGTAAGGTTTTGAATTTTATGATATTATTAGTTTTTGTTCTAAGTTCTACAAAACATTTAACATTATGTTTTTTAGCAATATTTGAGATTATTTGTATTGTTTTACAAAGATTTTCCCAATGTTCTTCTGATAAAAACGGTTCTGTTGTTTCACCAGCGTTGAAATAAAAAATTTTTTTATCACAAGAAAAAAGTTCTTCAAGTTCTTTTTCAAGTTGGGAATGGTGTATTTTATATACCACAGGTATATTTGGAGTTTTTGAATATTTTAAATAACAATACTCGCAATTTAAACTACAAGATGTACCAAAAGAAATAACATATTGGTCATAACAAACTATATTATGTCCAAAATCGTATTTAGTAATAATTTTAGTTTTTCTTTGCATTTTGGTATATGTTAATGAGTTTTTGAGTTATAGAGTTAAATTAAACCATTTTTTTCTGTGATCCCGCAAATTAGAGATACTGAAAAAACTAATTTTTTTGTCATTGCGGCTTGACAAGGCGTGGTAATCTCCTTTAATCTGTTAACAATGAAATTGTTTCGTCGATTATGTCTCTAGCAATGACTTTAGCAGAATTGAATACTTTTTCGGTGATCTCCAAAATACGGGTTTGTAATGACAAAAAGAAGTTTGTCATAACTTTTCTGATAAATTTGGTCGGGGCTAGAAAGTCCCTCTTACAAGGTTTTCTATATTTTATTTATTATATTTCTAACTTCATCTAAATTAGTTTCAAAAAATTTTTGTTCATCAAACTCAAGGTTGAACGGTATTTTATTATTAATTTTTTTAATTTCTTTTAATTTTTGCCAACTTATTGGATAACGCAGAGTATATATAAATTCTAAAAACTCGTTTTTATTTTTTATTTTATCATCAGAAGTAGAAACAATTTTTTTAAACTTTTTGTAAACAATATCATCTGCTTTATGGAAAAAAATTTTTAAAATTTTTATTGTTTCTTTAACAAATTCTTTTTCTGAAAAAGTAAGATGGATTTTTTCAGAAGCAAAAATCTCTTCTATTTTATTCATAGATAAGTAAAAAAAGAAAAGAAATAATTATTGTTATTATCCCTACAATGGCACCAACTTTTAACCATTCTAAAAAATTTATTTTTGATTTATATTTTTTTTCAAGAAGGCCTAATGCAATAATGTTTGCAGTAGAACCAATTGCTGTGATGTTTCCACCAAAACATCCACCGAATAGTATACTCCACCAAAGTTTTTGAGGTATAACTCCTAAGGTTGTTTTTAATCCAAACACTATCGGTATGTATGATGCAACAACTACTACATTGTCTAATATACTTGAAAGTATACCTGAGGATGTAAGAAGGCCAAAAGATAAGACATTGAAATTGTTAGATATAGACGCAATAGAAACTGCGACTTTATCTGCAACACCAGAGCTTCTTATTACACCTGATTGAGCAAATAAAAATATGAAAAATAATAACGAATTCCATTCAATTTCTTTCTCAATATATTCTATTGCTTTTTTGTTGTTCACGATTAATATAAGTCCAGCAAAAATTATTGGGATAACTATTAATACAGTATTTTCTTCTAAAGACAACCGAAGTTCAATTTGTCTATGTAGAGCAATAAAAATTACAGATATAACAAACAAAAGCGTAGATCTCAAAGTTGGTTTGTCAATAGGAATACAAATAAGACGCATAAATAAATGGTTATCAATATGAGGTTTTAATTTTTCTGTAATTTCATTTAGATACTTTTTATAAAAAATTAATAATACTAAAATTGTAGCTAACAAACAGGCAATACTAACTGGTAATGCACGAGTGATAAAATCTTCAAATGAAAGATTGCCTCGCAATGCTATCAAAACTCCAATAGGATTACCTAAAACCGTTGCTGCTGAACCAATATTAGTTGTTAAAACAGAAGAAATTAAAAATGGTATTGGTGAAATTTCTAAAAAGTCAGACAATGTAAAAATTACAGAACACATAAGAATTATAGAGGCAACTTCTCCCATTAATGCTGATAAAATCCAACTTATAAGTGATAAAACAACAAAAAGTTTTCGCCCTGTTAAGTTTTTAAGAGTAAGTAGTTTTGTTGTTAGACAATAAAACAATCCTGCTTCTTTAAGCATTGCTAAAATTATCATCATACCTATCAAAAACCAAATAACATCTAACGATGCGTATTTAACAAACTCTTCAAGATTAGCTGCGTGGATCAAAAGTAAAATTCCGCTACCTACAAAAACAAATCCTACTCTGAACTCCCAAAAGAATAGTGTGCCAAAGATTGAAATGAAGAAAATCCATACTATGAAAAATTGTTGCAAGTTAAACGATAAGAATTTGTATCCTAACAAAGCAACAATTGCAGAAAATAAAAATAAATAAACAAATTTTTTTGTCATAAGTTGAATTATATATTTCTTTTTTATAAAAAAATCAACTTGTATGATAAAAAAAATTTCAAGTTGGATATTAGTTTTTTTATGGTCAGCATTAATTTTTTATCTTTCAAACATCCCGTATTTGAGAATAGAACAATTAGGTTTTTTGGATTTTGTGTTAAGAAAAATTGCTCATATAACAGAATATGCTGTTCTTTGTATTTTATACATTCGTGCGTTTAAAAACACTACAAAGTTGGCTGATACAAAAGTTTATTTATTAAGTGTAATTTTTAGTATAATATATGCGATAACAGACGAGATACACCAAAGGTTTGTCCCAGGAAGAAGTTGTAATTTTTTTGATTTACTTTTTGATACTACAGGCGTGGTTTTGGGTAGGGTAATTTATAAAAAATATAAAAGATATTGAAACTGAACACAAAATTTTTGTAATAAAAAACCATTCCGCGGTAGCTCAATGGTGGAGCGCCCGGCTGTTAACCGGGTGGTTGCTGGTTCGAGTCCAGCCCGCGGAGGTTTTTTTATTTTTTATAAACATCTTTTCTTAACTCCTCGGAGGATTAAAATCAAATGCCTGATGGTTATTGGTGTTTAGTTTTGCATCATCACCTACCTTTTGTACGCCATCCTGAATATGATGATTTTCTTGAAGAAGATTGGTTTTATGAAGCAATGACTGAAACCTACATTCCTTTGATTTCAGTTTGGCAACAGCTGCTTCAAGAAGGTATAGATTTCCGTATAACAATGTCGTTAACACCACCTTTAGCAAACATGATGGCTGATAAACTTTTGCAAGATAGATATTACAAACGTCTGTCAAAACTTATAGAACTTGCTGAAAAAGAAGTGTGGAGATTACATAATCAAGAACCTTTTTATACTACTGCGAAGATGTACTTACAAAAATTTACTCATTGTATGCAAGTTTATGAACAAGCGAACAGGAATTTGTTAAATGTTTACAAAACTTTAATGGATACAGGTAAAGTAGAGATAATTACTTGTAATGCTACCCATGGGTTCTTACCATTAATGAGTTCTGATAGAGTAAGAAGAGCTCAAATTAGAATGGCAGTGATTGATTATGAAACAAAATTCGGTAGAAAACCAAAAGGTATCTGGCTTGCTGAATGTGCATATTATTATGGTATTGACAAAATTCTTAAGGAGTGTGGGTTACAATATTTTTTTATTGAAGCACACGGAATTTTATATGGTGAACCAAGACCAAGGTATGGCGTGTTTGCTCCTGTGTATACACCTAATGGTGTTGCAGTATTTGCTCGTGATATGGAAACAGCACATCAAGTATGGTCTGCGGATGTTGGCTATCCTGGTGATCCTGATTATAGAGAGTTTTACAGAGATGTTGGATATGATTTAGAATATGAATATATTCGTCCATATTTACATTCTGACGGTGTAAGAAGAAATGTTGGAATAAAATATTATCGTGTAACAGGAAAAGTTGGGCTTGACAAAAAAGAACCTTATGTTGTTGAGTGGGCACAAAACAAAGCTGCTATACATGCAGGAAATTTTATGTTTAATCGTGAACATCAGATAAGATATTTAAGAAATATATTTGACAGAGAACCTATTGTTGTTTCAATGTACGATGCGGAATTGTTTGGCCATTGGTGGTTTGAAGGTCCTGATTTTTTAAATTATTTGTTCAGAAAAATACATTATGACCAAAATATTTTTAAACCTATTTTGCCAACAGAGTATTTAGAACGATATCCAAAAAACCAAGTTTTACAACCAACAGCGTCGTCTTGGGGTGATAAAGGATATTATGAAGTATGGCTTAACGGGTCAAACGACTGGATTTATAGACATTTACATAAATGCGAAGAACTGATGTGTTCTGCTGTAGATACATATCACAATGATGCCCTTGCTGGAGATAATTTGAAACGTCGTGTGTTGAACCAGCTTGGACGAGAATTGTTTTTGGCACAATCGTCTGATTGGGCGTTTATTATGACTACTGGAACAATGGTAGAATATGCTCACAGAAGGACAAAAGAGCATATAACGAATTTCTTAAAACTTTACTACCAACTTAAAGAAAATAGAATAGACATAGGTTTTTTAGATTGGTTGGAATATAAAAATAACATTTTCCCACAAATGGATTACACAATTTTCTTATGATAATAAGAAGAATCCATTTAATAGTTTTTTTACTGATTTTAGCAATTTTAGCAATTGTAACTTATGTGTTTAAAGAAGAAATACAACAAACATTTTTTATAGTTAAAAACGTTTTGTTTTCTCCTTAGGGAGGGGTATTGTTTAAAAAAATTTTTCAAAAATATTAAAAATTAAAATATATTGGTTTTTCAATAATAAAACAAAATTTTGAAATGACTTTCCAAAATTTTTAAAAATTTTGTTGACATTTTGCCTTTTTTTGTGTCTATTATATATATTACCTAAAAACTTCTTTATATAGACTACGGTCAATCTTACCTTAAAGAAAAGATATTTTTGTTTAAGGAGAACAATTAAATAAATTTATGAATAATTGTATTTTTTGCAAAATTATAAACAAAGAAATAAAAAGTGAGATTGTCTATGAGGACGATGATATCATTGTGTTTAAAGATATAAATCCTCAAGCGCCTATACATTTGTTAATGGTTCCCAAAAAGCATATTCAAAGTGTTAACGACTTAGAAGTTTTAGATAAAGAAGTAATAGGACATATCTTTGTAGTAGCAAAAGAGATTGCTAAAAAATTTAATATAGAAAAAGACGGGTATCGTATAGTAGTTAATACTGGCAGAAACGCAGGACAAGCCGTTTTTCATATACATTTTCATTTTCTTGCAGGACGAGAATTTTCATGGCCACCTGGATGATAGAAAATTAAATTAGAGAGGAGGTGAAATAATGGTTGAAGTAAAAGTGAGAGAAGGCGAAACATTAGAGGAAGCGTTGAAAAGGTTTAAAAAAGAAGTTGAGAAAGAAGGGATATTAAAACTTGCTCGTGAGAAAATGTTTTATAAAGCTCCAAGTGTGATTAAAAAAGAAAGAATGGCACAGTTGAAAAGAAAACTTGAGTTAAAAAAGAAAAAACAAATGTTAAAAAAGAAAAAATAATTTATGCCAGGAGAAAAATATGAAGTTAAAACAGTTGTACGAATTTATAGTTTCTTACGGTATAAAGAACGATCCTCGTGGTGAAGAAGAAGTAAGGGAACAATTAAAACGACAGAAGGAAAAATATGAAAAATTGTCTGAAAAAGAAAAAAAATATTTTGATTTAGAAAAATTAACAAATCCATATAATGATACAAGGATATTGTATGGTGATCCAAATACAGAGATAAAATCGGTTCTTGTTGGTATTGACATGGAGATGCCAGAGGTGTTGTTAGCATATTTGTTGAATTCTCAAGGGAAGAAAATTGATCTTATACTTTCCCATCATCCTGAAGGTGCGGGATATAAAGATTTTTATGAAGTGATGCAGATGCAAGCAGATATTCTTAATAGATTTGGGCTTCCGATTAACATTGCTGAAGGTATTTTAGAACCAAGAATGAAAGAAGTTCAAAGAAAACTTATGCCAATAAATCATACTCGTGCTGTGGATATTGCCAGTGTGTTAGATATACCTTTTATGTGTTGTCATACACCCGCGGATAATTGTGTCGCAACATATTTACAAAAGTTGTTTGATAAAGAAAAACCAAAATACTTAGGTGATGTTGTGGATATTTTGTTAGAATTACCAGAATATGATTATGCAGCAAAGATTGGTGCTGGTCCTCATATACTTGTAGGGAACAAAGATAAAAAAGCAGGGAAAATTTTTGTTGACATGACTGGTGGTACTGAGGGTTCAACTGAAGTGTTTGAAAAACTTGCAGTTGCTGGTATTTCTACTATTGTAGCTATGCATTTAAGTGAAGAACATTACAAAAATGCTCAGAAATATTACATAAATGTTGTAATTGCGGGCCATATCGCTTCAGATACGCTTGGCCTTAATCTTATGTTAGATGCTGTGGAGGAGAAATTTGGTAAGTTACAAATAACCTCTGTTTCTGGATTTAAAAGGTTTAGTCATAGAAAAAAGTGAAGTCTTGGTGTTTAATGCTATGATAAAACCTGAAAGTATAAAAAAACTTAAAGAAGCAGTTGATATTGTTGAAGTTGTACGCGAATATATTCCTAACTTAAAACGTGTAGGAAGAAACTTTTTTGCGTTATGTCCGTTTCATAGTGAAAAAACTCCATCGTTTTCTATTTCACCACAGCATAATTTTGTTCATTGTTTTGGATGTAAGTATACTGCTGATGCTATAAAGTTTGTTCAAGATATAGAACATGTTAATTATTATGAAGCTGTGGAGAAACTCGCAAAAAAATATAATGTCCAAATTGAGTATATTGATGATGAACAACGAAAGACTTTAAAAGAAAAATATGATGAAATAAAACTTTTGACAGATCTTTTAACTGATGTTGCCGAAGTGTATCATGAGTTACTTTTAAATTCAGAAGAAGCGGCTGAAGCAAGAAGATATCTTGTTTCGCGTGGTGTTAAACATGAGACAGTTTTAAAATTTAAATTAGGTTTTGCTCCAGCAGGAGATTATATTGCTAAAAATTATAAGTCAATACCAAGATTAGCAAAATATGATCTGTTATCTCTACATAAAGCTGGTATTATAAATTTTTCTTCTTTTCAGAGTGGATTAGATAAATATGAACATGTATACGATTATTTTAAAGACAGAATTGTTTTTCCGATATTTAACCTTGGTGGTAAAGTTGTAGGTTTTGGTGGTAGAATAATACCATCTAAGAAACCTTTTTATTCAGATGGGGATAAACCACCAGTATATATCAATTCACCAGAAACACCGGTGTTCCATAAAGGAAATGTTTTATACGGTTTGTTCCAGTCAAAAGAACATATTGTGAAAGAAAAAACTGTATGTGTTGTAGAAGGATACATGGATGTTTTGATACTTTTTCAAGAAGGGATTAAAACAGTTGTTGCACCACTTGGTACAGCGTTAACTGAACAACAAGCAAAACTTTTGGCAAGATTCGCAGAAAAAATATATTTGTTATTTGACCCTGATGAAGCTGGTGTTGAAGCAACACTATCTGCTGCGAAAAGTGTTTTTTTAGCAGGGGGTTATCCTTATGCTGTGGTGATTGAACAAAAAGATCCTGATGAATATATACTTCAATATGGAGCTGAACATGTGAAAGATTTAATTACTAATTCTATTTCAGTGATTAAACATGTTGTACAGTATTATTTTAAAGAGAAATCTCAATTATCTATTTCAGAAAAAATTTCATTGTTAAACAAATTTATGGATATAATCAATGTTGTGACAAATCCTGTTGTTAAATCTGAGTTGATTAAAGAAATATCTTCAGAACTTAAAATAGATGAGCAAATTATACGCTCAGAACACAAGAAATACAACAAGATTTACGCAAAGACTATTGACAAGATACAAAGTGTTATTTCAAACAGGCCATATACTGCAGAAGAAGAACTTTTGTGGATTTGTGTTCATTATCCTGAAATGATTGGTGAAATAAACGAAGAGGTTTTTTCTCATGACAATGTTTATTTAGAAATTTTTAGGACTCTTAGAGATTATTATTTAACATCAAAAGATATAGATGAACTTATTTCACGGTTAGAGTCGCCTGCTAAAGATATTGTTATAAGATTGGTTTTTGATAGTGAAAGAAATTTTGGATCTTCTTTAGAGAAGAAAATTCAAGAGTTGTTTACAGAGATTTTTAGAATAAAAATGAAAAAAAGATATCTTGAACTTAAACCTATTGTTGAAGAAATGTTGCAGGAAAAAGTTCCGTTGGATCAACAGATTGTTAACGAATTTAAACAAATTGTAGAAACTTTAAAACTTTCAAGGAGGGTTAGCTGAAGTGAACAGTAAGAACAAAATTGTTAAACATTTGGTAGAACTTGCCCAGAAATACGGATATATTACATTTAATGATATACACAAAACTTTTGATGAATACGAACTTGATAAAAACAAAGTTGACGATTTTATTGAAATGCTGACTGAGATGGGTATTAAGATTATTGGTGCTGAGGAAGAAAAGAGTTTGTTTAAAGATATTCAGAGTGTATCAGAAGAAATTATCCAAGGCGAACCTTTGCGGGTGTTTATAAACGAAATTAATAAATACGGAGCAATGGATAGAGAAACAGAGATATCTATTGCTAAACGTATAAGAGCAAACGAAGCAAAATTGTTGTCTTTAGTTTTAAGTTCACCTATTGCTTTGCGAGAAATGAATCATTGGGTTGAACTTGTTAAACAAAGAGAAATGTCGCCTAAAGAACTTATGAAACGTGGTCGAAAAACACGCCGTTCATTAAGAAAAATGCGTAGAAAACTTGTCTCTACTGTGAAAACAGTTAATAAATTGATAAAAAAACTTGCTCAGTTACGTAGAAAACTTGAAGATAAAAATTTGTCATTGAAGGAAAAAATAAAATATCAAGAAGAGTTTGAAAAAATAAAGAAAAAAACAGTTAATAAGATCAACTCTTTGAAACTTAATCCTGAAAAAGTTAAACGGTTGATCAAAAAAACTCAAACAGTTACTGAAAAAGTTATCCAGTTGATCAAAGAAAAAGAGAGATATGAAAACATGTTTTCTGCAGATTATGACACTGTAGCAAGATGGTTTAGAAGTTTGAAATCAAGGAAAATTACCCCTGCTCAATTTAAACGTATAACAGGTTATAATGTAACTGCTGCTCAAACTTTGTTCTCTAACTTTCAGAAAGTTCATAATAAGTTGCAACAATATAAAAGAGAACTAATGATGACTGAAGAAGAGTTTATACAACTTAATAAACAGATTTGTGAAATTAAAAATGAAATAGAGAAAGATAAGTTAGAAATTATACAAGTTAATCTTGGTTTAGTAGTTTCTTTTGCAAAAAAATTTGCAATGTTAACAGGTGCAGATATAAACGATTTGATTCAAGAAGGTGCTACGGGTCTTGCAAAAGCTGTTGAAAAATTTGAATGGAGGAAAGGATATAAATTTTCAACTTATGCGCATTGGTGGATAAGACAAGCTATCAGTAGATATATGGCTGAGTATACCAAGACAATAAGATTACCTGTTCATATTAGAGAACTTGTATCCAAAATGATAAAAGTGTACAAAACATTTAAACAAAAATCAGATAAAGAAATTACTACTAAAGATTATGCTCGTATTCTTAAAGTACCACATAAGAAGGTAATTGACACACTATCTGTGTTGTTAGAACCTATTTCTGCTGATACTCCAAGAGGTGACGATGAGGATACTACAATACAAGATTTTATCCCAGCAGGTGAGGATGAATTGCCATTGAATTTACTTTTACAACAACACAGGCGTGAAGTTTTAGAACAGGTAATGGAGAAATTTTTAGATGAACGTGAACGAGAAATATTAAAGATGCGATATGGTTTTGATGGTAAAGAATATACATTAGAAGAGGTGGGTAGAATATTTAAAATTACAAGAGAACGAGTAAGACAAATTGAAGCAAAAGCTCTTCGTAGATTAAGAAGTCCAGAAGCGTTAAAGATACTAAGCGAAATTTATCCTGTTAAATAGGAAATTTTTGTGAAACTATTGATTTTTAAAAATGTGTTTTGTATAAAATCAAAATTTTCTATTGAAAAACGGAGGACAGAATAATGAGAGTAAAAAGTGGAGCATATTCTCGTAGAAGAAAAAAGGATGTTTTTAAATTAGCAAAAGGGTATTATGCAAAATTAGGGTCGTGTTATAGACAAGCAAAACAGCAGGTATTACGTTCTCTTAAATTCCAGTATGTAGCAAGGAAAGATCGCAAAGGTGTTTTTAGAAGATTGTGGATTACCAGGATCAACGCAGCAGTCCGTCAGTTAGGATTAAAATATAACGAATTTGTACATCTTTTAAAAATTGCAAATGTAAAGTTAGACCGCAAAATATTAGCATATCTTGCTGTTGAAGAACCACAAGTTTTTAGTAAAATAGTAGAATTTGTTAAAACATTTGATAAAAAAGAAAAGAATACTGCAACTACTTCTCTATAACTTTTTTTCTATCCTAAACATATCAAAGAAAATATGAAATCCTATGTGTATAAAATCATAATTTCATTTTTTTTATTAGTAGTTTTTATAGGCACATTATTGTTATCCTTACCCTGGGTTGTAAACACAAAAATTTCTCTTATTGACAGATTGTTTACTGCAGTTTCGGCAGTTTGTGTGACAGGACTTACTGTTGTAGATGTTGGAAAAACATTTAATTTTTTTGGTCAATTAATTTTATTGTTGTTGATTCAGATAGGAGGATTGGGATACATGTTAATAGCAACCGTTGTGATTGTTCTTATGGGTAGATTAAGTGTTGTACAAAAAGGTATAGTTAGCGAATCTTTAAACCTTTCAGAATTTGTAAAAATTTCTCAAATTGGTTCTTTAGTAAAAAATATAGTTATTTTTGTATTTATATTTGAACTTATCGGTGCTATTATTTTGACAATAAGGTTTTTCTTAGGTGATAAAATGAATTTTATTACAAGTTTATGGTATGGCATCTTTCATTCTATAAGTGCGTTTTGCAATGCAGGATTCTCATTATTTTCTAACAATCTTGAAAATTACAATGGTGATATTGTGGTGAACTTAGTTGTTCCTGTATTAATTATTACTGGTGGTTTAGGATTCTTTGTATGGTTAGATATATTTAAATATTTCAAAAATTTTAAAAAGAAGGAAAATTTGCAGTTGCATACAAAAATTGTTTTAATAATGACAACAATCTTAATTTTGTTTTCTTGTTTGTTGATATTTTTGTTGAACCAAAAAATCTTTGCAGTTAATAAATTCCCTCTTAAAACACAAATTTTTATAAGTTGGTTCCAATCTGTCACACCGAGAACAGCTGGATTTGATACTTTTCCAATAAATCAGTTATCAGAATTAACAATATTGTTGATAATAATTCTTATGTTTATAGGAGCATCGCCAGGAGGTACAGGAGGAGGGATAAAGACTACTACTTTATTTGTTGTGTTAGTTAGTATATATAATTATCTTCGTGGGGAACATAGTGTAAGTGTTTTTAAACGAAGGATAGGACAAGAAATAGTGATTAAAAGTTTTATGATATTTTTTGTTTGTTTTGTATGGATTTTGTTTATCTCTTGCTTTATATACTGGATAAATGATACATTTTATTTTCCAAAGTTTTCATATAAAGAAATATTATTTGAAACTGTATCTGCTTTTGGCACAGTAGGTTTGTCTTTAGGGATTACACCATATATTGATAATTTCAGTAAAATTTTGTTAATAATAACAATGTTATTTGGTAGAATAGGTGGGATAACTTTGTTGTCGTTTTTGTTAGCTAAAGAACCAAAAGAAATAAAATATCTTGAAGAACACATAGCTGTTGGATAAAATTTATACACTTTTTCTTAAGTTAAAAATCTATGCCAGAAGAAAAATATAAAACATTTGTAGTTATAGGATTAGGTGTTTTTGGTGGTCAAATTGTTAAGTTTTTGTCAGAATATGATGTTGATATTATTGGTATTGATAGAGATGAAAAAAAAGTAGAAGAAGTTAGAAATTTTTTAAAAATAGCTATAGTTGGTGATGCAACAGATCCTTCTCAATTAGAACAAGCAGGAGTTAATGCTCAAGATATAGATGTTGCAATTGTTGCTATTGGTGAAAGTGTAGAGACTAATGTTTATGTTTCATTATTGTTAAAAGAGTTAGGAATAAAACAAGTTTTTGCACGAGCGTTAAACGATCAACATGCTAATATTTTAGCAAAAATTGGAGTTGATAAAGTTATTTTTCCTGAAGAATCTGCTGCAAAACAAGTTGTACGTAGTTTGTTATCACCACAGATTATTGACATGTTCACTATTTCTGACGAGTATAGTGTAGTAGAAATATCTTCGCCAAAAATGTTCGCTAACAAGATGTTGCAAGAGTTAGGTGTAAGGACGAAATACAATGTTACAATAATAGGTATTAAAAGAAAAACACCAATAATAGATGACTCCGGTGAAACTGATACAAAAGAAGAAATAATTTTTCTTCCATCTCCAGACGAAGAAATTTTAGAAGGCGATGTTTTAATAGTTGCAGGTAAAAATCAAGATATAGAGAAATTTAAAAAAATTGTAGAATAATTTTTGTATGAATCAGCAACAAAATAACAACGAAGATTTGTGGGAGACAGGAAAATTTTATTTTTTAAATAACAAATTTGATGAAGCATTAAAAATTTTTGAACAATTATTAAAATTAGAACCTAACAATCCAGAAGTATATTATCATATAGGATTGATTAAAGAAGCTAAAAACGAATTTTCTGAAGCAAAGAAAATGTTTTTAGAAACTTTAAGATTACAACCCAAACACAAACTTGCAAAAAAACATCTTAATAAATTACTAGGGATAAATGATGAAGCTAAATAGAGAAGTCTTTGATGAAATTAAAAAACAATGTTTAGAAGAATTGAAAACAGCACATACGTTAGAAAAAATAAATGAAGTAAGAACAAAATATCTTGGGAAAAAAGGAAAACTTAAAAAACTAATTAGTGATATTTCTATCTTGCAAATTGAAGAAAGAAGAAGTATTGGCGAGATTTATAATCGTGTAATTGGTGAATTAGAGGAAGAAATACAGAAGAAAATACAATCAGTAAAATTAGAAAAAATAGAATCTTATCAATTTAATAAATTAGAACTTACCTTACCTGCTGTAAAATTTTCTGTTGGGAAAAAACATCCGTTACAACAAGTTTATGATGAGATAAAAGAGATTTTTGTTTCATTAGGCTTTGATATAGAAGAGGGACCTGAGATAGAGTTTGAAGATTATAATTTTACAATGTTAAACATTCCTTTTGACCATCCAGCTCGTGATATGCAAGATACACTATATCTTTCTTTACCTGAAACAGATAAGGGCAGGCTCTTATTAAGAACACATACTTCACCTGTACAAATTCGTGTTATGTTGAATAAAAAACCACCAATAAAAGCTATTATGCCGGGAAGAGTTTATAGACATGAGAGTATAGATGTGTCACATCTATTTAATTTTCACCAGGTTGAAGGATTGATGGTAGACAAAAATGTTTCTTTACCTCATCTTAAAGGTGTTTTAATATATTTTGTAAAATCAATGTTTGGTGAAGATATTGAGTTTAGGTTTAGACAGTCATATTTTCCATTTACTGAACCATCGTTAGAGATGGATATTCAATGTTTAGTTTGTAGAGGTAAGGGATGTAATTTATGTAAAAACAGTGGTTTTTTAGAAGTTTTAGGTTGTGGAATGGTACATCCCCAGGTGTTACAAAATGTTGGTATAGATTACGAAGAATATAGTGGTTTTGCATTTGGATTAGGTATTGAACGTATAGCAATGTTAAAATTTAGGATTGATGATATTCGGTTATTCTACGAAAATGATATAAGGTTTATTACACAATTTTAAAATTGTTGTTAAAATTTATGAAACTTTCACTTCAATGGATAAAAGAGTTAATAGGTAACAATGTTTCAAACGAAGAAATTATATATTCTATAGAAAAGTTGGGATACGAAATAGAGAGTATTTCTAAGCAAAATTACGATGTGTTATCTAAAATAAAAGTTGTAAAAGTTTTATCAGTTAAAAAACATCCAAATGCTGATAAACTTGTTATATGTAATATAACAGATGGGAAAGAAAATTATGAAGTTGTTTGTGGAGCACCGAATGTGTATGAAGGGATGATTTCAGCATATGTTGGTGTGGGTGGAATTTTAGCTGATGGGACAAAAGTTGAACAACGTAAAATACGAGGGGTTGTTTCAAACGGAATGTTATGTTCAGCAAAAGAGTTGGGATTATATGATGATCATAGTGGTATTTTAGATCTTGAAAAAACTTTTGAATTAGGAGAACCGTTAAGCAAATATTTCTCTGACACGATAATTGAAATTTCTACTCCTGCAAATAGGTACGACTGTTTAGGACATTACGGTATAGCAAAAGAATTAGCAATAAAATTGGGCCTTAATTTTAAAGATATATTTATTGATACCAAAAATTTTGTTAACCACCTTAAAGCTTTCCCAATGTTTGATGTTAATATTTCCTCTTATCAACTATGTAAGAGATATATAGCAATACAAATTGATAATGTAAACAACAAAGTTTCTTTACCTTGGTATATAAAATATAGATTGTATTCTTTAGGACTTAGAAGTATAAATCCGTTAGTTGATATATCTAATTATGTTATGCTTTTGGTTGGCCATTCAGTACATATATTTGATTTTGATAAACTTGCTGGCGGTAAAATTTTTGTAAAAACAGCAAACAATAATGACAAAGTTTTAGCATTGGACAATAGAACTTATAATTTAGACAGCTCTATCATAGTTATTTCAGATGAAGAAAAACCTGTTGCAATTGCTGGAATAATCGGGTTAGAAAACAGTTGTGTTGATGAAAATACAAAAAATATTGTGATAGAATCTGCCGTGTTTAACCGTAGTATGATACGTCTTGCAAGAAAAAAACTTGGGATAAACACTGAAGCTAGTTTTAGGTTTGAACGTGGCAGTGGGTTCAACTTGGCAGAATTTGCTGCAGTTAAAACTTGTCAAATGGTTTTAGATTATTGTGGAGGTGAGATTGTTAAATTTTCAGATATAAAAGATGCTGAATATTATAACAATCTAGTATCGTTTACACAGAATGCTATAAAAGTAGATTTAGATTATATAAATTCTATACTTGGATTTGAAGTAGATAAAGAAAGGTTTATAGATATATTAGTCCGTCTTAACTATCAATTGAAAAATGTTGAATCAAGTCTAATAAATCGTAAATTTTTTGTGTTGCCGCCTGTTGAAAGACAAGATGTTAAATTTCAAGCGGATATAATAGAAGAAATAGCACGGTTTATTGGATATGAAAATATACCATCAAAATTGCCACAAAATATAAATGATTTTTATAAACAAAAATTAACTGATAAAGTCCAAAAACAGATTATTGAATACTTAATTTCAGTTGGGTTTAATCAAGCAATAAATTATTCTTTATGTTCTTCGTATGATAACAGTTTTGTTTTAAATAAAGAACAAAAAGTTATTACTATTCTTAATCCAGTATCAAATGAATATTCACAAATGAGGTTAACTTTGTTTAGTAGTTTGCTTAGAAATGTTATAACTAATTATGAACATCAAACAGAAAACATTGCGTTGTTTGAATTAGGGAAAGTGTTTTATAAACAGAATAATGAAATAAAAGAAGAAATACGGTTAGGTATTATTGTACATGGGGAACACCAGTATTTAAGTTGGGCACGACAAGGAATACAATACGATTTTTATTATTTATGTGGTGTTGTTGAAACTTTGTTAGAGATTTTTGGAATTAAATATATAAAAGATATTGAAACAGTTGACGAGATTGACAAACCAATCTTAGATAAAACTTTGTTTAAAAATTTAGTTTATTATATTACAGAAGATAAAACAACAATTTCTTTTGTAGGTAAACTAGATAAAGAAAAGTTGAAATTAAAACTTCCTAAACCAGTCCTCTATGGAGAAGTTAGTTTTGAGTTAATATTACAAAAGTTAAATATTCAAAAAGTTTACACTCCACTACCAAAATATCCGTATGTTATAAGGGATCTCTGTTTAAGAATACCTGACGAATTTGGGTATTCTCAGATAGAACATAAAATTTTGCAAGTTATTAAAAATAAAAATTTAGTTGTAGAAATCTATCCAATAGATTTTTATAAAAAAGATGAGAAAGAAAAGTATCTTACCTTTAGATTAAAACTGCGTAGTGAGACAAAAACTTTGAGTGATGACGAAGTGAATGTTTATATTAAAGATCTTTTAGATGAACTTAAAAAAGAAGGAATTTATTTGAGAGAGAAATAAACATCTATATTATGTTTGGTAAACTACAGAAAAAAACATTCTTTGGCCTTATATTATTTTCCATTATATGTTCTGAGATTTTTTGTCAAACAATAAATCCTGTAACTGATCTAAGAATTAGCGAGATTCATTTTAAACAAGTAACTCTTCAGTGGACAGCACCACTTGCGCCAAACAATATTGTCAAATACCAAATACGTTTATCTACTTACCGTGTTTTATCTACAGAAACAGATTGGGGGAACAATTCTTCATCAACAGATTATCCATATAGAATATTTATTGATACTAATTCTTCATCAGGACAATCAGAAACATATACAATAACCGGACTCAAAAATGGGCAAGTATATTTTTTTGCAATAAAAGCATCTACAGACGCTGCAACATGGTCAGAAATAGATGTTAGTTCTCCAAGACCTTATGCTGTTCCAGTAAATAACACACCTGAGCAATTTCCTCCAATTTGGCCAGTATCATATGTTGTTGTTACATCTCAAACAGTTATACCATTTGATTGGGATGACGTATATGATAAAGATTTACAATATGGTGATATTGTGAAATATGAACTTTATTATTCTACAGTAGAATCAACTTTGTCATCCACTCCGCCAACTTTTAGTGGAGGATATGTAGGATTTGTAGGTAATATTACAACAAGTTATGTTGAAGTACCATCAAATTTTTTTGTTGACAACACAACTTATTATTGGCGTGTGAAAGCAATTGATTCTGAAGGAGAAATTTCGTGGAGTTATTACCTTCTTGTCAATAGAGAGTCAAGATTTGTGGTAAACAATATTTACCAGCCACCATCCTCAGTTGTCCTTTTGACACCTTGTTTTTCAACTATAACAACACCAGTTTTTTTTGACTGGTCTGATGCAACAGATCCGGATCCTCAAGATATAGTAAAATATTCTTTATATATCTCTTCACAAGGACAAAATTATGGTTTTGTGAATGCAGTTTCAAATATAACCTGGTCTTCTTTTACATTAACTTCTGTTTTTAACGGATGGGTAGAAAACACAACATATTGGTGGTATGTTGTAGCAGTTGATAATTTCGGCCTTAAATCTTTCTCTGCTACAAGTTGGTTTATTATAAACAACAATGAAGAACCACCTACACAAAATTTGTTGTTATCACCCGGGACAACTATTTATTACAAACTTGATTTAAATAATCCTCAGCATATTCTTTTTACTTTACATCCGACATTTTATTGGACATCTTCTTTTGATCCTGATCCGTTAAGTAATGTATACTATCAACTGTTTATTTCATCATATTCTGACCATCCTGACGAATTTAATTCTATATTTTATACTACACAAAAAATATATACAACATTTTATTATCTTGAATCTTCAGTGTTAAAAGATCAAACAACATATTTTTGGCATATTCGTATATGGGATGAACCATATTCACAATACGCAGTTTTTTCATCAACAGTGTTTTGGTTTTACACTTGTGTTAACAACCAAAACCCATTAGCAGCTACGCTTGTTTCACCACAAAACGAATCAACAACATCGTATTTTTATCCAACTTTTGTATGGAGAGTAGGTCAAGATTTTGGTTTCAATGGTTCTGTTTCATCACAAACTCTTATATATTGGACTAATGACGACACAACAACAGTATCTTTATCTGCTACTACAACTTTTTATATCCCAGCAGTGCCATTAAAAAACAATTCTACATATTTCTGGCAAATAATAACATACGATAACGGTTATCCTCCACCACAACTTTCATCTGCATCTGTAGTATATAAGTTTTTTATAAGAAATTCTTCGCCTAAAAGTTTTAATTTATTATCTCCATCATCCGGAAGTATAATTGAAACACAAAATGTACAACTTTTCTGGGAACAAGCAGACGAACCTGATTCAGAACCCGTTTTTTATAAAGTTGTATGGTCAACAGATAATTTTAAAACTTTCTTTTCATCTTCTGGTTTAACATCTACGAATTTTATTTTATCTAATTTAGTAGATAATACAACATATTTTTGGTATGTTGCAGCATACGATATTTGGGACTTATCAACTTTTTCTTTAACAACATTTTATTTTGTAGTGGATAATTTTCCACAAAATCCTTTAAACTTTGATCTTTATTTACCACCAAATAACGCTGTATTATATAACACTTTTGTCACATTCTCTTGGCAACAGACAGTTGATCCTGATCCGTATGATAAAGTATCTTATGTATTAAAAATTTCTACAACTCAAGAGTTTCAACAACCAGTTTTTTCTACACAAACTTTTCTTACAAGTTTTTATTTGCCACAAGGGATTTTAAAAGTTAATACAACATATTATTGGACAGTAGAAGCAGTGTCATTACGGAGCGGAGTTACAACAGCGAATTTTTCGCCGTACAAATTTTATATTTTTAACACACCGCCTACACGGCCAAGATTGGTTTCGCCAGAAAATAAACAAATTGTTTACACAAGCAGTATAACATTAAGCTGGGAGACACCCATTGATTATCAATCCCATGAGTTTTATTACGAACTTTACATAAGTTCGGATAATCACCAAACATGGACTAAAATTGTCCTTCCGAAAGAACAAGAAGAATATAACATAGAAAATTTAGTAGATGATACCACTTATTGGTGGTATATTGTAGCAATTGATACATATCAAGCAAAAAGTTTTTCAGATGTGTATAAATTTTTTACTTCATACCAGAATTTACCACCATCTACACCAACAATTTTAACACCTCAAGATAACGAAGTTATATCTTTACCCTACACTATAAAATGGGCAACTTCCACTGACAACGACATTTTTGATTATGTATCCTACAAAATTGAAATTTCTACTGATAAAGATTTTTCTAAAATTTTGCAAGAATATTTTACAAATAATACTTTTATTGAATTGAAAGATTTTACTATACCATATGGTACATACTATTTGCGAATATTAGCTTATGATAGCCAAAACTTGCAAACGGTTTCTCCTACTGTAAAATTTTTTATACCAGTATACTCACCTACTATATTTTCACCACAGGATAATGAGGTTATTACAAAATTACCAATAAAATTTTCATTTTTAGAAATTAAACCAATAGTATCTTTTGATACAATAACTTATAAAATAATTTTTTCAAGTTATACTGATTTTAGAATAAAAACAGAAATTGTTTTAACCACTACAGAATATTTCTTTTCTAAAGAAGGTGTATTAAATCCAGCAAGTTATTATCTTTGTCTTGAAGTAAACGATAGTTTTGGACATTTAGCAAAAAGTAAAATACAAAATTTTGTTATTCCAGACGTTTTCCCACCTGCACCAAAAAATATAGTTGTTTCTACTGAAGGTATCAAATGGGAAGATATAAATATACCTAATTTTTGGCAGTATAGAATATATTTTGGTGGTGATTTTAATAATCTATATTTAATTAGTATATCAACAACACCATTTTTAAAATTAGAAAAATTATATGATGGGTTTTATACAGTCAAAACAGTTAATCAATTTGGTGTAGAAAGCAAAGATAATATCTTTGTAAGAATTGCACAAGATGAACAAGTAGATTATTATTTTAGTGAAGATAAATTTTTGTTAGTTTCTATTCCTAAAAGCGAAGGAATCGTTGTTGAAATTAAAAAATTGGTGTCAGAACAACCTAATATTGTTTTGGCTTACGAGATTGTTTCAGAAAAACAAAAAACTGAAAAATTCTGTAGATTAGAATTTATAAAACCTCAGGAGGATAAAGATTATTATATTGAATATTTTGATGGACACAACTGGGTTTCAATACCTTTCTCTCAGGATAAAAACAAAATGTATGTTACTACACAATATCTTGGTAAGTATCGTGTTGTAGAATTGGTAGAACCAAAACCAGATCAGATTTCAATTTTAGGGTGTTCACCAAAGAAAAAAATTATAACTCCAAACAATGACGGGAAAAATGATTATATTGAGTTTTATTATAATTCTGTTATTGATGGTAATGTTTACGATCTAAATTTAGGAAAAGTTTGTAAATTAAAACATAGAAGTCCTACAGTTTTATATTTTGATGGTAAAGACGATGACGGAAGATTGTTGCCTGCAGGAATTTATATTTATCAAATCAATGCTGTGAATGAAAATAAAATGTTTAAAGGAACAATTGTGATAAAATATTAAAAATTATGACAAAGAAATGGAGAATAATAACATATATTTTTTTATTACACACTTCTTTGTTATATAGCATAGAAATTGGAGATTATTCTTATAGCAGTTGTCCACAAGAAGCAAATGTTATGTTTTTAAACCCAGCAAATGTTGGTATGTTAAACAAATTTGTCCTAACGGCTGGATGTGGTATGTTATTAAAAAATGTGGCTGATAATAATTTATCAAATTCTATAGTTTCGTTAGTTTATAGTGGTGAAAGATTATTTTTGGGTACCGGTATACAATCTATTATCCTTGAAGATATCTATTCTCGGGATTGTTATTTATTAAATTTTGGTACCAAAATTTTTAAAAACAAACTTTTAGTTGGTGCTAACTTTAAGATTTATCAGTTTAGATATACATATGACGAGTATTATGTTGATGATGAATTAGCGAAACAAAATGTTCAACAAACTTACAATTTTGATTTTGGTGTTGGGATTAACATTTTTGAAAATGTAAACTTTGGTTTTTCAATGAACAATATATCCCAATCTTCTTTAGGTAAAGAAATAAAATATACTCTTCCTCAAAAATTTATTTTAAGTTTAGGGTATATATACGGACTAACCTTAGTTAATTTTGATGTTTTATATCAACAAAGAAAAGTTAGCAACAATATGTTTTCTGATATAGGATATAGAATATTTCTTAATCAGCAACTGGTTTATACAAAAAATATGAGCTTTGAGGTAACTATGGGAACACAAAAAATTGGTAGCTCTACTGAATTAAACCTTTCTTTTCAAACAAGGTTGATATCTAACAAAATATGGATAAAATATATTTGGTCATACCCTGTAAGCGATGTGTCAGGTTTTACAGGAAATCATTACTTTGTACTATCATTTCAACCACAAGCTGGTGTTAAAAAAAGAAAGGTTGTTAAATATGAACAACCAGAGGAAATTGAAGAAATTGTTGTTGTAAAACCTAAGAAGAAACGTATTAAAAAAGTTATGGAAGAACAAGTTGTGGTGTCTACTATCCCAGCACAAATATCTTATGAGATAAAACAATCCACAGAGGAGGTTAAAATAACAGAAGAACTTACAAAACAAACAACCAGAGAAATTTTTATACCTCAAGAAGAAAAAATTGTTAAAAAAGAAGTTGTATATATTAAAGAAGAACCCGCTATTAAATTTCCTGTTGCACATAAAGTTAAAGAAGGTGAAACTTTGATGTCTATTGCAGAAAAATATTATAAAAACAAAAAATTGTGGAAAAAAATATACGAAGTAAATAAAGATAAAATTATTAAAGGTGTACCTATTGTTGGTGAGATACTTGTGGTTCCAGAACCATAAACTAAGCCTTGTTTTTTAACTTTTTGTTTTGTATTTAAATTTAATATATTTTTCTCAAGGAGGACATAATATGGTTGATGAAGAAGATAAATTTTATACTTGGGATGAAATAGAAAAAGAACTTTCAGAACTTGAATTGCAATATGGGGACAGCGACGAGATTGTTAGCAGTATTATAACTCCGTCAGTTGCGTCATATTGGAGGAAAAAACTTGAGGAAGAAAAGATTTTATACGAAAAAATGTTGCAAACAAAAGAAGAAGAAAAAAAACAAATAATGTTAAAATTACAACAACAAGAACAAATTGTTGAAGATTTAAAAAAACAAATTGAACGGATGGAACGTGGAGAATATGAAAAACTTAAAGATAAATATGAAGAACTTAGAAGAAAAGAAATAGAACTTGAAAAAGAGAAAGAAAAACTTGTGTGGCAACAACAAATACAAGGGTTAGAGTTTGATAAAAAAATTATTGAACAAGAAATAGTTCGTATTAAAGAAGAGTTTGAACAACAAAAACAAGAACTTTTAGTGTATTATAATAGACAGTTTAATTCGTTGTTGGAAGTACAAAAACAGTTAATTGATGAAACAAACAGGTTAGAAAAAGAAATAGACAATATTGTTTCTTCAGCAAAAGAAGAAATAGCAAAGTATATTGCTCAAAAAGAAGATGTTGAAAAAAGGCTTGTTGAAATGGAATCTCTTATGGAAAAAATTAAAAAAGAAAAAGAAGCGATAATAAATGAAAATATGATGTTGAAACAAAAAATTGATAATATTATTCAACAAAATATTCAGGATAAAAAAGAATTAGTATCACAAATTGCTCAAAGTGTAAGAAACTATGTTAATGAAATAAGAGGTTTATGTGGTATAATAATAGGAGCAGCAAATTTTATCACAAGACATAGATTGTTTAAAAAATCGGTTAAATTTCATAACGAGCTTATTTTAAATACTGTACAAAGAATTTTGAGTATTTTAGATGAAATAGTTAAAACAATTCTTGAGTTTTCTGTATGAATGAGAAAATTTTGTTTGTTTATTCTAAAAAAAGGCAGATAGAACTTCCACAAAAACTGTTGTCTAATTATCAGGTTAAATCAGTTTTGGCAAAGTCAAAAAAAGTAGTTTATAATACAGTTGTCGAATATAAGCCACAATTAATTATTTGTGATGAAAACATTGAAATAAAATATGTAAAATATATTCTTGAACAGTTTAAATTTGTACCGATATGTATAATTGGATATTTTGAAAACACAAAAGTTTTAGAAAAATTTTTGGAGTTAAATCTTACAACAATTAGTGTAATGCAGACAGAAACAGAGATTGTTTCAACTATAGAAAATTTATTATGGTTTGCTCTTTCAAAAGAAGAACTTTGGGAAGAAGAATACAAATTGTGTAGGTCGGATCTGTTAAAAGACAAAATTTTGTTTTTTTCAAAACTTTTTGGTATAACGGTAGTTATAATAGTTTTAATATTTTTTTTACCAAAAATATATAATGTTTTAGCAACAACAAAACCCGTTTATTCCGAAGTCAATTTAAATTATATATCACCCTCAGATATTGTTGTGTTAAACAACAAGTTCATCCTTTCTGATTGGACTATAAGAAATATTTTGGAATACGATCTGTATACAGGACAACTTGTGAAAATGTATGTTATGGATGAACAACTTAATGCTGTGAGTTTAAATAATAAAGGAGATTTTGTTGCTTCGTCAGTTTTTTCAAATAAAGTTAGATTGTTTCACTATCCAGATTTTTCTATTACTATTTCAACATTGTCTTTACTACAAGGAAAAACTGTAATAGCGGTGCATCTTGATGATAATAATAACTTATATGTGTTAGATAATAAAAGCACATTGTTTCATTATGAAATTAAAGATAATAACATTATATTCGTTTCATCTTTTGTTATAACAGAATTTTTCCCTATAGATGTATACACATACGATAATTTTTTGTTTTTGTTAGATTCTAAAAACAATATTTACAAACTTGTTGATGAAAAAGAAAAAAAGTTTGTTAGTATTTTGTTAGATAAATTTTTTGAACTACAACAGATAAAGTTTGTCTCTTTTGCTATAAACAAAGATTGGATTTTTTTTGTTAGCGAAACTTCAAAAAAAATTGTAAAACTTCCTTCTAAAATTGTTAATATAAAAGTTTAAAAAGGGAGTTAGAGATGAAAAATCTTAAAAAAGTAGATATTGAAATTTATGAATGCATCAAACAAGAACTTGAAAGACAAAGAAATTCTTTAGAACTAATTGCTTCAGAAAATTTTCCTTCGCTTGCTGTGTTAGAAGCACAAGGCTCTGTTATGGGCAATAAATATGCTGAAGGTTATCCATCAAAAAGATATTATGGTGGATGCCAGTTTATGGATGCTGTTGAAACTTTAGCTATAGAACGTGCAAAGCTTCTTTTTGGAGCAGAACATGCTAATGTCCAACCTCATAGTGGGACACAAGCGAACATGGCTGTATATTTTGCAGTGTTAAATCCTGGTGATACAATAATGGGTATGCATTTGTCTCATGGAGGACATTTGTCTCATGGTCATCCAATGAGTTTTTCAGGAAAATATTACAAGGTTGTCCCAATAAACGTACGTAAATCAGATCAACTTATCGATTATAAAGAAGTTAGAAAACTTGCTTTAAAACACAAACCAAAACTTATAGTTGCGGGTTCTTCTTCTTATTCACGTGTTATAGACTGGGGAAAATTTAGAGAGATTTGTGATGAGATTAACGCATATCTTTTAGCAGATATTGCCCATTATGCAGGACTTGTTGCAGCAGGGTTGTATCCTTCACCAGTCCCATATGCAGATTTTGTTACTTTTACTACACATAAAACAATGCGTGGCCCACGAGGTGGTGTGATCCTTTGTAAGAAAAAATATGCTACGTTGATAGATAAAATGGTTTTCCCTGGGATCCAAGGTGGACCTATGATGCATACTATAGCAGCAAAAGCTGTTGCATTTAAAGAAGCTATGTCTGAAGAGTTTAAATTGTATCAAGCAAAAGTTCTTGCAAATGCGCGTGCACTATCTTCAGCATTAGCTAAAAAAGGATATAAAATTGTCTCTAACGGAACAGATTGTCATATGTTTGTTGTTGATTTACGTCCGTTAAAACTTACTGGTGTTGAAGTACAAAATATGTTGGAATCAGCAGGGATTACTGTAAATAAAAATACTATTCCTTATGACCCTTTACCCCCAGCAGAAACTTCTGGTATACGTATTGGTACACCAGCTGTTACTACTCGCGGAATGGGAGAAAAAGAAATGGAGGTAATTGCTGATTTAATTGACAAAGTGTTAAAATCTCGTGGGAGTAAGAATGTAATTTCATATGTAAGAAATAAAGTTAAATCGTTGTTAGAAAAATTCCCATTATATCCACAATTAGATTGTTAATCTATGTTAAAAATCTATTTTTTGTGTCTATCCCTACCATTTTTATTATCAATTTTTTTAGTACCATTCTCTAATTTTCTTGCAAAAAAGTTTAATATTTATGATCGTCCATCAAAACGTAAAATAAAATTTAGAAAACTTACTCGTTGGGGTGGTATTGGAATAGCTTTATCGTTTTTTGTATCGTTGATCATTGTGATATGCTTATTTCCTGAAATAAGAAAAATTCTTGAATATAAATATATTCTTTCTTGGGACGAATATCAAGAAACTGTGGTTTTAAAAAAACAGTTGTTAGGTATTTTTTTTGGATCTATTTTTGTTATAATACTTGGTACGATAGATGATAAAAAAGGTGTACCAGCAATTATCAAGTTTTTGGTACAGATAATAGTTGCATATTGTGTAATGGACTATGGTGTACGTATTTTAAGTGTTAATTTACCTTTTTCAGATAAAATAATAATATTCCCTCGGATTGTAAGTCAAATAATAACTATTTTATGGTTATGCGGGTTTATGAATATGGTGAACCTTGCTGACGGTGTTGATGGTCTTGCAGGAGGAATAGTTTTCATTTCAAGTTTTGCATTTTTTATAATTTCAATTTTACAAAAACAAATATCATCACAAGCGATCTCAGGCCAACTTGTTTTATCTTCAACATTGAGTTTGCTTTTATGTGGTTCAGTAGCAGGATTTTTAATTTATAATTTTTATCCAGCGAAAGTTTTAATGGGTGATACTGGTGCATTGTGGTTAGGATTGATGATTGGGTGTATCACAGCGGTGGGTATTTTGAAAACAGGCGCGTTGATATCTTTTATATTACCAGTGATTGTAGTAGGTATCCCGTTTGTAGATGTTGTAGCAGCTATTACAAGACGGATAAAAAAAGGTGTGAGTGTTTCTACTCCAGATAAACACCATTTACATCATTTGTTGTTATCTTCTGGTTGGAGTGAACGTGAAGTAGTTTTGTTTTTTTATGTAATTACTCTTTTTTTATCAATCATAGCAATAACTTTAGCTGCGTTGAAAAGATAAAACTTAATCTTAAAGGAGTAACAACTTATGAAGAATTTTTCCTCATGGATCAATAGAATAAAAAATGTTAAACAAACATCGTATAAATTTGCTAATTTATCTGAAGAAATTTTAAATGAAATACTGAAAAACATAAAAGAAAAATTAATAGTAAATAAGGGAGAACTTTTTGATATAAATAAAAAAGATATAATTCTTGCTGAGAAAAAAAATTTATCAAAAGCGTTAATCGACAGGTTAACAATTACTCAAAAACGTTTTGATGAAATGTTAGCAGGGATTGACACTGTTTTGTCATTGTCTTCGCCGATAAACAAAATTGTTTCACAATGGGAAAGAGAAATTAAAGGAAATAGATTTACAATAAAAAAAGTTCGTGTACCGTTAGGTGTTATATTTATGATATACGAATCAAGGCCTAATGTGACAATAGATGCTACTGTTTTGTGTATAAAGTCAGGCAATTGTGTTATACTACGTGGCGGTTCTGAAACAATAAATACAAACAAATTTTTGGTTAAAATAATAAAATTAGCAATAGATGATGTTTGGCAAAAGTTTAATTTAGATTTTAGTAAAGATGTAGTGTTATTTATTGATGATCCATCTTATGATTTGTTATATAAGATTCTACAGTTGGATAAATATATAGACTTAGTTATTCCTCGTGGTAGTGAAAAAATGGTTGATGCGATAAAAGCAAAATCAAAGATTCCTGTTTTATCACATGGCAGTGGTGTATGTCATACATATGTTGACAAAGATGCAGATATTGATATAGCAATAAAAGTATGTTTAAACGCAAAAGTACAACGGCCATCTGTATGTAATGCGATGGAAACACTGTTGGTACACAAAGATGTTGCTGAAGAGTTTTTACCAAAAATGGCAAAAGTGTATCTTGAACATAATGTAGAACTTAGAGGTTGTAAAAAAACAGTTGAGTTGTTGAAAAAAAATGGGATAAAAATAAAACAAGCAAAAGAAGTTGATTGGTATACTGAATATTTGGATTATATTTTGTCAATAAAAATTGTAAACAATATTGATGAAGCAATACAACATATAAATCATTATGGTTCACACCATTCTGATGCAATAATTACAAAAGATAGATCTGCACAAATTAAATTTGAACAAGAAGTTGATTCATCAGCTGTGTTTATAAATTCTTCAACCAGATTACATGACGGTGGTGTATTTGGGTTTGGCACTGAAATTGGTATTTCAACTTCAAAACTACATGCTCGTGGCACTATGGGATTAAACGAGCTTACAACTACAAAATATATTGTTGAAGGTAACGGTGCTATAAGGGAGTAATTTGTTATAATGAAAAAGATAATTTTATTTGGTGGGACGTTTGACCCTATTCATATAGGCCACCTTATTCTTGCAGAGTATGCGAGAGAATTTATAAATGCAGAGAAAGTTATTTTTATTCCTTCATATCAGCCACCACATAAGATGAATTATACACCTACAAATTGGAAACATAGGTATAACATGGTAAAATTAGCAATAAAAAGTTGTAAACATTTTGATTTATCAGATTTTGAGATAAAACGAAAAAGTGTGTCATATACATATATCACAGTTGATTGGTTTAAAAAACAGTATAAGAATTACGATTTATATTTTTTGATTGGATTAGATTCTTTAATTACTTTACCTACATGGGAAAAATGGCAAGAAATAGTTAAAAAAATTAAGTTTCTTGTGGGCAAACGTGTGGTACAACAAAATTTGTTGAACACTTTACCAAGAAAAGTTTTTAAAAAAATTATTTTTTTTGATTCTCCGATCATTGAAATATCATCAAGTGAAATTAGAGAACGAGTTAAAAATTCTTTATCAATAAAATATTTTGTACCAGAACAAGTTGAGAAATATATTCTACAACATAGGTTATACAAATGAAGTTTAAACATGTTGTTTTAATAATTTTTGTTATCACAATTTTATATCTTTCATGGTGTAGTTCTAAAAGTGTATTTATCACAAATAATGTTAGACAAAAACGTACAAATTTTCTTTTGTTAGGTGTAGATTTTGTTGACCGTGCAGTACATTCTGATACAACAATTTTTGTTAGTTATTCTCCAAAATATCAAGTTGTAGATGTTATTTCTATTCCAAGAGATACATATATTGATGTAGAATTTACAAAATTTAAGAAATTAACTGAAATTTATGCATATTTTTATGCAAAAACAAAAAGTAAAAAACTTGCTGCTGAAGAATTAAAAAAGATTGTTGAAGAAAAACTGTTTTGTTCTTCAACAACCACTAAAATTGAGATTCCATATTATTTTGTGATTGATTATCAGAATTTTAAAAAGTTTATAGATACAATCGGTAAAATAAAAATTGTTGTTAACGAACCTATGCATTACGATGATAACGCAGGTAATTTACATATACATTTTGAACCAGGAGTATATTATATGAATGGTGAAGAAGTATTAAAATATGTTCGTTATCGTGGGCAAGATACTGATATCAATAGAATCAAAAGACAACAAGAGTTTATTAAAAGTCTGGTTAGTAAAATATTTAATCCATTGTTTTTTTATAAACTTCCTTTAATTATATACAATTTTGACAAATGTTTTATTACAAACTTATCTTTTTGGGAAATTCTTAATTTAATGTTGGAAGTTAGAAATTTAAGACTTACTGATATTAGGTTCTCAACTTTGTTAGGTAGAACTACTGGAAGATACCTTGAGGTTGATAGAGAACAACTTGATAATTTAATAAAGTATTTATCAAATAATAATTCAAAAATAGAACAAAAAAAAGAATATGTTGTTTTAAAAATATATAATGCTACAAACTATCCTAAAATAGCAAAACAAGTTGCCATGTTTCTTAGACAAAAAGGGTATGATGTTATAAGTTGGAGTAATTGGCCTACTGCACAATATAAAAGTATAATAATAGATTATTCACAAAATTTGGAACTTGTAAACAGTTTATGTAGTTTGTTAAATATTAGCGATGTTACCAGCGTTTTTGAACAAAATTCAACTGGATTACAACAAAATATTTTGATAATTTTAGGTCAGGATTTCATTGAAAAAAATAAAGATAATACACAACTTCAATACTTTCAGTTATATAGCGAATGAACAAAATTTTAGTATTTTTTGTTTTGTCTATCTTGATGTTTTCATTAGAATAATAAGCCATTTTTTTTAACAGGAGGGACGATATGAAGAAAAATGTTTTGCTTGTGATAGATATACAAAACGATTTTTGTCCTGGTGGGAATTTAGCAGTACCAGATGGAGATAAAATCATACCTGTAGTTAACAAAATTATGGATAAGTTTTACAAAGTTGTTGCAACACAAGATTGGCATCCTAAAAACCATATATCTTTTGCTTCAACGCATAAAAAACAACTTTATGAAACTATTGAAGTAAATGGTATATTACAAACACTTTGGCCTGATCATTGTGTTCAAGGTTCATACGGAGCAGAGTTACATAAGGATCTTAATATTGAAGAAATTGATTTGATATTAAGAAAAGGGACAAACCCGCAGATAGATTCTTATTCTGCATTTTTAGAAAATGATAAACAAACAAAAACAGGTTTAGATGGTTATTTAAACTCACTTGGTATTAAAAAAGTTTATGTTTGTGGTTTAGCATTAGATTATTGTGTATATTATACTGCAACTGACGCAGTAAAATTTGGGTTTGAAACATATGTTATTGTAGATGCTACAAAAGGTGTTGACGTACCAAGAGGTAATGTTGAAAAAGTTATACAACATATGAAATCCTTAGGTATAAAAATTATTTCGTATGAAGAACTATAGTAAATTGTATAACACAAATTTGTTTTTGTTAACTGATTTTTACGAACTTACAATGATTCAAGGTTATTTTTATCATAATATTAACACTGAAGTTGTTTTTGATTTAAACTTTAGAAAAACACCTTTTGGCTCAGGATTCATAGTTTTTGCAGGACTTCAACCTTTAATAGAAATAATTTTAAATCTCAAAGTTGATAAGGAAGATATTGAATATCTTTCTTCCTTGGGTTTGTTTAAAAAAGAATTTCTATATTATTTAAAAAATTTTAAATTTACTGGTAGCATCTATTCTGTAGAAGAAGGAGAGATTGTTTTCCCAAAAGAACCTGTATTACGTGTTCATGCACCAATTATACAAGCACAGGTTTTGGAAAGTATAATACTTAACATTATAAACTTCCAGTCACTTATAGCAACAAAAACTGCACGCATAGTAGAATGTGCAAAAGGGAGAACTGTTCTTGAGTTTGGGTTAAGACGAGCACAAGGTATTGATGGGGCTATCTCAGCGACACGTGCTGCGTTTATTGGTGGAGCAACTGCTACTTCAAATGTTTTAGCAGCAAAAATTTTTGGTATCCCACCAAGAGGGACGATGGCGCATTCATGGGTTATGAGTTTTGGTTCGGAATACAAATCGTTTGAAAAATTTTCTGAACTTTATCCTGAGAATACAATTTTGTTAATAGATACATACAACACAAAAAATGGGATAAAAAATGCTATAAAAATTTTTAAAAAACTTAAGAAAAAAGGAATAAAAAATTTTGGTGTCCGTATTGACAGTGGTGATTTAGAAACACTAAGTAAATTTGTAAGAAAAGAGCTTGATTCTGCTGGATTTAAAGAAGCAAAGATTGTGGTTTCAAACGAACTTGATGAGTTTATTATTGAACAATTGTTAAATCGTAATGCTCCAATAGATATTTTTGGTGTTGGTACAAAACTTATCACAGGCCATCCTGACGCTTCTTTAGGCGGAGTTTATAAAATTGTTGCTAAAAAAGTTAAAGATAAATTTGTTCCTGTTATAAAAATTTCTGATACACCACAAAAAATTTCGTTGCCATATATAAAAAATATTCTACGATTTTTTACTGAAGAAAGAATGTTGTTTGATGTAATATTGATAGAGGAAGAAAAAATTGGTATAAATGATACTTTCTTTGAACCAGATTTTCATTATCCGTTAATAAGTTTGAATAGACAAAATTTTAAAACTGTAAAAAAGAAGTTGTTGTTAAAACCGATTGTTAAAAATGGTAAATTAGTTTACAATTTCCCTGCAATTGAAGAAATAAGAGAAAAAACAAAACAGAATCTAAGTTTACTACCGGCAGAATATAAAAGGTTGATAAATCCACATATTTATTCTGTTGGAATTAGTAAAAAATTGAAACGGTTAAAAGAAAAACTTGTAAAACAATTTCTAAGGAAGTGAAAAAGTTCAGAGTTATGAGTTTAAAGTTAAAGGTTAAAAGTGAGAAAATGAAAAAGATTATTTTAAAAACCATGTAAGGAGGGACTTTCTAGTCCCGAGGAGTAGTAAGAAGTGATAGAACGATAAGGGGGAAACTATGAGAAAAATTCTTTTGTTTTTTATATTTACGCTTATAGGATGTCAAACATACCAACCTTCAGTACAAGTTCTACCACCTCATATTAAAAAAATTGCTGTGAAACCGTTTGAAAACAAAACTAATGTTTTTGGTTTGGAAGAGTTGTTGAGATTAGAAGTAAACAATGAATTACTTAAGGATGGTAGGTTTACAATAACAAATAACATAAACGAAGCTGATGGTTACATTTCTGGTGAAATTATGTATTATATTTTACAACCAATAGCATATGGTGAAAATTTTGAACCAACACAATATAAGTTAAGATTTATAATCAACCTACATTTTGTTGACCAAGTTAACAATGTTACTTTGTGGGAAGAACCTAATCTTGAAGAAACATTATTTTTTTCTTCCCCAACTTTGCCTGGGGGGTTAACTGAAGAAGAAGCAAAAAAAACTGTTGTTTATAACATGACAAAAAAAATTTATTTACGTACTATTGAAGGATTTGGTTCTATCACTGGTCGTTCATATAAAAAGGTGCCATAAGGTATGAAATATAATTATAAGGATTTTTCAAAAAATATTGATAAACTTCTTAACGATAATAAAGTTTTTTTCTTCTACGGAGAAAATAGTTATTATATGTTGGAAACAGTTAATTTAATAACGAGGAAGTTAAAAGACGTTGTGAAAGAAATTGTTTATCCTTGGGAAGTTGATATAGATGAAGTAGTAAGAATATTGACTACTTTGGGTTTGTTTTCGCAAACAACAGTTGTTGTTTTTCGTTGGTTTAATGCTGCAAAAAAAAATTTTGTGACACAAATTATAAATTTTTTAAAAGTTTATAATGGACAAAACTTTTTATTTTTATTTTATGAATCAAAAATTCTTGCAAAAGAAAGAATAGAACCACCACTGAATTATTTTTTTACCAATTGTGTAGTAGTAGATTTTCCTTTGTTAACACAGCAAGAAATTATTAATGATTTTCTTTCTAAAGTAATAGATTTTGAAATGACACAACAAGCAAAAGAATTGTTGTGTGAATATGTTAACAATGATTTGTGGTTATTAATGAAAGAAATTGAAAAACTAAAATATTTTGTTTCTAACAAAAAAGTTGTCACCGAAGAAGATGTGATAGAATGTTGTGGTGAATACGAATTTTCAGAAATTAATCAGTTAGTAGACGGAATTATAAATAATAATATTCAACAAAATCTCTCTGTGTTAGATAATTTGGTTTCAGATAAAAAAATGGCTGAAGTACAGATATTAACATATTTGTATAAATTTTTTAGGAAAAATTTTATATTTAAAAATTTACCTTTACAGAAAGTTTATCGTATATTAAAAGAAATACAAAGTGTAGATGTGAAATTAAAGACATTGTCGGTAGACAAAAAATATATTTTAAAAAATTGTGTTATAAAATTAACCCAAATTTATAATGAACGAGTTTAGGAAGATAAAATACTTGCAAGTTTTTTTGCAGCAGCAGATTTTAATCTTGCAGCTTTGTTTTTATGTATATAATGCACTTTTGCTGCTTTATCCACTGCTTTATAGAAAAGATTCAAAGTTTGTTTTGCTTCTTCAACTTTTTTTTCTTGTATAAGTTTTGTAAGTTGTTTTTTTAATTGTTTGATCTTATTTTTTAACATTAAATTTCGTTGTCTTCGTTTTAACGATTTACGCAATTCTTTAAGTGCTGATTTATGTCTACCACTTTTTAGTTTTGCCATTTTTGTTCTCCTTGATTATTTTTGTTCTATAAAGATACATTACAACTTTTGTTAGTAATAAAATATTTTGTAAAAAAAATCAATAATTATGGAAAAAAAACATTTAATATTTAAAAATATGAGTTATGTGTCTATAGGAATATTAATTTCTAGAATACTTGGTTATTTTCGTGATATGTTAGTAGCAAGTGTTTTTGGAGCAGGATTTTATGCAGACGCGTTTTATGCTGCGTTTAGAATACCGAATTTGTTTCGTAGGTTATTTGGTGAAAATTCTCTTAACGCAGTGTTTGTCCCAGTTTTTAGCGAAGTTTTACAAAAAGAAGAAAAACATAATATTGAAGAATTTATTTCTGCTGTATCTACAGTGATGTTTATTTTACTTAGTATAATAACAATTACAGGAATAATCTTTGCTTTTCCATTAACAAAATTTATAACTTGGGGTTTCCCAAAAGAAAAAATAGTAGTTACTTCAAAATTACTTCAAATTATGTTTCCATATATGATATTTATTTGTTTTTCAGCTTTGTGGTTAAGTATACTGAATTGTTTGAAAATATTTTTTATTCCAGCAATGTCTTCCGCATCTTTGAGTGTTACTGAAATAATTTTTATTTTATTCATCGCATATTCTTTACCTGAGAAACAAAGAGTGTATGGGTTAGCTATAAGTGTGTTAGCAGGAGGTGTGTTGCAGTTTTTAGTAAATTATTTAATGATAGTGGATACCTACAAAATTAAGTTAAAAATTAAAAAGTTGTTTTATTATCTGAACTTACCAGAAATAAAAAAAATGGTTATTTTATTTATCCCAGTAATAATAGGTTTCTCAGCAGATCAAATAAACGCTTTGGTTGACACACTATGTGCTTCATTTTTAAAAGAAGGGTCAGTTACAGCTTTATATTATTCTAATAGATTAATGCAATTACCACTTGCTTTGTTTGCAATATCAATGATGACAGTGGCTTTACCACAGATGTCTGCAGAAGCAGTTTCTAATAATTACGATGAACTGAAACAAACAATGATACATTCAATAAGAAATGTAACATATTTTATTTTACCAGCAGCCTTAGGGCTTATAATTTTAGGAAAACCAATAATAAAAGTCTTATTTGAACGAGGGAAATTTACACAAGAAGCTACTTCTATGACGTATTCTTGTTTAGCTTTTTATTCATTAGGTCTTTTATCTTTTTCTATTTCAAAAATATTAATAAGTGTTTTTTATGCATCGAAAAATACGAAATATCCTGTAAAAGTCGCTTTTTGTACATTAATAGTAAATATCATTTTAAATATAACTTTGATGCAGTTTTTAGCAGTAGGTGGACTTGCTTTAGCAACATCTCTTTCTTCAACTTTGGGAGTAATATTATTATGGTCAAAAATGGAACCAAAAATTAAAAAGGATGTTTTTATAATGTTGAAAAATTTTTTTATAAAAATTGTTTTTGTTAATTTTTTATTTATTATATTTTTGTTATGTTTGAAACTAATTTTAAAACAAGTTATTTTGTTAACTTTGGTAGGTATACTCCTCGGTATTCCTTTTTATTTGTTATGTTCGTATTTGTTTAAAATTGAGGAGACAAAAATTATAGGTAAGTTTTTAGGAAGATTTATTCCGTTTATATATGAATGAAGAAAATCTTATTTTGCAATTGAACAACATACCTAAATTACCTGGCGTTTATTTCATGCGTGATAATACAGGAAAAATTGTCTATATTGGTAAGGCAAAAAATCTTGCTTCAAGAATAAAATCATATTTTGTGAAAAATGAAGATTATAGACTAATTTCTACAATGTTGTATAATATAACGAACATTGACTATATTGTATGTGGTTCTGAGAAAGAAGCTTTACTATTAGAACAGAAATTTATAAAAGAATTGCAGCCTCAGTATAACATTATCTGGCGTGATGATAAATCTTATCTAATGCTTAAGATTGACTTAAATGAGCCATTCCCAAGAATAAGTTTTATAAGATATAAAGAATACGTTTCATTAAAACCAAAACCTAAAAACGTATTATTTTTTGGCCCTTATCCTTCTGCTAAGCAAATAAAATCAGTGTTAAAAGTTGTGTTAAAAATTTTTAAAATACGTAGGTGTAAGTATGACTCTACAAAATTTTTTGATCCAAAATATAAAAAAAATTTTTTAAGTTGTATTTATTACCAAACAAAACAATGTGTGGCACCATGTATATATGCGTCAGAACATGATAAGTTAAAAGAAATAAAAGAGAATTATAATAATCTTATAAAAAATGTTGTTTTGTTTTTACAAGGAAAAAACAAAAAACTAATAGAACAGCTAAAAAAAGAAATTGAAAATTATTCAAAACAATTAAAGTTTGAACAAGCAATTGTATTAAGAGATACTTTGAAATATATATCTAACTTGTTCTCAAGATGTATAATAAGAGAAATTAAGGAAGAGGACATAGTAAGTTTTACACTGCAAAAAATCGAAGTTTTAAAAAAAATTAAAGAAAAATTTAATTTAAAAACACTTCCTATTATTATTGAAGCAATAGATATTTCAACTTTTTATGGTACAGGTTCTTGTGGTTCAGTAGTAAGGTTTGTTAATGGAGAACCTGATAAATCTAATTATAGAAGATATAAAATAAAGACATTGCCAGAACAACAGATTGATGATTATACTATGATGAAAGAAGTTGTCTCACGAAGATATAAGAGGTTGTTAGATGAAAAAAAACAACTACCTAATCTTATAATTATAGATGGTGGTAAAGGGCAACTTAATGTTGCATTACAGGTTTTAAAAGAGTTTAAAATTGATGACAAGATAGATTTATTGGCTGTTGCAAAACAGGAAGAAGTTGTATATACTCCTACATTAACTCAACCAATAAAACTTTTGGATTCACAAGAGGATAATCTTATAAAGTTTATCCGTGATGAGGCACATAGATTTGCTATAAAATATAATAGGATCCTTATAAAGAAAGGTTTAAAAATACAATGATACAGTATTTTGTTTTGTTTATATTTGTGTTATCATATTTACTATTTGCTTTTTTACCATCAAAACGGACAATTGTTGGAGTTTTTTCTTCTTTGATTTTGTTAATTCTTTGTTATTACAAATTTGACAAGTTTTTAATTACTGCTATTGATTATAATGTAATCAACATTTTTCTTGGAACAATGTTAGTGTCTAACCTTGTTGTAGAAAGTGGTATTGCAGAGTATATCGCAGAAAGTATTATAATAAAAACAAGAAGTATAAAATGGTCTTTTTTGTTACTTTGTATAATCTGTGGTTTGTTGTCAATGTTTTTAGAAAATGTAGCGACTTTAATAATTGTTGCACCAGTGGCAATACAAATTGCAAAAAAGTTAAGCGTAAATCCTACAAAAATAGTTTTTGCATTAGCTGTATCAAGTAATTTACAAGGTACAGCAACACTTATCGGTGACCCACCAAGTATGTTGTTAGCATCAGCTACTGGTATGACTTTTTTAGATTTTTTTGTATATAAACTGAAACCATCTATATTTTTTGCTGTACAAATTGGTGCGATATCATCGTTTTTTGTGTTATATTATATTTTCAATAAATATAAATCAGAATCAGAGATGATAGATTACAAAATGTTAACAAAAGTTAAATCTTGGACACCATTGTATATTCTTGTAAGTATGATAATTGTGTTAATGATAACATCTATATTTAAAAAAGTTGGGGACAATAATTATTTGTTTGTTGCAGGGATGGTTTGTTTATTTTTTGGTTTTTTAGCATTGTTAGTAAAAAAAATTTTTTTAAAAACTTCTATTTTAGAAGGGCTCAAACTTCTTGATTGGGAGACAGCAATTTTTTTAGCTTCAGTTTTTGTTATCGTAAAAAGTTTGGAAATCGTTGGGGTAATTGATTTAATTGCAGAAAAGTTTCTTACGATTGTTGGTGTCAATAATTTTTTAATTTATACATTATTTATATTTTTTTCAGTTTTAGTTTCAGGTTTTGTTGACAATGTACCATTTTTTGCTACAATGATACCCGTAGCAAAAATTATATCATCACAAACAAACATATCTTTAGAACTACTATTATTTGGTTTACTTATAGGTTCTACATTAGGTGGAAACATCACACCTATTGGCGCGTCAGCGAATATTGTAGGTTGGGGTATGGTTAAAAAAGAAGGATATAATGCAACATTTTTAGATTTTGTCAAAATTGGTTTTCCTTTTACTATCGCTGCTGTAGTGCCAGCTTATATTTTTATATGGTTTGTGTGGAAATAAGTATTGAAAAGTTTCTATAAATTTTATATCTTAAAAATTACACTTAAGAAAAATGGCGGTGTAGCTCAGTTGGTTCAGAGCAGCGGAATCATAATCCGCGTGTCGGGGGTTCAAGTCCCTCCACCGCCAAGAGGATTAGGTTAAATTGTAGGGAAGTAAACTATAAAATTTTATTGATTCTATCACATCCGATAGTTTTATACATTCGTTATCTTGATGAGCTAGAAATGGATTTCCAGGGCCAAATCCTATTGTAGGAATTTTATAGCTTGTGGTTATAGAACCATTAGTACAAAATTGCCAAAGTATAGGTTTTGGTTCTTTATTAAAACACATTTTATAAGTTCTTTTTGCCGATGTTAAAAGTGGGTGTTCCTTATCAAGTATCCATGCGGGGAAAAATGGATGTTGTGGTTCAAATTTAAAGTTTTTATTTTTAATATTTTTTAACAAAAAATTTTTTATACTTTGTTCTGTCTCACCTAAAGCACTTCTATAATCAATGTATATTGAAGCTTCATAAGGGATACTGTTTAACGAATTGGTTTTTGATTCAATATAAGTAATTGAATAAGTTGGACAACCAAGTTCTGAATGAATAAAATTTTTGTTTTCTTTTTCAATGATATTTTTTATCACAGGATAAGCTAAATAAACTGCATTTTTACCTAATTCAGGTGTGGCAGAATGTGCGGTTTTACCAAAAAATGTTATTTTAATGCACCATTTTCCTTTATGCCCATATACAATTTTTAGATCCGAGGGTTCACAAATTATGCAATAGGAAGGTTTTAGATGTTTTAAAACTTCTTCTATACCTTTGCCAGAAGAATCTTCTTCGTTAGAAGATAAAGAAAAAACAATAGGTTCTTTATTATAATTTGTTTCTAATAAAAATAAAGTTGTAAAGACTAAAGCTGTAACAGAACCTTTGTCATCAGTAGTCCCCCGTCCATAAATTTTATCACTTATAATTTTTCCACTAAATGGTTGGTAAATCCATTTGCTATTATTTTCAGCAGGAACAGTATCAATATGTGCATCATATAAAATTTTACATTTTGTTATTTTTGATGGCAACCAGATTAAGATGTTGTTATTTGCCCTTGTGATCCGACAAATTTTTTTGTTACAATGAGATAACAAAAATTTATATAGATAATCAGCTAGATCTTTTTCTTGCGAAGAATAGCTTTTTATTTTTACAATTGTAGAAAGAAATTTTGCTATTTTATTTTTGTTTTTTTTACAAAATTTTGCAATAAGTTCTTTCATAAGATGATTATTACAGAATTTTTGTTTGAAATTCAATTTTTGTTATAAATTGTTGAAGTATAGATTTAAATTATATATATAGCAAATTATGAGTACAATTATAGAAATATTTTCAAAAGATCCGTTAGTGTTTATCTCAGTAATTATAGCAATACTATCGTTAGTTTTTATAATTATTCTTGTTGGATATTATAGAAAAATAAAAGAACAACAGATGATCTCACAAATAATCTCTTCTTCAGAAGAACAAATTGTACAACCAAAGAAAAAAACTGTTGTTGAACAAGTTAGCAAACCTATCGTTTCTGAACAAAAAATTTCGCAACAAGATTTGGATATTATCATTGCTCAATTGAACGAAATGTCAAAACAAGTTAATTTAATAAACAATCATGTTAAAGAACTCTCAAGTGTTATCAAAGAACTACAAAACAAACCTACAAACGAGGGAAGTTTTTCAGAAGAAATTATTGCAAAACTTGTAAATGTGTTAAACCAAATAGAAACACAGCTTACTTCGTTTCAACAATTTACAAAAAATTCGTCTTCTGCAATTGAAGAAATTGATAAAAAACTTGATAATTTGCTAAAACTTCTTTCAACTATACTTCAACAATGAAACAAGAGTTGGTTAAGGTGTTGATAATTATAAATACTGTAGTTTTTGTTGTTTCTTTAACTGTGATTTACTACAGATATTTAAACCTACTGCCAAAAGAAGAACAAAAATTTATTGAACCAAAAAATGTACAAGTTCAAAATATTGAAATGTCTTCATCAACAGAATTAAATTTATCTTCCCAACTTATGGTTGGTACTACTAAAGAACAGACTATATTGGAAGAACAAATTAAAAAAGAAGCTTCAGAAACAATAAAATTAAGGAAACCAAAATTTGTTTATTTTTCATCCAAAGCAAAAAAGGTTTCTTTAATTGGCGATTTTAACGATTGGACTGAACAACCAATGAGAAAAGTTGGTAAAAACAGATGGGAAATAAGTATCGAAATTCCTGAAGGAGTATATCTTTATAATTTTGTAGTTGATGGGAAAATTATTTTAGATCCAAACAACAAAAAACCTCCAAAGTTATCAGAACGTGGATATAAAAGTTCTGTATTAGAACTACAATGAAAACAATCCAGGAAATTAACGAAAAAATTAAACAAGGAAAAGTTGTAGTTTTGACTGCTGAAGAAATGATTGAATTTGTTAAAGAAAAGGGAGTAAAACAAGCTGCAAAACATGTTGACGTTGTTACTACAGGAACTTTTGGCCCAATGTGTTCTTCTGGAATATATTTGAATTTAGGTCATACAAAACCAAGAATAAAAATAGGTGGTGGAAAATGTTATCTTAACAATGTACCATGTTATACTGGCTATGCAGCAGTAGATATTTTCCTTGGAGCAACAGCATTACCTGAACATGACTTGAGAAACAAAGAATATCCAGGTGAGTTTAAATATGGTGGTGGTCATGTTATACAACAACTTGTTGCAGGTGAAGATGTTGAACTTTATGCAGAGGGTTATGGTACAGATTGTTATCCGAGAAAAGAGATAAGAACATTTATAAATTTAAAAAAAATCAATGAAGCGGTTTTGTTTAACATAAGAAATTGTTATCAAAACTATAATGTTGCTGTAAATCTTTCAAATAAAACAATTTATACTTATATGGGTATGTTAAAACCTAATTGTGGTAATGCTAACTATTGTTCTGCAGGACAACTTTCGCCATTGTTAAAAGATCCGTATTATAGAACAATAGGTGTGGGGACAAAAATTTTTTTAGGTGGAGGGATAGGATATGTAGCGTGGTGGGGGACACAACATAATCCTGATGTGCCAAGGACAGAGTTAGGTATACCAAAATTTCCTGCTGGTACTTTAGCTGTTATTGGCGATTTAAAACAAATGTCGCATGAATACTTAGTTGGTGTTTCAATATTAGGTTATGGTGTTTCTTTAGCTGTTGGTATTGGTATACCAATACCTGTGTTGGACGAAGAAATAGCGAGATGGTGTGCTGTATCAGATGAAGAAATTTTTGCTCCAGTGGTAGATTACAGCAAGGATTATCCTGAAGTAACAGGGAAACCTCCAATATGTTTTGTTTCATATAAAGAGTTAAGGAGCGGAGAAATCAGTATATGTAATAAAAAAGTACCTACAGGTGCTTTGTCAAGTTATGCAAAAGCAAGAGAAATCGCTAATATATTAAAAAAATGGATAAAAGAAGGGAAATTTCTTTTAACAGAACCTGTATTAAAACTTCCTTCTGTTGGAGAATATGTAAAATATAAGTTTTTATCTTAAGAACTTATGTTTGTCTTACCTAAACTAAAATGTTGCGAAAAGTAAATAGTCCACAGATATTTATTTTAGATGCATCAGCTGGTAGTGGAAAAACTTATAATTTAGCTAAACAATATTTATATCTTTTGTTCTCTTCTCTAACTACAGGTTCCACTTCACAAAACGAAAAAAGAAACTCGTCTATCCAACTTTCTTTTCAGCCCACAGATATAAGAAATATACTTGCAATAACTTTTACAAACAAAGCTGCGTCTGAGATGAAACAACGTATATTAGAATTATTAAAAAAAATTGTTTTAAATCTGTTAAATGATAAAGAAAAAGAAGATATTTTATATCCAATTCTTAAATACGAAAAAGATGAAAAACAAGTTGTATTATTTGCAGAAAGGATTATCGAAAACGTTATCCGTAATTATCATTATTTTCAAGTGCAAACAATTGATAGTTTTATAAACCAGATAATTTCAGTATATTCTTTATATTTAGGTTTATCGCCATTATTTAAAATAGAAACACAATATCAAGATTACGTTAATTATTGTGTTGACCAATTAATTGATAATTATCGCAAAGATAAAAATGTTAAAAAAATATTTGACAAATTTGTTAACGATTATTTTTATTTAGAACATAAAAAAAGTTGGTTTCTTAAAAAAAATATTATTGAGGTATTACAACTGCTTTATGAAGAAACAAAAAAATATGGTAAAGAATATAAAAAGTTTGAACCAAGAGTTTCTATAGAAAAAATATCAAAAAATCTTGTTAATAAAACTAAAAAATTTTATGAATTGTTGCCAAAGGATAAAGTTTATAAAAAATTTGTTAATGCGATAGAACAATTTATTAAAAATTGTTCTCTTAAAAAAACTATTCCTTTAAAAAATCTCTCCAACTATTTTACATATGAAACCATTCCAGTTTTAAAAGGCTATTCTGTTAACAAAAGTTTAGAAAAGATGTGGGAAGATATTAGAAAAGATTTAAAAACTGTAATAGAAATACATTGCCTACAGATTTTCAATAGTTATTTAGATATTTTTAATTATGTAGAAGATCGATTAAACTTGTTTGCTAAACAAGAAGATGTTTTGTTCCTTAACGAATTAAACAAGAAAATAAACGAAATAGTTTCTTCAGATGAATATTTTGTCCCTACAATATTTATGAAGTTAGCAGTAAGAATAAGACATTGTTTGATAGATGAATTCCAAGACACAAGTTTGTTACAGTGGGCTAATATATTGCCTATCATTGAAGAAGCAATTGCAAACGGTGGAAGTTTGTTTTATGTAGGAGATAAGAAGCAGATGATATATAGATTCTCAGGTAGTGAGTATACTTTATTTGACGATGTCCCTAAATTTTTTAAAAATTATGTGGTTAAAAAAGAATTTTTGTCAACAAATTTGCGAAGTAAAAAAGAAATTGTCGAGTTTAACAACTCGATTTTTTTAAAAGAGAATTTAGAACGGTTTTTAACTATAATAGAAGAGAAAGAAAACAGCAATATAAGTGTTAAAGAAGAAATACTAAATATTTATTCAAATGCACAACAAAATGTTAAAGAAGAAAATGATGGTGGGTTTGTGTATGGAGAATTAATTTTAGATGAAGATTATGAAAGTGTGATAAAAGAAAAAATTAAAGAAATTGTGAAAGAACTCTATGAACATAAAGAAATAGCAATACTTGTACGTAAAAGAAAAGAAGCAGAACTTGTATCAAACTGGTTACTAGAAGCAGGTTTTTCAGTAGAATCGGATAGGACACTCGATGTTTTAGAAAACGATTTTGTTAAAGAAATAGTTTCTTTAATAAGTTTTTTGTTAACATCAAGTGATAACCTTTCTTTTGTTTCATTTATTTTTGGGGAAATTTTTTTAGAAAATAGTAAACTTCCATATGAAGAAATATATAATTTTGTTTTTGAAAATCAAAACGAAGTTTTTTTATATCAGAAGTTTAAACAGAAATATCCACATTTATGGGGACAATTTTTTAAACCTGTTTTTGAAACTGTTTATTTTTATACAGCATATGATTTTTTGTTAAAAATATACGAAATTTTTAATTTTTCCTCTCTTAAGATTTTTCAAATCAATTATCCTTTCTTTTATAAATTGTTAGAACTTGCAAAAAAGTTAGAACAAGAAAATTGTTCAATTTCTTATTTTATAGAAAAACTTGACTCTTTTACTGAAGAAGAAAGACAAGTTGTTGCAAAAGGAGAAAAACAAATAAATGTGATCACGATACATAAAGCAAAGGGGTTAGAATTTGAAGTTGTGATCCTGCCATTTGTAAGAATTGATATTGATGTAGGTAAGCATAAAGATTATACTCAAAGATTTGTTGTGATTAACGAAGAAGATGGATTAAAAGTTGTGAAGTTATCTAAAGAATTAATAAAATTTTCTAAAAATCTTTCTAAAATATATTATGAAGAATACAAGAATTTGTTAATAGACGAACTTAATGTGTTATATGTAGCATTTACACGTGCAAAAGAACAAATATATTTTTTTGTCCCTAATAGTAATAACAATTTAGCAAAGTTTTTATTCCAGTTTAACGAAAACAACAAAATTATACAAGGTTGTAAAGAAAGTTTGACAATGAATTCTTTGTATGTAAAAAATAATTTACAAAATATGTTAAAATTAACAGCTTTTGAATACAAAGATAAATTATATTCTATGGTAGAACAAAAATTGGATAAATTTGAAGTTGTGAACAGAGAAAAAATTAGTGAAGGTATGTTGTTACACAAAATTTTTTCTTTTATAGAAAATTTATATGGTAAAAATATCGAAGAAGAAATTAGTTCCGCAATAGAAAGAACAAAAAGATTGGTGTTGAATAAATATAACATAAATTGGCAAAAATATAAAGATTTTGTTTCAAAAATTATAACCGATCAAAACCTACAAAATTTGTTTTTTGTTCCACAAGGGGAAGTTTATTGTGAGCAAGAAATCGTAACAGCTTATGGTGAGACAAAACGAATTGATAGAATTATCAAATTACAGGACAAAGTAATTGTGGTTGATTATAAATTAAAATTTATTGAAAAAATTGAGGAATATAAAGAACAAGTAAGAGACTACAAAACTATTGTTGAGCAAACTTTTTCTTTACCAGCAGAAGGTTTTGTGTTATTTTTAGATACTCGTCATTTAATAAAAGTTTAAAATTATGAAAAATTTTGATAGAACTAATTTTGAATATTATACATTTGGGTTATCTACTAATATAATTGAAAAAATTGGAGAATATTTGTTGAGTAATTATACAAAAGAAGAGTTTAAAAAAGCATGTATAGTTTTTGGTGGTAAACGACCTGGGATTGTTCTTAAAAAATCTTTGTCTGAAAAAATTAAAAGTTGTTTTATTCCGCCAACAATTTTTTCTGTAGAAGAGTTTGTATATTATATTGTTTCAAAAAAAGAACAACTAAATTTTGTTTCTGACTTAGAGCTTGTTTATTTACTTTACGAAACTTTGGTAAAGACTAATACTTCAGATTTTAAATTTAGTTCATTTATAGAATTTGTTCCTTGGGGATACGAAATTTTAGGGTTTCTAGAAGAAATGATGTTGGAAGAAATAGAACCAAACCAACTAATAGTTTTGTCAAACGGAGAAGATTTGTTTGATACAAAAATCCCGCCTGCGATTAAAAGTGTTGTTAAAAATATTTCTGAAATTTATACTAAATTTTACAGTTATATAACTGAACAAAAAATTTTTACACGAGGGTTGGGATATAAACTTGCAGCTGAATATAGTGGTGAATTAAAATTTGAAGAATTTGATAAGATAATATTTGTTACTCCATTTTATTTACATAAAACAGAGTTAAAAATAATTTCTAATTTAACAAAAAACAATAAGATTGTAGTTTTTTTTCAGGGTGATCAAAAAGAATGGAGGCAAATTGAAAACTTAGCTAATTATTTTAACATTTCAATACATTCCCAAGAGGATAAAATTTGCAATAATATTCAGTTTTATTCAGTTTTTGATAATGTCTCTGAAGCTAATTGTGTGTATGATATTTTAAAAAATTTGGATGTTAAAGAACTTGATAAAACAGTAGTTGTGCTCCCTTTGGATGAAACTGCAACAGTGTTGATAAATTCTTTACCAGATAATGTTAAAGAATATAATCTTGTATGTGGTTATCCATTGAGACGGAATGTTGTTGTGAGTTTGTTAAAAAATATTTTTGATGCACAAATCGCTAAAAAAGATAATAAATATTATACAAATCATTATATTGAAATAATTAAAAATCCTTTGGTAAGAAATATAAAATTTTCTGTATTTTCAGAAACAAGTGATTTTTCTCAAATAACAACAATAATTTTTAATTGTATAGAAGAAGTTCTTTTGGGTAAGATCGAAGATAATAAAATTTCAAAATCTGTATTTATAAATCTTAGAGATATTTTGCAAAACAAAGTTTTAATGAAACATATTCAAGAGAGATTAATTTTAAATCAACAAAAAGTAACTGTTAAGGATGTGGTTAATATTATTAGTGCTGTACATAATATCTTTTTTTTACAATGGGAAGGAGTTAAAACAATTAAAGAGTTCTGTTTTTCATTAAAAAAGACATTAAATTTGTTGTTAACTAGTGAGTGTGAAAAAAATATGTTAAATTTATATTCTATAAACAGGTTGTTTGATATTAGTGAAGAGTTAGAAAATAGTTCATTTTCAGAAAAAGAATTTGTCAAAGAAGAAATTTTTAAATTGTTTTTCACTTTGGTTGATCGTGCAAAACTATCATTTTTTGGTTCACCTGTTAGAGGGTTGCAAATTTTAGGTTTTTATGAAACACGAAATTTAAATTTTGATAGAGTGATAATATGTGATGTAAATGAAGGAATTTTACCTCATTTAGAACGTAAGTCAGTATTAATACCATATACATTTTTGATACAATTTGGAGTTAATAGATTAGAAATTGAAGAAGAAATTCAAAGATATCATTTTAAAAGATTATTATCTCAAGCAAAAGAGGTTTATTTGATATATATTGAAACAGATGAAAAAGAAAAAAGTAGGTTTGTAGAACAAATAATTTGGGATATTCAAAAATCAGAAAAAACATTAAGTTTGAAAAATGTGTATACTTGTTATTACCCAGTATCTTTTCAGACAAAAAAACGTGAAATAAAAAAAACTGATGAGGTTGTTAAATTTCTTAAAAATTTTTGTTATTCTCCAACTGCTATAGATACATATTTAGTTTGTCCATTAAAATTTCATTATACATATGTTTTAAGATTACAAGAACAAGAAGAGATAGAAGAACCCGAAGGTAAGGATATTGGTGAGTTTATACACAACCTGTTAGCAGTAAGTTTTCAAAGGTTTATTGGTAAAAAACCAGTAATTGATGAAGAGTTTAAAAAAAATTTTTTAAAATTGTTTGAAAAAGAATTTGATATAAAACTTGCTAAGAGATATAAGTCAGAATCTTTCTTAGTAAAAAAAATTATGAAACTTTATTTAGAACAATTTTTGAATTTTGAACAAGAAAGATTAGAAAAAGAACAAGTTAAAGAAGTATTAATATTGGAACGAATGTTTGAAGAAAAACTCTTACTAAATGATAAACAAGTGTATTTTAAATATAGAATAGACCGTGTAGATAAACTTCAGGATGGTAGTTTACTTGTTATAGATTATAAGACAGGTTATGTACCACAGATGAATAAAAATTTGGAAATTGAGCAATTGAACTATAGAAATATTAAAAAACAAATAAAATCTTTTCAGTTACCGTTGTATGTAGATGTAGTACAAAAGAAACTGAAATATGATAATGTGGATGCAATGTTCTATAATATAAAAGAACCTGAGAGACCTCGTAAGTTATTCAAAGATTCTAATTTGCCAAAAGAGGAAGTTAATAAAATAATTTTTTCTGCATTAAATTACATAATTAACGAAATTTTGGATCCTCAAATACCTTTCTATGAGGATACGGAAGAACCAGAAAATTGTTTACAATGTGCATTTAAATATTTGTGTAGATAATCACATCATTTTATTTAGCCGTTGGACAACATCGTTTTTAAATCTTTCTATGATTTGTAGTGTGTATTCTACTATGTATAAGGAATCTGTTATTACAGGAGTAAGATCGATCGCATAAATCACATATGTTGATACATCTACTCCATGCGATACATAAAAATAGCGTTTGTACGACGTCTTGCCATTGTTGCAAGATCATACCATTTCACATTGCTTATTTGTGAAATCAAAAAGTCCTACAAGCGAAGTTGTTATATTGTCTCGTTCAGAGACGTCAAAAACAACTTTGTCTTCATCTAACATCCAATTAGGATCTCACCAACATTCACAGACATAGATCTTTTTTGGTAGAACTTCTTTAGGTAGTTTTTTAGCGCCATTATTGTTTTTACCATTGTTGCTACATATGATCATGTTTGTCAGCTGGGTTGTGAGTATAAATTACTTGTAGTTTTGTTTTTAGTATTATCCTTTTTATATCTTTGATAGGATCATTAAAAGTTGGTGATTTGTTCCATTGCTTAAATAATCTAAAAAATTACAGCTGAATATTCGCCGACTACTACAGCCTTTCTTTGTTCTAGCCGTCTAATTTTTACATTTCTTCATCTGGATAGTTTGCATATATTCCAGCACGAGATGCTCCAGCACCGTTTGTTGTTACCACACCTGTAAACCATTTATCGTTTCTACAAAAATATTCATAAATACCAGCATAACCCATGGTCTCTAAATCGTTCGGGTGCGCACCTATTACCTAAGTGTGTTGTTCTTTCTAACACTTTGTCAACCTCTGTTCCATCTGGAGTATATATTTCAGATGTTGGTTTTAGTAGTTTGATTTTTTTACTTCCAATAGATAAAATTATGATTTACTTTTTATTTTTTCAATCATTCTGTTTACTATTTGTGCGTAATAAGGGTTTGTAGAAATTAATTTTTTTATTTTTAAATAAGCATGATATGATGTTGTATGATCTTTTCTACCAAAATGTTCAGAAATTTCTGAGTAGGATAAGTCTGTTAATACTTTAGCTAAATACATCCCAAACTGTCGTGGTAGAGCTAACATTTCAGAACGTTTTTTTGATAAAAGTTCTTTTTGTGTAAGTTTAAATTCTTCTGCTACAACTTCAATTATTCTATTTATATCTACTGGCTGTGGTTTTGGTTCTATGAAGTTTTTTAATATTTCTTTTACATTATCAATTGTTAGAGGAATATTTTCAGTAAGCGATTTTGTAACTACATTTATAAACGCTCCTTCGAGACGACGAATGTTTTCGGTTATATTTTCTGCAATATATCTTAAAACATCTTCAGGGACATAAATCTGTTGTTTCTGTGCTTTATGTTTTAATATTGCTAAACGTAATTCAAATGATGGCCTACCTATGTCTGCAATTACTCCCCACTCAAATCTGCTTATTACACGTTCTTCAATACCTTTAAGATCTTGTGGTTTTCTGTCAGAGGTTATAATAATTTGTTTTTTATTATCAAAGAGGATATTGAAAATATGGAAAAACTCTTCTTGCGATTTTTCTTTACCAATTAAAAATTGAACATCGTCTAATAAAAGAGCAACAGCGTTCTGAAATTTTGATCTAAAAGCATCTAAAGAATTTTTTTGTATTGCAGTAATATAATCAGAAACAAACTTGTCAGCAGTGATATAAGCTATCCGAAACTTTTTGGACAATTCTAACATTTTATTCCCCACAGCATGAAGAAGGTGTGTTTTACCCAAACCTACCGGAGCATAGATGAATATCGGATTATAAGCAGTACCTGGTTGTTTCGCTGCTGTTTCACAAACTGCTTTTGCAAACCTGTTAGATTCGTCAGTTATAAAATTTTCAAATGTATAGTCAGGATTAAAAGTTTCTTGTAGGATAAAAGTTTTTTCAGGGATATATTCATACTCAATTTTTTCGGTTTCAAGTTGGCTTGGTAATTGTTGTTGATATTCAAATGATATTTCAATGGGCCTACCAAGTTGCTCACTAAACATAGTCTGGATTTTGTCTAAATAATTATTTGTTATAAGCCAGTTTGAAAAGTATTTGTTGGGGACAGACAAAATAACAGTGTTTTCTTTACAGCCCTTAAACGAAATGGGGGAAATCCATAATTCCAGTGATTGTTGGTCTAAGTCATTAAAAACTTTTTCTTTTATTAATAGCCAAATTTCGTAAAGTTTTTCTTCTTCCATAGACTTTATCACCTGTGGATAACTTTGTGGACAACTACGAAATTTTGTGGATTAATTAATAAAATCCTTTAATTTTTCAGTAAGTTTTAAATATTTAAAGATATCCACATCTTCTACTCGTTCATCTAATTTTATATCTGAATTTATAAGAATTTTTTTAACTTCTTCTTTATTTAGTTTTAGTCCTAAAACTAATGAATTTATTAAAAGTTTTCTTTTATGAATAAAAACAATATTTAAAAGTTTAAACAAATGTTGAGTATATGGATAATTTTTAAACATATAGTTAGGTACAAATTTAACTACAGCAGAGGTTACTTTTGGTTGGGGTTTAAAACAACTTTTATCAACCTTAAATAGTAGTTTTGGTATAGTATAAAAATTTGTTTTCAAAGTCAACTTTGAGAACATTTTTTCTTTAGGTTTTGCAACAAGTTTTTCAGCCACTTCTTTTTGAACCATTAATACGCATAGTTCCCAACAGTCAAAAGATACAGAAAATATTTTATCCAATATTTCTGATGTTATGGCATAAGGAATATTACCAACAATTTTTATTTTTGTATCAAATTTTGAAAGATCATATTTTAGAAAATCAATATTCACGATTTCAAGATTTTTATAAGTACCGAACTTACTTTTAAGAAAATTGCAAAGATTTTTATCAATTTCAACAACAACAAGTTTTTTTACCTTATTTATGATTCGCTCTGTTAAAATTCCTTTTCCAGGACCAATTTCTAATACAGTGTCCGTTAGTTTTAATTCTAAATTTTTTACGATTTTATCTGCTATTTTATTGTTTATTAGAAAATGTTGTCCTAACAACATTTTTCATTTTCCAACGCAGAATCGTGAAAAAATAATGTCTAAAATATCATCAGTTAAATCTTTACTACCAACAATTTTTTGTAATTCTTTAACAGCTTGATGAAGATGTTCGCAAACAAGTTCTGTTTTTTTTATAAAATCAAACTGGTAAGCATATTCAAGTTCTGATTTAGCTATTTTTAATGTTTCTTTCTGTCTTAAATTTGTAACTATAAGTCCAGGTTGAGCATCTTGTGTTGAAAAATGTTGTGTCTCAGTGACATTTTGTGAGTCAACAATTGCATTTTCAAGTTTCTCTATGCCTTCTTTTGTGACACATGAAATTTTTAAAATTTGTTCTTTAAAATTTTTTTGATCTAATTTTGGGTAAAGTTTGAAATTAGATTTTTGTAGATCTAATAATATGTTCTCTAAATCATTTGTGCTAAAAATTTTTATTTCTTTATCTATTTTGTTTAACACAGGAATAATTGTTTTAGTTTGTTCTTCTGTTTTTTGTATAATCTCAATAACTTTATAATCATCTTGAGATATAACTGTAGAGGCGTCAAACATAAGTATAATAACATTAGCTTCTTTAACAGCATTTTTTGTACGTTCAATACCAATGTTTTCTATTATATCTTGTGAATGTGTCCTTATTCCTGCGGTATCTACGATACGTACAGGAACATCTTTTATTATAACAGTTTCAGACAAAATATCTCTGGTTGTCCCAGGTATTTCTGAAACTATTGCTCGATCATAATTTAAAAGTATGTTTAACAAACTAGATTTTCCAACATTGACTTTTCCTATGATCGCAACATTTATTCCTTCAAGTATAGGTGTAATTTTTTCGCTGTATTCAATTGCTTTGGTAATTTTCTTAATGACAAATTCAAGTTTTTCTTTTGTTTTTTCAAGGTTAATATTTTTTACGTCGTCTTCTTCAGGATAATCAATACTAACTTCTAATTCAGCAATAACTTCTTTAAGTTGGTCTATAAGTTCTTCTACGCTTTGTTTTGTTTTGCCTAATAATGAGTTAACATATAACTGATTTTGTAATTTTGTTTTAGAATAAATAATATCGCATACTGCTTCTGCGTAGGAAAGATCTATTCTCCCGTTAAGAAACGCACGTTTTGTAAATTCTCCTGGTTCAGCAATACGTGCACCATGTTTAATACATAGTTCTACTACTTGTTGAAGAACAGTCGGACCACCATGACAACTGAATTCTACAACATCTTCACAAGTATAACTATGTGGTTTTCTCATTATAGTCATTAGAACTTCATCAATTACTTTTTCTTCATCTACTATATATCCAAGATGTGTGGTGAAAGTTTTAAGTTGTGAGACAATTTTTGTTTTGTTTTTTGGACGGAAAATTTTTTCAGCAATTTTTATTGAATCTTCACCACTTAATCGTACAATACCAAGTCCGCTATATCCTAAAGGAGTAGAAATAGCCACAATTGTGTCATTAAGTTTCATACTTTTATTTTGGTATATGAGTAGATAATTTTAAATTAATCACGACTTTATATTCTGGCAAAATTTGGTCAACAAAATTTTCTACTAATGTTAGAATTGAAGTATATACATTTTTTGAGGAAACTTTCTTTAAACCTGTTTGGTTAGAAAAAATTATTGTAATATTGATGGTTTTGTTTTCTATATCTACATCAATAAAAGAAATATCTTCTTTTATTAAATCAAGTAGTTTTATAACAAAATATTTTATTACGGCTTCCGGTTTGTTAAACTTTGGAGAAACTTGTATTTTTGCAGGTTTTTCACCTTTAAGACCGAACAACCCAGGTTGACCTTCAGTAAGAATTTTAATTTTTAACTCATCTTTTGACATTTTTAAAGAACTAACAGCATTTTTTATAGCGTCTTCAATAGTTGCACCTTCAAACTCTTCAATAAAAATAGTTTTTAGTTGTTCTAATCTATTTTGCATAAAATTATACTTTAACAGTTTTATTAGCAACAATTTGTATCACTATGGAAAATATATTGTTAACAAACCAATAAAGAACCAAACCAGAAGGGAAGTTTAAAAATAAAATTGTAAAAAGTATTGGCATGAATATAGCAAAAGTTTTCTGTTGTGGATCAGAAAAAGAACCAGAAATATATTGTTGCAATAACATTGTCGCTCCCATTAGAAAAACTAATACAGGAATACCGATGTTTGTACCAGGTATAAAAATTTTGTCAGGTTGGGACAAATCTTTTATCCATAAAACAAAACTTGCGCCACGTAAATCATAGGTGTTTCTTAACATAGTAAACAACGCCCAAAAAATTGGTATCTGTAACAACAAAGGTAAACATCCACCAAATGGATTCACTTTCTTTTCTTTATAAAAATTCATAATCTCTATATTAAGTCGTTTTGGATCGTCTTTATACAATTTTTGTATTAATTGTATCTGTGGTTGTAATTTTCTCATTTTTATAGCTGATTTAATAGAGCTATAAGTAAGAGGAAAAGTTATTAGTTGTGTTATGATAGTTAGTCCTATTATAGCAAGGCCATAATTACCAAAAAGTTTGTAGAAGTAAACTAATATATTGTAAAACAATTTACTTAAAATAGCAAAAGTACCCCATTCAACTGTATGTGTAAATTTATTCCCTAAGGATGTTAAGATAGATATTTTTTTTAATGTAACTAAAATCCTGAGTTTATAGTTATTTACTTCGTCTTTGGTTGTAATAAAGACAGATTTTGTAGTTTTGTTAAGTTTGTCAATAGATATGTATTGTGGGATAGTTGGAACAAATAAAAAAGCGATTAAAGAATACTTATCACCAACTGCAACCCAACGTATTTCTTCTATAGATAAACTTCCCTTGTTGAACTTTTCTACAAGAGAGATTTCTTTTTTGTCTGTTTTTAATGTTTTACAAATATGAACAACATTTGGTAATGTTTCAAACTTATCTAAATGTACATAATGCTGAAATAAAAGATTAACTTTTTGTTTTGTTAAAAATGTATAGCTGACATCAATAAAATAAGGATTTTCTGAAGAAAAGATATATTCTACTTGTTTTTCTTTTGTTGTAAAAATGATTTTTGTAAATTTTGGTTCAGAGATTTTTTTAACTTCGAATTTAGATTGTGAATCCACTGCTAAGCTGTCATTGTCGCTTTTGGAAAGAAGAGTATAATCTGTTGAATTTTCTTCTTTTATATAAAATTCTCTGATTCCAGCATTATATTTGTTGAATACAACTTTCAACTTTTCAGTTTCTATTACAAAAGGTTCAAATTTTGTTTCTGTGATTTCTTTAGATTTTGTTGAAATAATTTCTTTTTTTTGTTGAGCTTGTTCAGATTGTTTTTGAGGAGGTTTATAAGTTAAATATTGCCATAAAAACAAAAAACCTAAAGATAACAATGTCGCTAATAAAACACGTTTTTCCATAAAGAACCCCTTTCAAAAAATAAGTTATATTATGGGAAATCCACCCCGCCAGGGTTTAAAGGATGACATTTTATTATACGTAAGAAAGTTTTCCATAATCCGTGAAATAATCCATATTTTTTTATTGCTAAAATACTATATTCAGAACAACTTGGGTAAAACCTGCATTTTTTACCAAATAACGGTGAAATAAGTTTTTGATAAAAAATGATTAAGTAAAACAATATTTTTGTCATTGATTTAAAGCACTCCACTTAGTTCCAAAATTTTAAGAAAACTTTGTTCTAAAGATTTGTATTTTTGTTTAACAGAAAGTTTTGTTGCAATAACTACAATATCAACGGGTATTTTTATTTTATGTTTATTTAATCTAAAAATTTCTCTTATTCTGCGTTTAAACTTGTTTCTTATAACTGCTGATTTTTCAACCTTGTGTGATACGAGGATAGCAATACGAGAATAGGTTTTATCTGTTTTTAAAATATAGGCTAACAAACCTTTTTCAAAAAATTTTTTTCCGGTTTTTAAAACTGTATCTATTTCTTTTTGTTTATGTATTCTCTCATGTTTACGAAAAGTAAATCTTATGTTTGTCGATTCTTTTATAACATTGAGATTGTCCATAAAGAACAAACGTTTATGGTGTAAGTTTCCATCTACCTTTTTTTCTTCGTCTTTTGATTACTCTACGGCCACCAGGTGTTGACATACGTTTTAAAAACCCGTGAACTTTTTTTCTATATCTTACTGAAGGCTGATATGTTCTTTTTGGCATTTGCGATCCCCTCCTTTTAAAAACATTTTGTAAAATTTATATAAATTTTATTTTTTTATCAAGAATTAACAAAAAGTTATTTTTTTCGTTTTTTAATAAGTTTACCATTTATTACTGCAGAAACTTTTCTGTCAGAAGCACAGAGATCAAACCCTATACACAACCATCTAGGTGTTTGCCAATAGCTTGTACCACAAATTCTCTTGTTAAAATTCATGCTCTTTTGAAAAGAGTTTGGTTCCAATAGTAGTTCTACTTTGGTTTGAACTTACAGATTTTTTATTGCTACAACATCTTTTGTTTCGTTAACACATTTTTCATATTCTGTGTTTGCGAGTTTACAAAATCGCCTGTCTATAATTTGTCAATAATTTCAAGAACTATTTCATAAGGGACATAATACCATGTTAACGATTCTTTTAAATCAACATTGGACCTCCATTTTTTAAAAAATTTTGTTTTATTATATTCTGTATATACAGGAATAGCTTCATCTTTAGCAAGTTCTTGTGTAATATCTTCGACAAACCACGAGTTGTTGTTCTGCGGACAATATGATATTTTTGTTGGTTAATCTGTTGTTCTAATATTTTAATTAAAGAAAAACCTATTGTAAGATCTGTTTCTAAATGTATATTTTCTTTAAATTTTTTTATACCCTAATGATTCTAAAAATATAATTGTTACTATCTTATATCTTCACCAGGTTTTGAAAATAACACGGGACAGAACCTATAATTCTTATTTCATTGCAAGATTTAAGTTTTCTTTAATCAAAGAGAATATTCGCCTCCCAATGTATTTTTTTAAATTTTTTTTGTCAACTAAAAATTTTTATCCATCTGATTTGTTTTCCTCTATAATTAGCTTACACACCACAAAGAAAACTTGCAATGCTAATCTTTCATTTTTTATTCTAAATTTATCTTTCTGTTCTCTAAATCTATATTTTTTATTAAATCACAAAATTCAAAGTTGTCAAACAAACTGTATGCGTTAAAATAACATACACCAGAAACAGCAAGGTTCTCTAAACAAAGTTTTATTTGTTGAGCAAGCTTTTCTTTTGTCATACCTGAATAATACGCACCAATACCCATTACAAGTTTAACATTAGATGAAGAACTTGTTATTGTGTACACATCTTCATCTAAATATTTTTTAAAAGTTTCAGGATTAGCAGTATACGCCATAGGGAAAACATAATCAAGCCAGTTGTTTTTAACCCAGAGTTCCCATTGTTGTGCAATACGATTAATTTTTGAAGTAGTTGGAGTATGAAATACAGCAGCTGAGAACAAGATATTTTTATTGTGAGATTTTACTAACTTGTATGCTTCTTCTACAAATGATGAAATTAAATCACATTTAAATTGATAAAAATCAGGATCGGTTTCTTTTGGTTGTTTTTTATATTTTTTCTTATATAATTTGATACTTTCAGGATGAAACCCAATATCATTGTATCCTAAATATCTAATTCTGTCAAGTTGTATTCCATCAACATCGTAGTTGGTGATAATTTCTTTTATTATATTTAACATACGTCTGCGTACTTGTGGTACCGCTGGAGATGACCAATTTGTTTTACTACCATTTTTTCTTATTTCAGCATACGCAGGATTTTCCTTCAAGTAATAACCTTCCTCAGAAAATATATTTATGTAAGGATATATCTCCATTTTATATTCTCTACATTTTTTTATTATATATTCAAGAACATCCCATTTACAAGCAGGTTTTGCATAAATACTTTTATAATATACAAATCCTTTAGGATCTTTAGCCAAAAATATAACAGTGTTAATTTTTATTTCAGCAAGTTGTTCAAAATGTTTGTTTATAACTTGTTTTGCTTGTTCTTCATTTGATAGGTCAATTTGGTAGACATTATACCATACTGCATGGACAAACTTTTGTTGCGTCAACACTTCTGTTGTTAAAAAAATTAAAGTTAAAAAAACATAAATTATATTGTTTATTATCATAATTTGGTTAGTGATGGAAAAATTATAATTTTTATAACGATTTAAGAATAGATATAAAAAGTTCTTGCAATTGTTTAGGATTTGCCTTACCTTTAGTTTTTTTCATTGCTTGACCTATTAATGCAGAAATAGCTTGTGTTTTACCAGAAAGATAATCTTGTACAATTTTTGGATTTTCGTTTATAACTTCCTCAACAACTTTTTGTAATTCTTCTGTATCTGTTATTTGAACAAGATTTTTTTCTTGCACAATTTCTTGCGGTGATTTTCCAGTATCATACATATAAGAAAAAACTTCTTTTAATAATTTTGATGAAAGCACTCCATTAGTATATAATTTTATAAGTTCTGCCAGATCTTCTGGTGTAATTTTGATGTCTGTGAAAGTTTTGTTTTCCAGATTTAGCCGTCCTAAAAGTTCAGTTGTAATTAAGTTAGCTATAGTTTTGGCAATAGATTTTATATCATTAGGTGAATATTTCTGTTTATAAATTTTTACAGTGTTATCAAAAAATTCAGCCATTGCTTTTTCTGAAGTTAATATTTTACTATCATATTCGTTAAGTCCATAGTCTTGTTGAAATCTTAACCTTTTGTTAGAGGGTAGTTCAGGTAGTTGTTGTTTTATTTCTTCAATCCACTCTGATGAAATTATTAATGGAAGTAAGTCTGGTTCTGGGAAATATCTGTAATCATGTTCTTCTTCTTTAGTACGCATAGGTTGTGTTGTAGATGTGTTTTCATCCCATAGACGTGTTTGCTGGACAATTTTTTCTCCTTTTGATAAAAGTTCTTTTTGTCGTTCTATTTCATAACTTAAAGCTTCTTTTATTGCTTTGAAAGAATTCATGTTCTTAAGTTCTGTTTTTGTTCCAAGCGGTATTTTTTTATAATCGTCAACTACAAAATCATCATCAACCGTTGCAACAGAAACATTAGCATCTACTCTAAATGTTCCTTTTTCCATATCACAATCAGAAACTTCTAAGTATCTAAGTGTCTCTCTTAGATTGTTTAAATATTCAATTGCTTCCTCGGGAGAAAACAAACATGGTTGGCTAACAATTTCTATTAATGGTGTCCCGGCTCGGTTGTAATCTACTAAAGAATATTCTAATTCTTCTTTACCAATTGCATGAAGAAGTTTTCCAGCATCTTCTTCTAAATGTATTCTTTTTATGAAGATTTTTTTAGTTATAGAATTAAAATTGATTTCTAAAAACCCACCTGTCGCAAGAGGTAATTCGTATTGTGAGATCTGATAATTCTTTGGTAAGTCTGGATAGTAATAATTTTTTCTTGCAAAGATAGATTTTGTATTAATTTTGCAGTTTAAAGCTAAAGCTGCTTTTATTGCAAGTTCAACCGCTTTTTTGTTTACAGTGGGTAAAACACCTGGCTGACCTGTACAAATAGGACATATGTTTTTGTTAGGTTCAACACCGTATTCTACACTACATGAACAAAACATCTTTGTTTTTGTTTTAAGTTGGACATGTACTTCAAGACCAATGACAGGGATGTATTTGCTCATTTTATTATTAAAACTTTTTCATTAGGTTTTTTATAATTTAATTCTTTACGAATATAATATTCAATAGTATCTGTATCAGTCTGAAGCAAATAGATTTCTTTTTCTAACTTTATGTTTTCTTGTTTGATTTGTCCTACTTGATTTTTTAATTTTTCGTACTGTTTTTTTAAAAAAAAGTATTTAACAATAGTGTTAGAAATATAAAGATATAAAAAAATGCTAACACCTATAATAATGATGATAGGTTTTAAAAAAGAGGTGGTTAAAAGATTAATTTCTAATTCACGATTTCTTTTTCTATATCTCACATTTTTACAGAAAACACTTTTCTACCTAAGAATGTAGCTTTTTTGCCAAGTTCTTCTTCAATTCTTAAAAGTTGATTATATTTACAGATTCTGTCAGTTCTTGATGCAGAACCTGTCTTTATTTGCCCAGTATTAAGTGCAACGGATAAATCTGCAATGAACGTGTTTTCAGTTTCACCAGATCTGTGTGAAATTATGGCTTTATATTTGTTTTGATATGCAATTTTTACTGTTTCAACTGTTTCTGTTAAAGTACCAATTTGATTAAGTTTTATCAATATAGCATTTGCAATTTTTTCTTCAATACCTTTTTTGAAAATTTTTGGGTTTGTAACAAAAATGTCATCTCCTACAAGTTGTATTTTTTGTCCAAGTTCTTTTGTTAACAATTTCCAACCATCCCAATCATCTTCTGCTAAACCATCTTCTATTGATACAATAGGATATTTATTAACAAGAGTTTTATAAAACTCAACCATTTGTTCTGAAGTTTTTTCTTTATTCTCTTTTTCACCTAATAATACATAAACATCATCATAAAATTCAGACGCTGCTGGGTCTAATGCTATATATACATCTTTCCCAGGTTCATACCCAGCTTTTTTAATTGCTTCTATTAAAAGGTCTAATGCTTCTGTATTGGATGACAAATTTGGTGCGAAACCTCCTTCATCACCAACAGATGTTACATAACCTTTAGTTTTTAACACAGCTTTCAATGAATGAAAGACTTCTGCACCATACCTTAATGCTTCAGCAAAACTTTTTGCTCCAGCAGGGACTATCATAAATTCTTGTAAATCAACATTGTTATCTGCATGTTTACCACCGTTTAATACGTTCATAAGTGGTACTGGTAAAACATAATCTTTTTCTTTTATTCCATAAACTTTTCTTATATATTTATACAACGGCATTTTATAAAAGTTTGCTGAAGCACAACATACAGCAAGAGATACTCCTAAAATAGCGTTGGCTCCTAAATTAGATTTGTTATCAGTACCATCAAGTTGAATCATAAGTCCATCAATTTTTTGTTGTTCCGATGCGTCCATTCCTTTAAGTTTTTTTGCAATAATATTGTTTACATTGGAAACAGCTTTTAATACACCTTTACCTAAATATCTAGATTTATCACCATCACGAAGTTCTAGCGCTTCGTTTTCGCCAGTTGACGCGCCAGAAGGAACCTGTGCTCTACCTAAAGTTCCATCTTGTAAAATTACATCTACCTCTACTGTAGGATTACCACGGGAATCCAAAATTTCTCTTGCTTTAATTTTTTGTATTTTAGGTTTTGTAGCTTTCATTTTTTTTCTCCTTTCATTTTTAAATTTTTAACATTGACTATATATCCAAATTTTTAACTTCTAACGCATGGGATTCAATAAATGCTCTTCGTGGCTCAACTTTTTCACCCATTAGTATTGAAAAGATTCTATCTGCTTCATACGCATCTTCAATTTGTACACGGATAAGTTTTCTTGTCTTAGGATTCATCGTAGTTTCCCAAAGTTGCTCAGGATTCATTTCTCCTAAACCTTTGTATCTTTGTAATTCAAAACCTATTTTTGAGATTTCATCAATTTTTTTCGCAAATTCATCAATAGAGGTTATTTCAATTGCTTGATTTTGATGGATCATAGAAACTTTAAATTTTTCAGAGAAAATATCTTTTATGTTGTATTTTTCTAAAACTTTAAGGTGTTTCATTAATGGTTCAAACTCCCAAAGTTCTTTAAAATAATACATAACTACATCTGTTTCAGCATCAAAGTTTTTTAATAATTCTTCCTTTGCTGTTCTATATTCTTTTTCATTATAGATGAATTTTTTTTGTTTATTATATGAGATAACACTAATTGGGAAGTTTTTTTCTTCAATAAAATTCTTTATTTCTTCTAAAGTAACATCTTTGTTGCGTAGTTTAGTTAGCAGATTTTTGACAGATATCACTGTTTTAAAAATTTCATATAATTCACTACTATCTTTTGATGAGGTAAAAGTTTTTTTATTTATGACAAGATCTACTCTTGAAGCAAGATCTTTTAAAAGAATCTCTTGTATTTGTTGTTCAGTATCTACATAAAATTCTTTTTTGTCTTTTTTAACACGATAAAGAGGTGGGCATGCAATATATACATATCCATGTTCAATAAGTGGTGTCATTTGTCGGTAAAAGAAAGTTAAAAGTAAAGTTCTTATATGTGCACCATCTACATCGGCATCTGTCATAAGAATAATTTTATGATATCTTACTTTCTCTATATTAAACTCGTCTTTCCCAATACCACCACCTATTGCTGTAACTAATGTTTTTATTTCTTCATTACTTAATACTTTTACCAATCTTGATTTTTCTACATTTATAATTTTACCTTTTATAGGAAGCACTGCTTGAAAATTTCTGTCCCTTGCTTGTTTTGCAGAACCTCCTGCTGATTCTCCTTCAACAATAAACAATTCACAAAGTTCAGGGTTTGATTCAGAACAATCAGCAAGTTTACCAGGTAAAGTTGCTGTTTCAAGCAAACTTTTCTTTCTTACAAGTTCCCTTGCTTTTCTTGCAGCATCACGTGCTTCAGCAGCAGAGATTGCTTTTTGACAAATTCTTTGTGCAACTTGTGGATTTTCTTCAAAATAGGCTGATAATGCATCTGTTACTATAGATTTTACTATTCCTTCTACTTCAGAATTACCAAGTTTTGTTTTTGTTTGTCCTTCAAATTGCGGATTCGGAATTTTTAAAGATAAAACAAGAGTCAATCCTTCTCTAACATCATCTCCTATAATGTTAAGTTCTTTATTTTTTAACAAATCGTGTTTTTTGATATACTCGTTTACAACTCTTGTCAAAGCTGCCCTAAACCCTGTAAGATGTGTACCACCTTCTGTAGTATGAATCGTATTTACAAAAGAATATTCTCGTTCATCATAATCGTCGGTATACTGAAGGGCAGCTTCTAAAATTATATCATTTTGTTTTTTATTAATATAAATAGGTTCTGGATGAAGAACATCTTTGTTTTTGTTTAAAAATTTTACAAATTCTACTATACCACCATCATATTTAAACGTCTTTTCTTTTTCTTCTTCTCTTTCGTCTATTATTGTAATTCTTAACCCAGGATTAAGAAACGCTAATTCTCTTAATCTATTAGCTAAAATGTCAAAAGAAAAAGTTGTAGTTGAAAAAATTTCAGGGTCAGGTTTAAACCTTATTTTTGTACCTGTTGTTTGTGTTGTACCAACAACTTTCACTTCTGTTTGTGGCACTCCTCTTTTATATTCTTGACGATAAATTTTTCCGTTTCTATAACTTTCTGCTATTAACCATTCTGAAAGAGCATTAACTACAGAAACTCCAACTCCATGTAACCCACCGGATATTACATATGCTTTTTTATCAAATTTACCACCTGCATGTAATACTGTTAAAACCACTTCTAAAGCTGACTTTCCTTCAATCTTAGGATCTTTTGTACCTCTCATTGGATCAACAGGAATACCTCTACCATCATCTTTCACGGAGACAGAACCGTCTTCATGTAAGATGACATCAATATTTTTACAATATCCAGCCAATGCTTCATCGATAGAATTGTCCACAACTTCGTATACAAGATGATGCAATCCTTGAGAACCTGTAGAACCAATATACATCGCTGGCCTTTTTCTAACAGCTTCCAGACCACTTAAAACTTTGATCTTTGAGGCGTCATAAACTTCGTCTGGAGTTAGTTCTTTTTGTTTTGGTTGATCTGTATCTTTTATTTTTGTTTTTTCTTTCATAGGCGTTATTCTTTTTCTTTATGTAATATATTTAGTTTTTTAGTTAATAATTCTCGTAATTTTTCTACAGATATGTCATAGTAAAAATCTTTGTTTGAAACAAATGAAATACTTCCTTTTTCTTCAGAAACAATTATAACACACGCATCTGTGTTTTGTGCAATACCACAACCAGCACGATGTCGTGTCCCTAAATGTTGGCAATATTTTTCCTCAGAAAGTGGTAAAATACATTTAGCAGCGACGATTTTTTCTTTTGATATTATTACAGCGCCGTCATGTAAAGGGTTTTTAGGATAAAATATACTTAATAATAATTCTTTTGAGACATCAGCGTTAAGTAGTATACCTGTTTTTGTAAAATCTTTAAGTCCCACTTTTTGTTCTAAAACAATCAATGCACCATATTTGTTTGATGCAAGTTCTTTAACAGCTGAAACAATTTCTTCTATTGTGACTAATGAGAAAAAATTTTTTTTAGGCAAAGAAATTTCTGACAAAACATTCCTTAATTCTGGCTGGAAAACAATTGCTAAGATTATAATCCCAGCAAGCCAGAATTGTTTTAAAAACCACGAGGTGATCGGCAGTTTTAATTTTGTTGCAACAATAGTGAATAATGCTATGACCAACAATCCCCAGAAAATATTTATCGCTTTTGTCCCACGAATAAAAGACAAAAATTTAAATGTAGCGTATCCTACAATTAGAATGTCAACGATATAAATTAAATATTTATTCCAAATTTCTATAATTGATGCCATAATGTTAAATTTTATTTTATAAAAAGAATAAATGTTTTTCAACAATTTGTGTTGAAATTAAAAATTAGACTTTGTAAAAGAAACAGAATATGAAAGATGAAAAAATTGTCAAAATTTTGCAAGATGATTCTGTCCCGCAGAATGAGAAAGATTGTTTATTTAGGCAAATAATTGAAAAATATGAAAATGAATTATATAAAACAGTATACAATTATATTTTTTCTAAAGGAACTAAAGAAGACGCAGAGGATATTGTTGTTGAAACATTTGCTAGATTTTACAAAAATATAAAAAGTTTCAAACTACAAACAAGTGTCAAAAATTATTTATATCGCATAGCAATAAATCTATCGATAAACTTTTTGAAATCAAAAAAAATCGATTTTGTTTCTTTTGAAGAAATAAAAGAACAATTAGAAGACAAAACTTCTATTGATGGTGAATTAATTAAAGAAGAAACTCAAAAAGAGTTGAAAGAAATTATTTCTAAGTTATTCCATAAATTGCCTGATAAACAAAGAACAGCTCTTTATCTTGTTACATATAAAAAAATGTCGTATAAAGAAATAGCTGAAGTGTTAAATACAACAGTGTCTTCTGTAGAATCACTTATTTTTCGTGCAAAACAAAATTTGAAAAAATTTGTCTTAAAAGATAAAAATCTAAAAGAAAGGTTGGGATTATAATTATGAATTTTAAAGCTGGATATGTAACGATAATTGGCAAACCAAATGTTGGAAAGTCTACATTGCTTAATACCATTTTAGGACAAAAAGTAGCTATTGTTTCAGCAATTCCAGGAACAACTAGGTTTACAATAACTGGTATTAAAAACTTACCTAACGCACAGATTATATTTTTTGACACACCAGGGGTTTATGAGCCTAAAAATGAACTTGAAAAAAAGATGTATTCCTACGCTTATAATTCCATTGTAGATGCTGATGTTGTATTATTTATGGTAAATGCTAATGAAAAATCATTAGAGATGGACAAAAAAATTTTGAAAAAATTTCTTTCAATTTTAAATGAGAATAACAAAAAGATTGACGAGGTTAATATTTTGTGTGTAATTAATAAAATAGACCTTGTGAAAGATGAAAAAGTGATTGAAGAGCTAATTGGAAATTTGAAAAACGAGTTTAGCTTTTTTAAAGAGTTTGTGAAAATTAGTGCATTAAATAATGTAAATATAGATTTGTTAATAGAAAAAATCATAGAATATTTGCCTATACAACCAAAACTTTTTGAAGACGAAAATGTTTTTGATTTACCTCTGAAACTTAAAATTAGTGAGATAATAAGAGAAAAACTTTTCCATCATATATATCAAGAAATTCCAAAGTCTACAGCTGTTGTAGTAGAAGATATACGTCCAGGCGATGTGGATAAAAATAAACTTGTAATAGAAGCTACAATTGTTGTTGAGAAAGAAAATCATAAGGCGATAGTGATTGGTGAAAATGGGAGAAAATTAAAAATTATTGGTACTCAAGCAAGACTTGAATTAGAAAAACTTTTAGGGAAGCCTATCTTTTTATCTCTTCAAGTTAAGGTAAAAGAAAAATGGACTAAGAAAACAGATTTTGTCTCACAATTAGGTTTTTAATTTTTTGCTTACCCGCAAGTTTTTTAAATTTCTGTTGTCTATATTATAAAAGGCAGTTAGAAATTAAGATTTCTTCCACAAAGGATTGACATTTATGAAATGTAAAAAAATAAAAAAACTTATTTCAAAATACTTTGATGGTGTCTTACAGCAAGAAGAAAAAGATATGCTTTTTTCACATATTGAACAATGTAGTAATTGTAAATTAGAATTTGAGATTTTATTAAAAATTTATAACAATTTACCTGAATATAAAGATGTTGAACTACAGACAAGTTTGAAATCAAGAATTTTTGCTAAAATAGAAGAACAACAAAACAAAAAATTTGTTGTTTGGAAAAAATTTGTTCCAGTATTAGCACCGGTTACAGCATTAGTTATTTTTTTAATTACAACAATTAATCCTTGTAAGAGTGTAAATACTTATAAAGAAGGTTATGTTTTGTATCCCCAAGAAGATATTGATTTAGCAGAATTAGAACTTACAAATTTTTTAATTGAAGAATCTTAAATGGGATTTTGAATCTTTAAAATATCTTTTCGGCATCATTAAAAAATAATTAACAAAATCTTAAAGAAAGGAGGATAAAACTATGAACTACAAAAAAGTATCACTACCTCTAATACTGCTTCTTGCAGCAAGTTTGCTTTTAGCACAACATCGTGGTCCAAAAGCTGAATGTCCGGAAAGACATTATGGGTGGGAAAAAGGTGAACGTAGAGGAGAGTTTTTCCAAGAAAGAATTAATAAGCTAGCAGAGAAAGGTGTTATTTCTCAACAAGAGAAACAAGAACTTGAATCTGCAATAGAAGATTTAAAAAAATATCGTAAAGAAGTATGGAGTGATGGTAAACTTACGAAAGAAGAACAACAATCTTTAATTGAAAAAGAAAAAGCAGTAAGAGAAAAAACACGACAAGTTTTAGAAAAAGCAAAAGAAGAACTTGCAGAAGAATGGCGTGATCCAAAAGAAAGAGAAAAAATGTTTAATGAAAAAATAGATGTTATGGTAAAAAACAAAAAGATTTCTAAAAAAGAAGCAGAGGAACTTAAAAAACAACACAAAGAATTGTTAGAACTTGAAGAAAAAATATGGTCTGATGGTGTGATGACAAAAGAAGAACAAAAGGAGTTGTTTGAAGAAAGGAAAAAATTTAATGAAAAGTTAAAAAAATTTCATCATAAAGATTAATTTATATTGTAAGTTACTTACGGAGTAATTGCAGGATTTCCGCCGGAGGCGCCCGCCTGCCGTGGGCAGGGACTGCTTCAGGTATGTATCCGACAATGAATAAGAGATTGCCATGTCCTGATGGGTTCGCAATGACAAAAAAGTGGTTTTTTTCAGCGGTCTCCAAATTGCGGACGGAGCAAATTGCGGGATGACCCTCGCAATGACAAAAAGAAAGATATTATGATTATTTCCCTTATGTGGCATTACTATCCTGCATTTTTTTCGGGAGAGGTCCCGCTGAAGATGGAATAGTTGTAAAACTTGCTTTGCAATAGAGTTCATAGTAGGTGAACTTATTTTGCTGAAAAAAATTATAAGTTGTAAAAATTAATTTAATGAACAAATTCTACAGATTGTTACCATTATGTTTTTTTATTTCTTCTTTGTTTTCACAACAAGTTGTTAAGTGGAATGATGTTCTAAAAGAAGCAAAAGAAAAAAATTTGCAGTTAAAACAAACTGAAATAAGTTTACAACAAACAAAACTTAAAATTGAGAGAGTAAAATCAGAATTTTACCCACGATTAAACTTCTCTGCTTCTTCAATAAAAAACTATTCTAAAAATTTTGACTCAGATATAGTTTATTCTTACAATTTATCGTTAGGGATAGATTTATTCAATGGTTTCTCAACTATAAACAATTTGAGGTTACAACTTGTAGAATTGCTGATTACACAGGAAAATTTTAAAAGAGTATATGTGGATACTGTATCCAGTTTAAAAGAAAGTTTTATAAATTTATATTTTGTTCAAGAAAACATTGCTCTTGCAGAAAAAATTTTACAAAGAAGAAAACAGAATTACGAACTTGTGAAACTTAAATACGAATCTGGCAGTGAAGATTTAGGTTCTCTTTTACGAGTTGAAGCAGATATGTTGCAAGCAGAATATGAATTAAAAAAATTACAAAGAGAAAGAGAAGTTGTTATAAGACAACTTTTGAAAATTTTTGCAAAAGAAAATTTTGTTGATATAAAAGTTGAAACGATTTCTGAACTCGATGAAGATATAGAAAAAATTATAAATCAAGATGTAGCAGATGTTATAAAACAAACACCTGAATATAAAATTAAACAATACCAACTTTTAGAAACACAGATCCAAGCAAAGTTGGCAAAAAGTAACTTTTATCCTACAGTATCTTTTTCCGCAAATTATGGGTTTTCAGATACAAAACCTATCCCTGATAAAGATAAATGGAATTTATCTTTAAGTTTGAGAGCGTCTTATAACATATTTAATGGTTTCAAAGATATAACTGATTTAAAAATTGCGAATAATAATATAAAAACAGCAGAGTTTGAATTAGAGAATACTAAACTAAATTTGGTGAATAACTTCTATGTATTACAAAACAACTATATTGATGCTAAAGAATTGTTAGTAGTTAGAGAAAAATATCTTCAAGCCTTGGTGGTATAATTGGTATTTTGTTAGGATGTGGGCTCTCTGTTATATTATCAATATTTGCAAAATGGAATACAAAAATTGTAGTTTCATCAATTATTTTATCTTTTTGTTTTTCAGTAGCAGTAGGACTTATCTTTGGTATATGGCCTGCAAAAAAAGCGTCTCTCCTTAATCCAATTGAAGCATTGAGGTATGAATAATTTTTATTTTTGTTGATAAATTAAAATATTTTTTAATCCCTTGACTTGAGAAATTAAATATAGTATTTTATTTTAAAAGTTTTTTCATAAAATCTTGTTTTTTAGGAGGGTATAAAGTGAAAAGATACTATGAAATAGTGATAATATTTGTTCCAGATATTACTGAAGATAAGTTTAATGAAAAATTGTCAAAGATAAAAAATTTGATAAAATCAGCAAATGGCGAAATTATAAAAGAAGAAAACTGGGGGAACAGACAACTCGCCTACGAAATTAAAAAGTTTAATCAAGGAATATATTATTTTATTTTCTGTAGTGTTGAAAAATCAACGTTTGTTGAGGAATTAAAAGAACTTTTATTAAAGGATGAAAATATTTTAAGATATGGCGTTAAAAAAATTGATCCTAAAAAAGTAAAAGTCAAACAAGAAGTTTCACAAAAACTTTCTGAAAAAGTGGTTTAAAAAAATATTAATGGCAACACAAAATTTTGATGAAAACAAAGTTGTTCTTTCAGGAAGATTAACACGAGACCCTATGTTAAAATATACCTTAAGTAAAACACCTGTGTTAAGGTTTACCTTAGCGGTTAACACTTTTCATAAAGATAAAAAAGAAACTTTGTATATCCCAATAGTAGCCTATGGTGATTTAGCTTTAGAAATTTCTTCTTTAATAAAAAAAGGTACTCCTGTAAGAGTTGAAGGACGGTTAGTGAATCGTAAAATAAAAATTTCTGAAGAAGAGGAACATAAATTAATTGAGGTTATTGCAAACAAAATTGAAGTTTTTGCGAAATAAATAGAAGGGGGTAATAATGGACAAAGATAAAATGTTTCAACATGGTGAGCCTGAAGATTTGTATAAAGTAAACAATCCAAAAGTGTTTATAGTTGTCCCAAAATTACCACCAAAATTACAACCTTTGATTGAAATAGCATATAATTTATGGTGGGTGTGGAACAGTGACGCGTTTGAATTATTCCGCAGAATTGACCGCGATTTATGGGAAGAAGTATACCATAACCCAATACAACTTTTAGGTAAACTGCCAAAAGAAAAGCTTGAAGAATTGGAACGAGATGAGAGTTTTTTATCACATTTAAACGAGATATATTCAGAATTACAAAATTATTTATCTTCACAAGTGTGGTTTTATAAAGAGTTTGATAAAGAACATCATAATTGTAAGATAGCATATTTTTCAATGGAATACGGTCTTACTGAAGCAATACCGATGTATTGTGGTGGGTTAGGCGTTCTTGCAGGCGATTTGTTTAAATCGGCTTCTGACATGGGCTTACCAATGGTAGGTGTTGGGTTAGCATATAGATATGGGTATTTTAAACAACATCTTACAGACGATGGTTGGCAAAAAGAAGAGTTTGAGGAACTGCATTTCTTCCGTCTTCCAATGAAACGGATGACTGATAAAGATGGGAATCCGTTAAGGTTATTTATAAATCTTTTAATCACGATTGATGAAAAAAATGTTAAAGAAGAAAAAATATTTTTTGAAGCTTGGGAAGTGAAAATAGGTCGTAATTCTTTGTTTTTGTTAAGTACTGATATACCAGAGAATACATCTGAAAACCGAGCTATAACATCATCTCTTTATGGTGGTGATTTAGAAACACGGCTTAAACAAGAGATTGTATTAGGTATTGGTGGAGCAAAATTGTTGAAATACCTTGGAATCAATCCTACAGTATGGCATATGAACGAAGGACATTGTGGATTTTTGATTTTGGAAAGAATACATCAGCTTGTAACTGAAGAAAAACTTAGTTTTGAAGAAGCACGAGAGTTTGTTAAATCAACTTCAGTGTTTACTACACATACACCTGTCCCTGCAGGAATAGATGTTTTCCCACCAGAGTTTATAAAAAAATATTTTTCTGGTTATTGCAAAAGTTTGGGAATAACAATTGAAGATCTTCTGGCTTTAGGAAGAGAAAATCCACAGGATAAAAACCAAGGTTTTTCAATGGCTGTTTTTTGTATAAGAAATTCCGAATTCGTAAATGGTGTAAGTAAACTCCATGGTGTAATCTCAAGAAACATGTGGAAAAATTTATATCCTGGGTTACCAAGGTTTGAAATACCTATTGACTATGTAACTAATGGTGTACATATTAACACTTGGGTTTCAAACGAATTTGCAGCTTTGTTTAATCGTTACATTGGCCCACAATGGAAAACTGAACCTGAGAACCAGTCTGTATGGCAAAGGATAAAAGAAATACCTGATGCTGAACTTTGGAGATCGCATGAACGACGTAGAGAACGGCTCATAGCTTTTGTTAGAAAAAGATTAAAAAAACAGCTTGAACATGCAGGCGCTACAAGAACTCAAATTGAGTATGCAGAAGAAGTTTTAGATCCTGAAGCGTTAACTATAGGTTTTGCAAGAAGGTTTGCTGAATATAAACGCGGGACATTAATTTTTAGAGATTTACAAAGATTGAAAAAAATTTTGTTAAACAAAGAATATCCTGTACAAATTATTATTGCTGGTAAAGCACATCCACATGATAATATAGGTAAAGAATTAATTAAATATATAATTCAAATAACTCGTGATCCTGAACTAAGAGAAAAAATAGTTTTTGTGGAAGATTATGATATGAATGTAGCACATTATTTAGTTCAAGGATGTGATGTATGGTTAAACTTGCCAAGAAGACCGTTAGAAGCGTCTGGTACAAGCGGGATGAAAGCTGCAGCAAATGGTGTGTTAAACATTTCTGTGTTAGATGGTTGGTGGTGCGAAGCATATGATGGTGAAAATGGTTGGGCAGTAGGTGGTGGTGAAGAATATACTGATCCTAACCTTCAAGACGAAATTGAAAGCAGGATCCTGTATGATATCTTAGAGAAAGAAGTGATACCATTGTTTTACACTCGTGGTAGTGATGGTCTTCCTCGTGGTTGGATCAAGAAAATGAAAAATTGTATGATAAGTATCATTCCAAGGTTTAATTCTAACAGGTTAATAGAAGATTATACACGGAAGTTCTATCTTAAATGTGATACTAATTTCTTGAAGAATAAAGAAAATAATTATCGAAACATAAAAGAATATGTTGAATGGCAAAAAAAAGTTGTGTCAGTTTGGGATAAAATAAAAATTTTAGAAATAAAAGATAACATTCAAGGTTCTTATAATTTAGGTGATAAAATTGAAGTAACAGCAAAAGTTTTTATTGACAATTTGTCAATTGACGATATTTCAGTACAACTTTATTATGGTTATCTTGATTCAAAAAGTAGGATCTCTGAACCAAAAATCAAAGAAATGAATGTTGTGGATAAAGAAAATGGTGTATTCAAAGGAGAAATAGAGATAGATCGTGTAGGCCATTGTGGATACGTTGTCCGTATATTACCAAAGTTTAAAGATAAAGTAATATATATCCCTGGTTTGATAAAATGGGAATAATAAAAACGGAGGATGAAAAAATATGGATGAAAAAATAAAAGATATGCCAACAAGTATGCCTTCATCAGTAGTTGAACGGAAGACAGAATTTGTGCCACAAATAACTGATCTGCCGGCAAGTTATGGTGATACCAAAATAGTGTTGTTACCAAGAGATCCATGGTGGTGTTTTGCATACTGGGAGATTGGAGAACAAACAAAACAAGAGTTAAGATCTATTTATGGAGAAAATGTGAAGTATGTAATACGTGTTTACGATGTGACTAATGTTGTAAACTTTAATGGTAAAAACGCAAACAAGTATTTTGATATAGAAATAAACCCTGCTGCTAACAACTGGTATATTAATGTTGGGGAACCAAATCGTAGTTGGTGTGTAGATTTAGGTCTTATTACTCCGGATGGCAAGTTTGTCGTCATCACAAGATCTAACATAGTTACAATGCCAAGGTACGGTGTATCACCACTTACTGATGAACAATGGGCTGTTTTACAACGCGAGTTTGAACGATTGTTAGAACTTTCAGGTGTGTCTATGATAGGTAAAGGATCGTTTGATATAGCAAAACTTATGAGAGAACGTTGGGAAGAACTTTTAGCTATATCTCAAATACCACAGTTTATAAGTTCAGGGTTTGTTTCATCTTTTGCTAAAAGAGAACTTGAACAAAAACCTAAAGAGTTTTATTTAAAAGCTGATACAGAACTTATTGTTTACGGTGAGACATTACCTGATGCAAAACTTTATATCAACGGTGATGAATATAAATTATCTCCTGATGGCAGGTTTTCATTACGTATGAGTTTACCTGATGGTGAGAAAGTGATTCCTATAAAAGCTGTTTCTTCAGATGGAACAATGCAGAAACAAATTATATTTGTTGTGATACGAAAGAGTGAAGTAAAGTAATAAAGTGAGTAGGTGAAAAAATAAGAAAGTTTGAGGTTGTAGGAGAGGTTTTCAAACCTCGATCTCACAAATTGAGGAGTGCTGAAAAATAATTCTGTAGCAGCAAAACGTATCTTTGCCTTAGACGATAGACAAAGTAGAGATTGATACTCTACAACTACAAAAATATAATTTTTACAGTGTTTCCCAAATAGTAGGCTCCTACAGTTTTGTAGAAGCTTTTGTAGACGGCACTTAAGTGCCGTCTACCGCTACACTAAATAAAATAAAAAACTTCAAAGTGGGGAATTTATGAACATATTTGATTTTTTGAAAAAGAATAGGCAGAATATTTTTATAATAACAGTAGTAGGTTTTATTGGGGGTATTTTTTTAGGTTTTGGTGGATATTTAAGATATTCTTCAGTCCTTGATACAGCAGCAGTGGTTAATGGTGTAAAAATACCATTGCAGAAATTTAACCATCAGGTTAGTTTAGCAATAGAAAATTATCGTAATCAAGGAAATGAAATTACTGATGAAGTAATACGTTCTATAAAACAACAAGTTCTTCGTGATTTAATACAAGAAGAAGTTTTTTGGCAAGAAGCAAAAAATTATGGTATTACAGTTTCAGATCAAGAGGTGTATTACGACATAATGCGAATTCCAGCATTTCAAAAAGATGGTAAGTTTGACCGAGAAACATATTATCGTACTTTGATATTAAGATTAAAAACTACACCGAAAGAGTTTGAAGAATCTCGTAGGAAACGTATTGCAATGTTTAAACTACGCGATTTTATTATCTCAAGTGTTAAACTTTCACCACAGGAGGTGGAGTTGTATTACAAGTTACATCAACCAAAAAATGATGAAGAAAAACAAAGGTTGTATAATCAGCTGTTACAAGAGAAGCAAACAGCAGTTCTTGAAGAATGGTATAAGCAGATCAATAATAATTTAAAAGTAAAGATTTATATAAAAGATTTATAAAACATAAGATGGAACTTTACGTCTTCTCCAAGCTTGTCTCACCATTACTGCAAGAATTATGAAAATTGTCAAAAGATAAATTCGTGTAAAAATCACTACAGGTAAGGTTTCTTTACTTACATTTTTAAGCAAAATAACATTTATCCCATCAGTTAAAAGATAGCTTACAAGAATTATAATTAGTATTGCTGGTGTAATGTATTTTATGATGAACTTATAAATTTTTGGTAGTTTTATATCAGCACCGAGATGCATTTCTTCCCATGCTTTGTCTATACCAAACACCCAAGAAAATAAAATTGATTCAATACAACCAAACAAAACTAAGCAAAATGTCCCACCCCAGAAATCAAGTTCATCTACTACACCATATTTAAACAAAAATATTGAAGGTTGACATAAGAAAAATGTTACAACACTATAAATAAACACAGCATCTTTTTTAGGTAAATTAAATTCGTCTTCAAGAAAAGCAATCGTAGGTTGTGCTAAAGAAACTGACGAAGTGATCCCTGCTAAAAATAAAAGTAAAAACCAGCAGAAAGCAAAAATTGTCCCCAAAGGAATTTGTTTAAATATCACAGGCATTGTTATGAAACCTAAATTGAACGCTCCTTTAGAAGCTACTTCAACAGCGTTTTGTGGTCCTAAGAAAGTAAACGCTGCTGGGATCACAATAGAACCGCCTAAAACAACTTCTACAAACTCGTTTGTAGCAGCAGAGGTTAAACCTGAAAGAATTACATCGTCAGTTTTTCTTAAATAACTTGCATAAGTTAGAATAACACCGATACCTACTGAAAGTGTAAAAAATATTTGTCCAGCAGCTGCAAGCCATACTTTTGGTTCTTTAAGTTTTGAAAAATCCGGACTCCATAAAAAGTTAAGCCCGTTTATAGGATTGTTCTCAGGTAAAGAAGGGTTAGGAGTACCAAGAGTTAAAACACGGATAACTAAAAAAATTGCTAATAACAACAATATCGGCATTGCCCAATTACAAAATTTTTCTATGCCTTTTTTTATACCAAAATATACAATTGTAATATTAGCAACAAAAGTTAAGATAAAAAATAAGTATGAATACCAACTAGAAGTATACCATCCTAAAAACTCTTGCATTTGTTCTGCAGAAGATAGTTGTGCAAATTTTGGTGTTAAAGTAAAAATAGTATATCCTAAAAGCCAAGATTCAATATATGTATAATACATATAGATCACCAACGGACCAAAAATACCGATGACACCAAAGTATTTTATAAACCTGTTTTTTTGCCACATAGTATGAAAGATACCTGGCGCAGTCCCATGGCCAAACCCGCCACCAAACCGTCCTGCAGTCCATTCTATCCACATAAGTGGCAAGCCTAATAAAAGAAAAGATATTATATATGGTATCATAAAAATTCCGCCACCATTACGAACTGCTTGTACTGGAAAACGTAAAAAATTACCTAATCCTACTGCTGAACCTGCTACTGCTAAAATTGTACCTAATTTTGAACTCCAAGTTTCACGTTGTTGCATTTTTCCATTCCTCCATTTGCTAATATTAGAATTGTGATTTTTTTGTGTAGACTACAAAAGTTTTTATAGCTGATATAGTGCATTTTTATTTCTTTTGCGATTATATTACAAAAAATTTGTGAGTAATTCAAGTTTGTTCAATAAGGTTGAAAATAGAAAAAAATTTTTGTATAAAGAAAGACAATTTTTAAATGGATTATAATAGACAATGAAAATTTTAATTTTTTTATTATTACTATACAGTTGTACGCCATCGCCACAACGGTTACTAAAACAGGCAATAAAAGATGAACAAAAACAAAATTATACTTCTGCTGAACAAAAGTATTTAACTATAGTAGTGAAATATAACACAAGCGATGTTGCCCCGGAAGCAAAATATAGATTAGGATTATTGTACAAAGATATATTTAAAGATTATACTCAAGCACAGTTGTGGTTTACTAAAGTTATTGATGAACATAAAGAAAGCCAATTCTGTAGATTGGCTCAGATTGGACTTTTAGAATCGCCTGATTATCTCGGTATAATAGACGGCAATAAAATTGTGTTAGGTGACATTGAAAGTTTAGGGAAGAACATGCGGTTTGTTACTGAATACAAAAAATTGGATTTTGATTTATATTTAGCTACAACAAAATTATACGCTGGTGAGACAATAGTTAAACAATATACAAAGTTCTACTATAAAGATGGAGATACGGTTAAAGAATCTTCTGTTAATTTAAAAACAGATAATACAGCTAAATATACAACAATTTTTAAATTACCAATACAAAAAAATAATTCATGGACAACTGAAAAAGAAGGGAAAACAGTTGTTTATACGATTGTTGATACTAACTTAGTAGTTAAAACAAAAAAAGGATTTAGTTTTGAAAACTGTATAAAAGTTATGGAACAAAATAAAGGTGAGAAAGGGGTAAGGTTTTTATATTACGCACCAAATAAAGGATGTGTAAAAATTACAACTGCGAATATTACAGAACTTTATAAAGAATATCCAACCATAGAACTTGTAGAATAAAAATTTTATCAAGGGGAGAAAAATGAAGGAATATAAAATAGCAGTGATTCCAGGTGATGGTACAGGACCAGAAGTTGTGGCAGAAGGGATTAAAGTTTTAAGTGCTGCGGCAAAAAAATATAATGTAAAATTTGAATTTGTATATTTTGACTTTGGTGGAGAGCGGTATCTAAGAACTGGTGAAACATTACCAGATTCTGCAATTGAAGAACTTAAAAAATTTGATGCTATATATCTTGGTGCGATAGGTCATCCAGATGTTAAACCTGGAATATTAGAATTAGGTATATTATTAAAACTAAGATTTACTTTTGACCAGTATATAAACCTCCGTCCAGTAAAATTATTTCGTGCTGAAGATTGCCCTATAAAAGATAAAAAGCCACAAGATATAGATTTTGTCGTTATTCGTGAAAATACAGGAAGTGTTTATACAGGTATTGGTGGTGTAATGCAAAAAGGGACCAAGTATGAAGTAGCAACTCAACTTATGGTTTATTCGTATCATCAAGTTGAACGTTGTATACGTTTTGCATATGAATATACAAGAAAAAGGAATAAAAAGAAACTATTGACTTTAGTACATAAAACAAATGTTTTAACATATTGTGGCGATTTATGGATGAGAGTTTTTCAAGAAGTGGGTAAAGAATATCCTGATATAAAACAAGATTACAACCATGTTGACGCTTGTTGTATGTGGTTTGTAAAGAATCCAGAATATTATGATGTAGTTGTCACTGAAAATATGTTTGGTGATATTATAACAGATTTAGCAGCGATAATCCAAGGCGGTTTAGGAATAGCAGCTGGAGCAAATATCAATCCTAATGGTATCTCAATGTTTGAACCAATGGGAGGTTCTGCACCAAAATATACAGGTAAAAATATGATAAACCCGTTAGCAGCAATATATGCTGCAGCTATGATGGTAGAATTTTTAGGTGAAGAAAAAATGGCAAATGCTATTATAACTGCGATACAACAAGCATTACTTAGTGGTAAAATAAAAAGTTTATCTGCAGGTAAGATGGGACTCACAACTACAGAAGTTGGTGATTTAGTAGCAAGTTTGGTATAAAATAGTCAATAGTTCATAGTTTATAGTTAATAAAAAACAAATTTACAAAAATTTTTGTTTTGAATTTTAAGGAGGTAGGAATATGTATAATGTAGCAGTAGTAGGTGCAACAGGTGCTGTAGGTCAAGAAATGTTAAATATGTTACAATTAAGAAATTTTCCTGTAAACAAAATTTATCCGTTTGCATCAAGTAGGTCAAAAGGTAAAAAAATAAAATTTAGAAATGAAGAATATGAAGTTATAGAACTTACAAAAGAAAATGTAGAAAAATATTCAAAAGAAATCCAACTTGCATTATTTTCTGCTGGAGCAACTGTATCAAAAGAGTTTGCACCAATTTTTGCACAAAAAGGTATTTTTGTAGTTGATAATTCTTCAGCATGGCGTATGGAACCAGAAATTCCTTTAGTTGTCCCAGAAGTAAATTCTCATACTTTGTCAAAAGATAAAAAAATTATTGCTAATCCTAACTGTTCAACAATACAAATGGTTGTTGTATTAGGACCAATACATAAAGTTGCAAAAATTAAAAGAATAATTGTCTCAACCTACCAGTCAGTTTCAGGAGCTGGTGGTAAAGCAATGGTTGAACTTTTTGAAGAAACAAAAAGAGTTATAAAAAAACTAGAAGAACAACCATCTTTAATTTCTACTGAAAATTCAATATTTATGACTGAAAAACAACAGAATTCTGTTTTCCCAAGACAAATTGCTTTTAATTTAATCCCACAGATTGATATTTTCTTACAAAATTTGTATACTAAAGAAGAGATGAAGATGGTAAATGAAACAAAGAAAATTTTAGAAGATGATTCTATTAAAATTTCAGCGCAATGTGTACGTGTACCAGTGTTCAGGGCTCATTCAGAATCTGTATGGATTGAAACAGAAAGAAAAATTAGTTTGCAAGAAGTAAAAGAAATTTTAAACAACCAACCATCAGTAAAAATTGTTGATGACCCGTTTAACAACGAACCATCTTTAAGATATCCAACACCAATAGATGCTACATCACAACAGATTACTTATGTAGGTAGAATAAGAGAGGATTTATCCTGTGATAATGGTCTTGTTATGTGGATTGTCTCTGACAACTTATTAAAAGGAGCTGCTCTTAATGCTGTTCAAATCTTAGAAGAGATGATAAAAAGGGAAATTGTATGAAAAAATTAATAGTAAATGCTGACGACCTCGGACTTAGCTCGAAAATTAACCAAGGAATTATACAAGCGTTTAAAGATGGTGTTGTGACAACAGCAAGTGTGATGGTTACAAAAGAAGGGTTTGAAGATGCTGTAACATTAATAAAAGATAATCCGAGGTTGGTTGTTGGTATACATATAGATTTAGATGAATATTTTGAAATAGATCATAGCCGTGGCCGTATCGTAGGTTATAAAGTATCTCCTTTGCCAATAGATGAGATTTGTTCAAAAATAAGGCAACAAATAGAAACTTTGTTATCAAAAAATATAAAAATAGATCATTTATCAGGACATCATCATGTGCATTTAATTAAAGAAATTTTTCCAAAAGTTGTCGAGTTGATGAAGGAATACAAAATCCAAGCTATAAGATATAGTAGAAAAATAATGCCTGATCCTAGTTTATATGATGAGTTCAAAAAAATATTAGATGAAAACGATATAATTTATCCGCCATATTTTATTGAAGGATGGTATTGGGGAAATATTGATGAACCATATACTATTGCTGAACTTATGACACATCCGGGTTATGGTGAACTATGGCGTGAGTATGAACTTTCAGCAAGTTGTGACCCCAAACTTAAAGCATATCTTAGAGAAAAAAATATTCAACTTATTACTTATACAGACTTAATAAACGAAGTTAGGATGTTAAAAAACACAAGTGGCAATATATAAACTTGTAGTTGAATACAACGGCAAAAATTTTTATGGTTCTCAAAAACAAAGTTCTTTGAGAACAGTTGAGGGTGTTTTAGAAGATTTTATAAATAAAATATTAGATACAAAAAATTCTAAAGTTTCTTTTGTTTCCAGGACGGACAGAGGGGTACATTCATTAGGCAATATAGCAAAACTTGTTTGTGATAAAGAAATTAATGTAAAAGAGTTTTTACAAAAAATAAATTATTTTTTGCCGGAAGATGTAAAAATTGTTAAAATTAGCAAAATATTAAAACAAACTAAAATTAAGCCAAAGTACAAAGTTTATCATTATATTGTGTATAATTCTTCAACACCGCCAGTGTTGTTTAAAGACTATTGTTTGTGGATAGAAAATAAAATTTATATTCCAATATTGAAAGAAGCAATAAAAATTATTACAAGTAGCAAAAATTTAAATTTTGTTGCAACAAAAGAAGATGTAATTAAAAAAAGGACGATTGGTTGCAAAGTAAAAATTAAAGTAAGTAAACTTCAACAATTTTTTATTTTCAAATTCATAGGAACAAAGTTTACTCAACATATGATTCGTAATATAATGTCGTTATTGATACAAACTGCAACTAGAAAAATCTCATTAGAACAACTTAAAAAAATAGTTTTAACATGGAAATATTGTAAAACAAAACCTCTTGATGCTAAAGCGTTAATATTAACAAAAATTGTAATATAAAGAGTTGTTAATAATATATAAAAACAATTAAGAAATTTACCAGTTGTATAACCAACTTGCAATACTTGAATTACAAGCAAAAGTGTATCATACAACAGCAGAAGAGAATAAAAAGAAGATTAAATTATGAAAAATATAAGTTGTGTAATACTTGCTGCAGGTCAAGGGACAAGGATGAAGTCTGAAATACCAAAAGTGTTGTTTGACATTTGTGGCAAAACAATGATTGAACATTTACTTGAAACTGTTAAAGAATTAGATTTTAATAAGATTTATATTGTGGTTGGCCATAAAGCAGATTTAGTAAAACAAAAAATTTTGGAATCTTCTGTTGGTAAAAAATTGAAGGACAAATTGGTGTTTGTTTTACAAGGAAAACAACTTGGTTCTGGCCATGCAGTAAAAGTTGTAGAAAAACATGTATCAAAATCTGAAAAATATTTGTTAGTTCTTTCTGCAGACGTCCCTCTTATTAGCAAAGAAACTTTAAATAAATTAATAACACAACATTTTTCTAATTCAGTTGAATGTACAGTGTTGTCAGTAATTTTGGAAAATCCCTATGGGTATGGTAGAATAGTCAGAGATATTTCTAAAAAATTTGTTGCAATTGTTGAAGAAGTTGATGCAACAGAACAACAAAAATTAATAAAAGAAATTAACGCTGGAATATATGTTTTTTCTTTACCAAGTTTGTGGCAAGCTTTAAAACAGATTAAACCTGATAATAAAAAAGGTGAGTATTATTTAACAGATACTATAAAATTTTTTTCTTCTAAACAGACAGTTTTGTGTGAAAATATTAACGAAGTAAAAGGTGTAAATACAAAAAAAGATCTTGTTGAAGTGATAGAAGTGGTAAGAAAAAAAATTTTAGAAAACTTGATGTTATCCGGTGTAATTATTGTTTTGCCACAGACAGTTTATATAGATTGTAATACTAAAATTGAACCTGATACAAAAATTTTGCAAGGGTGCGTAATAACTAATTCTGAAATTGGCAAAAGTTGTACTATAGGTCCTCATAGTTTTATTTCGGATAGTAAAATAGGCAATCACACTGAGATTGTATATTCTTATATAAATTTTGCGGAGATTGGTGACAAATGTAGTATTGGACCGTTTAGTAGAATACGACCTCAAACAAAAATTTGTGATGAAGTTAAAATAGGAAATTTTGTTGAAGTTAAAAAAAGTAAAATTAGCAGTGGGGTTAAGATTAATCATTTGTCTTATATTGGCGATGCTATAATAGAAGAAAATGTTAATGTTGGGGCTGGAACTATTACCTGTAATTACGATGGTATAAAAAAACATAAAACATATGTTGGTAAAAATGTGTTTATTGGTTCAAATGTAAATCTTGTAGCACCAATTAAAATTGGTAATAACGTAGTTATTGGTGCAGGTTCAACTGTGACAAAAGATGTACCAGAAAATACTTTAGTAATAGCTCGTGCACAAGAAGTGTATAAGTATAATCATAGAATAATAAAAAAGTTGTTTGGAAATTAAAAAGGAGTTTTTTATGATGGTAGGGCCATTAAAAGTTTTCTGTGGTTCTGTGAATAAAGAATTGTATAAAGAGATTATAGAACATTTGAATATTCCTGCTGGGAAAATTTATGTAGGTAGGTTTGCTGACGGAGAAATTGAGGTAAAAATTGAAGAAAATGTCAGAGGAGCAGATTGTTTTGTAGTTCAGCCGACTTGTCCACCTGTGAATGAGAACTTGATGGAGTTGTTAATAATAATAGATGCGTTACGTCGTGCTTCTGCTGCAAGGATTACTGCTGTGATACCATATTTTGGTTATGCAAGACAGGACAGAAAAACAGAACCTCGTGTGCCTATTACATCAAAACTTGTGGCTAACCTTATTGTAGCGGCTGGTGCAAACAGAGTTTTAACAATGGATTTGCATGCAGGACAAATCCAAGGATTTTTTGATATTCCAGTTGACCAGTTGTACGCAACACCTATATTTTTAGAATATTTCAATAAACATCCTGATTTTCAAGATAAACAACAAGTTGTTGTAGTATCTCCAGACGCAGGCGGTGTTGAACGAGCAAGAGCTTTTGCAAAACGCTTTGGTGTATCGTTGGCTATAGTAGATAAAAGAAGGCCTTCGCCTAACCAAGCAGAAATTTTACATGTTATAGGTGATGTGAAAGACAAGATAGCTTTAGTTGTGGATGATATAATTGACACAGGTGGAACATTATTAAAAGTTGTAGATAAACTCTTAGAACATGGTGCTAAAAAAGTATATGCAGCATGTACGCACCCAGTTTTAAGTTCATCTGCTGACAAAAAAGTTGAACAATCAAAACTTGAGAAACTTGTTGTTTCTAATACAATACCGCTTGGGAATAAAAAAAATGATAAAATAGAAATTTTGTCAGTAGGTAAACTTTTAGCTGAAGCAATTAAAAGAATTAATTTAAACACTTCAATAAGCGAACTTTTTGTATAAAGAAGGGAGATAAAAATATGGAACAAGAAATTAAAATACCAGCTGAAATTAGACAAATTACAACAAAAAGTGTGTTAAAAGAATATAGAAAGAAAGGTATACTACCAGCAGTAGCATATGGTAATAAAATAGAAACTATGTATCTTTGGGTAAAAGATAAAATAATCGAACATTTAATCAAAGAAACATCAGTTGAAGGTACAGTATTTTATTTAGTTGTGGATGGTAAAGAATATCCTGTGGTTATAAAAGAAATACAAAAAGATCCATTAACTGATAAACCTATCCATGTAGATTTCCATGTTATTTCATTGAAAGAAGAAATTGAAGTTAAAGTTCCTATCCATCTTAAAGGAGAAGAAGAAGTTTTGAAACACACTGGTGGAATTATAGATTTTCCATTAAGAGAAGTAAGAATTAAATGTTTACCAAAAAACATACCTCAATATATTGAAGTAGATATTTCAAATTTGAAAATAGGACAAGCGATTACTGTAAAAGATATTCCTCAGGAAAAATTTGTTATTTTAGAACCACCTGATAGTATAATAGTACATGTGTTGTCAAGAAAGAAAGAAGAAACACCAACAGAGACAGTTGTAACTCAAACAACAGAACCAGAAGTTATATCTAAAGGAAAGAAAGAAGAAAAAGAAAAATAGTTGGGTTTGGAAAAAATGAAAATAAAACTTATTGTAGGTTTGGGTAATCCTGGAAGAGAACATATTTATGATAGACACAATATTGGATTTATGATAATAGACTATCTTGCTAACAAGTTTAATTTTAAATTGTTTAACCATAGAGATTTTGCTGTTGGGAAAACAAAAATTTACGGAAGAGAAATCCAGTTTTTAAAACCTTTCACATACATGAATCTTAGTGGATTAGCCGTTGAACAACATATTAAAAAGAAAAAAATTTCGCCACAAGAAATATTAGTTATATTAGACGATTTTTCAATTAATTTAGGTACAATACGTGTTCGTCAGCGAGGTTCTTCAGGTGGACATAATGGACTTGGTTCTATTATTGAATGGTTAAAAACAGAATATATACCAAGGATGAGAATCGGGATAGGTCCTTTACCAGAAGGTGTTGATCCTAAAGATTTTGTATTACAAAAATTTTCTCGTGAAGAATTACCAATTGTTGCAAAAGTTAAAGAAGAAGTTGTAAGTTTAATAAAAAAAATAGTAAGAGAAGGTGTGGAGAATTTGACTATAGAAGTGAAGTAGACAGAAGAGTAGATGAGTGTATGGGTAGATATGTTTGATGGATTAATCCATCAATCCATTAACCCATTCACAGATTCACTCGTTCACCCATCGACTCTTTTTACTGGGTGCGTAGCTCAGATGGTTAGAGTGCCGCTTTGACATGGCGGAGGTCACAGGTTCGAGTCCTGTCGCACCCAGTTTTTGTGTTTTTATTTAAAATTTTAGTTGCTAAAACTATCAACAATTTTAGTAGAAATTTTTATTAAATTTTATCTTTAAATGAAATCACACAATAGTCAAGATTTAGAGACACTTCGTCATTCAGCAGCACATATTTTAGCATCAGCTGTAGTTGAGTTATATCCAGGGACAAAATTAGGAATAGGGCCAGCTATTGAAAATGGTTTCTATTATGATTTTGACCTACCTGTAAAAATAACAGAAGAAGACCTGCCTAAGATTGAACAAAAAATGTTGGAAATTATACAAAAAGATTACAAATTTGTTCGTCAAGAAATTGATAAACAAGAAGCTATAAAAATTTTTAAAGAACGTAATGAAATCTATAAATTAGAACTTTTAAACGAAATCCCAGAAGAAAAAGTTTCAATTTATATTCATAACAATTTTTTAGACCTATGTCGTGGTCCTCATATTACCTCTACGGGACAACTTAAATATTTTAAACTTTTGTCTATCTCAGGAGCATATTGGCGTGGGGACGAAAAAAATCCGCAATTAACAAGGATTTATGGTACAGCATTTTTCACTAAAGAAGAACTTGATAATTATTTATATCAACTTGAAGAAGCAAAAAAACGCGATCATAGAAAACTTGGGAAAGAATTAGACCTTTTTGAAATTTTTGAGGAAGAATTTGGTAGTGGATTAGTTTTTTGGTTGCCGAAAGGAGCAATAATAAGAAAAATTATAGAGGACTATTTAAGAGATTTTCATTTAAAAAATGGATACCAGATTGTTTATACTCCTCATATAGCAAAATCAACTTTATGGGAAATTTCTGGCCATTTGAGTTTTTATTCAGAAAATATGTTTTCTCCTATGGATGTAGAAGGACAAAAATATATAATTAAACCAATGAATTGTCCAGGTCATGTGCTGATTTATAAATCTAAACTACATTCTTACAAAGAATTACCAATAAGATTTTTTGAACTTGGTACAGTATATAGATATGAACGTTCAGGTGTTTTACACGGCCTTATGCGAGTAAGAGGGTTTACTCAAGATGACGCACATATATTTTGTACTCCAGAACAAGTAGAAACAGAAATTCTTAAACTTTTAGATACTGTGATCGTAGTGCTAAATAAATTTGGGTTTAAAGAATATAATATAAAACTTTCAACAAGACCTGAAAAATATATTGGAGAATTAGAGAAATGGGAACTTGCTGAAAATGCATTGAAAACTGCGTTAGAGAAAAAAGGTTTAGAATACGACATTGATCCTGGAGAAGGTGTTTTCTATGGTCCAAAGATTGATCTTAAAATAAAAGATGCAATTGGTAGATTATGGCAATGTTCTACAATACAAGTGGATTTCAACTTACCACAAAGGTTTGAAGTAAAATATAGAGACAAAGATGGCCAAGATAAATATGTGATAATGATCCATCGTGCGTTATTAGGTTCTCTTGAGAGATTTTTTGCAGTTTTAGTAGAAAACTACGCAGGAGTTTTCCCGTTTTGGTTATCTCCTGTCCAAGTAAGGATCTTACCTATAAGTGATAAATTTTTAGAATATTCTCAAAAAGTTTTAATAGAACTACAAAAAAATAATTTTCGTGTTGAGTTAGATGATTCTGGAACAACCTTGCAATATAAAATCCGTAACGCGATTTCCCAAAAAATTCCGTACCTTGTAATAATTGGGCAAAAAGAACAACAAGAAAACAAAATTTCTGTCCGTCAATATGGTTCAGAGAAAACAGAAGTTTATAATTTAGAAGAATTTGTTAACAAACTAAAATCTTTATTAGAATAACAATGGACAATAAAAATAATATCAAATTAAGGAGGGAATTAAAACTAAACCATGGATTTCAGAAGATATAGAGTAAACCAATACATCCGTGCAAGAGAAGTAAGAGTAGTAGATGAGAATGGACATCAGGTTGGTATAATGTCTATCCAAGAAGCATTGAAAAAGGCTAAAGAAAAAGGGCTTGATTTAGTAGAGATAGCACCTGATGCAAACCCTCCTGTGTGTAAAATCATGGATTTTTCAAAATTTAAATATCAACAAGAGAAAAAGGAAAAAGAGTTAAGGAAAGCAAAAAGACATACTGAGATGAAGGAAATTTATATAAAACCTACTATAGCTGACCATGACCTTCAAGTAAAGTTAAATCATATTAAAGAGTTTTTACAGAAACAACATCCTACAAAAATTTTGATCACATATTTTGGTAGAGCAGCACAATATATGGACCAAACTTCGGAACAACTGCTTGAAAAAATTAAAAATGAACTACAAGACTATGGAAATTTTTTAAATATTAAAAAAGACGAAAACAGAATTTTAATAATTGTAGAACCAAAAAAGAAATAGAAAGGAGAATCTTATGGCAAAACAAAAATTAAAATCACATAGTGGTGCTAAAAAAAGATTTAAATTTACGGCTTCAGGTAAAATAAGATATAAAAAAGCAGGAAGAAGACACTTGTTAATAGGTACATCAACATCAAGAAAGTATAGATTAAGAAAAGAAGCTTTTGTTGAAAAAGCGAATGTTAAAGAAGTAAAATTAAATCTGCCATATGGAAGAGATTAAAAATTCTAAAAATAGGAGGAGTGAAATATTATGGTAAAAATATATTATGATCAAGATGCAGATTTAAATATGTTAAAAGATAAGACAGTAGGTATAATTGGTTATGGTATTCAAGGAAGGGGACAAAGTTTGTGTTTACGAGAATCAGGTGTAAAAGTAATAGTTTCAGAACTTGAGGGGACACAAAATTATCAACAAGCGATAAATGACGGTTTCCAAGTGTTCACAGCAGAAGAAGTAGCAAAACAAGCAGATATAATCCAGATTTTGACCCAGGACAATGTCCAAGCAGAAGTTTACAAAAGATCGATTAAAAAACATTTAAAACCAGCTAAAGCATTATGTTTCTCTCACGGGTTCAATATACATTTTAAACAAATCAAACCACCAAAAGATATTGATGTTTTTATGGTAGCGCCAAAAGGCCCTGGTGCGTTAGTATGGGAAATGTATAAAGAAGGGAAAGGTGTCCCAGCGCTTGTTGCTGTGTATCAAGATGTAACTGGTAATGCTTTAAAGTTAGCATTAGCCTATGCAAAAGCAATCGGAGCTACACGAGCAGGAGTTATAGAAACAACATTTAAAGAAGAAACAGAAACAGACCTTTTTGGTGAACAAGTTGTTCTTTGTGGTGGTGTTTCAGCATTGATACAAACAGCGTTTGATGTGTTAGTAGAAGCAGGTTATCAACCAGAAATAGCCTATTTTGAAGTTTTACACGAACTAAAACTTATTACGGATTTGATATATCAATATGGTATCTCTGGAATGAGGAGAAGAGTATCAAACACAGCCTGTTACGGCGACTTAACTCGTGGCCCTCGTGTGATAAATGAAAAAGTTAAAAAAGTAATGAAAAAGATATTAAAAGAAATACAAACTGGCAAATTTGCCCGTGAATGGATTAAGGAAAACAAAACTGGTAGAAAAAAATTTAACGAACTTTTAGCAAAAGGTGACCAACATCCGATAGAAGAAGTTGGTAGAAGAATTCGTGAGATGATACCTTGGATGAAAAAATAATCTTTTTGTTGAAAAAATTTTTTCAATTACACCGTTTCTTATCTCGAATTAGAAGATCCCGAGGAGAAACTATATTTTTATAACTAATGATTAAAGAAGGGAAAAAAATAGTATACATTTTCTTCGTTATAAGCGTAGTTATTTGGCTATTAAGTTTTTTAGTCAAATTTTTACTACCTATAACAATAATTTTTTGCTTAATTACCTTTTTATTAATCAATTTCTTTCGCGACCCCAACCGTATTGTTAAAAAAAACGATTCAGTGTTATATTCCCCTGCAGATGGCAAAATTTTTGATATTGTAGAAACAGAGAACACTTATTGTGTAAAAATATTTATGTCAATTTTCAATGTGCATATTCAACGCAGCCCAACTGACGCTGTAGTTAAAAAAATTGAATATAAACAAGGGGAATTTATCCCTGCTGGGAAAAAATATTCGGATATAAAAAACGAACAAAACATTGTAGTTCTTCAAGATCAAGATCAAAATGAATTTATAATTACCCAAATAGCTGGTATTCTAGCAAGACGTATTGTTTGTTGGGTTAAAGAAGGACAAAAAATTCAACAAGGCCAAAAAATTGGAGCCATACTTTTAGGTTCACAGGTAAATTTTATCTTTCCAAAAGATAAGTTTAGATTATTAGTCTCAAAAAACCAAAAAGTTTTTGCAGGTATAACAACAGTTGCTGTAAGAGTAAAAAAATAATTTATGATTACAAAAGTTTATTTATTCCCAACAATTTTCACAGCAGCAAACATGTTTTGTGGTTTTTGGTCAATTGTTTTAAGTATAAATGGCAAATTTGTACCTGCTAGTTGGTTAATAATATTAGGAATAATTTTTGACGGTATAGATGGTTTAATCGCACGGTCAAAAAATATATCTTCGACAATTGGAGCTGAACTTGACTCTTTAGCTGATTTTATTACATTTTGTATTGCACCGATAGTTTTGGTTTGGCAATTAGTTGGATATAGATATAGTTTTTCAGGTATAATGGTATGTTTTTTGTATGTATTTTTTGGAGCATTAAGATTAGCAAAATTTAATGTTTTTTCTTTATATAAAGAAAGAAACGAAAAAATAACATTCTATGAAGGTTTACCAACCCCTGCATCTGCTGGTATAATCGTTTCAATAATATTGTTATTAAGTATATCAAGTGGTTGGTCAGGTATTACTAAAAGACATTTGACATTTTTAATAGCTATTGCACCTATATTAGAGAATTTTCTTCCTGCTTTTATTTTGGTATTATCTTTGTTAATGATAACAAAATTACGATATCCTAAAATGAATAATATAGGACTTACAAAAAAAGTATCACTAAAAGTTTTAACTATTGTAATAATTACAGTTTTGTTAATTTTTTCATACCCAGAAAGTTCTGTATTTCTAATCTTTTCAGCTTATATTCTTTATGGTATTATAGAATATTTTGTAAGACTTTACAAAATGAGAAAAGCAAAAAAACACTATAATGTTGATGAAAACAGAACTTGATAATATAAAAAAAGAAGTTGTTGAGGCATATAATTATCTTCTTAAAAACAAACTTATTACAGGTTTTGATGGAAATATATCTGTTCGTATTGGAGACAACAAAATCTTAATAACACCACAAGGGAAACAAAAAATAAATCTTACTCAAGAACACCTTGTTGTTATTGATTTTTATGGAAACAAACTTGACGGCGAAACACAACCTTCAGGCGAATGGCGTATTCATACTGTAGTGTATCAGAATAGAGACGATATTAATGCTGTAGTCCATACCCATCCTGTCTATTCAACAGTTGTTGGTATTAGTGGTCTTAATATAAACAAACCATTGTTAGCAGAAACATTAGTTTATTTTGAAGGTATAGCACAAGTAGAATACGCAACTTTTTATACTGAAGAACTTGCAAAAAAACTAAAAAAATACTTGTCTCACAACGATGTTTTTATTTTAAAAAATCATGGATTAGTGACTATCGCTGAGGATTTACAGACAGCTGTTATAAAAACAGAGAAATTTGAATATTTATCAAAAATTTTTTGTCTTACAAAAATTTTAGGTAAACAACGATTTCTTACTAAAACACAGGTTAAAGAAATAAAAGAAGTATTGAAAAATTTACCAAATAATTGATTTTTCAAAATTTTTATTGTAAAAAATATATAGTTTCTAATTTTCCCAGCATGGGAGGTAAATTACTATGGGCGCGTTAATAGGTGGAATAATAGCAGTAGCTATAGGTGTATGGTTATGGATTATATGGCCAGGGCAAGCTATTGTTTTACAAGGTAGCATACCTATAATGTTGATTGCTGCAGGACTTTTAGCAATTATTGCAGGAATTACTTCAATAAAAGATACTATTGAAGCAAAAAAACTTGAGAAAGAAGCTCAACAATCTTCTTCATCATCAAATTCATCACAGCAATAGTTTGTTATATTTTCTTATATAACTTTTCATCAAGTGTAAAATTTTTAAATGTTGTTAATTGTTACTTTCTAAAATTTTGTTTTATAAATTGTTCAAAATTTGAACACAAAGGTTTTAGCTTCCTATAATGAACCATACAACAGAATTATTAGACAAAGAATTTCTTGTATTACAACAGATTTCAGATAAAGCACAACTTAGCCAAAGAACAATCGCTCAAAAAACAGGACTTTCCTTAGGTCTTGTTAATTTAATAATAAAAAAACTTGCTAAAACCGGATATATAAAAATAAAGATGTTAAATGGCAAAAAGATTGAATATATATTAACACCCAAAGGATTTTCTGAAAAAATTAAAAAAACGTACAACTATGTTTTAAAAACAATAAATTATTTTTCAAACACAATAGAAAAAATAAAACAAATAATTCTTCAAGAACACAAAAATGGGAAAAAAGAATTTTATATTCTTGCTGACGATGAAATTTATAAAATAATAGAATTTTGTTTCAAAGATTTATCTATAACCGATGTGAAATACAAAAGAATTTCAAAAATACCTAAAGCAACCAAATCAACCGCTGTATATCTTGTAGCAACAGAAAACAATATTTCCAACAACACAAAAAACATAATAAATTTGCTTCAATATTTTTAACTAAAGGATCAAACTTATGCCATACAACTGGTCAGTAGACGAAAAAAAGTTTAAAAAAGAAGATCCAAAAGCATACAAAATCTGGCGGATACAACAAATGATAAACTATGGTTTAGCAGGCGAAAAATTAGATGAAAAAGAAGTAAGAAAATATTGGAAAAAAATAAAAGACAAGATAGACCCTCAATATCGTAGATATTTAGAAATCTTATTATGGAAGAAAAAAATAAAAGTATCCTAACAATACATCAGAAAAAAATCTTAGATTTAATCTGTGAAGAAAAATACTTTACTGACAGATATTATTTAGCAGGTGGCACTGCTTTAGCAGAGTTTTATTTAAAACATCGTATTTCTGAAGATTTAGATTTTTTTACAGAAAAAGAAGAAGTTGATTCTGTAGCAATTACAAGATTCTTTGAGAAAAACAAAAATAAGCTAAAAATAAAGAGTTTTGAAACAAAAAAAGTTTTAGGATTGTTTAGTTTATTTTTTAATTTTGAAGATGGTGAAAAATTAAAAGTAGATTTTAACTACTATCCATTTCCTTTAATTGAGAAAGGTTTAAAATATAAAAGTTTAAAAATAGAAAGCATTTATGATATAGCAGTTGACAAAGTTCACACAGTAGTGTTAAATCCTCGTGCAAGAGATTTTATTGATATTTATTTTATAATCAAAGAAAAAAAATATTCTTTTGATGACTTAATAATGAAAGCAAAAGCAAAGTTTGATTGGCACATATCAGCAGTTGAACTTGGTGCAAGATTTCTTCATGCAGCAGAACTCAAAGATTATCCAAGAATGATAAAAAAAATTGACCACAGAGAATGGAAACAATTTTTCATAGATTACGCGATATCGTTAAAAAAACAGATATTTAAATAACCTTTGTGATGATAAAAAAATAAATGGAAAAAAATATGGCACAAAGAAGTAAAGATTGGTTAAGACAAGCAGAAAAAGATCTATCTCATGCAAAAAATTCGCTAAAAGACAAAGATTATGAATGGTCATGTTTTGCGTCAC
>Ga0272449_1000119_pt1 | contig 103497 bp, 94 predicted proteins | sample YNPCB0241_FD_198679 | JGI IMG/M metagenome (GOLD analysis project Ga0272449, IMG submission 198679) | Hot spring sediment microbial communities from Yellowstone National Park, WY, United States - YNP-CB-024-1 | ecosystem: Environmental > Aquatic > Thermal springs > Hot (42-90C) > Sediment...
GGGAGATGTACCCCTTGTCAAACTGGTACCCCTCCACGAACTTCAGCTCGGTCTCCAGGCTCTTGGACTCCTCAACGGTGATGATGCCCTCCTTCCCCACCTTCTCCATGGCGTCGGCGATGAGCTTACCGACGTCAGGGTCGTTGGCGGAGATGGTGGCCACCTCCTCAATGGCCTTGCGGTCTTCCACGGGGATGGCCAGGGAGCGGATCTTCTCCACGGCGGCCTCCACCGCCTTCTCAATGCCCCGCTTGAGGGCCAGGGGGTTGGCCCCGGCGGCCACGTTCTTCAGGCCCTCCCGCACGATGGCCTGGGCCAAGACGGTGGCGGTGGTGGTGCCGTCACCGGCCACGTCGTTGGTCTTGGAGGCCACCTCCTTCAGGAGCTGGGCCCCGATGTTCTCCAGGTGGTTCTCCAGCTCAATCTCCTTGGCCACCGTCACCCCGTCTTTGGTGATGGTGGGGGAGCCGAACTTCTTCTCCAGGACCACGTTCCGGCCCCTGGGGCCCAGGGTCACCTTCACCGCATCGGCCACGGCGTTCACGCCGCGCTCCAAGGCCCGGCGGGCCGCCTCGTCAAACACCAGGATCTTCGCCATAGCTCACCTCCTTACTGCAGAACCGCCAACAGGTCGCGCTCGGAAAGGATCACGTACTCCTCGCCGTCGATCTCAATCTCGGTGCCGCCGTACTTGGCGAAGACCACGATGTCCCCCTCCTTGACCTCGAGGGGCACCTTCTGGCCGTTATCCAAGATGCGGCCCGAGCCCACGGCGATCACCTTGCCCTTTTGGGGCTTCTCCTTGGCGGTGTCGGGGAGCACGATGCCGCCCTTGGTCTTGGGCTCCTCCTCAATCCGCTTTACCACAACCCGGTCGCCTAGGGGTTTGATCACGGTCTTCACCTCCGCAGCCATCTTCACTCCCCCCTTTGACGCTCAAAGGCCGAGAGTGTCAAACCAAGGGTCATTATTCTGCCCCCAGTCCCTTTTGTCAAGGGGGTTGAGGGGGGGCTTATAAACGCAGGGGTTCGTTCCCCCTTCCGGGCCGTGGGTGGCGAGCCCCCCTTTGGGACCCCTGGAAGGCCTCTTCCCCTGTGGGGAGGACCTCCCCGGCGGAAAGGCCCAAAACAGAAGGCTGCCGTTGCCTCGCCACCTCTAGTGTGGCCAGGCCTTAGCGCTCAAAAAGAACGCCTCTGCCGCAGGGCCTCATAGAGGAGCAGGGCGGCGCTCACCGAAACGTTGAGGCTATCCGCCACCCCCCGCATGGGGATGCGCACCCGGGCGTGGGCCGCCTCCTTCCAGGCCTCGGGCAGGCCTGTATCCTCCGCCCCCAGGAGGAAGGCCACCCCCGGGCGGTAGTCCCCCTCCCAGTAAAGCCTCTCCCCTTCCGGGGTGGCGGCCACCAGGCGGAGGCCCAGGGCCTTCAGGTAGCGAAGGGCCTCTTCCTCCTTCACCGGGAAGACGGGCAGGGCGAAGACCGTTCCCGTGGAGTTTCGGATCACCTGGGGGCTATAAAGGTCCACCCCCTCCGCCACCAGGACCAGGTCCGCCCCGGCCCCGTCCGCCGCCCGCAGGATGGCCCCCAGGTTGCCCGGCTTCTCCAGGCCCACCACCGCCAAGACCAGGGGGTCTGGGGGAAGGCGCACCGCCTCCAGGCGCCTTTGGGGGATGCGGAAGACCCCCAGGACCTGGGCGGGGTTTTCCCGGGTGGAGACCCGTTCCAAGGCCTCTTGGGAAAGCTCCCAAACGGGTGCGTTTCGGGCCAGGAGGCGGTCTTCGGCCAGGGCCTTAGGCCCGAGGACGAGGGTTTCCAGCGCGAGGCCCGCCCTCAGGGCCCTTTCCACCTCCCGCCTTCCCTCCACCAGAAAAAGCCCCGTCCTTTCCCGCTCCTTGCGCTCTTTGAGGGCGGCTAGGGCCTTGACCTTGGGGTTAGCGGGGCTTTGGATCCGCAAGGCGCACCTCAAAGCGGGCCACCTTGGGCCCTTGGAGTTCCAGGACCACCTCCTCCACCTCCGGGAACTCCTCCAGAAGCCGGGAGAGGCGGAGGAGGATTTCCTGGTAGGGCCTAGGGTCTTCCCGGCCCTCGAGGGGCTTTAGGAGCTCCTGGGCGTCCTTGGCGGTGAGGGGGGAAAGGCGCTGGCCCAAGGCTTGTTCCCCTAAGGGGGTGGGGAGGAGGAGGGTGAGCACGGGGCCGAAGAGGGGGTGGGGCTCGGCCCTGAGGCGGAGGGTAAGCCCATTTTCCTTGCCCAAGGGGAGGCCGAAGGCCAAGAGAAGCGCCTCCGCCTCCTCCCGGCTTAGGCGCTTTTTCCCCTCCAGAAGCCGCCTCGCCTCCTCCAGGCGCAGGTCCGGAAAGTCGGGGAAGAGGAGGGGTTCTTCCCGAAAGCGCCGGTAGGCCCAGGCCCGGGCCAAGGCGATGGCCGCCGACTCGGGGAAGCGGTAGAGGGCTACCCGCCCCAACACCCGGGCCCTTACCCCCGCGGAGCCCATGGCGCAGGCGAGGAGGAGCTTTTCCCCTTCCGCCTCCCCTAGGAGCCTTAGGAACTCCTCTTCGGAGGCGTACCCCATGGGCACGAAGAGGAGGAAGACGCTTCCCGCATCGCTTTCCATCGCCTCCTTGAGCGCCCGGGCGAAGTCCTCCCCCCGGGCGGTGGAGCCCAGGTCCACGTGCTCCACCTCGAGGCCCCCCTCCTTCAAGGCCTCCAGGGCCAGGTTGGAGGGGCCGGAGGCGTTGGAGACGAGGCGCACCCGGCCGTTTTCCGGCAGGCGGCCCAAGGAGAGGAGGGCGGCCACGTCAAAGGCCTCCTCCAGGTCGTTGGCCCGCACCACCCCCGCCTGGGAGAAAAGGGCCCGCACCAGGGGGTCGCGGGAGGGGTGGACGGCGAGGATGGGCTTTTTCTTGCCAATCCGGCGGGCCAGGCGGGAGAAGCGCCGGGGGTTGCCGAAGCTTTCCAGGTAGAGGAGGATGACCCGGGTGCGCTCGTCCTCCTCCCAAAACTGCAGGAGGTCGTTGGAGGAGATATCCGCCTTGGCCCCCAAGGAAGCAAAGGAGGCGATGCCGAGGCCCATCCCCTCGGCGTAGGCCATCACCGCCCGCCCCAGGGTGCCCGACTGGCTGGAGAGGGCCAAGGGCCCGGCCTTGGGCAAAGGGGCTAGGCCTGCGGCCAGGCGCACCTCGGGGTGGGTGTGCACGAGGCCCAAGGACCCTGGCCCCAAAAGGCGCATACCATAGCGGCGGGCCTTGTCCGCCAGGGCCTTCGCCTCTTCGGGGGTGAAGCCCGTGGTGAGGACGATGGCGCCCCTAACCCCCCGGCGGCCGCAGGCCTCCAGGGCACCCGGGACGCGCTCCTTGGGTACGGCGATCACCGCCAGGTCCACGGGGCCGGGGATGCTCTCCACGCTGGGGTAGGCGAGGAGGGGGCCCACGGTGCCCCCCTCCCTGCCGATGGCCTCGTTCACGGGGTAGACAGGCCCCTGAAAGCGGCCAAAGATGAGGTTTTCCAAGACCCGGTAGCCGATGCTCTCCGGGTCGCGGCTCGCCCCCACCACCGCCACCCCCCGGGGGAAGAAGAAGGGGTGGAGGCTGGCGATGGTGGAGACCTTTTCCCGCCACTCAAACCGCTCCGCCGCCTTCTCCTCCAAGAGGATTTCAAACTCCACCTCCACCTCCCCTCCCTCCCGGTGGGCCCGCACCTGGAAACCGCTTTCCATGAAGACGTTTAGCATCTGCCGGTTTTCCGCCAGGGTGAAGGCCTGGAAGCGCCGCACCCCCCGTTTGGCGGCGAGGAGGGCGAGGCGCTCCAGAAGGAGGGTGCCCAGGCCCTTACCCTGGTAGGCATCGTCCACCAGGAAGGCCACCTCGGCGGTCTCCTCCCCTTTGGCCCGCACGTACTCCCCGGTGGCCACGATCCTCGGGGGCTCCCCGGCCAGGACGATGAGGGTCACCTTTTCCTCCTCGGGCTTGGCGGAAAGGAGGAGTTCCGCCGCCTTCTCCGGGGAGATGGGGGAGAAGAAACGCATGCGCAGGGATTCCGGGGAAAGCCGCTTGAGGAACTCCACAAAAAGGGGAAGGTCCCTGGGGGTGGCCCGGCGCAGGAGGGCGGTGCGCCCGTCCTTGAGGAGGATGGGGCCCTCCTCGAGGCCGTACTGGGGCGTGGGTGGGGGCACGTACCCCATGCCCTTAGCCTACCCTAGCCGGACTGGGGGTAGCATAGGGCCATGCTGCGCCTGGACACCCGCTTCCTCCCGGGGTTTTCCGAGGAGCTGAAGGCCCATGCCCCCCTTCTCCTAGAGGCGCGGGAGGCCCTCTTGGCCAAGCGGGGCCAGAAGGGGGCCATGCTGGGCTGGATGGATCTTCCCGAGGACACGGAAACCCTGAGGGAGATCCGCCGCTTCCGCGAGCAGAACCCCTGGGTGGAGGACTTCGTCCTCTTGGGGATTGGGGGAAGCGCCTTGGGGCCCAAGGCCCTGGAGGCTGCCTTCGCCGATAGCGGCGTCCGCTTCCACTACGTGGACCACGTGGAGCCCGAGCCCATCCGCAAGCTCCTCCAAAGCCTTAACCCCCATAAAACCCTGGTCAACGCCGTTTCCAAGTCCGGGGCCACGGCGGAAACCCTGGCGGGGCTCTTACTCTTTTTGGACTGGCTTAAGGCCCATCTGGGGGAGGCGTGGCGGCGGCACCTGGTGTTGACCACGGACCCCAAGGGGGGCGCCTTGAGGGCCCTGGCGGGACGGGAGGGCTTAAGGGCCTTCGCCATCCCCGAGGAGGTGGGGGGCCGGTTTTCCGTGCTTTCCCCCGTGGGCCTTCTCCCCCTGGCCTTTGCTGGGGCCGATCTGGACGCCCTCCTCATGGGGGCCCGCAAGGCCAATGAGCAGGCCCTGGCTCCCTTAGAGGAAAGCCTCCCCCTAAAGACGGCCCTCCTCCACCACCTGCACCGCCACCTCCCCATCGCCGTCTTCATGGTGTACTCCGAGCGCCTCCGGTACCTTCCCGCCTGGTTTGTCCAACTCCACGACGAGTCCTTGGGCAAGCGGGACCAGGAGGGAAGGCGCGTGGGCACCACCGCCCTCCCCGCCCTCGGCCCCCAGGACCAGCACGCCCAGGTGCAGCTTTTCCGGGAAGGTCCCTTGGACAAGCTCCTCACCCTGGTCATCCCGGAAAGCCCCGTGGAAGACCTTCCCTTGCCCCCCGTGGGGGAGCTTCCGGAGGCGGGGTACCTCTTCGGCAAGACCCTTTTCCGCCTCCTCAAGGCCGAGGCGGAGGCCACCTACCAGGCCCTGGCGGAGGCGGGGCAACGGGTCTATGCCCTATACCTTTCGGAGGTCTCTCCCTACACCATAGGCTGGCTCCTGCAGCACCTCATGTGGCAGACCGCCTTCCTGGGGGAGCTTTGGGGGGTGAACGCCTTTGACCAGCCCGGGGTGGAGCTGGGTAAGCGCCTTACCCGCGCCTTTCTGGAGGGGGAGGGCTAAGGTGGAAGCGTGGAAATGTGCCTTGTGATACCCTGGCCTGGAGGAGGCCCGTATGGACCGCCTGAGCTATATCGGTATTCAACCCAAAAAACAGGTCTTTTGGAACACCGTTTCCCCGGTGCTGGTGGAGCACACCCTGCGCCGGGGCGAGGGGTTTTTGGCCCATAAGGGCCCCCTGGTGGTGGACACCACCCCCTACACGGGGAGAAGCCCCAGGGACAAGTTCGTGGTGCGGGAGCCGGAGGTGGAGGGGGAGATCTGGTGGGGGGAGGTGAACCAGCCCTTTTCCCCGGAGGCCTTCCAGGCCCTTTTGGAGCGGGTAGCCCAGTACCTTTCCGAAAGGGACCTCTATGTCCAGGACCTCTATGCCGGGGCGGACAAGCGCTACCGCCTGGGGGTCCGGGTGGTAACGGAAAGCCCCTGGCACGCCCTCTTTGCCCGCAACATGTTCCTCTCCCCCCGCCACTTTTCCGAGGACGACGAGGCGGAGCGCTTCCAGCCCGGCTTCACCGTGGTGCATGCCCCCCACTTCCTGGCGGACCCCGAGCGGGACGGTACCCGGAGCGAGGTTTTCGTGGGCATTAGTTTTGGGCGGCGCCTCGTCCTCATCGTGGGCACCAAGTACGCCGGGGAGATCAAGAAGAGCATCTTCACGGTGATGAACTACCTGATGCCCAAGCAGGGGGTTTTCCCCATGCACGCCTCGGCCAACGTGGGGCGGGAGGGGGATGTGGCGGTCTTCTTCGGGCTTTCCGGCACGGGCAAGACCACCCTTTCCACCGACCCCGAGAGGCCCCTCATCGGGGACGACGAGCACGGCTGGAGCGAGGAGGGGGTTTTCAACTTTGAGGGGGGGTGTTACGCCAAGGTCATCCGCCTCTCCCCCGAGCACGAGCCCCTTATCTATAAGGCCTCCAACCAGTTTGAGGCCATCCTGGAAAACGTGGTGGTGAACCCGGAAACCCGCCGGGTGGAGTGGGACGACGACTCCAAGACGGAGAACACCCGCTCCTCCTACCCCATCGCCCACCTGGAGAACGTGGTGGAATCCGGGGTGGCGGGCCACCCCCGGGCCATCTTCTTCCTCTCCGCCGACGCCTACGGCGTCCTTCCCCCCATCGCCCGCCTTACCCCCGAGCAGGCCATGTACTACTTCCTTTCCGGCTACACCGCCCGGGTGGCGGGCACGGAGCGGGGCATCACCGAGCCCAAGGCCACGTTCTCCGCCTGCTTCGGGGCGCCTTTCCTTCCCCTGCACCCCGGGGTCTACGCCCGCATGCTGGGGGAGAAGATCGCCCGCCATGGGCCTCGGGTCTACCTGGTGAACACGGGCTGGACCGGGGGGCCCTATGGGGTGGGGCGGCGCTTCCCCTTGCCCGTGACCCGGGCCCTCTTGCGGGCGGCGCTTAGCGGGGTCCTCGAGGGCGTCCCCTACCGCCAGGACCTCATCTTTGGCTTTGAGGTGCCCCTGGAGGTGCCCGGGGTGCCCCAGGAGCTTCTGGACCCCCGGGGGACCTGGGAGGACAAGGAGGCCTACGACCGGCAGGCCCATAAGCTCGCCGCCCTCTTCCAGGAGAACTTCCAGAAGTATGCGGATGGGGTGGACGAAAGGGTACGCCGGGCAGGTCCGCGGATAGGTTGAGGAGGAAGCCTGGCCCCCAGGCCCTTGCCAAATAGGGCCTGGGGGTATTAGGCTCCTAGGTGGCGGAAATGGTAGGGACAAATGTACTTCACCCCCGGCGGAAACCTTTTGGCAGAATGGTAGGCGTTACCGTCTGGGGGACGGGTTTCCTATGAGCCAGACCTGGTTTAGCCGCTACGCCTGGGGTGTCCTCCTCTGGAACGTCTTGGTGGCCCTATGGGGGGCTTACGTGCGGGCCACAGGCTCGGGGGCGGGGTGCGGGTCCCACTGGCCCACCTGCAACGGGGAGATCATCCCCCGAAGCCCCCAGGTGGAAACCCTCATTGAGTTCACCCACCGGGCCACCTCGGGCTTGGCCTTCCTATCCGTGCTCTTGCTTCTCTTCCTCGCCCTGCGCCTTTTCCCGAAGGGGCATCCCGTTCGGTTGGGCGCCGGGCTTTCCTTCTTCTTCATGGTCACGGAGAGCCTCGTGGGGGCCTCCCTGGTCCTCTTTGGTTGGGTGGCGGACAACGTGAGCGCCGAGCGGGCCGTGGTGCAGATGGTCCACTTGGCCAACACCTACTTCCTCCTGGCCGCCCTGGCCCTCACCGCCTGGTGGGCTTCTGGGGGGGCCCCGTTGCGCCTTCGGGGGCAGGGGGCGGTGGGGTGGGCCCTCCTTCTTGGGCTCCTCGCCCTCCTTTTCTTGGGCATGAGCGGGGCGGTGACCGCCCTTGGGGACCTCCTCTTCCCCGTGCGGAACACCTTGGAGGCCCTGGAGCGTTCCTTAACCCCGGGGGAGCACTTCCTGGTGCGCCTTAGGGTGCTCCACCCCCTCATCGCCGTGAGCGTGGGGCTTTACGTGGTCTTCGCCGGCTTCCTGGTGGCCCACCTCCGCCCCTCGGAGGCCTCGAGGCGCCTGGCCCAGGGGCTGGCCTACCTTTACGGGGTACAGCTCCTGGCGGGCCTGGTGAACGTCTGGCTCAAGGCCCCCGTGTGGATGCAGCTCCTCCACCTCTTCCTGGCCTACGCCGTCTGGCTCCTTTTCGTCCTCCTCATGGCCTCGAGCCTGGCCCAAGGGACGAGGCGGGTGGAGCTGGGGGAAGGGGGGTTGGCCCAGGTCCACCGGGGCACGGGCGGGGCCACCTGGAAGGACTATTTGGCCCTCACCAAGCCCAGGGTCATCAGCCTCCTCCTCCTCACCACCCTTCTCGCCATGCTCATCGCCGCCAAGGGGTGGCCGGGGACCGGGCTTTTCCTGGCGGTGGCCTTGGGAGGGTACATGATGGCGGGGGCGGCCAACGCCATCAACATGGTGGTGGACCGGGACATAGATGCCCGCATGAAGCGCACCGCCAAAAGGCCCACGGTGACGCAGAGAATCTCCAGCCGGGATGCCCTCCTTTTCGCCTTCGCCCTCGCCCTTTTGGGCTTCGGCCTCCTCTGGGGGGCCGCCAACCTCCTGGCCGCCACCTTGGCCCTCATGGGCCTCATCTGGTACGTCCTGGTCTACACCCTTTACCTCAAGCGGCGCACCTGGCAGAACATCGTCATCGGTGGGGCGGCGGGGGCCTTCCCGCCCTTGGTGGGCTGGGCGGCGGTGACCGGGGAGCTCAACCTCTTCGCCTGGTACCTCTTCGCCCTCATCTTCTTCTGGACCCCCGTGCACTTCTGGGCCTTGGCCCTCATGATCCAGGACGACTACCGGGCGGTGGGGGTGCCCATGCTCCCGGTGGTCTTAGGGGAGCGGGTTACGGTGATGCAGATCGCCCTCTACGCCCTTCTCACCGCCCTGATCTCCCTCATGCCCCTTCTTTTGGGCGAGCTGGGCCTGGTCTACCTCCTCTTTAGCCTGGCCCTGAACGCCCTCTTGTTGCTCAAGGCGCTTGCCCTCTACCGCCAGCCCGAGCGGAGGACGGCGGTTTCGCTGTATAAATACTCCATGCTCTACCTGGCCCTCTTGTTCGTGGCCATGGCGGTGGACCGGGTGCTATAGGGAGGGAGTGGATGAAGCGAGCGTTTGCGGCCCTAAGTCTTTTTGGTCTAGTCCTGGCCCAGGAGGCCCACCGGGTGGCCATCACCCACCCCTTCTCCCCGGTTAACCGGGAGACCAACTTCCTCCTGGTCTGGGTCTTGGTCTTCTCCGTACTCATCTTCGGCGTGGTGGCGGGCGCCCTGGCCTACATCACCTGGAAGTTCCGCGCCCACCCGGGCCAGCAGGGCGAGCCGCCCCAGATCCACGGGAACGACCGCCTCGAGGTCATCTGGACCCTGATCCCCGTGGCCATCATCCTCGTTCTCTTTGGCCTCACGGCCCGGGCCCTCATCCAGGTCAACCAACCCATCCCGGGGGCCATGAAGGTGGAGGTCACCGGGTACCAGTTCTGGTGGGACTTTAACTACCCCGAGCTGGGCTTCCGCAACTCCAACGAGCTCATCCTGCCCGTGGGGGTGCCGGTGGAGCTGGAGGTGACCTCCAAGGACGTGATCCACTCCTTCTGGGTGCCGGGCCTGGTGGGCAAGCAGGATGCCATTCCGGGACAAAAGACTCGGATACGTTTTGTAGCGGAAAATCCGGGCAACTACTACGGCTTCTGCGCCGAGCTGTGCGGGCCGAGCCACGCCCGGATGCTCTTCCGGGTCTTGGTGGTGCCCAAGGAGGCGTTTGACCGCTTTGTGGAGGCGGCCAAGGGCTACACGCCTCCCGTGGCGGACGCCCGGGGGCAGGAGGTGTTCCAGCAAAACTGTATGGCCTGCCACGGGGTGCAGGGGAAGATGCCCCCGGCGGTCATCGGTCCCGAGCTGGCCTTCCTGGGCAACCGGGTGAGCCTGGCTGCGGGGATTGTGGACCACACGCCGGAGAACCTCAAGGCTTGGATCAAGGACCCGGCGGCCATGAAGCCTGGGACGAAGATGCCCGGCTTCCCCCAGCTTTCCGAGGAGGACCTGGACGCCTTGGTGCGCTACCTGGAAGGGCTTAAGGTGGAGGGCTTGGACTTCAAGGCCCTGCCCAAGTTCTAGGGAGGTCTGAGGATGGCCATTACCGCAAAGCCAAAGACGAGCGCGTGGGCGGTCCTCTGGGACCTGCTCACCACCGTGGACCACAAGAAGATCGGCCTGATGTACACCGCCACCGCCTTCTTCGCCTTCGCCTTGGCGGGGGTCTTCTCCCTCCTCATCCGGGCGCAGCTGGCGGTGCCCAACAACACCCTGCTCACCGGGGAGCAGTACAACCAGGTTCTCACCCTGCACGGGGCCACCATGCTCTTCTTCTTCATCATCCAGGCCGGGCTCACCGGCTTTGGCAACTTCGTGGTGCCCCTGATGCTGGGGGCGCGGGACGTGGCCCTACCCCGGGTGAACGCCTTCAGCTATTGGGCTTTCCTGGGGGCCATCCTCCTCGCCCTCATGAGCTTCTTCTTCCCCGGCGGGGCCCCGGCGGTGGGCTGGACCTTCTACTACCCCTTCTCCGTGCAGTCGGGGAGCGGGGTCAACTTCTACATGGCGGCCATCCTCCTCCTGGGCTTCTCCAGCCTCCTGGGTAACGCCAACTTCATCGCCACCATCTACAACCTCAGGGCCCAGGGGATGAGCATGTGGAAGATGCCCATGTACGTGTGGAGCGTCTTCGCCGCCAGCGTCCTCAACCTCTTCAGCCTGGCGGGGCTCACCGCGGCCACCCTTTTGGTCCTCCTGGACCGCAAGATCGGCCTTACCTGGTTCAACCCGGACATCGGGGGTGACCCCGTCCTCTTCCAGCAGTTCTTCTGGTTTTACTCCCACCCCACGGTTTACGTGATGCTCCTGCCCTACCTCGGCATCCTGGCCGAGGTGGCCTCCACCTTCGCCCGCAAGCCCCTCTTCGGCTACAAGCAGATGGTGTGGGCCCAGATGGGCATCGTGGTCCTGGGCACCATGGTCTGGGCCCACCACATGTTCACCGTGGGGGAGTCCACCATCTTCCAGATCGCCTTCGCCTTCTTCACCGCCCTCATCGCCGTGCCCACGGGGGTGAAGCTCTTCAACCTCATCGGCACCCTTTGGGGTGGGCACCTGCAGATGAAGACCCCGCTGCTTTGGGTCTTGGGCTTCATCTTCAACTTCCTCCTTGGGGGGATTACCGGGGTCATGCTCTCCATGACCCCCTTGGACTACCAGTTCCACGACTCCTACTTCGTGGTGGCCCACTTCCACAACGTGCTCATGGCGGGCTCGGGCTTTGGGGCCTTCGCCGGGCTTTACTACTGGTGGCCCAAGATGACGGGCCGCATGTACGACGAGCGCCTGGGCAAGCTCCACTTCTGGCTCTTCCTCGTGGGCTACCTGGTGGTCTTCCTGCCCCAGTACGCCCTGGGCTTCTTGGGCATGCCCCGGCGCTACTACACCTACAATGCCGATATCGCCGGCTGGCCCGAGCTCAACTTCATCTCCACCGTGGGCGCCTTCATCCTGGGCTTGGGCGGGCTCGTCTGGATCTACGCCATGTGGAAGAGCCTCCGTTCCGGGGAGAAGGCTCCCGATAACCCCTGGGGCGGCTACACCCTGGAGTGGCTCACCGCCTCCCCGCCCAAGGCCCACAACTTTGATGTGGAGCTCCCCAAGGAGTTCCCCTCCGAGCGGCCCCTTTACGACTGGGCCAAGAAGGGGGTGGAGCTGAAGCCCGAGGACCCGAGCCACATCCACCTGCCCAACAGCTCCTTCTGGCCCTTCTACGCCGCCGCCACCCTCTTCGCCTTCTTCGTTTCCGTGGCGGCCCTGCCCGTGCCCAACGTCTGGATGTGGGTCTTCCTGGCCCTCTTCGCCTATGGCCTCGTGCGCTGGGCCTTGGAGGACGAGTACAGCCACCCGGTGGAGCACCATACCCTTTCCGGAAAGTCCAACGCCTGGATGGGGATGGCCTGGTTCATCGTCTCGGAGGTGGGCCTCTTCGCCATCCTCATCGCGGGCTACCTCTACCTAAGGCTTTCCGGGGCGGCCACGCCTCCTGAGGAGCGGCCCGCCCTTTGGCTCGCCCTTCTCAACACCTTCTTCCTGGTGAGCTCCTCCTTCACGGTGCACTTTGCCCACCACGACCTCAGGCGGGGCCGGTTCAACCCCTTCCGCTTTGGGCTTCTCATCACCATCGTCCTGGGTGTTCTCTTCTTCCTCTTCCAGGCGTACGAGTTCTACCAGTTCTACCACCACTCCTCCTGGCAGGAGAACCTCTGGACCGGGGCCTTCTTCACCATCGTGGGCCTCCACGGCCTGCACGTGGTGATCGGGGGTTTTGGCCTTATCCTGGCCTACCTCCAGGCCTTGCGGGGCAAGATCACCCTCCACAGCCACGGCACCCTCGAGGCCGCCAGCATGTACTGGCACCTGGTGGACGCCGTGTGGCTTTTCATCGTGGTCTTGTTCTACGTCTGGTAAGGCTCGCCGTACCCTTTCCCCCGCCTTTGGCGGGGGATTTTGCTATTTAAGAGATGAGGATGCGGCTTTTGGTGGTGGACTTTGACTACTTTTTTCCCGTCCCCCAAGACCCGGGCCATCCTGAGGCCCACCTGTACGCCTGGGGGCACTTTGAAACGCCCTACTACCTTCAGGATGTCTGGGAGGCTAGGGCCTGGGCCTTTTTGCTCCGGGGTTTACCCTTGCCCCAGGCCCAGGGGTGGGAGGGGTTTTGGGAACGCTTTCGTTTTGCCCCGGAAGCCCAGCTTTTCTACGCCGACTCCAACGCCCTGGCCTTCCACCCGCGGGTGCGGGCGGGGGTGGAGGAGGTGGTGCTCTTTGACGCCCACCACGATGCCGGCTACCGCTCCTTAGGGGAGGAGCCCGCCTGCGATGACTGGATGGTCTTCTACGCCCGCCAGGGGGCGAGGCTTACCCTTTACTACCCCCCCTGGCGGGACCCCTCCTTGGAGCCCGAGCCGCAGGTGCCCGTGGTGCGGCTTCTGGACCCTGGGGGAAAGGTGGAGGGGGTCTTCCACCGCGCCTTCCTCTGCCGCAGCGGGGCCTGGGTGCCCTCGTGGGTGGACCCCTCCTTTTTCGCCTTTCTAGAGGCGGCCCCCCTGCCCAAGGAGGCGCTAGAACCCGTGAGGCCCAGGGAACCTAGGGTGGAGGCCCTAAAGGATAGGGTTCGGGAGGAGGAGCTTGGCCTTTGGATCATGGACGCCTTGCGCAAGCCCCGCTAGCGGGCTATAATCGCTAGGGCTTGGGGGCCGTTAGCTCAGCTGGCAGAGCAACCGACTTTTAATCGGTAGGTCGCAGGTTCGAATCCTGCACGGCCCACCAGCCAAAAAAGAACCCCCGGGGAGCACCCGGGGGTTTCTTGGCGGGCCCGAGAGGATTCGAACCCCTGACCTGCTGATCCGTAGTCAGCCGCTCTATCCAACTGAGCTACGGGCCCAAGCCGACCTCTAAGGTAGCACGGGGAAGCTTCCTTTGTCAATAATAATCCCGGTGCGCGAAGAGCGTCTGGAAGCTCACCTTCTTGCCCTGCTCCGGGAGCCCCGCTCTTTGGATGAGCTCCATGCGACTCTGAAAACCCTTTACCCCAGCCTGCGCAAGGCTACACTTTTTGGCCTCTTGGTCCGGCTTAAGCGGGAGGGGCGGGTGGTCTACGGGAACGGGCGCTTCCTAGCGGGGAAGGAGCAAGACCCGGACTCCTAGGCCATCCGTGAGCTGGACTTCAAAACGGCTCCTTGGGGAAGCAGGGGCCAGGGTTTCTCTTGGAAGCCTCTTCCCAAGAGGTAGCCTTGGGCTTCCGCCCGAGGCGGGGGTGCTATCCTGAACCTTAATGCGGCCTGGGCTTTCCGCAAGGAGGTTGGTGGTCAAGGTGGGCAGTGCGGTCCTGGCCGGGCCTAGGGGGTTGGACCTGGGCGTCATGGCCGAGATTGCCCGCCAGGTTTTGGCCCTTAAGGCGGCGGGGCGGGAAGTGGTCTTGGTTTCCTCCGGGGCGGTGGCGGCGGGCATGGCGGCCACGGGGCTTCCCCGTCCCGAGGACATGCCCCGGAAGCAGGCCCTGGCCGCCATCGGCCAGCCCCTCCTCATGGCCGCTTGGCGGGAGGCCTTTCGGGGGGTTCCCGTGGCCCAGGTCCTCCTGACGGCGGAGGACTTGGCCTCGAGGGAGCGCTACCTGAACGCCAAGGCCACCCTGAAGGCCCTTTTGGAGCTCGGTGCCATTCCCATCATCAACGAGAACGACACCGTGGCCTTCCAGGAGATCCGCTTCGGGGACAACGACCAGCTTTCCGCCCGGGTGGCGGCCTTGGTGGAGGCGGGGCTCCTCCTCCTCCTTTCCGACGTGGACGCCCTTTACGAGGAGGACCCCAAGCGAAACCCGGAGGCGAGGCCCATCCTCGAGGTGGAAGACCCCGCCTCCGCCCTGCGGCACGCCGGGGAGGGGAACCCCTTGGGCAGTGGCGGCATGCGCTCCAAGCTCCTCGCCGCCCGGCTTGCGGGGCGGGTGGGCATCCCCACCCTGCTTCTGCCCGGGAGGCGTCCCGCAGTCCTCTTGGAGGCCCTGGAAGGGGTGCCCATGGGCACCTACTTCCACGCCCAAAGGCGCTACCGGGGGGAGCGGGCTTGGCTTTATGGGCTTCTGCGCCCAAAAGGGGAGCTCGTTTTGGACCAGGGGGCGGTGTGGGCCTTAAGGAAGAGGGGGGCGAGCCTCCTCCCCGCCGGGGTCAAGGAGGTGCGGGGGCGGTTTGGCCGGGGGGAGGCGGTGCGCCTCCTCGCCGAAACCGGGGAGGAGGTGGGGGTGGGCCTCGCCAACTACGCCGCCGAGGAGATCGCCCGCATCAAGGGGCGGAAGAGCGCGGAGATTGAGGCCATTTTGGGCTACCGCTACACCGAGGAGGTGGTCCACCGGGACCACCTGGCCTTGAAGGAGGAGGCATGACGGCGCTGGGCTTGCGGGAACTGGCGGAGCGGGCAAGGGCCAAGCTACCCCTCCTCGCCAAGGGGAAGCGGGACGAGGCCCTTTTGCGCATGGCGGCCCTCCTATCCGAGCGCTGGCCGGAGGTGCTCACGGCCAACCGGATGGACCTGGAGGAGGCGGAAAGGGCGGGGCTTCCCAAGGCCAAGCTGGACCGGCTCGCCCTTAGGGAAAAGGACCTGAAGGCCCTCACCGAGGGCCTAAGGCAGATCGCCGCCCTCCCCGACCCCTTGGGGCGGATTGAGGGCTTGAGCAAGCGGCCCAATGGCCTCCGGGTGGGCCGGATGCGGGTGCCCCTGGGCCTCATCGGCTTCATCTACGAGGCGCGCCCTGGGGCCACGGTGGAGGCGGTGGCCGTGGCCCTGAAAGCGGGGAACGCCATGCTCCTTAGGGGCGGCAAGGAGGCCTTCCGCTCCAACCAGGCCCTGGTGGCCCTTTGGCACGAGGCCCTAAGGGGAGCGGGGCTTCCGGAGGAGGCGGTCTCCCTGGTGCCCACCACGGACCGGGAGGCCATCCTGGAGATGTGCCGTTTGGAGCTTTTAGACCTCCTCATCCCCCGGGGAGGGGAGGAGCTCATCCGCCTGGTGCAAAGGGAGGCCCGGGTGCCGGTCCTGGCCCACGCCAAGGGGGTGAACCACCTCTACGTGGACGAGAAGGCGGAGCTTTCCATGGCGCTCCGCCTGGCCCTAAACGGGAAGACCCAGCGTCCAGCGGTCTGCAACGCCCTCGAGGCCCTCCTGGTCCACGAGAAGGTGGCGGAGGCCTTCCTGCCCCTTCTGGAAGGGGCCATGCGGGAAAGGGGGGTGGAGCTTCGGGCCTGCCCCCGGGCCCTTCCCCTCCTCAAGGAGGCGGTGCCCGCCCGGGAGGACGAGTGGGACCGGGAGTACCTGGACCTCATCCTCCGGGTCAAGGTGGTCTCGGGCCTGGAGGAGGCCTTGGCCCACATCGCCCGCTACGGCTCCCGGCACACGGAGGCCATCTGCACGGAGGACCCCAAGGCGGCTTGGCGCTTTTTGGAGGAGGTGGACGCCTCCTTGGTCCTTTGGAACGCCTCCACCCGCTTCAACGACGGCTTTGAGCTAGGCCTGGGGGCGGAGATCGGCATCAGCACCTCCAAGCTCCACGCCTACGGCCCCATGGGCCCCCTAGAGCTCACCACCTTGAAGTGGGTGGCCCTGGGGGAGGGGCAGGAGAGGGCTTAGGCGTTCCCATGGGCGGGGAAAGGGGGTGGGCGGTCCGGGCCCTTGGGGAGGTGGGCCGTTACGGGGAGGTCCAAGCTGCGGTCTACCGGGGCCTTGGGGCGCTGGACCCGGAGGGGGTGGTGTTCCCTGTTTAGGCGGCTCTTGGCCCTCTACACCGAGGCCCACGTTCCTTTCTTCGCCGCCGCCCTCGCCTACTACGCCCTTCTCTCCCTCATGCCCCTTCTTTTCCTCCTGGTGGGGGTTTTTGGCCTGGTATTGGCGGGGAACCCCCTTTGGCAAAAGGAGCTCCAGGAAGCCCTGGAGGGGCTCACCTTGTCCCTTTTCCCCGCCCGGCCCGAGCTCGCCCAGGACCTCCTCCGCTTCCTTTCGCAAAGCGCCTTTCCCCTCACCCTGGGAAGCGGCCTCCTTTTCCTTTGGTCCGGGAGCAACTTCTTCGCCGCCCTGAGCTACGCCTTGGGCCTCCTCTTCGGCCGGCCCCCGGGGGTGCGTCACCGGCTTTTAGGCCTTTTCATGCCCTTTCTCCTCGGCCTCGCCCTCATCCTCCTCTCCCTTTTGGGGTTGGGCCTGGGCTTTGTCCTCCGCTACCTACCCCCGGTCTGGCGGGACCTTCTGGGCCCCTTGGAGGTCCTTCTGCCCCTCTTTTCCGCCTTTTTCCTCTTCCTTGTCACCTACGCCTTTTTCCGCGGGGTGCGGGGCCTACGGGACCTCCTTCCCTTAAGCGTGGGGGCGGGGATGGCGGCCCTCCTCTTTGAGGGGGTGCGGCTCGGATTGCCGAAGCTCCTTCCCCGCTCCCAGTACGAGCTCCTCTACGGGCCCCTGGCGGGGTTTGTCCTGGCCCTTTTGGGGCTTTACCTGGTCCTCCTCTCCCTCCTCCTCGGGGCCTTGGTGGCCCGGGTCCTCGAGGACTAGCGCCTTTCTCCCAGGACGCAAAAAGGGGTAGGATGGACTCATGCGTCCGGCCAGGCTAGCCCCCTAAAGGGAAGGGGCCTGGCCGTCCCTTCCCTTCGGGGGAGGGGTTTTTTTGAGGAGGCGAAGATGGAAAAGTACAACCCCCACGCCATAGAGCCCAAGTGGCAACGCTTTTGGAAGCAGAAGGGCTTCATGAAGGCCAAGGAGGTCCCGGGGAAGCGGGGCAAGCAGTACGTCCTCGTCATGTTCCCCTACCCCTCCGGGGACCTGCACATGGGCCACCTGAAGAACTACACCATGGGGGACGTCCTCGCCCGCTTCCGCCGGGTGCAGGGCTACGAGGTCCTCCACCCCATGGGCTGGGACGCCTTCGGCCTGCCGGCGGAGAACGCCGCCTTGAAGTTCGGCGTCCACCCCCGGGACTGGACCTACCAGAACATCCGCCAGGCCAAGGAGAGCCTGGAGCTCATGGGCATCCTTTACGACTGGGACCGGGAGGTGACCACCTGTGAGCCCGACTACTACCGCTGGAACCAGTGGATCTTCCTCAAGATGTGGGAGAAGGGCCTGGCCTACCGGGCCAAGGGCCTTGTGAACTGGTGCCCCAAGTGCCAGACGGTCCTCGCCAACGAACAGGTGGTGGAGGGGCGTTGCTGGCGGCACGAGGACACTTTGGTGGAAAAGCGGGAGCTGGAGCAGTGGTACCTGCGCATCACCGCCTACGCCGACCGGCTCCTTCGGGACCTCGAGGGCCTGGACTGGCCCGAGAAGGTGAAGGCCATGCAACGGGCCTGGATCGGCCGCTCGGAAGGGGCGGAGATCCACTTCCCCGTGGAGGGGCGCGAGGAGAGGATCACCGTCTTCACCACCCGCCCCGACACCCTCTTCGGGGCCACCTTCATGGTCCTGGCCCCCGAGCACCCCTTGACCCTGGAGCTTGCCGCCCCCGAGCGCCGGGAGGAGGTCTTGGCCTACGTGGAGGCGGCCAAGCGCAAGACGGAGATTGAGCGCCAGGCGGAAGGGCGGGAGAAGACGGGGGTTTTCCTGGGGGCCTACGCCCTTAACCCCGCCACCGGGGAGCGGATCCCCATCTGGACCGCCGACTACGTGCTCTATGGCTACGGCACCGGGGCCATCATGGCCGTGCCCGCCCACGACAGCCGGGACTACGAGTTCGCCAAGAAGTACGGCCTCCCCATCAAGAAGGTGATTGAACGCCCCGGCGAGCCCCTTCCCGAGCCCCTGGAGGGGGCCTACGAGGAGCCGGGCATCATGGTGAACTCCGGCCCCTTTGACGGCACGGAAAGCGAGGAGGGCAAGCGGAAGGTCATTGCCTGGCTGGAGGAAAAGGGCTTGGGTAAGGCCCGCATCACCTACCGCCTGCGGGACTGGCTCATCAGCCGCCAGCGCTACTGGGGCACCCCCATCCCCATGGTCCACTGCCCCACCTGCGGCGTGGTGCCGGTGCCCGAGGAGGAGCTTCCCGTCCTCCTCCCCGACCTCAAGGACGTGGAGGACATCCGCCCCAAGGGGAAAAGCCCCCTGGAGGCCCACCCCGAGTTCTACGAGACCACCTGTCCCCAGTGCGGCGGCCCCGCCAAGCGGGACACCGACACCATGGACACCTTCTTTGACAGCTCCTGGTACTACCTCCGCTACGCGGATCCCAAGAACGAACGCCTCCCCTTCGCCCGGGAGAAGGCGGACTTCTGGATGCCGGTGGACCAGTACATCGGCGGGGTGGAGCACGCCGTCTTGCACCTCCTCTATAGCCGCTTCTTCACCAAGTTCCTCCACGACCTGGGCATGGTGGGGGTGGAGGAGCCTTTCCAGGGCCTCTTCACCCAGGGCATGGTCATGGCCTGGACGGACTTCGGGCCCGTGGAGGTGGAAGGGGACCGGGTGCGCCTCCCCGAGCCCACCCGCATCCAGCTGGAGATTGGGGAAAACGAGCTTTCCCTGGAGGACGTGAGGAAGATGGGGGCTGAGCTCAGGCCCCACGAGGACGGCACCCTCCACCTCTGGAAGCCGGCGGTAATGAGCAAGTCCAAGGGCAACGGGGTCATGGTGGGGCCCTTTGTCAAGGAGGAGGGGGCGGACATCGCCCGCATCACCATCCTCTTCGCCGCCCCCCCCGAGAACGAGATGGTCTGGACCGAGGAGGGGGTGCAGGGGGCCTGGCGCTTCCTGAACCGGGTGTGGCGGCGGGTGGTGGAGGACCAGGAGGCCCTTTTGGCCATCTCGGGCCAGTTCCAGGCGGAGGCTTTGGAGGGGGAGGACAAGGCGCTTTACGGGAAGCTCCACGAAACCCTTAAGAAGGTGACGCAGGACCTCGAGGCCCTCCGCTTCAACACCGCCATCGCCGCCCTCATGGAGCTCTTGAACGCCCTCTACGAGTACCGCCGCAAGCGCCCCGTGACCCCCGTCTACCGCACCGCCATCCGCTACTACCTGCAGATGCTCTTTCCCTTCGCCCCCCACATCGCCGAGGAGCTTTGGCACCGCTTCTGGCCCGATAGCCTCTTTGAGGCGGGCTGGCCCGAGCTGGACGAAAGCGCCCTGGAGCGGGACGTGGTGGAGGTGGCGGTACAGGTGAACGGAAGGGTGCGGGGCACCATCAGGATTTCCAAGGATGCCCCCTTGGAGGTGGCCCTGGCGGAGGCCAAGAAGGTGCCCAACGTCCAGGCGCACCTGAAGGGCAAGGAGGTGATGAAGGAGATCTACGTGCCGGGGAAGATCCTCAACCTGGTAGTGCGCTAAGGGCAAGGCTTAGCCGGGTGGGCACCACCTGGGCCACCTCGCCCTGGGTGGGGGTGAGGAAGAGGCCCTCCCCCGGGGTGTGGGCCAAAAGCCGCCCGTAGGCTAGGAAAAACCCCTCGGGGTCCAGGAGGCCGTAAAGCCTTTCCGGCTCAGGGGGAAAGGAAAGGGGCAGGACCCTGGGCCTCGCCTCCCGGAAGTGGGCGAGGAGGCGCTCCAGGCGGTTTTGCCGGCGCGCCCTTGGGCTTTTCCGTCTCGCCTCGGGCAAGGGGGGTACTGGGCGCACCTTGAGGTCCCGGCGCCAGGCAAAGGCCTGGTGGAGGGCCTCTGAGCCCAGGATGAGGATCTCCGCCGGGCGCAAGGCCTCCGCCTGGAGGAGGCGGAACTCCGGGTCCAAAAGGCCGTCCGTGTCCGCCACCGCAGGGCTTCCCCGGGGGATGAGGCGGGCTAAGCGCAAGGCCCCCACCACCGCCCGGGCCGTGAGGCCAGCGGGGGAGGTGGCCCCCAGGAGGTAGCGGCGCACCGGGGTGAGGGTGCCTTCCCGGTAGCGGAAGAGGGTGAAGGTGCCGGGCAAGGCCCCTTGCCCCGGGTCCAGGTCCAGGAGGTAGGCTTCCCCAAGCTTCTCCAAAAGCCTGTGGGCCAAGGTGGTCTTGCCCACGTCCGTGGGGCCCAGGAGGAGGAGCACGAGGAAAACTCTAGCACGCCCCTGTGTCCTGACGCCTTTTTGCTACCTCGCAAGAAAGTGATATACTTGGCCCACCATGGAGCTCTGGTTTGAGGAGACGCGGGAGGAGCGGCAGGTCCTGGGGCCTTTCCGGGAGTTCTTGAAGGCGGAGGTGGCCCCGGGGGCGGCGGAAAGGGACCGCACGGGGGCTTTCCCCTGGGACCTGGTGCAGAAGATGGCGGCCTTTGGCGTCTTCGGGGCGGTGGTGCCCGAGGCCTATGGGGGGGCGGGGCTTTCCACCCGCCTTTTCGCCCGCATGGTGGAGGAGATCGCCTACCACGATGGCTCCCTGGCCCTCACCGTGGCGAGCCACAACTCCTTGGCCACGGGGCACATCCTCCTGGCGGGGAACGAGCGGCAAAAGGAAACCTTCCTCCCCAAGCTGGCCTCGGGGGAAGCCTTGGGGGCCTGGGGGCTTACCGAGCCCGGCTCGGGTTCGGATGCCGCGGCCCTGAAGACCCGGGCGGAGGAGGTGGCAGGGGGCTTTGTCCTAAACGGCACCAAGCAGTTCATCACCCAGGGGAGCGTGGCCGGGGTCTACGTGGTCATGGCCCGCACCGACCCCGCTCCAAGCCCGGAGAGGAAGCATCTGGGCATCTCCGCCTTCGCCTTCTTCCGCCCCGAGAAGGGCCTAAGGGTGGGCCGCAAGGAGGAGAAGCTCGGCCTAAACGCCTCGGACACGGCCCAACTCCTTCTGGAAGACCTGTTTGTGCCCGGGGAGGGGCTTTTAGGGGAAAGGGGGAAGGGCTTTTACGATGTCCTCCGGGTCCTGGACGGGGGGCGGATCGGCATCGCCGCCATGGCCGTGGGTTTGGGGCGGGCCGCCCTGGACTACGCCCTGAGGTACGCCAAGGAGCGGGAGGCCTTCGGCCGGCCCATTGCCGAGTACGAGGGGGTGTCCTTCAAGCTGGCGGAGGCGGCCACGGAGCTGGAGGCGGCGCGGCTTCTTTACCTCAAGGCGGCGGCCCTCAAGGATGCCGGGCGGCCCTTTGCCCTCGAGGCCGCCCAGGCCAAGCTCTTCGCCAGCGAGGTGGCGGTGCGGGCCTGCGACGAGGCCATCCAGGTTCTTGGGGGCTACGGCTACATCAAGGACTACCCCGTGGAACGCTACTGGCGGGACGCCCGCCTGACCCGCATCGGGGAGGGGACGAGCGAGATTCTCAAGCTGGTCATTGCCCGGCGCCTTCTGGAAGGAGTTTAAAGGTAAGGGGCTTGGGGGCTTTGAGGGCGAGCTGCCCGCAGGCCGCCCCCACGTCCTGCCCCCGGCTGAAGCGGATGGAGGTGGGCACCCCTAGGCGCCGGAGTTCCTCGGCGAAGGCCAAAATCCCGGGCTTGGGCGTTCCCCCCACCGGGGCCCCTTCCCAGGGGTTAAAGGGGATGAGGTTCACGTGGGCGCTGATTCCCTTGAGGAGCCTGGCCAGAAGCCGCGCCTGCCAGGGGTGGTCGTTGATGCCCTTAAGAAGGGTGTATTCAAAGGTCACCCGCCGCTTGGTCTTGGCGTAGTAGTGGCGCACCGCCTCCATGATCTCGGCTATGGGGTAGCGGTGGGCCGTGGGGATGATCTTCCGCCGCGTCTCGTCGTCGGGGGCGTGGAGGGAGAGGGCGAGCCGTATTCCCAGGTCCTCCTCCGCCAGGCGGTAAATCCCCCGGGGGATGCCCACGGTGGAGAGGGTGATGCGCCTCGGGCTCATGGCGAGGCCTTTGGGGTGGAGCATGACCCGCACCGCCTTCAGGACCTGGGCGAGGTTTAAGAGGGGTTCCCCCATACCCATGAGGACCACGTTGCGGATCTCCCGGGGGGAGATGCCCTGGTGGTGGGCGATGGCGAGGAGTTGGTCCAGAATTTCCGCCGCGGTGAGGTTGCGGCCAAAGCCCAAGGCCCCGGTGGCGCAGAAGGTGCACCCGGCGGGGCAGCCCACCATGCTGGAAAGGCAGACGGTCTTGCGGTTGGGGTAGGGCATGTAGACCGCCTCGGTCTTCTTGCCGTCCAGGAGGGTGAAGAGATACTTGACGCTCCCGTCCTTGCTCGGGTAGGCCTCCACCAGGGAGAACTCCGAGATGCGCCACGCCTGGGCCAAGGCTTCCCGCAGGGCTTTGGGCAGGTCGGTCATCTCGGCGAAGTCCCGCACCCCCCGGGCGTAGAGCCAGTGGGCGATCTGCGCCTTGCGAAACCCCTCGCCCGGAAGCTCTTCTGGGGGCAAATCCAGGATGGGGCGGAGGACCCCTTCGGTCATCCCCGCATTATACCTCGCCCCGAGGCTTCAGCGAAGCCGGCCATAGCCCAGGAGGACCCCTAGGAGAAGGAGGAGGAACCCCAAGGGCCTGGGCCGCGCCAGAAGGCCCAGGAAGCCGCCAAAGAGGAGAAGCCCAAGCCCCACCCGGCCCCTTCCTTCCCGGAAAGCCCTCCCTGCCAGGAAGCCCAGGAGGAGGGGCAGGGCGAAGAGGACGAGGAGGAGGAGGCCAGCCAGGAAGGTGAAGGAGGTCAAAGCCGGTGTTCCTCTGGGGCGAAGCCCTCCACCCAGAAGCTCCCGTCCGGGCGGTACTCCTTTTTCCAAACGGGGAGGATCTGCTTCACCCGATCTATGGCGTAGGCGCAGGCGGCGAAGGCCTCCTTGCGGTGCCGGGCCGAGACCACGATGGCGATGGAGGCCTCCCCCGGGTCCACCCGGCCCAGGCGGTGCCAGAGGGCTACCCGGCCTAGGGGCCAGCGGGCCCGCATCTCGGCGATGACCTGGGCCATGGCCTTTTCCGCCATTTCGGGGTAGGCCTCGTACTCCAAATAGGCCACCGCCTCCCCCCGGTTGGGGCTCCGGGTGGTGCCGAGGAAGCTCACCACCGCCCCGTACTCGGGGGCTGTGGCCCAGTCCACCAGGGCCTTTAGGTCCAAGGGGCCTTCCGTGAGGCCAAACGAGTCCTGCCCCCCAGACACCGGGGGCAAGAAGGCCACCTCGTCCCCCTCCTTCAAGGGGGTTTCCGCCCCGGCCAGCTCCTGGTTCACCGCTGCCATGCCCCCGGAGAGGGAAAGGCCGGGGAAGAGCCGCTCCACGGCCTCCTTGGCCTCCTTCACCCGGGCTCCTTCCGGGAGGTCCAAGGGAAAGCGGTCTTGCCCCGCCTGCTCCCGGTAAAGGGCGAAAAGCCTTACCTCAACCCGCATGGACCCCAGTATAGACCTGGGTAAGGCCTAGGGCCACGGAGAGGGCCTCGGGATAGCGCATGCGCATGGGGCCGATGAGGGTGAGCTCCCCAAGCCACTCCCCCTTGGCGAAGCCCGCCTGCACCTGGGCAAGCCCCTCCACCTCCCCCACCCGCACGTCCACCCGGCCCGGGGGGGTGAGGACCTCCTCCCCCCCGGCCTCGTAGAGCTGCACCAGGCGCTCCAAGAAGCCCGGGTTTTGGGCCTCGGGCTCCTTTAGGGCCTCGGCCAGCCCTTCCCGGTAGGAGAGGGAAAGCCCTGCGTTCAGGGCCCGGGCGAGGTGGGCGAAGAGGTCTTCCAGGCCCCGGGGTGGCGGGGGAAGCTCGGAAAAAGGTCCCGCCAAGACCGCCTCCGCCTCCCTAAGCCGCTCCGGGGAAAGGGCTAAGGGAAGCCTTGCCTCCTTCACCCGCCCCCCTTCCAGGACGAAGACGGCCAAGGTGTTCTCGGCGAGGGGAGAGAGGTGGACCTGGAGCACCTTGGGGGTTTTGCGGGGCCGGAGGCGGAGGAGGGCGGGGTAGCCGGAAAGCCCCACCGCCACCTTCACCAGGAAGGCCTCGGGTTCCTTGGCCCCGGAAAGGGCCCGTTCCAGGCGCGCCTGGACGCTTTCGGGCAGGGGCTTGGGGGGGAGGAGGGAAAGGGAGTACTGGCGGAAGCCCTGCCGGGTGGGCACGCGGCCGGCGGAGGCGTGGGGCTTGGTGAGGTAGCCCATCTCCTCGAGGGCGATGAGCTCGTAGCGGGCCAGGGCGGGGGAAAGCCCAAGTCCCTCGGCCAGCCTGGCCGAGGGTACCGGGGCTTTGGTCTTGATGTACTCCTCCACCAGGAGGTGGAGGATGGCCCGCTGCCGTGCCGTCACACCCCTATTGTACCGGGGTGACGGCGGCCTCGTCCTCCTCGCCCGTGCGGATGCGGTAGACCTTCTCCACGGGAATTACGAACACCTTGCCGTCCCCCACCTCCCCGGTGCGGGCAGCCTTCAGGATGGCCTCCACCGTGGGTTTGACGAAGGGCTCGGAAACCCCGATCTCCAGGCGCACCTTCTCGTGGAGCTCCATCTTCACCGTGGTGCCCCGGTAGGTTTCCACCTTTTCCGTTTCCCCGCCGTGGCCCTGGACCCGGCTTAGGGTAAGCCCCCGCACCTCGGCCCGGAAGAGGGCTTCCAAAACCTCGCTGAGCTTCTCCGGGCGGATAATGGCCACGATGAGCTTCATGCCTTACCTCCCAGGGGCTTGAGGGCGGGCGGGGAAGCCTCGGAAAGCACCAAGATGGCCCCTTCGCCGCTGGCGTAGGCCTCTTCCCCGTGCTGGGTCACGTCCAGGCCCAGGCCCTCCTCTTTGGGGCTTGCCCGCAAGGGGGTGAGGAGGGAGACGAGCTTTAGGAGGACGAAGGTGCCCAGGGCCGAGTAGACCACCGCTGCCAGGACCGCCAGGGCCTGGACCCCAAGCTGGGCGGGGTTGCCGAAAAGGAGCCCATCCGCCACGCCGTTCCACGCCTTTTCCGCCAGGACCCCGGTGAGAAGTGCCCCGGTGATCCCGGCGAGGCCGTGGGCCCCGAAGACGTCCAGGGAATCGTCCAGGCGCGTCCTTGGCCGGTAGAGGAGGAAGAAGTAGCTGGGGAGGGCGGAGACCGCCCCCAGGACCAGGGCGGAAAGGGGCGAGACGAAGCCCGCCGCCGGGGTGATGGCCACCAGGCCCACCACGATGGCCGTGGCCAGGCCCACCGCCGTGGCCTTGCCGGTGCGGAGGAGGTCCAGGAGGACCCAGACCGCCAGGGTGGCCGCAGGGGCCAGGAGGGTGTTCACGAAGGCCAAGGCCGCCACCTCCCCGGAGGCCAGGGCGCTACCCCCGTTGAAGCCGAACCACCCGAACCAGAGAAGGGCCGCCCCCAGGAGGACGAAGGGCACGTTGTGGGGCAGGATGGCCTGGCGGCCGTAGTCCTTGCGTGCGCCGAGGACCAGGGCGCCCACCAGGGCCGCCACGCCGGCATTGATGTGGACCACGGTGCCGCCGGCGAAGTCCAAGGCCCCTAAAGCCCCCAAAAACCCCCCGCCCCAGACCCAGTGGGCCAGGGGCGCATAGACCAGGAGCCCCCACAAGGTGAGGAAGAGGAGGAGGGCGGGAAAGCGCATCCGCTCCACCAGGCCTCCGGTGAGGAGGGCGGCGGTGATGATGGCGAAGGTGCCCTGAAAGGCCATGAAGAGGAGGTGGGGGATGTCGCCTTTGGCCTCCAAGCCCACCCCCTGCAAAAGGGCGTGGCCCAGGCCCCCAAGCCAAGGACTTCCCTCGGCGAAGGCCAGGCTGTACCCCAAAAGGGCCCAGCCCACCCCCACGAAGCCCAAGGCGGTGAAGCTCATCATCATGGTGTTCAAGGCGTTCTTGGAGCGCACGAGCCCCCCGTAGAAAAAGGCCAAGGCTGGGGTCATGAGGAGCACCAGGGCCGTGGACACCAGCATCCACGCCGTGGCCGCCCCGTCTACTCCTTCCGCCAAGGCCAAGCCCGAAAGCCCTACCGCCGTTAGTCCCCAAAGGGTTTTCTGCCGCTGCATGGCCACCCCCTCGAGGGCGAGCCTAGCACCTTTGATGCACATTGTCAAGGAAGAAGTGTACATCTATCCAATGCTATAGAAACAAGGGGTGCTATTTATGCCTAAAGCGTGCTCATCGTCAAACAAAGCATAAGCAAGTGTCAAGTGTAAACCTAACAGCTTGCACCTTAGGACCCCACGCCCCGGTTTCTATCCCGCTAAACTGGGCCCCGTGACGTGGGAGGAGCTATTGGAGCGCCTGGCCCAGGGGCAGGACGAGCGCACCCTTTTCCTGCCCCCCGACCTTTCGCCGGAAGAGCTGGCCCGCTACGCCGCCGGCCTCGCCAACCACAAGGGCGGAACCCTCTTCCTGGGGGTGGGCCCGGACGGGAAGGTGCTCGGGGCCTCGGACATCCATCCCCTCCAGGTCACCCACGCCCTTTTTGAGCTCACCCAAGGCCTGCTTTTGCCCTACGTGGAGGCGCTGGAGGGGCCTGGGGGAAGGGTGTTGGCCCTCCACGTGCCGCAAAGCCCGGCGGCCATCGCCGTGGGGGCGGGGCGGGTGCCCTTTTGGGACGGGAGGCGCCTTACCGAGCTCCGCATGGGCCAGGCGTTGCCCGAACCCGACTTCACCGCCCAGGTCCTGCCGGCGGCGAGCCTTTCCGACCTGGACCCGGTGGAGGTCTTGCGCCTAAGGCGCATCCTGGAGGAACGGGGGAGCGCCTTGGCTGCCCTTCCCGATTTGGAGCTCCTTTTCGCCCTGGGGCTTTTGGAGCGGGTGGAGGGGGAGGCGCGGCCCACGGTGGCGGGGCTTCTCCTGGCGGGTACCCCCTTGGCCTTAAGGCGGCTTCTGCCCCAGGCGGAGGTGAGCTACTACTTCCACGAGGACGAGGAGGGGTACACCTTCCGGGAGGACCTTCTAAGGTCCATTCCCGCCCTTTTGGAGCGGCTTCGGGACCTCATCCAGGCCCGGAACCGGGTGCGCTACCTCACGGTGGGGCTGTTCCGCCTCGAGGTCTGGGACTTTGACCAGGAGGTCTACCGGGAAGCCCTCCTAAACGCCCTGGTCCACCGGGACTGGCAGAGCAGGGACGCCATCCAGGTCCACCACCATCGGGACCGGTTGGAGATTTCCAACCCTGGGGGCTTTCCCCCGGGCATCACCCCGGAGAACGTCCTCCGCCACCCGCCCAAGCGGCGCAACCCCCGCCTGGCCGAGGCCCTGTACCGCCTGGGTTACGTGGAGCGGGCGGGAAGCGGGGTGGACAAGATGTACCGCCTCCTCCTCAAGTACGGCAAAGAGCCCCCGGAGTACCGGCTTTACCCCGAGGCCCTGACCCTGGTCCTCTACAACCCCGAGCTGGACGAGGGCTTCGTGCGGGAATTGGCCGAGGTCCAGGAGCGTTTTGGGGCCTTTAGCCTGGACCACCTCATCGCCGTGGGCTACCTGCGGAGGGTGGAAGAGGCTACCCTGGCGGAGCTTTCCCGGGCCTTGCAGCTTCCCGAGGAGGCGAGCAGGAAGGTCCTTTCCCGGATGGAGCGCATGGGTCTGGTGCGGAGAGAAGGGGGCAGGTACCGGCTAGCCCAGCGGGATTCCTTAGCCGAGCGGGTCCTGGCTTTCTTGGAAACCCCTCGGTCCAGACGGGAGGTGGAGGCCCTTTTGGGCCTGCGCCCCAGGGCCGCCTTGGCCCTATTGAACCGGCTCCTTCGCGAGGGGCGGGCGGAGCGGGTGGGCCGGGGAGCGGCCACCCGGTACCGGAGGCGGTGATGATCCACCTGGTCCTTTACCAGCCGGAAATCCCCCAGAACGTGGGGAACATCGCCCGCACCGCCGCTGCCTTGGGGTGGCCCTTGCACCTCATCCGCCCCTTGGGCTTTCTCCTTTCCAGTTCCAAGCTCAGGCGGGCGGGGCTGGACTACTGGCCCTACGTGGACCTGAGGGTCCACGAAGACTGGGCAGCCTTCCTCGCCTCCCTCCCCCCTTCCGCCCGGGTGTGGGCCTTTAGCGCCCGTGCCGAGACGAGCCTATACCAAGCCCGTTTCCAAGAGGGGGACTACCTCCTCTTCGGGCCCGAGACCCGGGGACTTCCGGAGGCGGTCCTGGCCCAGTTTCCCTCCCTCCAAATCCCCATGCCGGGGCCGGTGCGCTCCCTGAACCTGGCGGTGGCCGTGGGGGTGGCGGCCTCCGAGGCCTACCGCCAGCTCCAGAGCCCTTAGGGGAGGAGGCGGCCTTGCAAAAAGGCTTGGGTCCTAGGGTCCTTGGGGTTTTGGAAGAAGGCCTTGGCCTCCCCTTCCTCCACCACCTGGCCCAGGTAGAGGAAGACCACCCGCTTTGCCAGCCGTTTAGCCTGGAAGAGGTCGTGGGTGGCGAGGATCACCGCCCGCCCCTCCAGCGCCGCCTCGGCGAGGAGGGCTTCCACCTGGGCGACGTTGGCCGGGTCCAGGCTGGCGGTGGGTTCGTCCAGAAGGAGGATCTCGGGCTCCACCAAAAGGGTGCGGGCCAGGGCTAAGCGCACCGCTTCCCCGCCCGAGAGGAGGTGGGCGGGCTGGCGCGCCTTTTCCGCCAAGCCCACCCGCGCTAACAACCTTCGCGCCCGCTCCCAGGCCTCCCGCTTGGCCACGCCCTGGAGGCGGAGGCCAAAGGCGGCGTTTTCCAAAACGCTCCGCCGCAAGAGGGGCGGGGCCTGGGGCAGGTAGGCGGCACGCCCCCCCTCCACCCGGCCTCGCTCGGGTTGGAAGAGGCCCGCAAGAAGGCGGAGCAGGGTGGTCTTGCCGCTACCCGACGGGCCTAGGACCGCCAGGATCTCCCCGGGGTAGACCTTAAGGTCTTCCACCTCCAGGCAAAACGTCCCGTGGCGGTGGAAAAGCCCCTTGGCCCAAAGCACTGGCCTCATTCCCGCTCCAGGATAACGAGAAGCCCGGTGACCAAGAGGGCAATGCCCATAAGGACCATCCCCAAGGCCAACGCCGCCTCCAACTCCCCTTTGCGGGTTTCCACCACAATGGCGGTGGTGAGAACCCGGGTGTGGTGGCGGATGTCCCCACCCACCAGGGTGGCCGCCCCCACCTCGCTGATGGCTCCGCCAAAGCCCGCGGCCAGGGCAGCGGCCAGGGTGCGGCGGCTTTCCCAAAAGAGGGTGGGGAAGACCTGGGCCTCCGTGCCGCCCAGGCTCCGCACCAAAAGGCGCACCTCCTCCACCCGGGCCCGGGCCCCGGAAAGGACAAAGGCGGCGATGAGGGGGAAGGCCAGGATGGCCTCCGCCAGGACCATGGCGTAGGGGGTGTAGAGGAGGCCGAGGAAGCCCAAGGGCCCGGAGCGGGATAGGAGGAGGTAGAGGAAAAGCCCCACCACCACAGGGGGCAGGGCCATGCCCGCATAGAGGAGCATCCGTCCCCAGGCCCCGCCCCCGCCCCGGAGGGCCAGCCAAAGCCCCAGGGGGACGGCGGGGAGCGCCGCAAGGAGCGTGGCCACCCCCGCCACCCAGAGGCTCCGCCAGGCGATCTCCCAAAGCTCAGCGGCTTCCACCTGGAGGAAGGATACACCGCCCCCGGAGGGGCTGGAAAAGGCTTTGCCCCTCCACCTTTAGGCCTGCGGTGAGCCGGGCCGCCTCCTCGGAGGCCAAGAAGGCCCGAAGCCGCCTGGCCTCCTCAGGGTTTTTCCCCTTGAGGGCCACATAATAGCTGTACTGGTTGATAAGTAGAGGGTCGCCCCGTTCGTAAAGGGCAACCAGGCCCCTCTTTTTCCCCACGGTGAGGTAGGTGGCCAAATCGGAGAGGGTGTAGGCTCCTTTTTCCGCCGCCAGGACCAAGGTCTGGCCCATGCCCGCCCCCGACTCCAGGTACCAGGGGGGGGTCGGGGTGACGCCTGCCTCCTTCCAGAGGGCGAGTTCCTTGACGTGGGTGCCCGAGCGGTCCCCCCGGGAGACGAAGGGGGCTTGGGTCTTGGCGATCTGCCGCAGGGCCTCCAGGACGGTGGGGGCTTCCCGCACCCGGGCGGGGTCTTCCGGTGGCCCCACCAGGAGGAAACGGTTTTGCGCTAGGCAGAACCCTTCGGCCAGGTGGCCTTGCCGCACCGCCTCCGCCTCGAGGTCCGGGGCGTGGACCAAGACGGCATCCACGTCCCCGCGGGCCGCTAAGGTCAGGGCTTGGCCCGTGCCCACCGCCAAGACCTCCACCTGGATCCCCGTGGCCTTCTGGAAGGGGGGAAGAAGCTGGTCCAAAAGCCCGGAATCGTAGACGCTGGTGGTGGTGGCCAGGCGCAGGGCCACCGCCAGGACAAAAAAGGGGAGGAGAAAGGCTCCAAGTCGCATAGACCTAAACATAGCTTAAGCTTTAAGAAGGGAATGTGTTGGAGAAGGCCTTGGCCCTCTGGCGGGAGGGGCGCTACTTTGAGGTACACGAGGTTTTGGAAGCGGCCTGGCTTCGGGCAGAAGGGGAAGAAAAACGCTTTCTCCAGGGGCTTATCCTCCTCGCCGCCGCCCTGCACCAAAGGGCCTTGGGCAAAAGCGGCCAAAGAAACCTCAAGAAGGCAGAAGCCCGGCTAAAGGGCCTGCCAAACCCCTATAGGGGCGTGGACTGGGCGGCGCTTTTGGCCGAGGCCCGGCGTAGACTTGGGGCGTGAACGCTTGGGTTTACGCCTACCGCGGCGAGCTCGTGGAAAACCGGCACCGGGCTTCCCTGGTGGTCTTTGGCCGGGAAGGGGTTTTGGCCTACGCCGGGGAGCCGGACCTTTGGGCCTACCTGCGCTCCTCCGCCAAGCCCTTCCAGGCCTTGGCCCTTTACCTCACGGGGGCCGTGGAGCGCTTCGGCCTAGGGGAAGAGGAGGTGGCCTTGGCCACCGCTAGCCACGACGGCACCGAGGCCCACGTGGCGGTGGCCACCCGCTTTCTCGCTAGGCTCGGCCTGGGCCCTGAGCACCTGGTCTGCGGGGTCCACCCCCCCTTTTCCAAGGAGGCCCGGAAGGCCCTGGAGGCGCGGGGGCTTTCCCCAACCCCCCTCCACCACAACTGCTCGGGCAAGCACGCCGGCATGCTGGCGGCTTCCTTGGCCCTGGGGGCGCCCACGGAGGGCTACCACCTGCCCGACCACCCGGTGCAGGGGCTGAACCGGAAGACGCTTAGGGAGCTTGCGGGGGTTGAGCCCCTTTGGGCCACGGACGGCTGCAGCGTTCCCACCTTCGCCCTCCCCCTTTCCCGGGCGGCGCGGGCTTTTTATCTCTTGGCGGCCCCCGAGGAGGCCCCGGCCCCCTACCAGGAGCCCCTCCGAAGGGTGCGGGAGGCCATGCGCCGCCACCCCATGCTGGTGGCGGGGCCTGGGAGCATAGACACCTTGCTCATGGAGAGGCTTCCCGTGGTGGCCAAGCGGGGGGCGGATGGCTACTATGGCCTGGCCCTCTTGGAAAGCCCCAAGGGGCCTTTGGGCATCGCCCTCAAAGTGGAGGACGGCTCGGGCCAGGCCCGGGAGGTGCTGGTGGTAGCCCTCCTTCGCCGCTTGGGCTTAGACCCTGGCCCTACCCCCTGGGACCGGCCCGAGATCACAAACCACCGGGGCCTGGTGGTGGGCCGCCTCGAGGCCCAGTTGCAGCTCGTGTGGCTTTAGCGCTTGACGGGGAGGGGGCGGAGGGGTAAAATCGTCCTGGAAAAGCTTCCATAGGGAGGGTTCATATGAGGCGTAGGGAATTTCTTAAGAAGGCCGGCGTGGGTTTGGCGGCTAGCCTGGTGCTGGGCCCGTCCGTGGTGCGGGCCCAGGCGGGGCCCATCATCCGGGTGGCGGGCGACTCCACCGCCGTGGGGGAGGGCGGCCGCTGGATGAAGGAGATGGTGGAGGCCTGGGGGAAGAAGACGGGCACCCGGGTGGAGTACATTGACTCGCCTGCGGACACCAACGACCGCCTGGCCCTCTACCAGCAGTACTGGGCGGCCAAAAGCCCCGATGTGGACGTCTACATGATTGACGTCATCTGGCCGGGCATCGTGGCCCCCCACGCCCTGGACCTAAAGCAGCACTTTAGCGAAGCGGAGCTTCGGGAGTTCTTCCCCCGTATCGTTCAGAACAACACCATCCGGGGCAAGCTCACCTCTATCCCCTTCTTCACCGATGCCGGCATCCTTTACTACCGCACCGACCTCCTCCAGAAGTACGGCTTCCAGAACCCGCCCCGCACCTGGGCCGAGCTGGAGCAGATGGCCCAGAGGGTCATGGAGGGCGAGCGCAGGGCGGGCAACCGGGACTTCTGGGGCTTTGTCTTCCAGGGCAAGCCCTACGAGGGCCTCACCTGCGACGCCCTTGAATGGATCTACTCCCATAAGGGCGGGCGCATCGTGGAACCGGATGGCACCATAAGCGTGAATAACGGCCGGGCCGCTTTGGCCTTGAACACGGTCCGCCGCTACGTGGGCACCATCGCCCCCCAAGGCGTCACCTCCTACGCCGAGGAGGAGGCCAGGAACGTCTGGCAGCAGGGCAACGCCCTCTTCATGCGCAACTGGCCCTACGCCTACGCCCTGGGCCAGGCGGAGGGGAGCCCCATCCGGGGCAAGTTTGCCGTGACCGTGCTTCCCAAGGGCGCCGCCGACGCCTCCAACGCCGCCACCCTGGGCGGGTGGCAGCTCATGGTTTCCGCCTACAGCCGCTACCCCAAGGAGGCCGCCGACCTGGTCAAGTACCTGGCCTCCTACGAGGTGCAGAAGGACAACGCCGTGCGCCTTTCCCGCCTGCCCACCCGGCCCGCCCTCTACACCGATAGGGACGTCTTGGCCAAAAACCCTTGGTTCCGGAGCCTCTTGCCCGTCTTCCAAAACGCCGTCTCCCGTCCCTCCGACGTGGCCGGGGCCCGGTACAACCAGGTTTCCGAAGCCATCTGGACCGAGGTCCATAGCGCCCTCACCGGCCGTAAGACGGGTGAGGCGGCGGTGCGGGACCTCGAGGCCCGCCTGCGCCGCATCCTGCGGTAAAAAGCCCTCTTCCCGGGGGGCGGTGAGCCCCCCGGGTTTACCCTAAAGCCATGCTTACCCAAAGGCAGGTCCGCCTGGCCTGGCTCCTCGTCCTCCCCACCCTTTTGGTGGTGGTCCTGGTGGCGGGCTACCCCCTGGCCCAGGTCTTCTACTGGTCTCTCTTCAAAGCCGATATCGCCTTCGTGGAGCCCCCGGAGTTCGTGGGCTTGGAAAACTACGTTTTCCTGCTCCAGGACCCGGATTTCCGCCAGGCCCTTTGGAACACGTTAAAGTTCACCGTGATCTCCGTGAGCCTGGAAACCATCCTGGGCTTGGCCATCGCCTTGGTCATCCACTCCAACTTCAGGGGCCGGGGCCTGGTGCGCGCCGCCATCCTCATCCCCTGGGCCATCCCCACGGTGGTTTCCGCCAAGATGTGGCAGTGGATGCTCCACGACGTCTACGGGGTCGTCAACGTCCTGGGTGTCAAGCTCGGCCTCCTCTCGCAGAAGGTGGCCTTCTTGGCTCGTCCTGAGCTCATCCTCCCCTCCATCATCGCCGTGGACGTGTGGAAGACCACGCCCTTCATGGCCCTCCTCCTCTTGGCTGGGCTCCAGCTTATCCCCGAGGAGCTCTACGAGGCAGCCAGCATTGACGGGGCTACCCGTTGGCAACAGTTCTGGACCATCACCCTGCCCCTCCTCACCCCCGCCCTGGTGGTGGCCCTCATCTTCCGCACCCTGGACGCCCTTCGGGTCTTTGACGTGATCTTCGTCATGAGCGGGGCGAACCCCGCCACCCGCTCTTTGGCCATCTACAACCGCCAGACCCTCATTGACTTCCAGGACCTAGGCTACGGCTCGGCCATCAGCGTGGCCATTTTGGCCCTGATCTTCGTCTTCGTCCTCCTGTACATGCGCACCATAGGAAGGGAGGCCCTCAGATGAAGGCCCTTTGGCGTGCCCTCAACCGGGGGCTTTTTTACCTCTTGGTGGTCTTCATTGTGGTCTACAGCGTCTTTCCCTTCTACTGGGCGGTGATTTCCAGCTTCAAGCCCTCGGATGCCCTCTTTTCCCCCGATCCCAGCTTCCTGCCCCTTCCCTTCACCCTGGACCACCACAAAAACGTCTTCCTCCAGGCCAACTTTGGCCGCAACCTGTTGAATTCCCTCATCGTGGCCGGGGGGGCCACCCTGCTCTCCTTGGCCCTTGGGGTGCTGGCCGCCTACGCCCTGGGCCGGCTCCCCTTTCCTCCCAAAAACGCCGTCTTGTACATCGTCCTCGCCATGACCATGTTTCCCCAGATCTCGGTCTTGGGAGGCCTTTTCATGCTGCTAAGGCAAACCGGGCTTTTCAACACCCACCTTGGCCTCATCCTCACCTACCTCCTCTTCACCTTGCCCTTCACGGTGTGGGTGCTGGTGGGCTACTTCCGGGGGCTTCCCAGGGAGCTGGAGGAGGCGGCGTATGTGGACGGGGCCACTCCCTTGCAGACCCTCCTGCGGGTGATGCTCCCCCTCACCGGGCCCGGGCTGGTGACCACGGGGTTGTTGGCCTTCATCGCCGCCTGGAACGAGTACCTCTTCGCCCTCACCTTCACCGTGGGGGATGCGGTGAAGACCGTGCCCCCCGCCATCGCCAGCTTCGGCGGGGCCACCCCCTTTGAGATCCCCTGGGGCTCCATCATGGCGGCCAGCGTGGTGGTCACGGTGCCCCTGGTGGTCCTGGTCCTCATCTTCCAAGGGCGCATCGTGGCCGGGTTAACGGCGGGGGCGGTGAAGGGCTAGGGCCGCGCGCTTAGGGGCCCGCCGGGTGGAGGTGGGGCTTGAACGCGCTTTTGAATTGGGACATCCCCTTTGACCGGATGGAGCGCCTGGACCTTTCGGGCATGGAGGTCCAGGCGGTGGAGAAGGAAGGGGTGCGGGCCTGGCGGCTCCTTTTCACCCAGCGCCCGCGCGACCGGGCCAAGGCGGGGCCGGCGGTCCAGGGGGCAAGGCCGTTGCCCATGGAGGCCACCGAGGGGCTCTACCGGGCCGAGGGGCTTCCGCCCTTGGCGCTGGGTGAGGGGAGGGTGCGCTTCGGGGGCCTAACGCTTTCCCTCTGGGGCCTTCCCCACCTCGAGGCCCTCCCCCTCTTGCGGCTCCTCTCCGATGGGGTGCCGTACCCGCTTTTGGCCCTCCGTTTTCCCCTAGGGGCCGCCCATTACTACGGCTTGGGCGAACGGACCGGGGGGCTTGCGCGGCGTGGGGGGCGGTTTTGGAACTTCACCATGGACCAGCCGCCCCGCCCCGGCCGTGACCCCCTCTACCTGGCGAGCCCCCTCTTGGTGCGGCTTGAAGGGGACGAGGCCCTAGGCCTTTTGCTGGACGAGAGCCACCCGAGCCTTTTTGACCTGGGCCACGCCCACCCCGCCGAGGGGCGGGTGGCGGTGGCTTCGCCCCATCTGGATTTCTATGTGCTTGCGGGAAGCCTCTTGGAGGTGGTGCGGGGCCTGACCCTCCTCACCGGCCGGCCCGCCATGCCCCCCTTGTGGGCCTTGGGCTACCACCAGTGCCGCTATAGCTACGCCGACAGCCAGGCGGTGCGGGAGGTGGTGGAGGCGTTCAAGGCCCACGACCTGCCCCTGGAAGCGGTCTGGCTGGATATCCACCACATGGAGGGCTACAAGGTCTTCACCCTAAGCCCCCACCGCTTCCCCGATTTCCGGGCCCTCTCGGAGGAGCTGGCGGGGGAGGGTGTGCGCCTGGTGCCCATCGTGGACCCGGGGGTGAAGGTGGAGGAGGGCTACCGGGTCTTTGAGGAGGGGAAGCGGCGGGGGGTTTTCCTCCTGGACGACCGGGACGAGCTTCTGGTGGGCGGGGTATGGCCGAGGCGGGCGGTCTGGCCCGATTTTAGCCGGGAAGGCCCCCGGGCCTTCTGGGCCGAGGAGGTGCGCCGCTTTGCCGAAGAGAACGGCTTCGCCGGCATCTGGAACGACATGAACGAGCCGGCGGTGCTGGAGCTTGGGGGCGCCGAGTCCCCCGACAAGGCCCTCCCCCTCACCGCCCGGCAAGGGGAGAAGAGCCACCTCGAGGCCCGCAACCTCTACGCCCTGGGCATGGCCGAGGCCACCTACCAAGGGCTTGCCGCCTTGGGGCGCCGGCCCTTTATCCTCACCCGAAGCGGCTTCCCCGGCATCCAGCGCTACGCCTTCGTCTGGACGGGGGATAACGAAAGCCGCCACGAGGATATGGCCCTCTCGGTCCCCATGCTCCTCTCCCTGGGGCTTTCCGGGGTACCCTTTGCCGGGGCGGACGTGGGCGGCTTTGGCCAGGACGCTACGCCCGAACTCCTCCTGCGCTGGACCTGGCTCGGGGCGCTTTACCCCTTTTTTCGCAACCACAGCGCCCTGGGCACCCGCCGCCAGGAGCCCTACGCCTTCGGCGAGCCCTGGACCTCCCGGATGCGGGAGGCCCTGCGCTTCCGCTACCGGCTCCTCCCTTACCTTTACTCCCTGGCCCGGGAGGCCCACGAGGAGGGCCTGCCGCTTTGGCGCCCCCTTTTCGCCTACTGGCCGGGGGAGATGGCCGCCTTCCGCGAGGACGAGTTCCTTTTGGGCGAAGGCCTCCTCGCCGCTCCCCTCCTGCACCAGGGGGAGGGGGTGCGGGAGGTGTACCTGCCCCCGGGCACCTGGTGGGACTTTTGGGCAGGGTGCCGGGTGGCGGGGCCTGCCCTGGAACAGGCTTTGGGTCCCTTACCCCTTTACCTGAAGGAGGGGGCGGCCATCCCCCTCACCGAGCCCACCTACCCCACCCGCACCGCCCGCTGGCCCCGCCTCGGCTTCCGGGTGGCCTTGGGGCCGGCGATCCGGGGGCGGGTTTACGAGGACGAGGGCGAGGGTTTCGCCCCCGGGGCCTGGAGCGAGCTGAAGGGGGCGTTTGACGGGAAGCGGCTGGTCTTGGCCTTTGAGGACCGCTCGGGCCATCCCCGGGAGGGCGTCTGGGCCGAGGTGCTAGGGGTGGCCCCGCCCGTGAAGGGCCAGGGGGTTCTTTACCGGGAAGGCCGGCTCCTTTTGGACCTGGGCCCGGGGGAAGCTTTCGCCGAGTGGGCCTAGGAGAGGGCGCGCTCCATGAGGCGGAGTGCGGACCGAAGCACCTCTTCCAAGTGTTCCTCGCCCTTGAAGCTTTCGGCGTAGACCTTGGCCACGTCCTCGGTGCCGCTGGGCCTCACGGCGAACCAGGCGTTTTGGGTGACCACCTTTAGGCCCCCCAGGGGCTCCCCGTTGCCGGGGGCGCGGGTGAGCACCTGGAGGATGGGCTCCCCGGCAAGCTCCTTTTCCTGGATTTCCTCCGGGGAAAGCTGGGCCAGCCGGGCCTTGGCCGCGGGGGCGATGGGGAGGTCTTTGCGGGCGTAGAAGGGGCGGCCCAAGGCCTCGGCGAGGGCCTCATAGAGGAGGTCTGGGGCCTCGCCCCGCTTGGCCTGGAGCTCGGCGGCGAGAAGCCCCAAGAGGATCCCGTCCTTGTCCGTGGAGAAGGGCCTCCCGTCAAAGCGCAGGAAGCTCGCCCCGGCGCTTTCCTCCCCGCCAAAGCCGAGCCATCCCGCAAGGAGCCCTTCCACGAAGTACTTAAAGCCCACGGGCGTCTCGTAGACCTCGCGGCCCAAGGCTTGGGCCACCCGGTCCAGAAGGGCGCTGGTCACGGCGGTCTTGCCCACCTTGGCCCCCGGCCAGGTGCGGGTGGTGTAGAGGTGGTGGACGGCGGCCGCCAGGTAGTGGTTGGGGTTCATGAGGCCCCGGGGCGTGACGATGCCGTGGCGGTCGGCGTCGGGGTCGTTGCCGATGGCCAGGTCAAACCGCTCCTTCAGCGCCAAAAGCCCCGCCATGGCGTAGGGGCTGGAGCAGTCCATGCGGATTTTGCCGTCGTGGTCGGGCGGCATGAAGCGGAACGTGGGGTCCAGGGTGGGGTTCACCACCTCCAGGTTCAGGCGGTAGGCCTCCGCCAGGCGTTCCCACACCTGGAGGCTTGCCCCTCCCAGGGGGTCCACCCCGATCCTGAGGCCGCTTGCCCGGATGGCCTCGAGGTCCACCGCCTCCTTCACCTTCTCCACGTAAAGGCCGGCGAAGTCAAAGGGCTTGGCCCGTTCCTTGGCCGCTTTGAGGGGGATCCGCTTCACCCCTTTAAGCCCCTCCGCCAAAAGGGCGTTGGCCCGGGCCTCAATGGCCTTGGTGAGGCGGGTGTCGGCGGGGCCGCCCGTGGGGGGGTTGTACTTGAAGCCCCCGTCCTCGGGGGGGTTGTGGCTTGGGGTGAGGAGGACCCCGTCGGCCTTGGCCGTGTGGCGGGCGTTGTGCTCCAGGATGGCCAAGGAAACCAAGGGCGTGGGGGTGTAGCCCTCCCCCACCTCCACGAACACCTCCACCCCGTTGGCGGCGAAGACCTCCAGGGCCGTGGCCCAGGCGGGGGTGGAGAGGGCGTGGGTGTCCTTGGCCAGGAAGAGGGGCCCCGTGGCCCCAAAGGAGGCCCTGAGGTCGGCGATGGCCTGGGCGATGGCGAGGACATGGGCCTCGGTGAAGGTGCCCTTGAGGCTGCTTCCCCGGTGGCCGCTGGTGCCGAAGGCCACCCGCTTTAGGGGGTCTTGCGGGTCGGGGATTTCCTCATAATACAGGGTGAGGAGTTGCACAAGGTCCATGGCCCCATCTTAAAGGGGGAGGCCAAAGGCCTCCCCCCATGCCGTGCCCAAGGGCCTAGGGCTTGGCGGGGGTTTCCTGGGGAGCCTCCTTGGGCTTTTCCTCCATTTTGGGGGTGAGTTCCGCCAGGACCTGGCTCAGGCGGTTTTCCACCTTAGCCCCCTTCCTCAGGTCCTGGATGAGGGCCTGGGCCTTGGCCTGCCGCTTCCGGGCGATGATCCCTTCCCGGGCCTCCTCCGCCACCTGGGGGTAGGGCTTTAGGACCTCCGCCTGGCGGTTCTTAACGAGGAGCACGGCGAAGGTGCCGTCCTCCAGCTTCACCACCTCGCTCACCTCGCCCAAAGGCCCCTTGGGGAAGGTTTCCTTCACCTTGAAGACCAGGCGGTCCAGGACGGCGGGAAGCTGGTTGGGGTTTACGGTGCCGTACTCCGTCACCGTTCCCTCCTGGGCTTTGGCCAGGGCCTGGAGGTCCCCGCCCCTCAGGGCGGCCTCGCGGAAGGCCTTGGCCTTGGCCTCGTTCTGGAAGACCACCCCCACCACCTCGGCGCTGGCGGGCACGGTGAAGAGGGCGGGGTTTTCCGCATAGTAGCGCCTGGCCTCCTCCTCCGTGGCGGTCACGTCCCGGGTGGCGTAAAGGACGTAGGCCTGGGCGATCTCGTCCTTGCTGCCGATGAAGGGCTGGCCGCTTTTCTTGGCCTCTTCCACCAGGAGTTCCCGGTCAATGAGGCTCTCCAGGGTCTGGGGCAGGAAGAACTGCACCGCCAGCTCCCCCAGGCCCTGCTGAATGAGCGCCGCCGTCTGCTGGTTGGAAAAGACGGGCTGGAGCACCTGGGAAAGGAGGATCTCCTTCCCGTTCACCGTGGCCACCACGGGGTTTTGGTAGGTGTAGGGGCTGTCCTCGGCGAAGCGTACCTGGGCTTTCTTGCGGAGCTCTTCCAGGTAGGCCTCGAGGGCCCCGTTCCCCTTGGCCTGGGCCGCATCCTTCTCCACCTGGTCCTTAACCTCCTCAAAGCTCGGGACCTTGGCGGGGAGGTACGCTTCTACCTTGACCAGGTAGTAGCGCCCCCCGGCCTCTATGGGCCCCACCAGGCCCGGGCCCTTCAGGGCGAAGACCGCCTCGGCCACCTTCTCGGGGAAGACCACCTTGGCCACGGGCTTGGGCTCCGCTTCCCCGGGGCCTGCCCCCAGGGCACCCCCTTGCTCCGCCCCCACCTTGGAGTACTGCTTGGCCAAGGCGGCGAAGTCCTCCCCGGCCTTGGCCTTGGCGGCGATCTCTTCCGCCAGCTTCTTCTCGTCCACCACGATCTGCCGCGCCTTTACCCGGGGCTCGCCCTTGTAGTTTTCCTGGTGGACCTCAAAGTAGAAGCGCACCTCCTCCGGGGTGGGCTTGGCGCTGGACCGGATCTGCTCCAGGCGCTTTTGGACCTGGAGTTGCGTCTTGATCTCTCCCCTGAGTTGCGCATCGGTGAAACCGATCTGGTTCAGGAACTGCTCGTAGGCCTTCTTCTCCTTTAGGCCGTACTGCTCCCGGATGCGGTCCACCTCCTTGCGCACCTCGGCGCTCCCTACCCGGATGCGGGCGGCGTCCTGCTTCAGGGCCTCGGTGAGGATCACCTGCTCCAGGAAGTGGGTGTCCACCAGGGCCTTCAAAAGCCCCTCTGGGTTGGCGGCGTAGAGGGGGTCGTTCCCCTGGAGCCTCAGGAGGTCCAGCTCGTAGACCGCCTTCCCGTTCACCCAAAGCACGGGCTTGCCCCGCGCCTGCTGCCCCGCCTGAGGGGTGAAGAGGAGGATGGCCCCCACGGCGAAGGCCAAGGCCAGAAGACCGAAGAGGATGGTGATGACCCGTTTGTTGATGCCAAACACTTGACCGCCTCCTCCTGTGCGTGCTAGGATAGCTCCCGCTGAGTGCGCCCGTAGCTCAGCTGGATAGAGCGTCGGCCTCCGGAGCCGAAGGTCAGAGGTTCGAGTCCTCTCGGGCGCGCCATTTTTCTTTTTCCATCCCGGAAAGCCCGTAGCACAAAGGGATTTTAGCACACTCCCCGTGAGAAACGGGTTTAGGATGGAGGGGTGTTGCCCCTCCTCCTCGCCTGGCTTCACACGGTAAACGACCTCTTCTCCAACTTCCTCAGCCCCCTTTTGCCCAAGCTCATGGCCCATTTCGGGGTGGGCCTGGGCACGGCGGGGCTTCTCGTTTCCATCTACTCCCTCACGGGAAGCCTCCTGCAACCCTTCGCCGGCCTGGTGGCCGACCGGATGGACCGAAGGTTCCTCGCCGCCTTGGGCCCGGTGCTGGTGGCCTTGGGGATGGGTTCCTTGGGGCTTTGGCCCAGGTTTGAGGCCCTCCTCCTCGTCTTGGGCCTTGCAGGGCTGGGTTCGGCCCTCTTCCACGCCTCGGGGGCGAGCCTGGTAGGGGAGTTCGCCCCAGCCCAAAGGCGGGGCTTTTGGCTTTCCTTCTTCGGCTCCGCTGGCTACCTGGGGCTTTCCTTAGGGCCCCTCGTGGCTCTTTTCGCCGTGGGGGCCTGGGGGCTAAAAGGGCTCATCCTCCTCACCCCCTTGGCCCTCCTCCCTGCCCTCTTTCTCCTCCGCCTCCCCCCGGTGCGGCGGAGGGGAAAGCCCGCAGGGCTAAAGGACTTCCTCCGGGTCTTCCGGGGGGATGTGGCGCGGCTTTGGGGCATGGCCACCTTGCGGAGCCTTGTTTTCATGAGCTTTTCCACCACCTTGCCTTACTGGTACGCCCAAAGGGGCCTGTCCGATGCCTACACCGCCTTCAGCCTTTCCGTCTACAGCTTCTCCGCCACCTTGGGGGCCTTTTTGGGCGGCACCCTTTCCGACCGCTTTGGGCGCAAGGCGGTACTCACCGGCACCCTGAGCTTTGGCCTCCCCCTTTACCTAGCCCTTCTCGTCTTGCCCCCGGAAAACCCCATCTACCTGGTGCTTCTCGCCCTCACGGGGGCCCTGATGAACGCCGGCATCCCCGTGGCCGTGGCCTTGGCCCAGGAGCTGGAGCCCACCCAGACCGCCACGGTTTCCGGCCTCCTCATGGGCTTTACCTGGGGCTTCGCCGGGCTTTTCTACGCCCCCATCGGCCACCTGATTGAGCGCTTTGGGGTGATGCCCGTCCTTTTGGCCTTGGGGGTCCTCCTCGTGCCCGCCTGGGGGCTTGCCCAGAGGGTGCGGGGAGGGAGGGCCCAGGAAGCGTAAGATGGTTTTATGAGAATCCTCTTGGCCACGGATGGCTCCCCCCAGGCCCGGGGGGCGGAGGTGCTGGCGGAGTGGCTTGGCTACAAGCTCGGCGCCAAGCTGGTGATCCTCTTCGTGCGGGATGTGCGGCTCGTGCGGGTGCCGGAGCTTTTGGACTTCGGCGCCCTCACCATCCCCGTGCCCGCTTACCGGGAGGAGTTGGAAAAGGCCCTCACCGCCAAAGGGGAAGCCCTTCTCGCCCGCCTGGCCCAAAGCGCCCAGGAGGCGGGCATTCCCGTGGAAACCCTGATGGAAACCGGGCTTCCCCACGAAGCCATCCTCCGCCATGCCCGCACCGCCGACCTCCTCGTTCTCGGACGGAGCGGGGAGGCCCATGGGGGAAGCTTCGCTGGCCTGGGGAGCACCGTGGACCGGGTGCTGCGGGTTTCCCCCACCCCGGTGCTGGTGGCCCCCGTGGACTACGTGGAGCTCACGGGGGCCCTTTTGGGCTACAACGCCTCGGAAAGCGCCGTGCGCGCCCTGCACACCCTGGCCCACTTGGCCAAGCCCCTAGGGCTTGCCGTGCGGGTGGTGAGCGTGCACGACGACCCGGTGCAGGCCTCGGCGTGGGCCCTCGAGGCGGAAACCTACCTCAAGGACCAGGGCATTCCCGCCGAGGCCTTGGCCTTTTCCGGCGACCCAGCGGAGCACCTCCTTTCCCTCCAAGGCCCGGAGGACCTTCTGGCCTTGGGGGCCCCGGTGCGGCGGCTCGTGCTGGGGAGCACGGCGGAGTACGTGGTGCGCCACGCCGTGGGGCCGGTCCTCACCGTGCGATAAGCCCCAAGGGTGTCTGCTATAATGGACCCCTAAAGGGAAAGGGGGTCCCATGACGGTACGCCAGGTGTTGCTCCGTAAGGGGAGCGAGGTTTACGCCATCCACCCCGAGGCCACGGTGCTGGAGGCCCTAAGGAAACTTGCTGAGCACGATATCGGTGCCCTTCTGGTCATGGAGGGCGAGCGGCTTCTGGGCATCTTCTCCGAGCGGGACTACGCCCGCAAGCTGGTCCTCCTGGGCCGGTTTTCCCGGGATACCCGGGTGGGGGAGGTGATGACCCAGGACCCCATCACCATCCCCCCCGAGGCGGACCTGCCCCAGGCCATGCGCCTCATGACCGAGCACCGGGTGCGCCACTTGCCCGTGGTGGAGGGGGGCAAGGTGGTGGGGGTGGTTTCCATCGGGGACGTGGTCAAGGCCATCATCAGCGAGCAGGAGGTGCTCATTGGGGAGCTCTCCCGCTACGTGATGGAAAACCGCTAGTCCCGAAAGAGCCAGTTGAGGAAAAGGCTGACCAGGGAGAGGAGCAAGGCCCCCACCACCGCCTCGCCGAAGCCCCTCACGGAAAGCGCCGTGGCCTCCGCCACCAGGTAGAGCACGACCCCGTTCACCACCAAGGTGAAAAGCCCCAGGGTGAGGAGGTTGAGGGGCAGGGTGAGGAAGAGGAGGACGGGCCTTAGGAGGGCGTTGGCGAGCCCCCAGATGGCCCCCGCCACCAGGTAGTCCAAAAGCCCCGCCCCAGGGTCAAACCGGACCCCTGGGTAGGCGAGGGTTACGAACCAAAGGGCCAAGGTGTTCAGGAGAAGCCTTGCCAAAAGCCCGCGCATGCCCTTAGCCTACCAGGCCCCTTGGCAAGGGGGTGGGGGCGTGGTATAAAGGAGGGGTATGCCCTTCGGGGCCGGTTCACACGGAAGCGGGGAGTGAGCGTTCTCCCCCCTCTTTTCGTGTGGGCGAGCGCCAAAGGCGCCCGCCTTCCTCAGGAAGGCGCGTAAGGAGGATAGAGGCGGCATGGAAGAAAAGGCGACCCAGACCCCAGAAAAGACCTTCAGCATGGAAGAGGCCCTACAGGAAACCGAGGCCCGCTTGGAAAAGCGCGTGCGCCCCGGCCAGGTCCTGACGGGCAAAGTGGTCTTGGTGGGTTCCGAAGGCGTGGCGGTAGATATCGGCGCTAAGACGGAAGGCATCATCCCCTTCAACCAGCTCACGGAAAAGCCCCTCTCGGAAGAGGAGCTTAAGAACCTCCTCAAGCCGGGGGACCTGGTGCGGGTACAGGTGCTCAAGGTGGACCCGGAAACGGGCCAGATCCTCCTTTCCCGCAAGAAGGTTGAGGCCCAGGAGCACTGGGACCGCATCCAGGAGCTTTACGAGAAGGGCGAGCCGGTGACCGTCACGGTCAAGGAGAAGGTCAAGGGGGGCGTGGTTGCCGAGCTAGACGGCGTCCAGGCCTTCATTCCCGCCTCGCAGCTGGACCTCAGGCGCATCCCCAACCTGGACGCCTACGTGGGCCAGCAGATCCTGGCCAAGATCATTGAGCTGAACCGCAAGAAGGGAAGGGTTCTCCTCTCCCGCAGGGCGGTTTTGGAGGAGGAGCAGAAGAGGGCCAAGGAGGCCTTCTTCCAGAGCCTGCAGCCGGGCCAGGTGGTAGAGGGCACCGTGGTGGAGGTCACCGACTTTGGGGCCTTCGTCAACCTGGGGCCGGTGGACGGGCTGGTCCACCGTTCGGAGATCACCTGGGGCCGCTTCGGCCATCCCCGGGAGGTCCTGCATAAGGGGCAGAAGGTGCGGGCCCAGGTGGTGTCCGTGGACCCGGCCAAGGAGCGGGTTAACCTCTCCATCAAGGCCCTCATCCCCGATCCCTGGACCACGGTGGCGGAGAAGTACCCCGTGGGGAGCCGGGTGCGGGGCAAGGTGGTGGGGCTTACCCCCTTTGGTGCTTTCGTGGAGGTGGAGCCGGGCCTCGAGGGCCTGATCCACATCTCCGAGCTCTCCTGGACCAAGCGTCCCAAGCACCCTTCCGAGGTGGTGAAGGAGGGCGAGGAGGTGGAGGCGGTGGTCCTCCGCCTGGATCCTGAGGAGCGCCGGCTGTCCTTGGGCCTCAAGCAGACCCAGCCCGACCCCTGGCAGCTCCTGGTGGAGAAGTACCCTCCGGGCACCGTGGTGAAGGGCAAGGTCACGGGGGTCACCGACTTCGGCGTCTTCGTGGAGCTGGAGCCCAGCATGGAGGGCCTGGTCCACATCTCCGAGCTGGACCACACCCGGGTGGAAAACCCCGCCGCCCTCTTCAAGAAGGGCGACGAGATGGAGGTGGTGGTTCTCCACATTGACCCCGTGGAGCAGCGCATCTCCCTTTCGCGCAAGCGGCTCCTGCCTCCCCCGCCCCCCAAGGCGGAAGAGGAGCGCCCCCGCCGGGCCAAGGGCAAGGAGGCCCGGGGCAAGCGCAAGTCCTCTGGGGGCCGCCGGGAGGAGCGGCGGGAGTACGAGTACGGGGCGGTGGCGGAGTACAACCTTTACGATGCCTCTGCCGTGCCTACCGCCAGCACCAGCGTGAAGCTAGGCGACCTCTACGGGGACCTCCTGGCGAGCCTGGGCTTGGAAGAGGAGAAGTAAAACGCCAAGGGCCCCGGTTAAGGGGCCCTAGGAGGCCCCCCGCCTAGGCGGGGGGCCTAAGGTTTAAAGGGCTTTTTCCTCCTCCCGCTTCCCGTAAAAGATGCGCATCAGGGTGTAGGAGAGGAAGAAGGTGAGCAAGGGGCCACCAAGGACCAGGGTCCAAAGGACGGCGTTGTTGCCCAACAGGTAGCCCTTTTGCTGGAAGTCAATCTTGTAGCCCGCCAGGGTGCTCATGAGGAAGAAGACCAAGAGGGCCAGGATGACGCTGGTGCGCACCGGGTGCTCGGAGGGAAGCTCCAGGTAGCGCATCTTGTCCTTGCGGGTGTCCACGAAGGGCAAAAGGAGACCGATGAGGGCTAAAATGCCCGGCACCACCGCCCCGCCGATGAACTCAGGCCCGATGGTGGCTCCGAAGACGTGAAACTCCCAGCTAGAGGGGATAAGCTGCAGAATGCCGTAGATCCAGAGGAAGTACCAGTCGGGCTTCACTGCTGGCGTGTTGGGGGTGGGCGGTCCGAAGGCCTCTATGGGGTGGGCGAGGAACGCCCCGGCGATGATGGTCATGATGCCCACGTAAAGGGCGAAGAGAATGACCATCATGACCATCTGCTGGGGGTACATGGGCACGCCCAGGATCTTTCCCGGGGCCACCTTCTCGGCGTAGCGGGGCTGGGTGTGCTTCTGCTTCACCATGATGGCCAGGTGGCCTCCGATGAGGGCCATGAGCAGGAGGGGGAGCCAGAGGACGTGGAGGCTGAAAAGCCGGGGGATGGAGTGGGGGGAGCCCGGGAACTCCCCGCCAAACATCACCTGGGCCAGGGTGCCCCCAATCCAGGGGACGGAGTTGGCGATGCCGTAGCCGATGCGGGTGGCGGTCACGGCGTAGTTATCGTAGGGGAGGGCGTAGCCCGTGAAGGCAGTAACCACGGCCAGGCCCAACAGGGCAAGCCCCACCAGGTAGTTGAGCTCCCTAGGCTTCTTGTAGGCCCCCGTGAGGAGGATGCGGAGCATGTGCAAGAAGGCGGCGGCAATCATCACGTGGGCCGACCAGTGGTGGAGGCTGCGGATCACGGCGCCGAAGGGGAGGCTGTCAATGTACAGGACGCTGGCATAGGCGGCGGGCACCGTGCGCCCGTCAGGGAGCTTTACCTCGCGGATGGAGGGCTCAAAGTTCAGGGTGAGGAAGATGCCGGTGAGCACCAGGACCACGAAGGCAAAGAGGGTGATCTCCCCCAGGAAGAAGGAATGGTGCACCGGGAAGGCCTTGCGCAACACCTTCTGGTAAAGCCCCGTGAGGTCTAGGCGTTCGTCCAACCACTTGTACATGTGTCCCTCCTAAACGTGGCGGCAGAAGCCCGCCTCAGCCTTGACCCCTACCTCGCCCAAGAACTCCCCGGCGGCCACCAAAACCCCGTCCTCCACCTTCAGGGGAAGCTGGGGTACGGGCCTAGGGGGCGGCCCGGCGATAATCCGGGCTCCCTGGGCGAAATCGTAAACCCCCCCGTGGCAGGGGCAGAGGCCCGCCTTTTTGTCCCCCACCCACTGGCTGATGATGCATCCCAGGTGGGTACACACCGCCGAGAAGGCCACGATGCCCTCCACCCCGTGGCTCGCCACCTCGGGGGCAAGCTCCTCCGGGGGGTAGCGCACCACCAGCACCGTGTTCTTGGCCTCGCCGCTTTTCACCACCTTGGTCTTGGGATCCATGGGGTAGGCGAGGAGGAAGGGGTCCCCGGGCTTGAGCTCCTCGGGGCGGATGGGCTTGGGTTCCCCTCCCCCTTGGGCGTAGACCAGAATATCCCCGGGCTTTAGGGGCTCCTTGTCCGGGGTGACCTCCTGCTTGGGCCGGAGGCTCGCCCCCACGTAGAAGGCGGAAACCAGGGAAAGCCCTATCCCTGTGCCGATGGCGGTCTTGAGGAAAAGCCGCCTTCTGGATGTGCGCAAGCGGATCTCGCGTTCGTCCATGCTTTACCTCTACCAGGGGAACTCGCTCTTTTCCTCCTCGGTGATGACCTCGTCCCGGCCAAAGAACTTCTTGTAGATGCCGAAAAGGGCCGCCACCACCAGGCTGATGCTGCCAAAGATGAGGCCTTGGAGCCAGGTGGGGTTGTGCCCGGTCTGGGCGGAGTAGAGGATGAGGCGTACGAAGAAGCCGGAGAGGGCGGTAAGGAGGAGGACCAGGATCACGCCCGCCGCCACGGGGGCGGTGGAGGGGGTGGGGAAGTGGCGGCCGGGACGGAGCTCCACGCCTTCTAGCCAATAGGAAACGAGGCCGATAAGCCCATAAAGGAGGAGGACAGCCCCGAAGGCCATGAGGCCGATCTGCCCCACGGAAAGCTCCGCTGGGGCGTGGCCTAGCAAGCGGGCGATGTGGAGGCCGTCCAGGTAGGCCGCGTAGAAGAGGCCTGCGGCCAGGATAAGGGCAAAGGTGGGCAGGATGGGGTCGTTGCGGTACATGCTCCTCCCTTTACTCCACCGGGCCAAAGCTGTTGCCAAAGCTGTTGCGGATATAGGTGGCCACGGCCTTGAGCTCCTCCTCGCTGAAGTTGGCTCCCACGGCGGGCATGGCACCCCGGCCGTTTTTCACCACGTTCAGGATGAGCTGGGCGTCCTTTAGGTTGGGGTTCCCCGCCAGGGCCGGGAAGGCGGGGGGCATGCCTTGGCCGTTGGCCTGGTGGCAGGCGGCGCAGAGGCTCTCGTAAATGGCCTTACCCTTCTCCATGAGGGCCTGGTCCACGTTGGCTGCGGGGGCGGCGCCTTCCCCGTGGGCCTGGGCTTCTTGGGCAGGGGGGGCCACCTCGGCCACGATCTTTTCCGTGGCGGGGGAAAGGGCGAAGTAGGCCCAGATCCCTCCTAGGACCACCACGGAGGCCACGGCGTACCAGATGGGGTTGAAGCGCACGGGCTCCACGGGAAGCTCCGGCTCGCCCACCGCCAGGCGGAGCTCCACCTTGCCCGCAACCTCCCCGCCTTCGTCCAGGCCCAGGACCAGGACGTCGGGGTAGTTGTTTACGGTGAAGGGGATTTCCTTGACCTCCTGCCCTCCGCCCCGGAAGTGGGTGACGAGGCGTAGGGTGTGCTCCCCGTCGGGGATTTGGCGGGTGTCCAGCTCCAGCCGGTAGGGGGGTTCCTTGAGAACCGCCAGGGGCTCCTGGGCGCCGTCTAGGTACACCTCAATCCGGTCTACGACCATTCTGCCTCCCTTTTGTGAAGCGGGGTGCAAACCCCCACCCCACCACTATAAGGGTGTGGGGGCAAGGACAGATGTCCCGCAAGGCCTAAAGAAGGAGTTCCCGAAGGCGCTTGGCGCTTTGCTGGACGCCCTTTTTTCCCCCGCCCACCTCCAGGGCGGCGGTGCCGGCAAAGCCCTTGAGGTAGGGGGCGATGCTTTCCCAGGGCACGCTGGCTGCCCCCACAGGTAGGTGGTCGTCCCTCCGACCGTGGTTGTCGTGGAGGTGGAGGTGAATGAGTTTTCCGCCCAAAGCCTCCAGGTAGCGGAGGGGGCCCGTGGGCCCAAGCTCCACCAGGGCGTGGCCCACGTCCAGGCAGAAGCCGTACTGGGGGAAGCGCTCTAAAAGCGCCTTTAGCTCCTCAGGACTCCGTAGAAGGTCCTCTTCGGCAAGGGCCAGGTTTTCCAAGGCCACGGGGAAGGGGAGGGGGAGGAGGGCGGATAGGGTCCTCTCCAGGGCTTCCCGGGCCAGGTCCAGGGCCATGGGGTGGCGCACGGGGATTTGGCCGGTGTGGAGGACCCCCACCTTGGCTCCCAGGGCCTCGCCAAACTCCAAAGCCCGCTTAAGGCGCTCTTCCGAGAGCTTCCGGACGCTCGGGATGAGGCTTGCCGGGTTCATCTCCACGAAGGGGAGGTGGAGGGTGAAGCCCACGCCCAAGGCCTCTCCCGTGGCCTTGAGGCTCTGGGGGTCGGGCAAAGGGAGGACCTCGTGGAGGTCGTAGGCCACCTCCAGGTCCATCCCCTCCTCCGCTGCCAGGCGGAAGGCCTCCTCGTAGCCCATCTCGGCGTTGAAGGGGCTGAAGCCTAAGCGCATCCCATCCATTCTAGCGGAGGGCCTCCGCCTTGCGTTGCGCTTCCTCTAGGGCTTTCTGCGGGGGCACCCCGCCCTTTAGGCTTTTCTCTAAGGCCTCGGCGAGGAGGCTAGCCCAGGCGGAGAACTGGGGCAGGCGGGGCCTTTCCTGGGCATGGGCGATCTGCTCAAAGGCCACCTTGCGGAAGGGGTTTTCCCGGTAAAAGCCTTCCAAGAGGGGGATGGCGGATTTGCGTACGGGGACGTAGTAGCTGGCCTCCGCCCAGCGGGCCACGTTTTTGGGTTCCATAAGGTAGCGCCAAAACTCCAAAGCCCCCCGCACCTGGGCCTCCGAGGCCCCCCGCAGGACCACGAGCTGGGCCCCGCCCATGGGCACCTTCCCCTGGGGCTCCCGGGGCACAGGAGCCACCCCCAGGGTGAAGGCGAAGGAAAAGTTTTCCGCTGCCGGCCAGTTGGCGATGGAGGCCATGACCATCATCCCCTTGGTGCGCACGAAGTCCAGCTGGGCGAAGGTGGCCTCGGCCATGCTGCGCACGGAGAGGGCCCCAGCGCGGTGGAGGCGCCAGAGCATCTCCAGGGCGTCCAGGGCCTCGGGGGAGAGGAAGTTGGGCTTGCCGTCCTTGACCAAGCTTCCTCCACGGCTCGTCACCATGGCCTCAAAAAGCCAAGCTTGGGGGTCGGTGACGAAGATGAAACCCTTGGTCTGGCGGGAGGTTAAGGCCTTGGCCACCGCCTCAAACTCCTTCCAGTCCTTGGGGGGTTTAAGCCCTTTGGCCCGGAAAGCGTCTAGGTTGTAGAAGAGGACCGGGGTGGAAGTGTTTAGGGGAAGGCCATAGCGTTTGCCTTCCATCACCCCGTAGTTCCAGGCGGGTTCAAAGAGGTCCTCCACGAAAGCCCGGTCCAAGGTGAGGTAACCGTCCAAGGCCAAGGCCCTCCCTTCCCCCACCAGGCGGGGGAAGAAGGAGATTTCCGCCTGGAAGAGAACGGGCTGTCCTCCGGTGCGCAGGGCGGCCACCAGCTTGGTTTCGGCGTCCTTGTAGTCCCCGGCGTACTGGGGGGTCAGGCGGTACTGGGATTGGCGGGCGTTGAACTCCTGGGCGAAGGTGGAGAGGAGCCTACCGGCGGGGCCGTCCATGGAATGCCAGAATGGGATTTCGGTCTGGGCTAACGCCAGGGCCAGGTTCCATGCGAGGAAAAGAACCCCAATCCGCCGCATGTCCCTATGCTATCCCACCCGGTTCAGGGAATCTTCAGAGCCCGCGCCTGGGCCTCTTCCAAAGCCTTCTTGGCTGGCGTTTGTCCCTTTAGGACCCGCTCCAGGGCTTCCTCAAGGGGAGGCGCCCAGAGGAGCAGGGGGCTATCCCCGTGCCATGGCGCAAGGCGGTCCTTCTGGCTGAGGAGAAGGCGGCCCACTTCTTCCTTTCCCCAGGCTTCCTGGGCCTTTAGGCTTAGGGGCAGGTAGAAGACCCCTCGGGCTAGGGCCAGCTGGCGGCTGGTTTCGGCCATGTGGCGGTAAAAGGCCTCTAGGCCGCGCCTTTCCTCGGCGGAAGCGTGGCGTAGAGCCACGAGCACGGACCCCGAGGCCGCTACCCTTCCCTGGGCCTCGAGGGGCAGGGGCGCAATGCCTATGGCGAAGGGGAGCTGGGTGCGGCTCTTCACCGCCGGTAGGAGCGAGGAAGGCCCCATGGCCAAAAAAGCTTTGGTTCGGAGAAAGTCGGCCCCGGCGCTGATGAGTTCCGTGGCGGAGCGCACCTGCAGGGCCCCTTCCCGGTGAATGCTTAGGAGGTACTCCAGGCTTTTTAAGGCACCTTCCCCATTCAGGGCCGGCCCTCCCCCTTGGCTTAGGGTACCTCCTTGGGCTAGGACCAAGCTGGCGAAACTATAGACGTCCGCCGAGAAAAGAAGCCCCTTGGCCGAGCGGGAGGAAAGCCGTTGGGCTGCGGTTTTGAGCTGGGCGAAGTCCTTGGGAGGGCTTAGGCGCCGGGCTTGGAGGGCGTCTTGATTGTAGAAGAGCACGGCAACGGAGATGCCTAAAGGGTATCCGTAAAGGCGCCCTTTCACCTCGCCCAAGCGCAGGAGGTCCGGGTCCAGGTCCGGGATCTGGGGGGCAGGGAGGGGTTGGAGCAGGCCCTCTTTTACCAGAACCGGCAAAAACCCGAGCTCCACCTGGGCCAGGGGTGGGGCCGTACCGTTGCGAAGGGCGGCGGCCAGGAGAACGCCCATCTCCCGGTAGTCCCCCACGAAGCGGGGCTCAATGCGGTAGCGGGACTGGGTTTGGTTGAAGCTCTGGGCCTCTCCCTCCAGAACCCCCCCTTCTCCCAAGGTGTGCCAAAGGGGTATGACCACCTGCGCCCTTGCCCACGCGGCCAAGACCAGAAGGAGGAGAAGCACCCGGACCATGGCCTATTTCCTCTCCACCGCCAGGGCCTTTCGTTGGGCCTCCTCGAGGGCCACCTGGGGCCTTACCCCTTGCTTGAGGCTCCTCTCCAGGGCCTCTTCCAGGTAGCCGTACCAGACCACGAGCTCCGGGTCCTGGCTCCAGGGCCGCCCCACCTCCGCCTGGGCGAAGACCGCTTGGCGCTCGGGGTCTTTCAGGAAGTCGGCGAGCTCCTTCTCCGCCTCTTTCCGCAGGGGCAGGTACCAGGTGGTGCGCACCCACGCCGCCTGGCGCTTGGGCTCGAGGAAGTGGAGCCAGAAGGCCACGGCGCCTTGCGCCTGCTCGGGGCTCGCCCCCTTGAGCACGGCCAAGGCGGCCCCGGAAAGGGGCACCGTCCCCCCCTCCCGTCGGGGCAAGGGGGCGAGGCCCACGGCGAAGGGGAGGGCGGTCTGGGCCTCCACCACGGGCAAGGCGGTGGTGGGTCCGATGCCCATGAAGGCTTTGGTGCGCAGGAAGTCGGCCACGGCGAACTGGGCCTCCGCCAGGTTGCGGGCCTGGGCGTGCCCCTTCTGCACCATGCGGTAAAGCATCTCCAAGGCCTCCACCACCTCCTTGGAGGTGAAGGCGGGAAGCCCGTCCCTCACCAGGCTTCCCCCTAGGCTCATGACGAGGGCGTTGAAGCTCCAGATGTCCGTGGAGACCACCAGGCCCTTGGCGGTGCGGCCCGTAAGCCGGGCGGCGGCCTCCTCCACCTCCTGCCAGGTCCTGGGGGGCCTAAGGCCCCGGGCGCGGAAGGCGTCCTTGTTGTAGTAGAGGGCGGGGACGGAAAGCCCCAGGGGAAGCCCAAAGGTCTTCCCCTTCACCTGCCCTGTCCGCAGCATCTCGGGGTAGAGGTCCTTGGGGAGGTCCTTCAGGTGGGCGTCCAGGGGGAGGGCCACCCCCTCTTGGGCGAGCCTGGGCAGGAAGGAAAGCTCCCCGTGGAAGAGGACCGGGGCCCCTCCCGAGCGCAGGGCGGCCAAAAGCTTCACCCCCGCCTCCCGGTAGTCCCCCACGTAGCGGGCCTCGAGGCGGTAGGCCTTTTGGCTTGCGTTGAAGCTTTGGATCGCCTCCTCCAAAACCCGGTTTCCCGGGGGGCCAGCGGTGTGCCAAAAGGGGATGCTCACCTGGGCCGAGGCCCAGGCCAAAAGGGTTAGGACGGCCAAAGGGCGCCTCATCCCCCAAGCTTACCCGCCTTGGGGTGAGAGGGCGGTGAGGGGAAGCTCTAGGCCCTCGAGGAAGGGAAGGGCTTTCCCGTAAAGGGCCTTCCGGGCCTCCAGGAACTGGCGGCGGGCTTCGGGCCCCACGAAGCCCGGGGGGAGAAGCTCAGGGGGCAGGAGGGGGTCCAGGAAAAGCACCTTGCGCATCTCGTGTACCAGGCGGGTGAGGGTGCGGAAGGCCTCCTCCGGCTCCTCGGGGGTTTCCAGGGGAAAGAGGGCCCGGTAATGGGCCTGGGCCCTTTCCAGGGGGAAGATGGCCTGGATCTCCTCCCGGGGCCCGAGGTGCTCCCCGGCGAAGAGGGTGGCGGGAAGCCGGTAGAAGGTGAGGAGCTCCCGGGTGGCCTCGAGGTCCACCCCCGCCCCCAGGTAAACCCCCGATTGCAGGCTCCCGTAGCCCAAAAGGGCCATCTCCCGGCGGAAGCGCTCCCTTTCCCCCCGGTCCTTTGGGCCCTCGGGCAACACCAAAAGAAAGCGCCCATCCCATGGGGGTCTTGGCCCGTAGAGGCGGCGGCGCACCTGCCGCACCTGCCAGTACACCCGGTCGGAAAGGGCGTAGTAGGCCGTGCGCCCCACCCGTTCAGGCCGCACCCAGCCCCGCTTGGCGCTTCGGGAAAGGGCGGCCCGCACCGCCGCCTCGGAAAAGCCCAGGGCCTCCATCATGGCCACGAGGTCCTTGACCCTGGCCCGGCGTTCCGGGTAGATGTACTCCAGGAAAAGGGTGAAAATGGTGGAGCGCGCCCGCATCAGAAAACGCTCTCTAGGCGTCTTTCCCGGTATTCCAGAAGGGCCTTTTCCAGGAAGGTGGCGAGGGGCATGGCCCCCAGGTTCCCCCGGTGGCGCCTCCTGACGCTCACCGTGCCCTCCGCCTTCTCCCTTTCCCCCACCACCAGGATGTAGGGCACCTTCTGCATCTCGGCGTCGCGGATCCTGGCCTGCATCCGCTCGCTCCTCAGGTCCGCCTCGGCCCGGAGGCCCATTTCCTTCAGTTTACAGGCCACCTCCTGGGCGTAGTCCTCCTGCTTTTCGGAAACCGGGATGACCACCACCTGCACCGGGGCAAGCCATAAGGGGAAGTCCCCGGCGAAGTGCTCAATGAGGATGCCGATGAAGCGCTCCAAGGAGCCAAAGGGGGCGCGGTGGATCATGACGGGGCGGTGCTCCTCGCCATCCGGCCCCACGTAGGCGAGGCCGAAGCGCTCGGGCAGGTTGTAGTCCACCTGGATGGTACCGAGCTGCCACTCCCGCCCCAGGGCGTCCTTGACCACGAAGTCCAGCTTGGGGCCGTAGAAGGCGGCGTCCCCCGCCTCCACGGTATAGTGAAGGCCCGCCTCCAGGGCCGCTTCCTCAATCTGCCTTTCCGCCAGGGCCCACTTGGCCTCGTCCCCCACGTACTTTTCGCTTCCAGCCTCCCTCACGCCGATGCGGGCCCGGTAGTCCTTAAGCCCCAGGGTGGCGAAGACCTTCAGGACCAGGTCCAAAACTCCCAAAAACTCCCCCTTCACCTGCTCGGGGGTGCAGAAGAGGTGGGCGTCGTCCTGGGTGAAGCCCCGCACCCGGGTGAGGCCCAAAAGCTCCCCCGCCTTCTCGTAGCGGTAGACGGTGCCAAACTCGGCGATCCTCAGGGGAAGCTCGCGGTAGGAGCGCTTTTTGTGGGCATAGATCCGGATGTGGTGGGGGCAGTTCATGGGCTTGAGGAGGTACTCCTCCTCCTCGCCCCGCTCCTTGAAGCTGATGGGGGGGAACTGGCTTTCGGCGTAGTAGGGGTAGTGGCCCGAGGTCTTGTAAAGCTCCAGGCTACCGATGTGGGGGGTGGTCACCAGCTGGTACCCCCGCTTGACCTGCTCCTCCCGCATGAAGGCGATGAGCTCTTCCCGGATGACATTCCCCTTGGGGAGCCAAAGCACGAGCCCCTTACCCACCATGGGGTCAATGAGGAAAAGCTCCAGCTCCCGCCCGATCCGGCGGTGGTCCCGCCGCTTGGCCTCCTCCAGCTGCCAGAGGTACTCCTTGAGCTCCTCGGCGGTGCGGAAGGCCACCCCGTAGACCCGTTGGAGCATGGGCCGCCGTTCGTCCCCTCGCCAGTAGGCCCCGGCCACGTGGGTGAGCTTGAAATGGGGGGGGATGCGCCCCGTGGAGGGCACGTGGGGCCCGCGGCAGAGGTCGGTGAAGCCGTAGGCCTCGTCCCCTTGCTGGTAGAAGCTGATCTCCTCCCCTTCGGGGATCTCCTGGATGAGCTCGGTCTTGTAGGGGTCCTTGCCCCGGTAGCGGGCCAGGGCCTCCTCCCGGGGGAGGACATAGCGGCGCAAGGGGAGGTCCTTTTGCAAAATGGCCCGCATCCTCTCCTCCAGGGCCGGAAGGTCCTCGTCCGAGAGGGGCTCGGGGGCGTCTATATCGTAGTAAAAGCCCTTCTCAATCACCGGCCCCACCCCAAGCCGCACGCTTTCCGGGTCGTAGCCCTTTTCCTGGAAGTGCTCCTTCACCGCCTGGGCCAGGACGTGGGCCAGGGTGTGGCGGAAAAGGGTCTGGTACTCGGGGTCCTTCTCCGTGAGGATGCGCACCCGGGCCCCTGGGGGGAGGGGCTTGAAGAGGTCGTAGAGCTCCCCGTCCACGATGGCCCCCACCGCCGCCTTGGCCAGGCCCGGGCCCACGGCCTTGGCCACGTCCAGGGCGGTGGCCCCTTCCGGGACCTCGAGGGCCTTCCCATCCGGCAGGTAGACCGTCATGAACCCCACTATACCCGGCCTAGCCCTCCTCCGGGAGCCGGCTTCCCAGCCCAAAGGCCAGGGCGTATAGGCCTGCCGCCAGGAGGAAGAGAATGGAAAAGCCCGCCCTATCCGCCACCCACCCCCCGAGGACCGTGGAAAAGGCGAAGACCCCGGCCACGGTGTTGCCTAGGCCGATGGAGGCGCTCCGTTCCTCGGGCGGGGCCAGGTTCAAGAGGTAGGTGGTGGTGGCAAGGTTTAGGGCGGCCAGGTAGGCCCCTTGCAGGAGGAAGACCAGGCCGAAGAGGGGAGGGGGTAGGAGGAGGGCGAGAAGGGGTGCCAGGAAGCCCAAAGCCGCCCCGGCCCTCAGGACCCCCTTGGAGCCCTTTTCCGCAAGCCTTGCCCAAAGGAGGTTGGAGAGGGTGAAGGAGAGGGCGTAGAGGGAGAGGTAAAGGCCAAGCTCCTCCCCCTGCCCGAGGGCCCGCACGGCGTAGACGGCGTAAAAGGGCTCGGCCATCCCGGCGAGGCCCAAAACCACCCGCACCCGGAGATAGCGGCGAAACCCGGGGCGAAGGAGGGGTGCTTTGAGGTCCAGCCGGGCCGTTCTGGGCGCTTCCACGGGCTCGTCCACCTGGCCGAAGAGGTGCCAGCCAAGCCCAAAGGAAAGGGCGCCTAGGCTAAAAAGGAGGGCGTAGGGCAAGGGGAAGGGTAGGGGAAGGGCCAGGATCTCCCGCACTAAAAACCCCGCCAGAAAGGCCAGAAGCCCCCCCACCAGGTTGCGGGCGGAGAAGAGGGCGGCCCGGCGTTCCGGGGGGATGGTCTTGGCCACCACCTCCCAGAAGGGGAGGCTGGAAACCCCGGTGAAGAGGGCGTTTAGGAGGAGGCCTAGGAGAAAACCAGCGAAAAGGAGCCCGGGCCAGGGCCCGAGGAGAAAGGCGGAAAAGGCCATGAGGACCACCCCAAGGAGCCTCAGGGCGGCCACCTTGCGGTAAAGGACGATCTTTTGGGGAAAGCGGGCCACGTAGGGGGCCAGGAAGGCCTGGGGCACCATCCCCCCCGCCTGCAAGAGGGCCGGGAGGAGGCCGATGAGGGCCCCGGGGGCCCCTAGCTTGGCGGCAAAGCCGGAAAGGACGATGTTGGGGTTCAGGAAGGTGTCCCCGAGCCACACCAGCCAGCCGTTTACCACCGCCAGGCGGTAGTTCCGCTCCCGGAGGTCTAAGATGGGGAGGATGCTCCTTCTCCCTTCCCTCGGGCCCTTCCACATCCTGCACCCACGCTACAACGCGGCCACGGTTTTGGCCATGCTGGAGGAGGCACAACCCGAGGCCATTTACCTGGCTTCCCACTCGGAAGAAGCCTTGCGGGAGGGGGGGTGGCGGGAGGAAGATCCCCTCCTCTTCCACCTCCTCCCCTGGGCGGAGGAGAGGGGTATCCCCGTGGTGGCCCTGGACGCCGAGGCCCACCTTAAGGGGGAGGCCGAGGCCTTCCGGGAGGCCTTGGCCCAGCACCCCCTGGGGGCGCCCCACCTGGAGAGGATGCGGGCCTTTGACGAAGCCCTCTTGGACCTCCTGAAGACGCCCCTTTCCCCCGAGGTTTTGGGCAGCGAAGCCTTTCTCTCCCGCCTAAGGGAAACCTACCAGGGCTTCGCCCAAGCCTTTGGGGAAGGCCCAGCCACGGGCTTCCGCCGGCGGCGCATGGAAGGGGTGCGGGCGGCCTTGGCGGGGAAGGAGGGGGCGGTGGTGGCGGAGGTTTTGGACTACGCCTTGCTCTCGGAGGCCTTCCCCCATGCCCTCCCCAAGGCCCACACCCCCACGGAGCAAGAGCGGCAGCGGGCCCTTTTGGACCGGGCCTGGCAGCTTCGGGAGGAGGACGACTGGGGGGCGCTTCTGGAAGGGCTTTTCGCCATAGCTAGCCCGGAGGCCCTCTACCTGGCGGCCCAGATCTACCTGGCGGCGGGGGAGTGGCGGGAGGCCTTGGGCCTCATGGAGGAGGTCTTCCGCATGGACTTCCAGCATCCCGGCTACCTCCCCGGGTACGTCCTCGCCCGCTTCGGGCAGCTTCTGGACCTGGCGGGGGAGCGGGACAGGGCCCTAAGGGCCTACCAGGGGGTTTTGGCCCTTTCCTATGCCCCGGAGGAGGCCCGGGCCATCGCCTTGGCGGGGCTTAGGAGCCCCTTCCGCCTGGGGTAGGGCATTTGTCCTAGACGCGGGCGCCTATCCTTAGGGCATGGAGGTGGAACTCCGCCGCGCCCGCCACGCCCTTTACCTGCGGCTGGCGACGGCCCACGCCGGGCCCTTGGGGCCGGCCCTCCTGGGGCATCCCGAGCTCGCTTCCCGCTACGCCGAGGCCTACGCTACCTGTGGCGGGGCGGAGGGGCTCCCCTGCCAGGGGGTGGGGGGGGAGCCCCGGGTCTGCGTGGTGCGGCGGCTTGAGCACCTGGCCTATAGCGCCCTCCGGGGGGGTAAAAGGCGGCGGGAGCAGGAGAGGGCTTTGGTGGAAGGGCTTCTTCGCTGCATCGCCCACCTGGAGCGGGCGTTTCCCCCGGAGTTCTTGCCGGTCCTCGAGGCCACCCAGACATATCTGGAGAAAGACCTAAAGTACCTCCGGGGGGAGGTGCCCCCGGAGGCCTGGGCGGAGGAGGTCAAAGCAGGTGGTACATCCGGCCCAGAAGGAGCATGAGGGCCACGGTGGCGGCGGAGAGGACGATGAGGATGAGCATGAAGAGGATGAAGCGCAGGTCAAAGGTTTCGCCTTCCGTGGTGAGGACCCGGGGGTTCAGGATCAGGTAAAAGAGCAAGGTGACCAAAGCGGCGCCTAGGGCAAAAAGGGCGATATAAACCATACGCACCTCCTACCAGAGGCGAAGGAGCGCCTCCAGGTTTGCCCTCAAGTTTACCAGGCCCACCCCGTAGGTGGGAACCCCCCACGTGCGGCCCACCTCTCCCCAGTAGGGACCTTCCGTGAGGGGCAGGTCCACGGGCAAAGGGGGGCTTTCCCAAGGGCCGTAGGCCCGCACCTCCCGGTAGGTGAAGCCCGTGGGGGCCTCCACGTGAAGGGTTAGAGGCGCCTCCTCCGCTTCCAGGGGCCTCCAGCCCGAGGTGGTCTCCTTGCCGCCGGGAAAGGCGAGGCCCAGGCCTTCCCCGGGGAAAAGGAGGAGGAGGCGGTCGGGCCGGAAGCGGTCCAAAAGGTGCTCCAGGGGGGCGCGGGTGGGCCCCGTGAGGGGAAGGCCTTCTTGGGTGGGGGAAAGGGGGGAGGGGTCTAGGGCGAGGAGGATGCGGCCGCGGAAGGCCAGGCCGTTTATGGCCTGAAGCACGGGAAGGGCCTCGGCGTAGGGGGCGTGGAGGAGGGTGGTGCTCCCGCCCCGGCCTCCCTCCAGGTAGGCGTAGAGGGTGCCGAACTCGTCCAGGCCGGCCCTAAGGTGGGCCGAGAGGACCTCGAGGTCCAAGGATAGCCTCTCCAACAGGCCGGAAGCCATGCCCTCATGGTATCCTAAGCCCCGTGCGCTACCTGGTCCTCTCGGACATCCACGGGAACTGGCCCGCCCTGGAGGCCGTTTTGCAGGCGGCCCCCCCCTTTGACCGGGTGCTCTTCCTGGGGGATGCGGTGGGCTACTACCCCGATGGGGACCGGGTTTTGGACTGGCTTAGGGAGGTGGAGGCCCTCTGCATCCTGGGCAACCACGACGCCTGGCTCCTCGCCCTGGACCAACTCCCCCTAGAAGGGGTGGTGTTGGAGATTCTGGCCTGGCAGCGGGCGCGGCTTTCGGAGGCAAACCTGCGCTTCCTCGCTTCCTGGCCTTGGCAGCGGGAGGTGGAGGGGACGCTGCTCGTCCACGGTAGCCCCTGCGACCCCCTGGAATACCTGGACGAGCTGGAGCTCGCCCGGGAGGGCTTCCGCTGCACCGAGGCCCGCCTCGCCTTCCACGGCCACACCCACCTGGCGGGGGCCTTTTTGGAGCTTTCGGGGCCGCGCCCCTGGGTGCGTTACCAGGGTTTTGCCCAAGGGGGGGAGCTCCTCCTGCCCCCCACGGTGCGGGCCTTGGTCAACCCCGGCTCCGTGGGCCAGCCCCGCGACCGGGTACCGGGAGCGGCCTTCGCCCTTTGGGAGGGCAATCGGGTGGAGTTCTTCCGCGTGGCCTACCCCGTGGAGCGGGTGGCCGAGCGCCTTAGGGAGGAGGGGTTTCCTGAGTGGCTCTACACGCGCCTTACCCGGGGGGAATAATCGGCCACGAGGCCATCCTGGACCTCCTGCCCCGCCTGAAGGCCCACACCCTCCTCTTTTCCGGGCCAGAAGGGGTGGGAAGGCGCACCGTGGCCCGCTGGTACGCTCTGGGCCTCAACCGGGGCTTTCCCCCGCCCCCCTTGGCGGAGCACCCCGATCTCTTGGAAATCGGCCCCAAGGAGCGGGGCCTGAGGGGGGAGAGGGAGGTGCGGCTGGAGGAGGTGGAGCCCCTTTTCGCCTGGTTCGCCACCCACCCCCGGGAGCGGGTGAAGGTGGCCATCCTGGACGCCGCCCACCTCCTCACGGAGGCGGCGGCCAACGCCCTCTTGAAGCTCCTGGAGGAGCCCCCTTCCTACGGGCGCCTCGTCCTCGTCGCCCCCAGCCGGGACACCCTCCTCCCCACCCTGGCGAGCCGGGCCCTGGAGGTGCCCTTTGGCCCCGTGCCCGAGGAGAAGCTCCGCCTCCTCACGGAAGACCCCGGGCTCTTGGCCTACGCCGCCGGCGCCCCGGGCCGGCTCTTAAGGGCCCTGGCCGAGCCCGAGGCCCACAGGGCCCGGATGCAAAGGGCCTGGGAGGCCCTTAGGGCGCCACCTTTGGCCCGGCTTGGGCTTTTGAAGGAGCTCCTTTCGGAAGAGGAGGGGTTTTTCGCCCTCTATGCCCTCCTAAGGGAGAACCCTAGGGCCCTTTTGGCCCTGGAGTCCGCCCGCGAGGCCTTAGAGGGCTACGTGAACCCGGACCTGGTCCTGGCCCGCTTGGCCTTAGACTTAGAAGCATGACCGTGGGCGTCCGCTTCCGCACCCCTCCCCTTCGCTACTTCTCTTTTCAGGGGGAGCCCCCGCCCCTGGAGGCCTACGTGGTGGTGCGCACGAACAGGGGCCTCGAGGTGGGCAAGGTGCGCACCCCCCCAAGGAAGGCCCGGGGAGAGGGGGAGGTGGTGCGCCTCGCCACCAAGGAGGACCTGGACAAGGCGGCGCGCCTTCGGGCCAGGGCGGAGGAGGTGGCCTTTTACCTCCGGGCCCGCCTCAAGGAGGAGGGGGTGGCGGCCAAGGTCCTGGGGTGCGACTTCACCCTGGATGGCCGCCACCTCCTCGTCCACTACGCCGCGGCGGAGCGGGTGAACCTGCGCCGTTTCACCCGGGAGCTCGCCGGGCGCTACGATGTCCGGGTGGAGTTCCTGGCGGAGGGCCCCAGGGAGGAGGCCCAGTACCTGGGCGCCCTCGGGGCCTGCGGCATGGAATCCTGCTGCTCCACCTGGCTTCAGGGCTTCGCCCAGGTTTCCATCAAGCTCGCCCGGGACCAGCAACTGCCCCTTTCCCCGGAGAAGATCTCGGGGCCTTGCGGGAGGCTCCTTTGCTGCTTGGCCTACGAGCACCCCGTGTACCAGGAACTCCTGGCCGAGCTCCCCAAGAAAAACGCCCGGGTCTGCACCAAGGCGGGGGTCTGCGGCAAGGTGCAGAAGGTGAACCCCTTGAAGGGAACGGTGGAGCTCCTTTTGGAGGAGGGGAAGAGCCTGGAGGTGGCCAAGGAGGACCTGGCATGAAGGTTTACCCGGTGGAAGGTCCCTTGCCCGCCTTCTACCACTACTACCCCGGTGTGCCCGCCGTGGTGGGGGTGCGGCTTGGGGGCAGGGTGAACTTCTGCCCCGCCGTGTGGAACACGGGCCTCTCCGCCGACCCGCCCCTCTTTGGGGTTTCCCTAAGCCCCAAGCGCTTCACCCATGGCCTCCTCCTCGAGGCCCGGCGCTTTTCCGCAAGCTTCCACCCCTACACCCAGGCCGCCTTGGTCCAGTGGCTCGGGAGCGTGTCTGGCCGGGAGGTGGATAAGGGCCAGGCCCCCCACTTCCTGGGCCAGACCGGGGTGCCCATCCTGGAAGGGGCCTACGCCGCCTACGAGCTTGCGCTTTTGGAAGTGCGTTCCTTTGGCGACCACGACCTCTTCGTGGGCAGGGTGGTGGCGGTCTGGGAGGAAGAGGCCCTTTTGGACGAAAGGGGGCGGCCCAAGCCCGGCCTCTCCCTCCTCTACTACGGCAAGGGGCTTTACGGCCACCCGGCGGAGGAGGCGTTTACCCCTTGACCCAGGCCCAGGCCTTTGCCTTAAGGGTGCGCCGCCTGGCCTTAAGCCGTCAGGCCACGGAGGCCCAGGTCTTCTTGGAAGAGGGTTTCCTCTACCTCCGGGCCGACGGCTTCGCCCGCTTCGCAGCGGGCGAGGGGGCGGAGGCGCTTTTGGGCTTCGCCCTGACGGGGAAGGGCGTGGAGCTTCGCTTCGCCGACGGAAGCGTCCTTTCCCTCACCTACCGGTTCGGGCGGCTTCGGAAGCGGGCCTATTTCTCGTAAGGCTTGCCCACCGCCCCTGGGGGCCGGCTTCTGCCGATGAAGCCCGCCAGCACCAGCACCGTGACCACGTAGGGGAAGGCCTGGACCAGGACGGCGGGGAGGATCTCCGTGCCCTGGAGCTGGATGGCCAGGGCGCTGGCAAAACCGAAGAGCAGGGTGGAGAAGAGGATGCCCACGGGGTGCCACTTGCCGAAGATCATGGCCGCCAGGGCAATGAACCCCATCCCCGCCGACATCCCCCGCACGAACTGGTTGAGGAAGCCGATGGCCAGGTAGGCGCCCGCAAGCCCCGCCAAAACGCCGGAGACCACCACCCCGATGTAGCGCATGCGGTACACGTTCACCCCCAGGGTGTCCGCCGCCTCGGGATGCTCCCCCACGGCCCTGAGCCGGAGGCCAAAGGGGGTCTTGAAGAGGACCCACCAGGCCAAAGGCACCAGGAGGAAGGCCAGGTAGACCAAGGGGGAAAGGGCGAAGCCCTCGGGGCCCAGGAGGGGGAGGCGGTTGGCCACCTCCTTGGAGCTCGTGGCGTTGCCGTAGAAGTAGGTGAGGACCAGGCTCGGGGCCCCCGCCGCCAGGAGGTTGATGGCGGTGCCGCTGATGATCTGGTCCGCCCGGTAGCGGATGGAAACCACCCCGTGCACCAGGGCCACGAGCCCCCCCACGGCCATGGCGGCCAGCACCCCCACCCAGGGGAGCCAGGGATGGGGCCCGGGGCCCAAGGCGGCCTCAAACCGCTCCACCACCACTGCCGCCGTGAGGGCCCCGAAGAGGATGATGCCCTCGAGGGCGATGTTCACCACCCCGCCCCGCTCGGAGAACATCCCCCCTAGGGCGGTGAAGAGAAGGGGGGTGGTCTGGCGCAGGGTGGAGAGGAGGAGGGCGGTGAGGAAGGCGGCGTCCAGGTTCACGCCTCCACCTCCTTCCTTCTTTCCTCCCGAAGCTCCACCTCCGCCGCCCTTAGGGGATCGGTGAAGTAGCGGGGCAGAAAGCCCCCGGCGGCGATGAAGAGGACGATGAGGGCCTGCAACACGGAAACCAGTTCCCGGCTGATGCCAAGCTGCAGGTTCACCTGAAGCCCCCCGGTGAGGAGAATGCCGAAAAGCCAGGCGGCAAGCCCGACCCCTAGGGGGGTGTTCTGGCCCATGAGGGCCACGGCGATGCCGTCAAACCCCACGGAGTAGGGAAGGGACTGCTTCAGGCGGTACTCGTCAATCCCCCCGCCCAGCACGTAGTGGGTGGCGGCAAGCCCCGCCAAGGCCCCCGCCAGGAACATGACGAGGACCATCTTCCTTCCCGCCACTACCCCCCCGTACTCCGCCGCCTTGGGGGCGAGGCCCAAGGCCCTTAGCTCATACCCTCCCACGGTGCGGAAGACGTAGAAGTGGAAGAAGAGGAGGGCCAAGAGGGCGAGGAGGAAGGCCCCGTTGAGCCGCACCGAGGTCAGGTCGGGGCCGAAGGCCACCTGGGGCCCCGGGAGAAGCCCCCCAAGGAGGTACCCCGCCACCCCCAAAAGGAGGGCGGAAAGCACCCGGTGGCCCAGGCTTTTCCGCACCAGGAGGTAACCCAAAAGGCCTAGGAGGAGGGCCAGGGGCAGGGCGAAGGAGAGCTCCCCTCCCGGGGCCACCAGCTCGGTCCAATGGGGGATGCGGGCCTCGGGGCGGATCTCGTGGCTTCTCGCCTCGTAGCCCGGGTACTTGAAGGGCAGGTAGAGGGTTTGGCCGAAGAACTTGTACTCGTTGGCGGAGATGAGGAAGAGGAAGAGGCTTGCGGCGATGTAGTTCAGCATGATGGTGTTGATGACCTCGTGGGCGCCGAAGCGGGCTTTGAGCCAGCCCGGCAAGGCGCCCCACAGCCCCCCCGCCAGGGCGGCGGCCAGGATGGCCAGGGGCAGGACGAGCCACCTGGGCCCCGGCAGGTACACCCCCACCAGCATGGCGGCGATGGCCCCTAGGATGAGCTGCCCCGGGGCCCCGATGTTGAAAAGCCCTCCCCTAAAGCCCAAGGCCACGGCGAGGCCGGTAAAGATGAGGGGGGTGGCCAGGAGGAGGCTTTGCAGGAACCCGGAGGGGTTCACCAGGGGGCTATAGAGGAGCTGATAGGTGTAGGTGATGAGGTCCAGCTTGAGCATGAGGGCCTCCCTTAGGGAGGCCGCTTCCCCGGGGCTTTCCTTGAGCACCGCCACCATGGCCCCGCCCAAGAGGGAGGCGAGGAGCAAGGAGAAAAGGGGCACCACCAGCCCCCGCCTGCGCACCAGGAAGGCGAGCCCCCCCGGGGAGAAGGTGCGGGCGAGGAGGAGGAGGTAGAGGCTGTAGGCCAGGGTGGCGTAGCTCCCAAGGCCCAGGCTGTAGCGGCGAAGGGGCCTTTCCCCCAGGCGGTTTGCCTCGGCCACGCTCCCTTGGAAGAGGAGGTAGGTGAGGAGGAAAAGGCCTAGGCCCAAGGCGCCCATCCAGTAAAGGGCCGTGGGTTTGGCCTTGGTCCAGGGTAAGAGGAGGGTTAGGGCCAGCCAGGCCAAGGAGAGGTAGAAGACTGGGGAAAGCCAGGTGTCCCGGTAACCCTGGGGCAGGGTGCCTTGGGGGAGGTGATGGCCGAAGGGGTTTAGGAGGACGCCTTCGCCGCCGAAGAGGCGGTGGGGTACGGCCCAGGGGGCCAGGTACCAGAGGAGAAGGGTGAGGCCCCCTCCCAGGAGGACCAGGACCCCTAGGCGCTTCCGGTCCGTCAACACGCCCACGATTGTACCCCACCCGCCTGGGCGGAAGGTCCATGGGATGCTAGACTCCCCTCGTGGCGGCCTTGCCCGAGGAGAAAGCCCAGCAGGTGCGGCGGATGTTTTCGGAGATCGCCCCCCGCTATGACCTCCTAAACCGCATCCTCTCCTTTGGGGCGGATGTGCGCTGGCGGAGGCGGGCCGTGGCCTTGGCCTTGGAAAAGCGTCCCCGGCGCATCCTGGACCTGGCCACGGGTACGGGGGACCTGGCCCTCCTCTTGAAGGCCCAAGCCCCTGGGGCGGAGGTGGTGGGGGCGGACTTTGCCCCTCCCATGTTGGAGATTGCCCGGAAGAAGGCGCAAGGGCGGGGCCTCGAGGTCCCCTTCCTCGAGGCGGACGCCCTGGCGCTTCCCTTCCCCGAAGGCCTTTTTGACGCCGTCACCATCGCCTTCGGCTTCCGCAACTTCGCCGACTACAGGAAGGCCCTCGCCGAGCTTTACCGGGTCCTGGCCCCGGGGGGAAGGCTTGTCCTCTTGGAGTTCCCCCCGCCCCCCAAGGGGGCCTTTGGCCTCGTCTACCGCCTTTACTTCCAGAGGGTCCTTCCCTTCCTGGGGGGGCTCATCTCGGGGCACTTTGGGGCCTACCGCTACCTTCCGGAAAGCGTGGAGGCCTTCCCGCCCCCGGAGGCCCTAAAGGCGCTGATGGAGGAGGCGGGGTTTAGGGTGCGCTACGAGCGCCTCACCTTCGGGGTGGCGGCCATCCACGTGGGGGATAAGCCCTAAAGCCCCGCCGCCCGTCTTAGCTCCTCGTCGCTCGGGATTTCTCCCTCCTTGAGCCTGGCCACCAGGAAGCGGGCCATCCTCCCCAGGGCGTCCCGCACCTCCCGCCAGGCCTCCAGGGGTTTTCCCGTGGGGTCTGGAAAGGCCACGTGGCGCCTTATCGTCTGGACGGGGTAGGCGGGGCAGGCCTCCTGGGCCTGGTCGCACACGGTGAGGACCAGGCCGAAGTTCCAGGGGTCCGGCACCTCCCAAAGGGTCTTGGAACGGTGCCCGGAAAGGTCCAGCCCCACCTCCGCCATGACCCGTTTGGCCTCCTCCTTCACGAAGGCCTTCTCCGTGCCGGCGGAGTGGACCTCGAGGTCCACCCCTAGCTCCCGGGCGTGGTGGCGTAGCCATGCCTCCGCCATCTGGCTCCGGGCGGAGTTGTGGGTGCAAAGCACCAGGACCCGCATCCTTTCAAGGCTACCCCACCCGGGTCAGAAGTGGGTCAGGAAAGCCGCTCCTCCAACGCCTCCACCTTGTCCGCCAAGACCTTGAGGCCCTTGCGCCAGAAGGCAGGGCTTTCCAGGTCAAAGCCGAAGCGGCGGCCAAGCTCCTCGGCGAAGTGCATCCCCGACTCGGCGAGAAGCCTTTCGTAGCCCTCGGCGAAGCCAGGGTCCTCCTTGGCCGCCTCATAGACGGCGAGGCCAAAAAGGAGGCCGAAGGTGTAGGGGTAGTTGTAGAAGTCGGCCCCGTAGTAGTGCCCCTTCACCGCCCACATGTAGGGGTGGCGGGTGGCGAGGGCTTCCCCGTAGGCCTCCTCCTGGGCCTTGAGCATGAGTTCCTTGAATTCCCTTGGGGAAAGCTCCCGCTCCTTGCGCTTCTGGAAGACCCAGGACTCAAAGAGGAAGCGGCTATGGATGTCCACCACCACCTGGGCCGCCCCTTGCAGGTAGGCGTCCAGGATGAGGAGGCCCTCTTCGGGGGAAGCCTCCTTCAGGGCCGCCTCCACCACCAGGGTCTCGTTCATGATGCTGGCGGTTTCCGCCAGGGTCATGGGCACCTCCCGCAAGGCGGCGGGGGCTTGGGCCAGGGCGAAGTTGTGGTAGGCGTGGCCGAGCTCGTGGGCCAAGGTGGAGACCGACTCAAAGCTCTCCTCGTAGTTGGCGAGGATGAGGCTCTTGCCGCCCCCTCTGGGCATGCAGTAGGCCCCGCCCACCTTCCCCTTGCGGGGGAGGAGGTCCATCCAGCGCTCGGCGAAGGCGGCCTCCGCCACCTGGGCGGCGCCCGGGACGAAGGCGGCCAGCTTTTCCCGGATAAAGCGCCGGGCCTCCTCCAGGGTCCAGCGCCTCCCCTGGCCGATGGGGGCGAAGAGGTCCCACCAGTCCAGGCGCTCCTTGCCCAAGGCCTTGGCCTTCAGGTGGAAGTAGCGGCGGAAAAGGGGTAGGGCTTCCCGCACCGCCTCCTGCAGGGCCAAGAGGGTTTTGCGGCGGATGCGGTTGCGGAGGAGGGAGGGCTCGAGGTCGTCCTTGTACCCGCGGCGGCGGTGGAGCACAGAGGCCTCCCCTTTGACGCCGTTTAGGGCGTAGGCCAGGGGCACCTCGTGGGCTTCCCAGGCCTTAAGCTCCGCCTCGTAGGCCTTCTTGCGCACCGCCTCCTCGGGGTGGAAGTAGAGGTTGCGCACCTTGGTGATGGGAAGCTCCTCCCCGTCCACCCTTGCGGCGATCTGGCTCGTGAGGCTCTCGTGGAGCTTGCTCCAGGCCTGCCTCCCCGAGAGGCTGAGCTCGGCGGCCAGGACCTCTTCCCCCTCCGGCATCATGTGGAGGGCTTCCTCCTTGGCCTCCACGACCAAGATCCGGTAAGGCCCGGCCTCCTCAGGCTCCTGAAGGGCCAGGTAGCGGGTGAGCCGGGGCCTTAGGCGCTGGAAGTCCAAAAAGAGCATCTCCAGCTCGGAGAGCTTGGCCAAGGCGGCCTCATCCTGGGTGTTGGCGGTGAAGCGGGCGTAGAGGTAGGCCCAAAGGGGGGTGGCCTCCTCCTGGAGGGCGTCCAAAGCGGCCAGGACCTCGGCCAGGGGGGCTTCCCCTTCCAGGAGTCCCTTAAGGCGTCCGATGCGCCCCTTCACCCCTTCCCAGGCCCGCCGGAACTCGGGGCTTTCCAGGCCGGGGAAGAGGGGGGTTAGGTCCCAGGTGGTCTCGGTCATGCCCCTACTATACCTGACCCGTGGGTCAGCGCCCTGTGCATGGCCAAGGTCCTTCCCCTGGTTCACCGGGAAGGCCATGTGTTTCCTGGGCGTGGGCGGAAAGGCTGCAGGGGGGCTGTCCGGTTAGATGGCGCCTCAAGGATTGTTCGCGGCTTCAAAAAATAGGCCTCCGGATACGCCCTCCGGAGGCCCACGCACAGCCAACCTAGCGGAACGTCAGTACAGGCAAGTCTGTCTGTTGACTTTTTGCGCAGTCCACGTTCCTTCAAAGCGTTGGCCTTGATGGGAGGTGACGGTGTAAGCCCCCCTGGCACTCCCCTGGTTAAAGGTGCCTGTGACCCGCATGATTCCTCCCGGCAAATTCACGGTGGAGGAGAACTGGTTGCCGTTTAGCAACCCGGTCACCTCTACTTGGTACCCCCCTTCTAGATGCAGGAGGCCCCGGATAAGGTTCCCGTTTTGGGTAAACTGTATGCAAAACAGATCCGTTTCTGGCGTTGGCGCCACGGTAAAGGTCCCTTCCCACGTGCCCGCCACGTTTGGTGTGGAACCTCCGTTTGCCCCGCCTTCCATCTGTGCCCCACAGGCAGCCAAGAGGAGGGCAAAGCCGGACAGAAGAGCATACGCTACCCGTTTCATACCGATAGCTCCTTTCTTGGGGTTCAAAAAACCTCGGTTGCATTTTGCCATAAATCCTTTTGGGAAGCTTGAATGGTCCTATGGTATAGACTGAGGTCATGGAAGGCTTCCCGGTTGTCGTGCGGGTGGACGTCCGTTTCCGCGATCTGGACCCCTTGGGCCACGTGAACAACGCCGTTTTTCTCTCCTACATGGAGCTCGCCCGCATCCGCTATTTCCAGAGGATCTCCCCCGACTGGCTCCAGGAGGGGCACTTCGTGGTGGCCCGCATGGAGGTGGACTACCTGAAGCCCATCTTCCTGGAGGACGAGGTCCTGGTGGGGGTGCGGGCGGTGGGGATGGGCCGCTCTAGCCTGCGCATGGAGCACCTGATCACCACCAACGGGGTGCCCGCCGCCCAAGGGGTGGGGGTTTTGGTCTGGCTGGAGGGCGGGAGGCCAGCCCCCCTACCCGAGGAGGTGCGCCGGAGGATTGAGGCCCTCGAGGGCCGCCCCTTAGCCCCGTAGCACCGCCACCGTCACCCCGTGCCCTCCCTCGTGGGGGGGAGCGTCGGCGAAGCTTTCCACCCGCTTGTCCCGCCTTAGGGCCTCGCGGATGGCCTGGCGCAAGGCCCCCGTGCCCTTGCCGTGGAGGAGGCGCACCGTGGAAAGCCCCAGGGCCTTGGCCTCCTCCAGGGCCTGGTCCACCTCGAGGAGGGCCTCCTCCACGGTGAGGCCCCGCAAGTCCACCTCCTTGACCTCCCGCTTGGGCTTGGCGAGGAGGGGCTTGGGGGCTTCCCCTTCGGGCACTGCCTTAAGCTCCTTGGCCTTTAGGCTCATCTTGATGGGTCCCACCTGGACCAAGGCCTCCTCGCCCCGCACCTCCACCACCCGGCCCCGCTTGCCTAAGGCGGGCACCTCCACCAAAACCCCGGGGGCAAGCCCCGGTGGGGGCGGGGGAGCGGGGGGCTTCTTGGCGTAGCGGGCCCTGAGCTCCATGAGTTCCCGAAGGGCGTCCCGCTTGCTCTCGGTCCTCGCCTTTTCCCGGATGGCCTTGAGCTCCGCCTCCACCGCAAGAAGCCTTTCCCGCACCTCGGCCTCCAGGGCCTCCAGGCGCGCCTCCCGCTCCTTTTGGTAGTCGGCTTCCCGCCTTTCCAGCTCCCGCCGTAGGGCTTCGGCCCGGGCAAGCGTTTCCTCTAGGCGGCGTTTTTCCTCCTCCAGTCGCAGCCTTTCCTCTTCCAGCCTCTCAAGAAGGGCCTCCAGCCTTCCCCCCTCGGGGAGGATGGCCTCGGCCCGCCGGAGCACCGCCTCGGGCAGGGAAAGCCTCCGGGCGATGGCCAGGGCGTAGCTCCGCCCCGGCACCCCCAGGACGAGCTCGTAGGTGGGGCGGAGGGCCTCGAGGTCAAAGCGCATGGAGGCGTTCTGGATGCCCTCCCGCCCCTGGGCGAAGGCCTTGAGGGGGGAGAGGTGGGTGGTGACCATCCCCTTGACCCCCCGCTCCAGAAGGGCCTCGAGGATGGCCTGGGAAAGGGCCGCCCCCTCCTCGGGGTCGGTGCCGCTCCCCAGCTCGTCTATGAGGACGAGGCTTTGGGGCGTGGCCTCCTCCAGCATCTCCTTGAGCCGCTTGAGGTGCCCGGCGAAGGTGGAGAGGCTTTCCTGCAGGGACTGCTCGTCCCCAATATCGGCGAAAACCCGGTCCGGCCAGGCGAGGAGGGCCTTCTTGGCCCCCACGAAAAGCCCCGCCTGGGCCATGAGGACCGCCAGGCCCAGGGTTTTGAGGAGGGCGGTCTTCCCCCCCATGTTGGGCCCGGAGATGAGGATGAGGCGGGTCCTCTCGTCCAGGGCAAAGGAGTTTTTCACCGGGTTCGGGATGAGGGGGTGGAAGGCCTCCCCGAGCTCGTAGCGCTCGCCGAACCGGGGGCGGACGAGGCCCAGGTCCTTGGCCAGGGCGGCCTGGGCCTGGACGAGGTCCAAAAGGGCCAGGGCCTCCAGGGTTCCCGGCACCCCCTCATCCCCCGCCAGGCGCTCGGAAAGCTCCCGCAGGATGCGGTTTACCTCCTCTTCCTCCTTGAGCCTTAACGCCTGGAGGCGGTTATTCAGCTTTACCACGGAAAGGGGCTCTAGGAAGAGGGTGGCCCCGGACTCGGACTCGTCCAGGAGGATGCCGGGCACCTTCTGGGCGAAGCCCGCCTTCACCGGCACGCAGTACCGGTCCCGGCGCAGGGTGACGAAGCGGTCCTGGAAGGCCTCCCGGTGGCGGTCCATGAGGGCGTAGAGGCGGTCCAGGATCTCCTGGCGGAGGGGCCTGAGCTCCCGGCGGATCTGGAGGAGGTGGGGGCTCGCCTCGTCCTTCACGGCGCCTTCCTCGTCCAGGGCCCTTTTCACCCGTTCCAGGAAGGGGGTGTGGTCGCCGATGGCCGCCGCCACCTGGCTCAGGGCGTTCTCTAGGGGCAAGAGCTCCCTTTTTAGGGCCATGGCCCCTTCCAGGGCCTGGGCGGCCCGCAGGAGCTCGGGCCCCGAAAGCCTCCCCCCGGAAAGGGCCTTTTGGTAAGCCTCCCGGAGCGCCCCCGCCTCTGGGAGCGCATAGGGGTAACTTTGCGCCTCCTGGGTGAGCTGGTGGCGGCGTTCCGCCTCCTCCCGGGAAAGGGGGGCGAGGGCTAGGGCGCGCTCCCTTCCCAGGGGGGTTTTGGCCCTTTCCGCCAGGAGGGCCCGCACCCTGGGGAACTCCAGGACCTCGAGGACGTCCCGCACAAAGGAAAAGTATACCTAAAGAGGGTGGGCTAGCGCTTAAGGAGGCGGAAGAGGGTGTAGGCCACCTGCCCCCCAGGGCCGGCCAACACCTTGAGCCAGGCCCCTGCCCGGCCTAGGGGAAGGAGGGAAAGGAGGAAAAAAACGCCCTCCGCTACCCGCTTCCGCTCCTCGGGGGAAAGCCTTTGCCAGCGCTCCCACACCTCTATCCCCAGGGACGCCTTTCCAGGGCGCTTCCGGGGCCTTAGGCGGGGCTTGGGCATCTTCGCCATCCCCCTCATTGTAAGGGCTGGAAGAGGAGGTAGGAGGCCTCCACTTCCCCCTCCACCTCGTTTCCCGTGAGGAGGTCCACCCCCCGGGGCAGGGCAAGCCGGGCCCCTTCTGGGGAGAAAAAGGCCCAGACCTCCTCTCCCCCATACCGCCTCCGGAAGGCCAAGGTTCCCTTGGAGGCGGGAAGGGGCAGGAGGCTTCCCCGGCGCAGGGCGGGATGGCGCTTCTTGAGGGCGACGAGCCGTTTCAGGAAGGCGTGGATCTCCCGGTTCCAAAGCTTCTCGTCCCAAGGGAAGGGGGCGCGGCAGTAGGGGTCGCCCCGCCAGAGGCCGTAGGGGTTGGCTTGGGAAAGCCCCACCTCGTCCCCGTAGTAGATGGCGGGGCTTCCCGGGAAGGCGAAGAGGAGGGCGTAGGCCAGCTTAAAGCGCTCCACGTCTCCCCGAAGCCGCCAAAGGGCCCGGGGGATGTCGTGGGAGGAGACGAAGGTGTACATGGCGTGGCGCACCTGGAGGGGTAGGGCCTGGTAGTGGTCCAGGAGGGTTTCCAGGGTCTCCTCCGCTTCCAACGCCACCGCCCGGCCGTGCACGTCCCGCCCCGAAAGCCACTCCATCACCGGGTGGGCGAAGCCGGCGTAGTGCATGGCCCCGTCCAGGGTGTGGGCCCTGAGGGTGGGGGTGGCGTCGTAGGAAAGCTCCCCAAGGACCAAGGCGTCCTCCCTCTCCTCCTTGGCTGCCCGGGCCAAGGCCCTTAGCCAATGGGCGTTCTTGCGGTTGGTGCCCCCTTCCCCGATGGCGTGGGCCACGTCCAGCCGCCAGCCGTGGGCGAGGCGGAGCCAGTGGCGGATGGGGGCTTTGGGGCTATGGACAAAGCGCTCCTGGGTGAGGGGGGAGGCGTAGTCCAGTTTGGGCATGTGGCCGAGGCCAAAGAAGCTGGCGTAGGTGCCGTCGGGGTAGAAGGTGAACATGCCCCGCTCCGGGGCCTCGGGGTTTGCCCAGGCCTTTTGGAACCAGGGGTGGGTGGCCCCCACGTGGTTGTAGACCCCATCCAGCACCAGGCGCATCCCCCGGGCCTCTAAGGCTTGGTAGAGGGCCCGCAAGGCCTCTTCCCCACCCAGGTGGGGGTCCACCTCCAGGTAGTCCTCGGTATCGTAGCGGTGGCTGCTGGGGCTTCGGAAGATGGGGGTGAGGTAGAGGACCTCCACGCCGAGCGCCTCTAGGTAGGGGAGGGCCTCCAAGACCCCAAACAGGTCTCCCCCGTAGAACTCCAAGGCGCCCTCTTCCCCTGGGGGCTCGTGCCAGGCCTTCTTCCGGATGGGCTTCCCCCCGTAAAGCCAGGCCCCTTCCCTAGGGGCCAACTCCGGCCGGCCCTGGCGGAAACGGTCGGGGAAGATTTGGTAGAAAACCGCTCCCAGGGCCCAGCTGGGGGGCGGGGACCCCGCCAGGAGGTGGAAGAAGCGGTCGTATCGGGGGAGGTTTTTTTCCAGGCCGTGGCTTCCCAGGTACCCCTCGGGCAGGCGGAAACAGTAGCGAAAAGGGCTTGTGTGAACGAAGACCCTGGCTTTCAGGCCCCCTTCCCAAGGCGTCAGGGGCTTTTCGTGAAGCTCCCCGTCCTTCTCGTAAACGAGAAGCCCTTCCCTCGCCGGGGTTTCCAGGAAAAGCTCCACCTCTTCCCCCAGGTCCGGGAAGGGAGGGTGGACGTGTTCCAGGTCGTGATGGGTCATTCCTTCACCGCCCCCGCCGTGTAGCCGGATACGAAGTACTGCTGGAAGCCGTAGAAGAGGAAGAGGATGGGCAAGGAGCCCAAAACGCTCGCCGCGGCGAAGATGCCCCATTTGGTCTGGAACTGCCCCGTGGTGAAGCTCCTAAGCCCCACGCCCACGTTCCAGCTCTCCACCCCCGTGAGGACCAGGTTGGCCAGGACGAACTCCGAGTAGGTGCCCACGAACTGGAGGAGGAAGATGAAGACGAACATGGGGGCGGAAAGGGGGAGGAGGATCTTCGTGAAGACCTGCCACCGCGTGGCCCCGTCCACCATGGCCGCCTCCTCGAGGCTTGGGCTGATGCTCTCCAGGTACCCCTTGTACACCCAGGTGCCGAAGCTGATAATCCCCCCGGAATAGGCCAGGACGAGGCCGGTGAAGGTGTTCAGGAGGTCCAACCGGGAGAGCAGGTAGTAGATGGCCACCAGGGCCAAGAACCCCGGGAACATCTGCACGAAGATGAAGAAGAGGAGCAGGGGGTAGCGCCCGGGCAGGTGGCGGAACCGGGCGAAGGCGTAGCCCGCGGTGGCGGTGAGCAACACGGCGAGGAGTCCCGTGAGCCCGGAGATGAGGAAGGTGTTGCGCACCCAGAGCAGGAACTTGGCCTCGGTGCCTTGTCCGGTGAACTGCCTGGGGGAAAGGGTGAGGGCCAAGGCGAAGACCGCCAGGGCCAGGAGGAGGAGGAGCCTTCCTTGCCAGAAGTCCATCCAGTCCTCCGGGGTTAAAAGCCGCCTCAGGAGGCCGATGAGGGCCACACCCAAGAGGGCGAGCCCCCCGAGGAGGAGAAGGCCCACCTGGTAGGGGTAGAGCACCACCCCCTCCACCAACTTGGCGTAGTTTTCCAAGGAGGGCTCGGGCACGTAGGGGATGACCTTGGCGTCCAGCAGGAGAAACCCCGTGTCCGGCCTGCGGAAGCTGAAGAGGTTGTTGGTGGGGTCAAAGCTGGCGGCCACCACCTGCACCACGGGGTAGTAGACGAGGAGGATCAGGATCCAGAGGAAGAGGTGGGTCACCCCCTGCCAGAAAAGGGGCCAGGGGCTTCGCTTGCGCCCTTGGATACGGTTGGCCAAGGCGGTGTGAATCACGCTGTAAAGGAGAAGCAGGAGGACCAGGCCCAGAAGGATGCCCAGGGCATAGGCCCAGCCGTAGGGCACGAAGACGCTGCCGAAGGCCACCTGCTTGCGGTAGGAACCCGCGTCAAAGAGCCGGTTTAGGGCAAACCAGTAGACCCCGTAAAGGGCGAGGCCCACGAGGAGGAAGGCCAGAAGCCGCCGCACCTACTTCACCTCCCTCAGGGCTCCGGTGATGCGGAAGTTCACCAGGCTGATGGCCACGGTGATGGCGAAGATGAGGAGGCTGATGGCCGCCCCCAGGCCATAGGCCGACTGCCCCTCGGCGCTGAAGGCGGTCTTGTAGGCCCAGGAGATCAGGATGTCCGTGGCCTGGGCCGTGGCCAGGCGGCCTTCCTGGGCGGGGCCTCCGCCGGTAAGGAGGTAGATGATATAGAAGTTGTTGAAGTTGAAGGCGAAGGAGGAGAGGAGGATGGGCACCATGGGTTTTTCCAGAAGGGGAAGGGTGATGCCCCATAGAGCCTGCCAGGGAGTGGCCCCGTCCACCTTGGCGGCCTCGTAGAGCTCGTCGGGGATGGTGGAAAGAGCCCCCAAGGTGGCGGTCATCATGTAGGGGAAGCCGAGCCACAGGTTCACCAGGAGGATGGCCACCTTGGCCCAGTCGGGGTCGTTGAGCCAGGGGATGGGGTAGATGCCCAGGACCCCCAGGAGGCGGTTGATGGCCCCGAAGTTGTAGTTGAGGAGGGCCACGAAGACCTGAACGGTGATCACCCCCGGAAGGGCCCAGGAGATGATGAGCACCGTGCGGTAGAAGTTTCGGAGCTTGAGGCCCTTGTTGTTGAGAATGAGGCCCAAAATAAGGCCCAAAAGGGCGTTGAGGAGCACCGTGCTGGCGGCGAAAACCACGTTCCAGAGGAAGACGGGAAGGAGGGCCTGGTTCGCCTGGGAGAGGATGAAGGCGAAGTTCTTCAGGCCCACGAAGCGGAAGGCGTTCACCTTGGCCACAAAGGCGGCCTGAAAGGGCGGGGTGCGGTCTAGGACCAGGGTGTTTCCCTCAGCCTCGAGGATCCTGGCCCGGGCCCGGTGCCCCTCGCTGTAGACCTCCACGGGTTCCCCTTCGCAGGGGTTGCAGCGGAGAGCTTCCGTAGCCGGTTCCTCCAGGATGAGCTTAGGGCCTTCCTGCTTCAGTACCCGGGTTTCCGTGGAGCGATCGGGGAAACCGTTTTTCCGCCCCGAGTAGTCGGTGAAGGCCAGGTAAACCGTGAGGGCGATGGGGTACAGGGTGAAGACCAGGAGGAAGGAGAGCGCAGGGAGGAAATAGTACCAGTCGGTGAGCCAGGGAAAGAGGCGCCCGATCAGGATGGCTCCCGGTACCAGCACCAAAAGGGCCAGGACCAGGATGGTCCAGCCCGGAGGGGCCAGGTAGGCCTCGAGGGCCAGGTACCCAAGGATCCCTACCCCTGTGGAAAGGATCAGCAGGCCCAAGAGAAGAAAAAGGGCCAGGAGGAAACCTTTGAGGCCGGGGGGGTGTTTCATAGCTTAAAGATACGCCCCCCACGGGGGAAGGAGGTCCCATGGGGGGCCGACATGCCATTGAGTCCTATCAATGGAGACTTGGGGAGGTTTGCCGGGGTCCCTGCCCTGGCGGCAGCCAGGGTGGGGCGGTATTACCTCCCGATGCCCTTCCTGATCTCGGCCACCATGTCCTCCACGATCTTCTTCAAGTTGGAGTCGGGCCGCTGGATGGCCAGGTTGATGGCGTTGGCCCACGGACCCCATACCTTGCCCATCTCAGGGATGTTGGGCATGGGGGTACCCAGGGGAAAGACCCGGGAGAAGCCCGCCACCACGGGGTCTTTTTCCAGGGCCTTCACGGCGCTCTTGGACACGGGGATGCGGCCGCCTGCCTGGTTGAAGGAGACCAGGTTCCGCCCGCTCACCAGGGTCTTGGCGAAGTTCACCGCAGCGGTCTTGTTCTTGGAGTAGGCGTTCACCGCCACCCCCTGCACTCCCAGGAAAGGCCCCCAGGGGTTCTTGGCCCCGGGCGGGGTGGGGAAGGGGGCGATGCCGAAGTCAATCTTGGCCTTCTTGTAGTCCCCAAGCGCCCAAGGCCCGTTGATGATCATGGCCAAGGCCCCGTCCTTGAAGGCCCCATCGGCCACGCCGTAGTCCACCCCTTCGGGCACCAGGTTGTAGCGGAAGCGGAGGTCCTTGATGAATTGGAGGGCCTTCTCCCCTACCTCACCCCCCAGGAGGAGCCTAGACGGGTCCAGGTTGCCCTTGGCGTCCTTGCCGAAGGCGTTGTCCGCCCCAAAGGCCTTGAAGAAGCCAAAGTTGAAGTAGGGGTCCCCGATGTTGTAGAGGAAGCCGAAGGTGGAGCCGGTGGTGAGCCTTTGCGCCAGGCTCAGAAACTCTTCCCAGGTCTTGGGGGCTTCCTTCACGTACTTCTTGTTGTAGATGAGGGCCACGCTCTCGGCGAAGGCGGGCAGGCCCATGAGCCTGCCCCCAAAGGTGAAGGCTTCCACCGCCACAGGCTGCAGGTCAGCCAGGTAGGTTTGGGTCACGTACTTGCCCATGGGCTCCAGCACCCCCGCCTGGGCCATCTCCCCAAGCCAGTCATGGGGGATAGAGACCACCAGGTCCGCCGCTTGCCCTTGGGGGGCACCCAGGATGAACTTCTGCTTGATGTCCCCGAAGGGGACCTCCACCACCTCCACCTTGGTGCCGGAGGTCTTCTCAAAGGCCTGGGCTTGGGCCTTGAGCCATTCCAGCTCAGGGCCGCCAAAGTGGGTCCAGACCGTGATCTTTCCCTGGGCCAAGGCCAGGGAGAGCCCGAGGGCCAAAACCGCCAGGAGCTTTCTCATAAGCCCACCTCCGGGCGCGTGGTAGCGTTTCCGCTTAAAGGTTTTATCCGCGCCCTGCGCCCCAAGTATATCCCTTTGGGGGAAGGGCACAAGTCCCTAGTGCAGGGCCCTGAGCACCTCAAAGGCGATGAGGGCCAGGATGGCCACCTCCACCGCCTGGGTGCGCAGGTGGGCCACCTCCTCCGTCACCATGGCGTAGGTGGCCTCGAGGACCCTAAGCTTTTCCTCCACGCTCCTTTCCAGCTCGTGGGCCCCGTAGAGCTCCAAAGCGGCGCGGTAAATCTTGGCGTAGAAGAGGTCCTCCGTGATGCGGAGCGCCCCTTCCATGCGCGCCCGCACGTCGGCGATCTCCGCATGGCGGGCCATGAGGCGCCGGCTAAGGCGCTGGAGCTTCCCGTAGCCCCATAGCCCCCGGTGCTTGAGCACCTCGGGCACCGCTTCCAGCTCCTCGGTGAGCACCCGGTCGTAGTAGGAGAGTTCCAGAAGCTGGGCGTGAACGAACTCCACCAGGTCCGCCACGTCCCAGATGCCTTCCGAGTCCAGGATGAGCACCCGGTCAAAGCCCAAGAGGGCCAGGTCCTCCGTGGAGTAGCTGTAGCGGTAGCGCTCCATCTCCCGGCGCACCTCGGGGGCGAACTCCTCCTGGGTACCCATCCACAAAGGGGTGAGGTCCACGGGCGGTTCGTGGGCCTTGGCCCCCTCGAGGCCCAGGGCATGGTAGACGGCGAACTCCTCGGAAAGCCGCTTCTCCTCGGGGCGGAGGAGGGCCCCTTGCAGGTAGGGCTCAAGCGCCGCGAGCTCCGCCAGGAAAAAACCCTCCCAGAAGGGCAGCTCGGGGATGTTTAGCCCCTTATCCAAAAACACCTCCCAGGGCACCCTCTCCCCCAGGTGGATGCGGAAGGAAAGGGAAACCACCCCGAACTCGTAAAGCCGGGCGGTGAGGAGGCCGGAGATTCCCTCCACGCTCCTCACCCCAAGCTCCAGCTGCGCCGGGGGGTTTTCGAAGCGCACCGCCCCCAGCCGGGGCCGGGAAAGACGGAGGCGAGGGGTAGACAGGCGGGAGAGGTCTATCTCATCCGCCAGGTCGTAGAGGCGATAGAGGGCGATGTGGGGTGAAAGGAGGTTCATGGAGAAAGAGCCTCATTCCAGCTTGGAGATCTCCCGGGGAGGGGGCCCGTGTTCATAGGCTTTGAGGAGGGCCCTTATAGCCTGGCCCCGGTGGGAGTAGCGGGCCTTTTCCTCCAGGTCCATCTCGGCGAAGGTCTTTCCCGCCTCGGGGACGTAGAAGAGGGGGTCGTAGCCAAAGCCCTTCTCCCCCCTAGGGGCTTCCAGGATGTACCCCTCCACGCTCCCCTCGTAGGCCTCGGCGTGCCCGTCGGGGTAGGCCAGGACCAGGACGGCCACGAAGCGGGCCTTGCGCTCCTCCCCCTTCAGGTGGCGCATCCTTTCCAGGAGGTAGACGTTCCGTTCCCGGTCGGTTGCCTTACCCCCGTAGCGGGCGGAGTAGACCCCCGGTTCCCCTCCCAGGGCGTAGACCTCGAGGCCCGAATCGTCCGCCAAGGCGGGAAGCCCCGTGGCCTTGGCCACGTGGGCGGCCTTGAGGAGGGCGTTGTCCAGGAAGGTGGCCCCCTCCTCCTTGGGCATGCGCAAGGGGAAGTCGGCCAGGGAAAGGAGGGTCCAGCCCAGGGGGGCGAGCCCCTCCTTAAGCTCCCGCACCTTGCCGGGGTTGGACGTGGCGAGGACGAGGCGCATCCTTTTCAGGATACTCCCTTTAGGGCCGCCACCACCTCCTCGGGGGTGTCCAAGAGGGTGAGGAGGCTATAGTCCTTGGGGTCTATGGCCCCCTGCTCCTTCAAGAAGGCCATCCAGGAAAGTAGACCCTGCCAGTGGGCCCGGTCCAGGGCGAAGACGGGGAAAGGGTGGACCTTTTCCGTCTGGATGAGGACCAAGACCTCGGAAAGCTCGTCCAAGGTGCCAAACCCCCCGGGCAGGAAGACGAAGGCATGGGCGTAACGCACGAAAAGCACCTTGCGCACGAAGAAGTAGCGCAAGGAAAGGGCGTGGGTCTGGTAGGGGTTAGGCTTTTGCTCGTGGGGAAGCTCTATGTTAAGCCCCACGCTCACCCCGCCCGCCTCGTAGGCCCCCCGGTTCACCGCCTCCATCACCCCGGGCCCGCCTCCCGTGACCACCCCGTAGCCCGCCTCGGCCAGGGCCTTCCCCAGGCGGTACCCCAGGGCGTAGGCGGGGTGGCCCTCGCCAAAGCGGGCGGAGCCGAAGACGGAGACCAGGGGCACCTCAATCTCCGAAAGCGTTTCAAATCCCTCCACAAACTCCGCCAGGATGCGGAAAAGCCGCCAGGCATCCTCGTGGTGGAGCTGGTCTATAAGGGGCTTCTTGGGCATGCTTTATGCTAAAGCTCTTCCAGGCTTACCCGGTAGAGGGTTTCCACCCTTTCCCCAAGCCGCTCCGCCAAGGCCTTGTAGCTTTCCGGGTCCCCGGTGACGTAGTGGACCACCTTTCCCTGGCCTTCCGGGTTTAGAAGCCCCGCCTGCCTCAAGGCTTCCGCCACCTTCCTGGCCGTGGCCTCCGCGGAGTCAATGAGCTTTACCCCTGGGAGGACCTTCTCCAGGGTGCCCTTGAGGAAGGGGTAGTGGGTGCAGCCCAGGATCAGGGCCTCGAGGTCCTTGGGGGCTTCCTCCAGGTAGTGCCGGGCCACCAGGAGGGCCACGGGGTCGTCCCAAAGCCCCTCCTCCACCAAGGGGACGAAGAGGGGGCAGGCCTTGGCCCAGGCGAGGGGCACGTACCGCCCGTAGGCCCCGCTTTCCACCGTGGCCTGGGTGCCGATGAGGCCCACCTTGCGGTAGCCCCGGGCCACCTCCGCCGCCGGCTCCAGCACCCCGAAGACAGGGACGGAAAGGTCCTCGGCCAGGTCGGGAAGGGCGGCGGAACTCGCCGTGTTGCAGGCCACCACCAGGGCCTTCACCCCTTGCCGGAGGAGGAAGCCCGCAATCTCCCAGGCGAAGCGGCGCACCATGGGCAGGGGTTTGCCCCCGTAGGGCACGCGGGCGGTGTCGCCGAAGTACAGGAAATCCTCCCGGGGAAGGGCGTGCCGCAGGGCCTTGAGCACGGTAAGCCCGCCCACCCCCGAGTCAAAGACGCCGATGGGGGCCTTGGGGTCCTTCACGGCCCGCCATCATACCTGGACGGGAAAGGGGGGGTGCTATACTATCAGGGTTGCCCCGGAGGGGGCGGGTACAAAGGAGGTGCGCAAGTTGCGGCTGGTCACGTCCGAGTCGGTCACGGAAGGGCACCCGGATAAGCTGGCGGACCGGATCTCCGACGCCATCCTGGACGCCCTCATCGCCCAGGACAAGAAGGCCCGGGTGGCGGCGGAGACGTTGGTCACCACCGGGCTCGTTTTCGTGGCGGGGGAGATCACCACGGAAGGCTATGTGGACATCCCCAACCTGGTGCGCAAGACGGTGCGCGAGGTGGGGTACACCCGGGCCAAGTACGGCTTTGACGCGGACACCTGCGCCGTGCTCACCGCCATTGACGAGCAGTCCCCGGACATCGCCGGGGGGGTCAACCTCTCCTACGAGTGGCGGGTGCTGAAGTCCACCGACCCCTTGGACCGCACCGGGGCGGGGGACCAAGGGCTCATGTTCGGGTACGCCACCGACGAGACCCCCGAGCTCATGCCCCTCCCCATCACCCTGGCCCACCGCCTCACCATGCGGCTTGCGGAGGTGCGCAAAACCGGGCTCCTCCCCTACCTGCGCCCCGACGGCAAGGCCCAGGTCACCGTGGTCTACGAGGGGGACAAGCCCCTTTACGTGAAGACCGTGGTGGTTTCCGCCCAGCACTCCCCTGAGGTGGAGCAGGAGCAGCTTAGGGAAGACCTGATCCGCGAGGTGGTGCGCCAGGCGATTCCTCCCGAGTACCTGAAGGAGGGGGAGACGGAGTACCTCATCAACCCCTCGGGCCGTTTCATCCTGGGGGGTCCCCATGCGGACACGGGCCTCACCGGGCGCAAGATCATCGTGGACACCTACGGGGGGGCGGTGCCCCACGGGGGCGGGGCCTTTAGCGGCAAGGACCCCACCAAGGTGGACCGCTCCGCCAGCTACTACGCCCGCTACATGGCCAAGAACCTCGTGGCGGCGGGGCTTGCCCGCAGGGCCTTGGTGGAGCTCGCCTACGCCATCGGCAAGGCCAGGCCCGTTTCCCTGCGAGTGGAAACCTTTGGCACCGGCATCTTGCCCGACGAGAAGCTCACGGAGATCACCAAGAAGGTCTTTGACCCGAGGCCCTTGGCCATCATTGAAGAGCTGGACCTCCTTCGGCCCATCTACACCCCCACGAGCGCCTACGGCCACTTCGGCCGCGCTGGCTTCCCCTGGGAGGAAACGGACCGGGTAGAGGCTTTGCGGCGCGAGGCGGGCCTTTAGGCTTTCCCTTGCGGGCCCCCCGGGACCCTGCCCGGGGGGCTTAGCCGATTTCCACCCGGTTCTTCCCCTTCCGCTTGGCCCGGTAGAGGGCCTCGTCCGCCCGCTTGAGGAGGGAGAGAGGGGAGTCCGTGGGGGCGGCCTGGGCCACGCCGAAGCTGGCGGAAAGGCTAGGAACCGGGGGAACCTTGAGGTCCGCTATGCTTTGGCGGAGCCTTTCCGCCAGTGCCAGGGCCTGGGGGAGTTCGGTTTCCGGGAGGAGGACGGCGAACTCCTCGCCCCCTAAGCGCACCGCCCGGTCGCTTTGGCGGATGTGCCCTTCCAAGCACTCCGCCAAGGCCCGTAGCACCCGGTCCCCGGTCTCGTGGCCGAAGGTGTCGTTCACCGCCTTGAACCCGTCCAGGTCCAGGGTGATGAGGGCGAGGGGGCGGCCGTAGCGCTGTACCCGGAAAAGCTCCCTTTCCAGGATTAACTCCAGGTAGCGGCGGTTGCGCAAGCCCGTGAGGAAGTCGGTGTAGGCGTCCAGCTGGGCCTCGAGGTAGCCCTCCTTGATCCGGACCAGCATGTAGAGGAGGCCCACGTAGGCCAGGTTGGCCCCGAAGAACTGGGCCAGGGCGTTCAGGTGTTCCGGTTGGAGGTGGCCGCGGAAAGCCCCTAGGAGGGATAGGAGGAGGAGGGTGAGGAGGTAGAGAAGGGCCAGGCGCACCGCCTGCCGGGTTTGGAAGAAGAGGAAGCTGCTGAAGTAGACGAAGGGCACCCAGAAGGCGGCGGGGGAGAGGCCCATGGGGTTCGGGCGGAAGAGGAGCTGGTAGGCCAGGGTGGCGAGGAGGTACAGGGCGATGAGGGCGTGGGCGCTGGGCAGGACCCAGGAGGCGGAGCGGGGAAAGAACCAAAGGGAAGCGGCGAGGAGGGCGAAGCCCAGGGCCAAAACGGGCAGGAAGACCCGGTCCACGGGGTCCAGCCCTACCCTTTGGGAGGTAAAAAGGGCCACCAGGGCGAGGATGGCCCCTAGGGGCAGAAGCCCGAGGGCCATCCTCCTCCGGAGGGGGTTTAAGGGGTCCAAAAGCTCGAGGGTGGGTTGCAAGCTAACCCCAATATACCGCTCCCTGGGCAGGCCCATGCCCCCATCCTGCCAGGACCCTCCTTAACAGGGTCTTAACGTCCTAGTCCTCCAGGTAGGTGTACCCCTGGAGTTCCCGCATGTACCGTTCCAAGAAGGCCCCCTTCTCCGCCGGGGAGAGGCGGCTTTGCCGCACCAGGCGCTCCACTCCCTGGAAAAGTTCCCGGGAGGAAAACCCCATCTTCTCAATGACCTTTTCCGCTGTCTCCCCGGGGATAAAGCGCTCAATGGCGAAGCCTTCCTCGTCCACCACCACGTGGGCTTCGCCCACCTGGCCGAAGAGGTTGTGGTTGCTTCCCAGAACGTCCTGGTAAGCCCCCACCAGGAAAACCCCCAGGTAGTAGGGCTCCCCGGGGCGGATGGGGTGGACGGGGAGGCTTTGCCGCACGTCGTGGAGGTCAATGAAGCGGTCTATCTTGCCGTCGGAGTCGCAGGAGATGTCCACCAGGGTGGCCTGGCGGGTGGGGAGCTCGTGGAGGCGGGAAAGGGGCACGATGGGGAAGAGCTGGTGGATGGCCCAGGCGTCGGGGAGGCTTTGGAAGATGGAGAAGTTGCACACGAGCTTGTCGGCGAGGAGCTTTTCCAGGTCCTCAAACTCATCGGGGGCGTAGGGTAGCTCCCGCACGATGCTGTACACCCGCCGGGCGACGTGGTAGAAGATCTCCTCCGCCAAGGCCCGGTCCCTCAGGGAAACGAGGCCCAGATCGTAGAGGGTTTGCAGGGTTTCCTTGTCGGCGAAGGCGTCGTGGTAGACCTCGCGGAAGTTTTTGGCGCTCAGGCTTTGCAGGCTCTCCCAAAGCTCCTTGACCAAGGGGTGGGCCTCCTCGGGCGGGGGCTCGGGGCGCTTTTCCCCTGGAGGGGTGATGACGTCAATCACTTCCAGGACGAGGACCTGGTGGTAGGCGGTGACCGCCCGCCCCGATTCCGTGACCAGGGTGGGGTGGGGCTCGCCCTGGGCCTCCACCACCTCCTTGGTCACGTAGACCAGGTCCTCGGCGTACTCGGGGAGGGTGTAGTTGGCGGAGGCGTAAAAATTGGTCTTGGAGCCATCGTAGTCCACGGCCAGGCCCCCGCCCAGGTTTAGGTAGGCGAGGGGCGCCCCGAGCTTCCTGAGCTGCACGTAGGTCTGGGCTGCCTCCCGCACCGCCATCTTGATGCGGCGGATGTCCGTCACTTGGCTCCCGATGTGGGCGTGGACCATGACCAGGGCGTCCAGGAGGCCTTCCTCCTTCAGGATCTCCACCGCCCGGATGATCTCCGGGGTGGTGAGGCCGAACTTGGCGTTCTCTCCCCCGGAGGCCTCCCACTGCCCCGCCCCCTTGGCCTTTAGCTTGTAGCGGATGCCGATCTGGGGCTTGACCCCGAGCTCCTTGGAAAGCCGCACCACCCGGGGGAGTTCGGCGAACTTTTCCAGGGTGATGACCACGTTCCGCCCCAGCTTCCGCCCCATGAGGGCCAGGCGGATGAAGTCATCGTCCTTAAAGCCGTTGGTGGTGATGAGGGCTTCCCGGGAGAGGTCCTGGGCCAGGATGAGGGCGAGCTCCGCTTTGCTCCCCGCCTCGAGGCCGTAGTGGTAGGGCCTTCCCGCCTTGGCCACCGTTTCCAGCACCAGGCGGCGCTGGTTCACCTTCACCGGGTAAACCCCCCGGTAGCCCCCGGTGTAGCCGTACTTCTCCATGGCCCGGCGGAAGGCCTCGTTGAGCTCGCGGACGCGGGCCTCGAGGATCTGAGGAAAGCGGAGCACCAAGGGCAAGGGCCTCCCCTCGTCCCTTAGCGCCTCCACGATCTCCAAAAGCGAGGCGGCGGGGCCCTCGGGGCCCAAGGGGGTTACCTCCAGCTCCCCGTCCCGGCCCACGCGGAAAAACCCCGCCCCCCAGTAGGGCACCAGGTAGATCTCCTCGGCTTCTTTGGGGGAAAAGCGCCTGGCCGTCTTCAATCCGGGTCAACCTCCGCCCTTGAGTGTAGGACGGAAGGCCCGGGTTGTGAAGGGCTCACGTAAAGGTAACCCTCCCCTTCGGGCAAGGGACCTTCCGGGTCCACCAGGTAGAGGAAGGCTCCCCCGGGCTCGTTCACCACCACCCGCCCCCTTGCCCGAAGGAGGGGGCGTAAGGGTTCCGCCGCCTGGAAGGCGAGGGGCATGGGCCCAACCTCCTCCTCCACCTCCTCCAGGAGGTCCAGCCACTCCCGAAACGCCTCGGGGGTCACCTCCTCCGGCACCCAAAGCCGCACCGCCCCCCTTTGGTTCCCGAAGAGGCGGAAACGCCTGAGGAAGCGGCGCAAGACCCGCCTTTCCTCCCCCGAGGGGCGGAAGGTGAGGTGCTTGTGGCCGAAGACGCTGAAGCGGAAGCTCGGAGGGGCCAGGGCCCGGAGGCGGCCTATCGCCTTGGGGTCCCCCACCCGGTGCCACCAGGAAAGCTCCACCGTGGGGAAGGCCTGGCGGTAGGCCTTGAACCCCCCAGGATACCCCCTGTAGCCCTTGAGCCCTTTAAGGAGCACCTTCCTCCTGCCAGGCTTCCAGAAAGCCCAGGCCCACCCGGGCCATGAAGGGGGTGATGGTGTGGCCCGTGCCCTCCTCCACGTACCGGGCCAGGCGGCCTTCCCCGTAGTGGGGCCTAAGCGCCTCCAAGGTCTTCTCCATGCGGGCCAGGGGGACGATGAGGTCCTTGGTGCCGTGGAGGTGCAAAAGGGGAACGTTCCCGTAGGCCTCCCCCTTGAGGGCGGGGGGGGTTTGGTAGAGGGCTTCCACCTTGGGGTCCTGGATCTCCTGCCCCTGGGGGAGCTTCATGGGAAACCCGGAGCCGATAAAGGCCAGGGCCGCCCGGGGCCGGAAGCCTTCCGAAAGGAGGAGGTGGAGCACGAAGGCCCCCAGGCTTCCCCCAGCCAGGAAAAGGGGCAGGCCATACCGCCTCCTGGCCTCCTCCGCCACGGCCCAGGCCTCCTCCTTATAGCCCAAGGCCACCTGGTAGACCTCCTCCACGTAGCGGGGGCTTTTGGCGGAAGGGGGGCTTCCCCTTTCCCCGTGCCTGGGGGCGTCAAAGGCGAGGAGCAAAAACCCCCGCTCGGCGTAGCCGGGAAGGAGGGAAAGGATGTGCTCTTTGGACCCCTGCAGGCCGTGAAGGGCAAGGAGGAGGGCCTTGGGCGCCTCGGGGAGGTGGGCCAGGACGGGAAGGCCGGCCAGGGTGAGGGTTTCTTCCCGCATAGGGCTAGGTGAAGAGGCTGGACACCGACTCCCCCCGGTGGATGCGCCAGATGGCCTCGGCGAAGAGGGGGGCCACGGTGAGGGTCTTGAGCTTGGGGCCTTCCTTGGGCGGGCAGGTGTCCGTGGCCGCCACCTCCTTCACCGGGCTCTTGGCGATGCGCTCCAGGGCGGGGCCCACGTAGACCCCGTGGGTGGCGGCGGCGTAGACCTCCCTGGCCCCCGCTTGGAGGAGGGCCTCCACCGCCTCCACCAGGCTCCCGGCGGTGGAGATCTCGTCGTCCACGATGAGGGCGGTCTTCCCCGCCACCTCCCCCACCAGCATCCGTACCCGCACCTGGGTGTCGGAAACCCGCTCCTTGTCAATGAAGGCCAGGGGCAGGCCCAGCCTGCGGGCGAGGGAGCTTGCCCGCTTGATGTCCCCGGCGTCTGGGGCCACCACCACGGCGTTTTCCAGGTCCACCTGGGTGGCGAAGTGGTTGGCGATGACGGGCTCGGCGGAGAGGTGGTCCACGGGCACCTTGAAGAAACCGTGTACCTGGGGGGAGTGGAGGGTCATGGTGAGGACCCGGTCGGCCCCCGCCGTCTGCAGGAGGTCGGCGATGAGCCGGGCGGCGATGGAGATGCGGGGGGCGTCCTTCTTATCGCTCCGGGCGTAGGAGAAGTAGGGGATGACGGCGGTGACCCGGGCGGCGCTGGCCCCCTTGGCGGCGTCAATCATCATGAGGAGCTCCATCAGGTGGTCCTGCACCGGCGGGGTCAGGGACTGGACGATGAAGACGTCGCCTTCCCGGAGGCTTTCCTCGTAACGCACGAAGAGGTTATCGTTGGCGAAGCGAAGGGTGGTGCTCTTGCCCAGGGGAAGGCCCAGGGCCTCGGCGATGGCCTGGGCTAAGGGGCGGTTGGACTGGCCGGAAAAGATCAAAAGGGGGCGGTCCATGCCGTTCCCCAAGATACCATGCCCCCCTAAAGCGGGGTAAGCGCCGCCTGTTTGGGCGTGGTCACCTCGGGGCCCGTGGGGTGGAGGTAGACGTTCACCTCCGTGCGCACGCCGAAGGTTTCCAGGTAAAGCCCGGGCTCCACGGTGAAGGCAAGCCCCGGCACCAAGGGGCGGAAATCGTGGGTTTCCAGGTCGTCCAGGTGGGGGCCAGACCCGTGCACCTCCTCCCCCAGGTTGTGCCCGGTGCGGTGGCGGATGTAGCCCCCGTACCCCCCTTCCAGGAGGACCTGGTGGGCCACCCGGTCCACCTCAAAGCCCTTGGGGTAGCGCCCCTTTTGGTACGCCTCCGCCACGAAGCGAAGGGCGGCCTCCCGGGCCGCCACCACCTGGTGGAAGGCCTTGTGGGCCGCCTCCTTTGCCCTATACTCCGCCATCCAGGTGATGTCGGCGTAAACCCCGCCCGCCTCCTTGGCCCAGAGGTCCAGGAGGACCACGTCCCCTTCCCTCAGGGGCCTTTCCGTGGGGGCGTGGTGGGGGTTGGCGGCGTTTTCCCCGAAGGCCACCATGGGGGGGTGGTCAAAGACGAGCCCCCTTTCCTCCAGGACACGGACCAGGACCCCTTGCACCGCCTTTTCCGTGGCCTCCGGGTGTTCCCGGAGGAAGCTTAGGGCGAGCTCCTTGGCCACCACGAGCCCCGAGGCCGCCCGGCGGTGGCTTTGGAGCTTCTCTTCCCCCCAGGTCTGGAAGAGGAGGAGGAGGGGCCAGGAGGAGGCGGCCTCGAGGCCCAGGCCCCTTAGGAGGTCCAAGGTACCCCCGTCCACCCGGGAAAGGTAGGGGATGGCCCCGCCCGGCACGTACTCTAAGGCCACCCGCCGGGCCCCCTCCAGGGCTTCCCTTAGGCCCGTTAGGAAGCCTTCCCAGGTGTGGTAGGTGCGCCGCCTGCCGGGCAGTGGGGGGAGAAGGCTTTCCTCAATGGCGTGGCAGAGGAGGGTGGGCTCCCCCTCCCGGGGGATGAGGTAGGCCAGGCGGCGGGTGAGGTGGAGGCCGCTTAGGCCCAGGACCTCGAGGGCCACCGGGTTGCTCCGGCCAAAGGTGTAGAGGAGCCAGCCGTCTAGCCGCTCCTCCCGTAGGGCTTCCTGGATGCGGGCAAGCTCCATGCCCCTATCCTCACCCCTTGGGAGGGATTTGGGAAGTGTGGTATGCTCCGGCCATCTATGAAACGCCTTCTAAGGCTTTTGGCCTTGCTGTTGGCGGGTGCGGCGGGCCTCCTCGTCCTGGCGGGGGTCGCCGGGTTCGTCTACCTCCGCGCCTCCCTGCCCCAGACGGAGGGGCGCATCGCCCTTAAGGGTCTTACTGCCCCGGTGGAGGTGGTGCGGGACCGGCACGGGGTGGTGCGGATAAGGGCGGGTAGCCTATGGGACCTCCTCTTCGCCCAAGGCTTCGTCCATGCCCAGGAGCGGCTTTGGCAGATGGAGTTCCAAAGGCGGGTGGGCCAGGGGCGCTTGAGCGAGGTCCTGGGGGAGGCTACCCTGGCCCAGGACCGCTTCCTCCGCACCTGGGGGTTCTACCAGGCGGCGAAGAGCGCCTACGAGAGGCTTTACCCCGAGGAGAAGGAGGCGGTGGACGCCTACGTGGCCGGGGTGAACGCCTTCTTGGCCTCGGGGGCCCCCTTGCCCCCCGAGTTCGCCCTCCTCGGCTTCCGCCCCGAGCCCTGGCGGGGGCCTGACGTTTTGGTCTGGGCCAAGATGATGAGCTTTGACCTTTCCGGGAACTGGGAGGAGGAGCTTTTGCGCCACCGCCTCCTCGCCCGGGGGGTGAGCCCGGAAAGGCTTTTGGAGCTCCTTCCCCCTTACCCCGAGGACGCCCCCACCGTTCTTAGCGCCGAGGACCTGAGGCTTCCCCTAAGGCGGGAGGAGGCCCCAAGCGCCCTTCTCCCCATGGCCCCGCCCCGCTTCCTCGAGGCCAGCAACAACTGGGTGGTGGCGGGGAGCCGCACCGCCACGGGGAAGCCCTTCCTGGCGGACGACCCCCACCTGGGCCTCCAGGCCCCTTCCCTCTGGTTCCTCATGGCCCTGGAGGCCCCGGGCTACCGGGCCGTGGGCGCCTCCTTGCCCGGGGTCCCCGGCATCGTCATCGGCCGCAACGAGCGCATCGCCTGGGGGGTGACCAACGTGGGGGCGGACGTGCAGGACCTGTACCTCCTGGAAGAGGTGGGGACGGGCTACCGCTATAGGGGCCAGGTCCTCCCCTACCGGGTGCGGGAGGAGGTGATCCGCATCAAGGGGGGGAGGGAGGAAAGGCTTAAGGTGCGGGAAACCGTCTATGGCCCCGTGATCACCGATGCCCTCGCAGACCCTCCCAAAACCCCCATGGCCCTCCGATGGGTGAGCCTGGACCCGGAGGACCACATCCTCATGGCCTATTTGGGCATTAACCGGGCCAAGAACTGGGTGGAGTTCCAGGAGGCGCTAAAGCTCTACTCCGCCCCCAGCCAAAACTTCGTCTACGCCGATATAGACGGCAATATCGGTTACATCGCCCCGGGGAAGTTCCCCATCCGCAGGGAGGGGCACACGGGCATGGTCCCCGTGCCCGGGAACGGGGCGTGGGACTGGCAGGGCTACCGCCCGCCCGAGACGTGGCCCATGGTGCTGAACCCCAAGGAGGGCCTCCTCGTCACCGCCAACCACAAGGTGACGCCCAAGGGTTTCCCCTACGCCCTCACCTACGACTGGGCCGAGCCCTACCGGGCAGAGCGCATCCTGGAACTCCTAAGGGCCAAGGAGAAGCTCACCCTGGAGGACATGAAGGCCATCCAGCAGGACCAAAAAAGCCTCCTCTTTCGGGACTTTCGCCCGGTCCTTTCCCTCCTTAACCCCCTTTCCGAAAGGGCCCGTGCCTGGCGGGAGAGGCTTCTCGCTTGGGACGGCACCATGGCCCCCTCCTCCGAGGAGGCCTTGGTCTTCGCCCTCTGGTACACCGAGCTCACCCGCCTTCCGGAAAAGGAAGTGGGAGAGGCCCACTGGGACGAGCCCCGCTACCTCCTAAAGGCCCTTAAGGAGGGGGATAAGAACTGCGACCAGCCGGAGACCGAGTACCCGGAAACCTGCCTGGACTACGCCGCCCTTGCCCTGGAGAGGGCCTTGGACCGGAAGGAGGCCCTTAAGGCCAAGGCCTGGGGGGAGGTCCACCGGGCGGCCTTCCGCCACCCCGTCCTCACCCACACCCCCTTGCGACGCCTCTCCGACCGCCAGGTGGCCTTTGGCGGGGACCGGTACACGGCGAACGTGGGCCCCTTTGACCCCCAAAGCCTCACCATGGGACACGGGCCGAGCTACCGCCAGATCGTGGACCTTTCCAACCCCGAAGGCTCCCTCTTCGTCCACCCCATGGGCCAGTCGGGCCACCTCCTCTCCCCCCACTACGCCGACCTCCTTCCCCTTTGGGCGAGGGGGGACTACCTTCCCATGGCCTTCTCTGGGGAGGGGAGGACCCTCCTTCTGGAGCCGGGCCGCTAGCCCTTTTCCTCCCCGTTTTCCAGGCTCTGGAAGTGGGCCAGGGTTTCCCGCACCTTCTCGTGCACCCAGTAGGCCTTGCGGCCAAAGAGGAGCTCTATGGCCTCGTCCACCGCCTCCACGGCGTAGAGGTGGAACGTGCCCTTCTCCACAGCCCCCACCACCTCTTCCCGCAGGGTGAGGTGGGGGAGGTTGGCCTTGGGGAGGACCACCCCTTGGGTGCCCGTAGGCCCCAGGGCCTGGCAGATGCGGAAGAAACCCTCCACCTTCTCCGCCACCCGTCCCACCGCCAGGACCCGGCCCGTCTGGTCAATGGCCCCGGTCACCGCCAGGTCCTGCCTTAGGGGGAGGCCCGAGAGGGCGGAGAGCACGGCCAAAAGCTCGGCGAGCCCCGCCGAATCCCCTTCAATCCCGCCGTAGCTCTGCTCAAAGACCAGGCTCACCGTGGCGGAAAGGGCCCCCACCTGGGCGTAGGTGCCCCGGAGGTACCCGGCCAGGGTGAGGACCGCCTTGTGGAAGACCTGGCCGCCCAGGCCCACCTCCCGGTCAATGGAGAGGATGCCCTCCCGCCCGGGGCCGGCCTGGGCGGTGATGCGCACGGGGCGCCCCGTGGGCCAAGGGCCTTCCACCACCACGAGGCCGTTTACCTCCCCCACCCGCTCCCCCTGCACCTCCAGGGCCACCACGCCCTCCTTGAGGTCTTGCAGGTAGAGCTCCTCTTCTAGGCCAAACCGCTCCTCCCGGGCCCGCAGCGCCCTTTGCACCGCCTCCCGGTCCAGGGGCTTGCGGTAAGCCTCCGCCTCCTTGGCCAGGTCCAGGAGGCGGAAGAGGCGGGCGTCCAGCCGCCCCTGGTGCCCTGCCATGCGCCTGGCCTCGTCCGCCAGGGCGGCGAGCCCCTCGGGGGTGAGGGCCACCCCCTCCGCCTCCAAAAACCCCCCCAGGTAGGCCACGTTCTCCTCCGTGTAGGGGATCTCCGGGGCGAACTCCACCCGGAAGGGGAATAATTCCAGAAACTCCTCGTCCTCCTCCAGGAAGGCCATGACCTCCGGGGGGCCCACCAGGAAGACCTGGGCCTTGAGGGGGGCGGGTTTGAGCCTTGGGCCCCTCACCTCGGGCCGGGGGGCGAGGGGCTCCACCTCCCCCGTGGCCAGGGCCCTTTTCAGGAGGGGGTAGCTTCCGAGCTCCAGGACCCGGTGGGCCTCGAGGACCAAAACCCCCCCGGTGGCCCGGTGGAGGGCCCCGGGACGCAGGAGGCCCAGGTGGGTGGTGAGGGCGCCTTCCCGCACCTCGTACTCCAGGTGGCCGAAAAGCCGTTCTGGGGTGGGGTTGGGTTCGTGGACCACCCGCACCCCCCCTTCCACCAGGAGGCGGGGAAGGAGTTTTTCCGCCTCCAGCGCCTCCTCTAAAGCCGCGGCGCGCAGGAGATTTTCTAGAAGCCAATGCAAATAGTGCCCCGCTTGGGGGAAGCGGCCCTTTAGTTCCTCCGCCTTGGGCAGGAGGAACCGCTCGGCGAAGCCCCGCCTGAGGGCGGCCACCTGGGCCTGGGCCTTCTGCCGCAGGTCCACGTAGGCCAGGATGGTCTCTTCCAGCCTTGCGGAAAGCTCCGGGGGCAGGGGGCCTTGGCCGGAAAGGGTAAAGCCGCCCTCTTCCGCCTCGAGGGTGAACCCCTTTTCCTTGGCCTCCTCCGCCAGGGCCTGGAGGAGGGCCTCCGCCTCCTTCTCGTAGCGGGCTTCCACCAGGCTTTTGGCGTAGAGGAAGCCCTTTTCCCGGAAAAGGCTAGGGGTGAACTCGGCGAGGAGGGCCTCCACGCCCTCCACCAAGGCACGCCCCTCCCCCTCCGGAAGGAGAAGGGGAAAGGCCTCCTCCCCCAGGGGGAGGTAGACGAGCTCTTCCTTGGGAAAAGCTTTGCCTTCCAGGTAGGCGAGGAAGCGCTTGCGCTTACCCAGGCCGCTTGGCCCCACCAAATAGCCGTGCCCCCCTTGGTGGAAGGCGCTTTCCAGGGCCTTTAGGGCCCGCTCCTGGCCGAAGAAGGGAGGGGCGGGCCTGGGCTTCGTGGGCGGGGTGAACCAGGTGAGGTGGAGAACCCGCATCGGCCCCCACTATACCCGGGAACTGGGCCCTTCGGGCCTAAGGTAAACTAGGCCCAAAGGGGGACGGCATGGTCAAGGTGGAGGTTTTGGGGATGATTCTGGCGGGGGGGCAGGGGAGCCGCCTCTACCCCCTCACCGCCAAGCGGGCCAAGCCCGCCGTGCCCTTTGGGGCCAAATACCGCATCATTGACTTTGTTCTTAATAACTTTGTAAATTCCGGCATCTACGCCATCTACGTCCTCACCCAGTACAAGGCCCAGTCCCTCACCGAGCACATCCAGCGGTACTGGCGCTTTGGCGCCTTTCTGGAGGACCACTTCATCCTCCTCGTCCCGGCCCAGATGTACCGCTACGAGGAGCTTGGGCCCGTGTGGTACCGGGGTACGGCGGACGCCATTTACCAGAACCTGCACCTGGTGCAGAACCATGCCCCCCAGGCGGTGGCCATCTTCGGCGGGGACCATATCTTCAAGATGAACGTCCGCCACATGGTGGAGTACCACTACGAGAAGCGGGCGGACATCACCATCGCCGCCTACCCCGTGCCCGTGGCGGAGGCGGGCCGCTTTGGCGTCCTCCAGGTGGACGAGGAGTGGCGCATCACCGAGTTCCAGGAAAAGCCCAAGGCGCCCAAGCCCCTGCCCACGAAGCCCCACCTGGCCCTGGCCTCCATGGGCAACTACATCTTCCGCACCGAGGCCCTCTTTGAGCTTCTGGAGGCGGATGCCCGGGACGAGGCCAGCTCCCACGACTTCGGCAAGGACGTCATCCCCCGCGCCCTCAAGGAGGGGTACCGGGTCTACGCCTACGATTTCCACCGGAACCCCATCCCCGGCCAAGAGGGGCCCAACCTCTACTGGCGGGACGTGGGGACCCTGGACGCCTACTTTGAGGCCAGCATGGACCTGGTCAAGGTCATCCCCGAGTTTGACCTCTTCAACCCCGAGTGGCCCCTCAGGACCGCCAACCTCTTCAGCCCCCCGGCCAAGTTCGTCCACGAAACGGGGGAGCGGGTGGGCCGGGCCCTCAATAGCCTCCTCGCCGGTGGGGTCATCGTGAGCGGGGGGACGGTGCGGGAGTCGGTCCTGTTCCGCCGGGTGCGGGTCAACTCCTACAGCCTGGTGGAGCGCTCCGTGCTCTTTGACGACGTGGAGGTGGGGCGGTACTGCCGCATCCGGAATGCCATCATTGACAAGAACGTGAAGATCCCCCCCCACACGGAGATCGGCTACGACCTCGAGGCCGACCGGGCCCGCGGGTTCACCGTGACCCCGGAAGGGGTGGTGGTGGTGCCCAAGGGGTACCGCTTCTAGCCATGGAAAAGCACCCCGGCAAGCTCTTTTACCGCCTCTCCCGCCTCTACCCGGGGGATGCCCTTCCCCTAAAGCGCAAACCCAAGGCCAAGGTCTACGCCAACCCCCTGGAAACCCAGGCCCTGCCCCCCTTGCGGCCCGAGGGGGGGCCGCCCCTCTTCCGCACCCTGGCCCACCTCAGGCCCGCCTTGCCCGAGGTGGGGGCCGCCATCACCCTAAAGGACCTCTCCCAGCTCCTCCTCCCCTTGGCGGAGCGGGAGGGGGCTAGGGGTGTCCCTTCCGCTGGCGAGGCCTACCCCTTGGAGGCCTACCTGGTGGCCCTCAAGGTGGAAGGGGTCTTCCCCGGGGTCTACCACTACTTTCCCAAGGAGCACCAGCTTTTTCAGCTTTCCTCCAAGGCGGAGGCCCAGGCCTGGGCCGAGGCCCTTTTTGGCCTTTCCCCGGAACGGGCGGCGGCCCTTTTGGTCTTGACCCTGGTACCGGAAAGGAGCGAGGCCCTCTTTGGCCTTCGGGGCTACCGGTACGCCCTTTTGGAGGCCGGCTACGCCGCAGGCCTGGTCCTCCTGGCCGCCGTGGGCCTGGGGCTTGCTGCATATCCGGCGGAAACCTTTTACGATGAGGCTGTGGCCCGGCTTCTGGGTTTGCCCGAGGGGGAGTACCCGGGGGTGGTTATTCTGCTTGGGCGGTAAGGGAAAGGCGTATTCGGGAAGGGGTTATGGTGCACATTCTCTTGGTGGAGGACGACCCCCAGGTGGGGGAGTTGGTGAAGCGGTTTTTGGAAAAGGAAGGGCTGGCGGTGGACTGGGCCCGCACGGGCAAGGAGGCTTTGGCCAGGGCCTTTGAAGGGGCTAAACCGGACCTGGTGGTCCTGGACCGGGGCCTGCCGGACATGGAGGGCCTCGAGGTCCTCAAGGCCCTGCGGGACCTGGACCCCCTTCTTCCCGTCCTCCTCCTTACGGGCCGCGCCGATGAGGATAGCCGGGTGGAGGGGCTCTTGGAGGGGGCGGACGACTATTTGGGCAAGCCCTTTTCCCTTAAGGAGCTTCTCGCCCGCATCAAGGCCCTGCTGCGCCGGGCGGGGAAGGAGGGGAGGCGGCGCTTTGGGCCCTTGGAGCTGGACCTGGAGGCCCGCAAGGCCTACCTGGAGGGGGAGCCCCTCAAGCTTTCCCCCACGGAGCTTAACCTCCTTTTCGCCCTAGCCCAGATGCCGGGCCGGGTGTACACCCGGGAAGAGCTTCTGGAAAGGGTCTGGGGCGGGGAGTTTGAGGGCTCGGAGCGGGTGGTGGACGCCTACGTGCGGCTTCTGCGCAAAAAGCTCAAGGACGACCCCCACGCCCCCCGCTTCATAGAGACGGTGGTGGGGGTGGGGTACCGCTTCCTGGGGGAGTAGTGGAGCGGGTCTTCGTCTACGGCACCCTCAAGCGGGGGGAGAGGAACCACGCCCTGGTGGCGGGAAGGGTGCAAAGGGTCGTCCCCGGGTACGCCGAGGGCTTCGCCCTCTACCACCTCCCTGCGGGCGGGGAAAGGCCCTACGCCTACCCCGCCATGGTCCGGGGGGAGGGGCGGGTGTACGGGGAGGTGCTTTTCCTTCCCGGGGAGGCCCTGCCCCTCCTGGATGCCCTCGAGGAGGAAGGGGAGGAGTACCGGAGAGAGCGCATCCTGGTCCACACGGAGGAGGGCCCCATGGAGGCCTGGGCCTACCTGTACCTGAGGGACCTGGGGGAGGCCCTTCCCCTCCCCAAGGGGGTGTGGCCCCCATGAGGGTCCTCCTCGTGGCCCCCGAGGCCTACCCCCTGGTGAAGGTGGGGGGGCTCGCCGACGTGGTGGGGGCGTTGCCCAAGGCCCTAAAGCCCCTGGGGGTGGAGGCCACCCTTCTCCTCCCCTGGCACCGGGGCCTCGCCGCCCAAGGGGTGGGGGAGGTGCGCTTCCCCTTCGCCGGCAAAGAGGTCCAGGCCCCGTTAGGGGAGCGGGTGGAAGGGGGGGTGCGCTTCCTCCTTTTAGGGGTGGAGGGGTTTGACCGGGAGCGGGTCTACGGCTACCCCGACGACGCCGAGCGCTACCTGCGCTTCGCCCGGGCGGCGGCGGAGGTGGCCCGGGGCTTTGACCTGGTCCACGCCCACGACTGGACGGCGGCCCTCCTCGCCCTCTATGCCCCCACGGTCTACACCATCCACAACCTGGCCCACCAGGGCCTCTTGGACCCGGGGCTTTTCTTCTTCCTCACGGGGCTCCCCTGGAGCCTATACCACATGGAGGCCCTGGAGTACTACGGGAAGGTGAACCTGATGAAGGGGGGGATCGTCTTCGCCCGCCTCGTGACCACGGTGAGCCCCTCCTACGCCGAGGAGATCCAGACCCCGGAGTTCGGCATGGGCCTGGACGGGGTCTTGCGTAGGCATGCCCCCAAGCTTCGGGGCATCCTGAACGGCCTGGACCCGGAGGTCTTTGACCCGGCCCAGGACCCCCACCTCCCCGCCCCCTACTCCCGGGAAGACCCTTCCGGCAAGGCCCTGGCCCGGGAGGCCTTCCGAAGGGCCACGGGGCTTCGCCCCCCCATCCTCGCCTACATCGGCCGCCTGGACCCCCAAAAGGGCCTGGACCTGGTCCTGGAGGCCTTGCCCCGGCTTGGGGAGTTGGGCTTTAGCCTGTACGTCCAAGGGGTGGGGGAGGAGGTCCTGGCGCAGGGCTTCCGGGAGGCGGAGGCGAAGCACCCGGGGTGGGTCCGCTTTGTCCCCGCTTACGATGAGGCCCTGGCCCGTTTGGCCTACGCTGGGGCGGAGGCGGTCTTGGTGCCGAGCCGCTTTGAGCCTTGCGGCCTGGTGCAGATGGTCGCCCAGCGCTACGGCACCCCCCCCGTGGCCCGGGCGGTGGGGGGGCTAAAGGACACCGTGGAGGACGGGAAAACGGGCGTCCTCTTCCAAAGCTACCACCCGGAGGGCCTCCTCTACGGGGTCTTGCGCCTCTTTCGCCTGGGGGCCGAGTCCTTGGGCCTTAGGGGCATGGATAAGGACTTTTCCTGGGAGGGGCCGGCCCGGGCTTACCTCGAGGCCTACCGCCGCGCCCTAGGCTAGGATGGGGGCGTGGTGACGGAGCTTAAGGCCAAAGCCTTGGCGGGGGATAGCGAGGCGGAAGCCCTTTTGCGCTTCCTCGCCCTCCTCAGGGCCAAGGACTACGCCGCCGCCAGGGCCTACGCCGAGGGCTTCCCCGAGGGGCTAAGGGAAAGGCTTCTCGCCGGGCTTGCCCTTCTGGAGGAGGCCCCGGAGCGCCTGGAAGACCCCCTTTTCCTGGCGGAGAAGGAGGTGCTTTTGGGCGTGCGGGCGGTGGGGGAGGGGAGGCGGGGGGAGGCGGAGGCCCATTTCCAAAAGGCCCTCGCCCTGGACCCCGAGCACCACCGGGCCCTCACCAACCTGGGGACGCTCTACCTGGAGCGGGGTGAGCTGGAGGCGGCCTTGGACCTCTACCAAAAGGCCCTGAGGCTCGCCCCGGAGGACCCCCTTCTCCACGAGAACCTGGCGGCCCTTTACAAGCGCAAGGGGGACCTGGACAGGATGGTAGCCCACATGAAGCGGGCCACGCGGCTCAAGATGGCCCCCCCGCCCGTCCTGGACCCCCTAACCGGCAAGCGGGTGCGCCGGAAGCGGGTGCCCCTTTGGGTGTGGGTCTTCCTCCTCGCCCTCCTCGCCTACCTTCTCCTCCATAAACCTTAGGGCCTGGTCCAGGGCCTGGAGGGAGCGCCCCTCGGAGAGGAGGCGCCGCCAACGCTTTCCCCCGGGCGTCCCCCGGAAGAGGCTTAGCATGTGCCGGAGCACGGCCCAAGGCGGCGTGCCCTTGTGGAGCTCCTCCTCCAGGTAGGCCCGCATCCGCCATGCCACCTGGAGGCGGCTTGGCCTGCGGTCCAGGCCGTACACCTTCCGGTCCGCTTCCCGGAGCACGAAGGGGTCCTCGTAGACCGCCCGGCCCAGCATGGCCCCGTCCACCTTGTCCAGGTGGGCCAGGGCCTCCTCCAGGGTGCGCAGGCCCCCGTTGAGGACGAAAGGGAGGTGGGGGAAGTCTTCTTTTAGGCGGTGGACCCACTCGTGGCGCAAGGGGGGGATGGCCCGGTTGGCCCGGGTGGAGAGGGAGAGGAGGGCGCTGCGGGCGTGGACGATGAAGGCCTTGGCCCCCGCTTCCGCTAGGCCTTCCACCAGGCGGGCGAGGCCAGGGTAGGTTTCCTGCCCGTCCAGGCCCAGCCGAAGCTTCACCGTGACCGGTACCCGCACCGCCTCGGCCATGGCCTGCACCAACTCCGCCACCCTTAAGGGCTCCCGGAGGAGGCAGGCCCCGTAGCCGGCCTGCTGGGCCTTTTCCGAGGGGCAACCCAGGTTGAGGTTGACCTCGTCGTAGCTGAAGGCCTCGCCGATGCGGGCCGCTTCCGCCAGGCGCTTGGGGTCGCTTCCCGCAAGCTGCAGGGCCACGGGGTGCTCCTCGGGCCGGAAGGCCAAAAGCCTTTCCCGCTTGCCCCAAAGCACCCCCTCGGCCACGGTCATTTCGGTGTAGAGCCTTACCCCAAGGCTCACTTGGCGCACCAGATAGCGGAAGTGGCGGTCCGTGCGGTCCACCATGGGGGCCACGGAAAGCCTCAGGTCAAGCACCCAGGACCTCCTCCGGGGGGATGGGTTTGGGCTCGCGGAAGCTGATGTGTTCCCATTCCCCTTCCTCCACCACCACAAGCCCCGGGTTTGCCGCCTTGAGGCGGGCCACCACCCCCTGCACCAGGTCCTCGGGGGTGCTGGCGGCGGAGGTGAGGCCCAGGTTTTTCACCCCTTGGAGCCAGGCCTCTTGCAGCTCCTCGGGCCGTTCCAGACGGTACGCCCGGCCCGTGAGCTCCTGGGCCAGTTCCAAAAGCCGCATCCCGTTGGAGGAATGGGGGCTTGTCAGGACCAAGAAGGCCTCCACCTTGGGGGCGATGCGCTTCACCGCCTCCTGGCGGTTCTGGGTGGCGTAGCAGAGGTCTTTGCGGGCGGGCACCACCAGCTTGGGGAAGCGGCGCTTGAGGATGGCGATGGTGGCTAGGGTATCGTCCACGCTTAGGGTGGTCTGGGTGAGGACCACCACCCTTTCGGGGTCGGGCACCGTCACCGTGCGGGGGTCGGCCAGGCGGGGGTCCTTGCCCACGTGGGTGTGCACCGCCACCAGGATGGTCCGGTCCGGGGCCTCCCCGTAGGTGCCCTTGATCTCCTGGTGGTCGGCGGAGTCGCCCACGAGGAGGATCCAGTACCCCTCCTGGGCGTAGCGGCGGGCTTCGGTGTGCACCTTGGTGACCAGGGGGCAGGTGGCGTCCAGGATGTGGAAGCCCATCTCGGCGGCCTTCTTGCGCACGGCGGGGGGGTGGCCGTGGGCGGAGAAGACCAGGGTGCCCGCAAGCCGCCTTTCCCGCCTTAGGCCCTCCAGTTCCTCCAGGTCCTCCACGAAGTGGACCCCCTTGGCCCTAAGGCGCTCCACCACCACCCGGTTGTGGACGATCTCGTGGTAGACCACCAGTTCCCCTTGGTCTTTTAGGGCCTCCGCCCAGCGCTCCACCGCCTCTATGGCCATCACCACCCCGGCGCAGAAGCCTCGAGGTCGGGCCAGGTAGAGGCGCTCAAGCCCCCCGTCCATGCCCCCCATTCTAGGCGCTGGGGCCTTCCGCCTTTAGGAGCTGGGCCGCCATCTCCTTGGCAAAGGGGGTTTGCGCCCGGGCGAGGGCCTTCTTGGCGGTTTCCCTGCCCTTGCCCCCGGGGCGGAAGGCCTCCTGGGCCAGGGCTAGAAGGGCCAGGGCGCTTCCGGGGAAGGGAAGGCCCGCCTTTTCCAGGAGGCCCAGGCCTTCCCCATAGCGGTGGAGGGCGGCCCTGGCCTCCCCTTTGAGGAGGGCCTGGCTCCCCTCTTGGAAAGCCCGGGCTACCCGGAGGAGGCCTTCCCCGTCCACCAAGGGCTCACCCGCCTCCGCCGAGGCGAAGGCCGCTTCCACCAGTCTTTCCAGGGCCAAGGCCCTCTCCCCCTCGGGAAGGGAGGGGTAGCGCTCCCGAAAGAGGGGGGCGAACCAGGAGAGGCGCAAGGGGCGCGCCAGGCGGAAGGTTTCCCCCTGGACCGCAAGCTCCTCCCCCAGGGCCCGAAGGAGGGGCACCAGGACGGGAAAAAGGGCCCGCACCCTCTCCCGGCTCGCCTCGCCGTGGAGGGCTAGGAAGAAGCGGAACTCCTCTACTCCTTCCACGCCTCCACTTCCTTGTACTGCACCAGGGCGGCGAAGAGGGGAGAGGGTCCCTCGGCCACGGAGAACTTCACGTCCACCAGGACCACGTTTTCCGGCAACTCCTCCACAAAGCGGTTGAGCCTCTCCTGGAAAATATCCTGGTCGTTCCCCGTTATTACCTTAAAGCGCACCCCCTGCATGGCCCCATTATGCCCTGCGCTCCACCAGGGCGCTTAGGATGTCCTCAAGCCTCCCCCGCGCCTCCGGGTTGGGTAGGGCCTCGAGGTGGGGCCGGAGGCGGTCGTACCCCTCCTGCCAAAGCCGCCGGGCCTCCGCCTTGGCCCAGGCCACGGCCCCCGAGGCGAGGAGCCTTTCCCAAAGCCAGCGCACCTCCCCCGCGGGCTTCTCCTCCCGGGGGAGGCGCAGCAGGGTCTCGGCCCTTCCCCTTTCTTCGGGGCTTGCCCCTTGGAGGAAGCGGAGGAGGATGAGGGTACGCTTGCCCTCGTAGAGGTCCCCGGCCAGCTCCTTGCCGTAAGCTTCATCCCCCTCCAGGTTGAGGACGTCGTCCACGATCTGGAAGGCCACGCCCAGCTTCAGACCCCCCTCCTCGTAAGCGGGGGGTGGGTTCTGCCCGGCCAGCAAGGCCCCCAGGCGCAAAGGGGCCACGGCGGTGTAGTAGGCGGCCTTGTGGGTTACCATGCGCAGGTAGTCCTCAGGGGTGAGGTCCAGCCGGCCCGCCAGGGTCCAGGAGAGGTCCAGGTGCTGCCCGTAGGCGGTGCGGCGCACCACCTGGTGGAACTCCCGGAGGACCCTCTCGTCCCAAAGCCCCTTCTCCAAGCCCTCTAGCAATAGCCCCCACATCTCGGCGTGGAGGGCGTCCCCGGCGTTCAGGGCCAGGGGCATGGGGTAGAGGCGGTGCAGGGCAGGGCGGCCCCGGCGCTCTTCGGAGGCGTCCTCAATGTCGTCGTGGATCAGGACCCAGTTTTGGAAAAGCTCCAAAGCGGTGGCCAATAGGAGGGCCGCTTCCTGCCCTGCCCCGTGGGCGAGGCCGCTGTAATAGACGAGGAGGCCCCGAAGCATCTTCCCGCCCCGCTGGGGGTAGTCCTGGAGGAGGGCCTCGTAGGCGGGGTCCTCGTGGCGCAGGTGGGCGAGGAGGCCTTCCTGTAGGGCCTTTCGCACCTCGGGGGGCGTGGGCGTCATGCTATACACTTTAGGCCATGCGCGGGTTAGCCGCAGGCCTCCTCGCCCTAAACCTCGTCACCCTCATCTGGGGCACCACCTTTGTGGTGGTGAAGGGGGCGGTGGGGGAGATGGCCCCAAGCCTGCTTGTGCTCCTCCGCTTCCTGGTGGCGACCGCCTTTTTCCTTCCCTTTGCCCTGCGCCTTCCTCGGGGCATCTGGGGCCCGGGGCTGGAGCTTTCCTTTTGGCTCCTCTTGGGCTACGCCTCCCAGGCGGTGGGCCTCGTCTACACCTCGGCGAGCCGGAGCGCTTTCATCACCGCCTTGAACGTGGTCCTCGTGCCCCTCCTCTTGAGCCTTGCGGGGCGTCGGGTGCGGGGAGTGTGGCTTGCCGCCCTCCTCGCCCTTTTGGGGGTGGGCCTCCTCTCCTACGATCCCCAACAGCCTCCCCTGAACGTGGGGGACCTCTGGACGCTCCTCACCGCCTTGACCTATGCCCTTTACATCGTGCGCCTCGAGGTCCACGCCAAGGCTTACCCCTCCTTGCCCCTCACCGCTGTCCAGGTCCTGGGCACCGCCCTTTTGGCCTTCCCGTGGGCCTTGGGGGAAGGGGTGCGCCTGGAAGGGGTACCCTGGGGGGCGGTGCTTTACCTCGGGGTGGTGGCCACCGCCCTCACCACCTGGTTGCAAACCTGGGGGCAACGCCGGGTTCCGGCACCCCAGGCGGCCATCCTTTACACCCTAGAGCCCGTCTGGGCCACCCTTTTCGCCTTTTTGCTCCTGGGGGAGCGCTTGGGCCCCACGGGCTTCGTGGGGGCTTTTTCGGTCATCCTCGCCACCTTCTTGGCTATCCGCCGATCCCCAGCATGACCCGCTTGCGCAGGGTGGGGAGGGTGTTGCCGAAGGCGGGCTTGCGGTTGGTGGCGATGAGGATGGCGTCTATAAGGGCCTCCACCGGGTTTTCCGCGGCGAAGGCCCAGGAGATATCCATCTCCAGGTCGGTGAGGAGGCAGGGCCTAAGCTTCTTGTCCGAGGTGAGGCGGAGCCGGGAGCAGTGCGAGCAGAAGGGCTCGGTCACGGGGTTGATGAAGCCTAGGGTGCCCTGGGCCCCGGGGATCCTGTAGACCCGGGCGGGGGAGGAGGGGTCGTGGGGCACGGGTTCCAAGGCCCCGTAGACGGCTTCAATGCGGGAGCGGGTTTCCTGCCCGCTCACGAAGCGGCGGCGGTACTCCTCGGGGTCGGAGTTGTCCAGGTGCATGTACTCAATGAAGCGCACGTGCAAGGGGCGTTCCAGGGAAAGGGCGGCGAGGGGCACCACCTCCTCCTCGTTCATCCCGCGGATGACCACGGCGTTGAGCTTTACCGGGTGAAGGCCCAGTTCCAGGGCGGTTTCTATGGCCTCCAGGACGCGCTCCACCTTGCCCCCCCGGGTGATGCGGACGAAGACCTCAGGGGTGATGGCGTCCAGGGAGATGTTTACCCGGTTGAGCCCCGCCGCCACCAGTTCCTTGGCCCGTTTGGGGAAGAGGAGGCCGTTGGTGGTGATGGCCACATCTTCAATGCCCTCCTTGGCCCGGGCCCGGGCGATCATCTCGGGAAGCTCCTTGCGCACCAAGGGTTCGCCCCCGGTAAAGCGCACGGCGGAAAGCCCAAGAAGGGAGGCCGCCTCCAGGAAGTGGTCCACCTCCTCCACGGTGAGGAGGCCGGGGGGTTCTTGGGCCTCGAGGCCTAGAGGGTGGCAGTACAGGCAGTGCAGGTTGCACCGGGGGGTGACGGAGATGCGCAGGTCCTTGAGAAGGCGGCCGTAGTTATCCAGTAGCTTCATTCTGCCCCCTTTGGGGGACTATACTACCCCAACCCCAAGCCCACAAGGTGCCTAAAAAGACAAACCCCCGGGCTAGATGACCCGGGGGTTAGGGTTGGAGCGGGAGACGGGACTTGAACCCGCGACCCCGACCTTGGCAAGGTCGTGCTCTACCGACTGAGCTACTCCCGCAAAGGGAAAATCCCCCGCACCGACCTACTCTCCCAGGACCCTGCGGTC